>Ga0102815_10000130_pt1 | contig 53546 bp, 49 predicted proteins | sample ColrivemetaGS759_FD_79113 | JGI IMG/M metagenome (GOLD analysis project Ga0102815, IMG submission 79113) | Estuarine microbial communities from the Columbia River estuary - Ebb tide ETM metaG S.759 | ecosystem: Environmental > Aquatic > Marine > Intertidal zone > Estuary | place: USA: Columbia... | reverse complement strand
TGTCGCAAGACCTGAAAGAAGACGGCAGCGCGAAGAAGGGGACGGGCTGGTGGGATTGGCATCCGTCCAAGACAGCGCTGGAATTTTTATGGCGGACCGGGCGGTTAGCGGTTGCGCGGCGGGAGGGGTTTCGCAAGGTTTATGACCTGCCTGAGCGCGTTATTCCCAGTCAGATACTGCGTTCGGAAGTCTCGGAATCTGCGGTTTTGGCTTGGGCTTGCGATGCGGCTTTGGTGCGGTTGGGGGTTGCGACGTCGGGTGAGATTGCGGCGTTTTTTGCGCTTGTGCGGCCAAAGGAGGCTGCGATTTGGTGCGCGCAGGAATGCGCGGCGGGGCGGCTTTTGGAGGTTGAGGTCGAGGGGGCAGATGGGCAATGGAAAAGGGCGTTTGCGCGGCCCGAGACGCTTGCCGAGCATCCTGAGATGTCGTCGCGCTTGCGGGTGCTTTCGCCCTTTGATCCCGCGTTGAGAGATCGCAAACGTGCGGAGCGGCTCTTTGGGTTTCATTACCGGATTGAGATTTTTGTCCCGGAAAAACAAAGGGTTTACGGCTATTACGTCTTCCCGCTGATGGAGGGAGACCGTCTGGTTGGGCGGGTTGATATGAAGGCGGACAGGGCGCGGGATCGGCTGGCGGTGGCGGCGGTTTGGCCTGAAGTGGGGGTGGCATTCGGCAAGCAAAGGCTGGCAAAGCTGGAGGCGGAATTGAACCGGGTGGCCGCTTTGGCGGGGGTGTCTGAGGTTGTTTTTGCTGCCGGATGGCTGCGTGCGCCGATGCAGCGGCAGGCGTAATCCATGCCCCTAAAGGCCGGATTTGGGGCAAAATCCAACGTATGATTTGCGTATGTTTGACGTCTGGTTTGCGTCATGACGTTTGGCGCAGTGTTGCAACCGCCGCAGGCACAGGCAATTCTGGCTGAAATTCTCAGGAGGGATCAAGAATGCGCCGCCTTGCACAGACCATTTCACAGAGCTTGACCCTTCACAGGGTGCGCCCGATGCGCCCACTGCGGCGTGGGAGGGGGGTGCCTGCGCTGATGCTGGGATCCGCTTTGGCGTTGGGGGGGTGTATTGATGCGGATGTGTCGATGGATTTCTCGGATGGAGAGACGATGCAGGGCGCATTTGTGCTGACCATGGCACGGCAGCTTTATGACATGACCGCCGCCAACAAGTCGGATTTCTGCAAAGATGGCACAACGAAACTGACCGAAGAAAGCTTTCACTGTGCCACGACGCGGGTGATGGCCTTGGAAGAGGTGTTGGCCAAAGGGACGGTGGCCTTGGGGGAAGGGGATATTCGCCCCGAAGAAGGGCTGCAAATCGAGCGGATCGACGAGAACCGTATTCGAGTGAGCCTCGACTTTTCCAAGATGCCACAACAGGACGAGGCCCCAGATACGGGTGGTATGGCGGAGATGCTCCGCGCGGCTGTTGCGGGCCATAGTTTCACATTCCGGGTGAGGGGCTACCGCATTCTCGCGACAACGGGAGAGTTGTCAGAGGATGAGACCGAAGCCGTGCGGGTGATCCCGGTGACGGCTTTTCTGGATACGCCACCATCGCTCGGTGGGGCCTTTGTGACGGATGTGCAGCTAAAGCAGCAGTGTCGGTTTTGGGTGTTTTGCGATTGATACGGCGCGCGGGCGGTTAGCGTTTCTTGAGGACCTGCGCGATGCGTTGCGCCACTGCGGCGCCGCCCTTGGGAGAGGGGTGAATCCGGTCTGCTTGGTGATAGCTGGTATCGCCTTCGGGCACGAGATCGGCCAGCGAGACGAAATCAACGCCGGGGTCGAGACGGGCCATGCGGGCAAGGCGGCGTTCGAATTCGACCCCGATGGGCGCGCAGTTCTCGATTGGGGATTGGAAGCCGGGGGTGCGGAGATATCCGGTGTGGATGACTCGCGCGCCAGACTGGCGGATGCGAGCGACATTGGCAGGGATCGCGCCAGAGCGACCATCGGAGGAAATGAGCGCCTCGAGCGTTGCGGTGCATTTGGTGCAGCCGCACCCAAAGAGCAGATCATTGCCGCCGCCATTCATCACCACGATTTTCCAAGGCCCCGGCACATATTGTTTGGGAATGCTCATGCCTGCCGCACCAGACACGGGCAAAGCCCAAGAATATTGCGCGCCTACGACGGAACGGTCGATCACATCTTCGCCAAGCGCGCGCTCTAGTGCGTTACCAACTGCAAGGCCGCTGCCGCGATTGGTGGCCATCAGCGAGTCGCCCATCAAGAGAATGCGGGATGACGTGCCCGTGGTGGGCACCGTTTCGCCACAGGCGCTGACGAGTAGGGCGAGGCCAATGAGAGCCAAAAATCGTTTAAACAATGCGTTCCCTCGAAAAAGCCCAGAATCATGGTATCGTGACCCGTTTTGCGGGAATTGTCAGGCCCCAGAGTTGAGAACAGTTCCCGCGACCGTTGAGAACAATCGCAGGATTGTCGTCCCGGCGGCGTTGCGTTCCCCCGATGATACGCTACCTTGCTTGCAACAAGGTTAAGGGAGACAAGCGTGACCCTCACACGGATCATCGCGGTCGTCATGGCTGCGGCAAGTTTGGCGCAAGGGGCAGCAAGCCCTGTGCAAGCGGAAAGCGCTGGCGCCTATTTGGCGGCACGTCAGGCGGGGTATGACAATAATTTTGCTGCTGCGGCCGAGTATTACGTGCAGGCGCTGACGCGAGATTTGAATAATCCCGGGCTGATGGAAGCGGCGGTGGTCTCGACATTGGGGCTGGGCGATGTGGCGCGTTCGGAAACCATAGCGACGCGGTTTTCTGACAAGGGCTTTGAGGGGCAAGTGCCGCAGATGGTGTTGTTGGCCACAGCGGCGCAACGCGGCGATTGGGCGGGCGTTTTAAGCTGGATTGAGGCAAAAGCGGGCGCCGGACCATTGGTTGATGGGTTGTTGGGGGCTTGGGCGCGCGTGGGCCAAGGCCAGATGTCAGAAGCGTTGAAAGCTTTTGACGCGGTGGCCGAGCAGCGTGGGCTGGAGGCATTTGCGCTCTATCACAAGGCGCTTGCCTTGGCATCGGCGGGCGATTTCGAGGGGGCAGAGGCGATCTTTGCCAACCCGCGGACAGCACCTTTGATGCTGACGCGGCGGGCGGTGATGGTGCGGTCGCTGGTCTTGGGGCAATTGGGCAGAGGCGCAGAGGCTCAGGCGATCTTTGATGACTCGTTTGGCTCGGATCTGGACCCCGAATTGAAACTGATGCGGGACTTTTTGGCGAGCGGAGAGGCCGCGCCATTTACCATTCTGCGGAGTGCGACCGATGGGGCCGCAGAGGTGTTTTTTACGGTGGCTTCGGCGCTGAGTTCCGATGCGGGCGATGATTACACGCTGCTCTATGCGCGGCTGGCGGAATATTTGCGCCCCGATCATGTGGAGGCGCTGTTGCTTTCGGCGCGGCTATTGGATGGGTTGGAGCAGTTTGATCTGGCGGTGACGGCCTATCGCCGGGTGCCTGCGGATCATCCGTCGATTCATGCGGCGGAATTGGGACGCGCGGAGGCTCTGCGCCGCACTGGCAAGGTGGATGCGGCGGTGGAGGTGCTGTTGGCGCTGACCAAGTCGCATGGCGATTTGGCGGTGGTGCATGTGACCTTGGGCGATGTGATGCGCCAGCTTGAGCGTTATGACGATGCGGCTGAGTCTTATAGCAAGGCTATGGCGATCTATGGCGCGCCGCAGCCCGAACAATGGTTTGTCTATTATGCCCGCGCAATCGCCTATGAGCGGCAGGGCAAGTGGCCAGAGGCAGAGGCGGATTTCCGGCAGGCTTTGTTGTTGAACCCAGACCAGCCGCAGATCTTGAATTACTTGGGCTATTCGCTGGTAGAGAAGAACGAGAAGCTGGAAGAGGCGCTGGAGATGATCCAGCGTGCCGTCGCGTTGCGGCCGGATTCGGGCTATATCTTGGACAGTCTGGGATGGGCGCTTTACCGTTTGGGCAAGTATGACGAAGCCGTGGGCCATATGGAGCGTGCGGCGGAGTTGATGGCAGTGGACCCGGTGGTGAATGACCATCTGGGCGATGTGCTGTGGGCCGTTGGGCGCAAGCGAGAGGCGGAGTTCCAGTGGCGACGCGCGCTGTCGTTTGTTGATAAAGCGAATGACAGTGGCGATGTCGATCCGGAGCGGATGCGGCGTAAGCTGGAAGTGGGGCTGGATCAGGTGCTCAAAGAAGAAGGCGCGCCGCCTTTGAAGGTGGCGAATGGCACTGGCGGCAACTGAGTTCGCGCCAGCGAAGGTGAATTTAGCGCTGCATGTGACGGGGCAACGGGCGGATGGATACCATTTGCTCGACAGTCTCGTGGCCTTTGCTGATCTGGGCGATACGCTGGATATTGCGGCAGGTGAGGGGCTGACTTTGACCGTCGAGGGGCCGCGCGCGGCGGGGGTGCCTGTTGATGGCAGCAACCTTGTGATGCGGGCTTTGGTGCTGATGGGCGCGCAGGACATGGCGATGACCTTGACCAAGCGCTTGCCTGCTGCGGCGGGCATTGGTGGCGGCTCATCGGATGCCGCGGCGGCGGTCAGGGCTGCGGCGCGGCTGATGGGGCGCGATTTGGACGCGGAGTTGATCGCGGCATTGGCGGGCCTAGGGGCGGATGTGCCTGTGTGCTTGACCCCACAGACACAGCGCATGGAGGGGGTGGGCGAGCGATTGACCTTGCTGGCCCCGCTACCCGAGATCCATGTGCTCTTGGTCAATCCCGGCATTCATCACCCCACGCCTCAGGTGTTCAAGGCATTGGTGCAAAAGGAAAACGCGCCATTGCCTGCCATTCCGGCCTTTCGAACGGTGGATGATGTGATTGGCTGGCTGGCAGCCACGCGAAATGATCTGGAGCCGCCTGCCATTGCGGGTGCGCCTGTGATTGGCGAGGTCTTGGCCGCTTTGCGCGCAGCCCCTTTTTCCCGGATGTCGGGATCGGGGGCGACGTGCTTTGCGCTTTTTCACACAGCGGCGGCTGCGGCATCTTATGGGGAGGCGTTGCGCGCGCGGGCGCCGGGCTGGTGGGTGGAGGCGGCGAAGCTCTTGCCATGAGGCCGTAGACGCCGCCCATGGGCCAAGGTGCGGGGCAGAAGCGGCTTTCCATCGGGCAGGCGACGGGGTAGTTTCCGGCCAACCCGTTGAGGAGAGGAGCCTTCCCATGTCTCGGATTGATGCAAAACTGGCAGAGCTTGGCATTACATTGCCCGCCGCCCCCGCGCCGGCTGCGAATTATGTGCCCTTTACCCGCACGGGCAATATGGTGTGGATTTCCGGCCAGATTTCCAATGGGTCAGACGGGCTTATCAAGGGCAAGCTTGGCGCGGATATGGACGTGGACGCGGGCGCTGCGGCGGCGCGGGCTTGTGCGCTGTCGATAATTGCACAGGCAAAATTGGCATGCGGTGGCGATCTGGACCGCGTGGTGCAGGTGATCAAGCTGGTGGGATTTGTCAATTCGACTGCTGATTTCGTGGACCAGCCCAAGGTGATCAATGGCGCCTCAGACCTGATGGTCGCGGTGTTTGGCGATGCCGGGCGGCATGCGCGTTCGGCGGTTTCTGCGGTGTCGCTGCCTTTGGGCGTGGCTGTAGAAATCGAAGCGGTGATCGAGGTCGGCCCCGCGCTGACGGATCGCTGATGGCGACCCTTCCCGAAAGTTTCTCGCGCGTTGCCTTCGCGCATCGGGCTTTGCATGACCGCAGTGCGGGACGACCGGAAAATTCGATCTCGGCCATTAAGGCAGCGATTGCTGCGGGCTATGGCATAGAGATTGATGTGCAGCCTTCCGGTGATGGGCAAGTCATGGTGTTTCATGATGAAACGCTGGATCGGCTGACCATTGAGGGCGGGCCGATCAATGCCCGTTCGGCGGCGGAGTTGACGCGCATCCCGTTAAAGGGCGCGCGCGACACGATTCCGACGCTGGCGAAAGTGCTGAAGCTTGTGGCGGGCCAAGTGCCGTTGCTCATCGAGATCAAGGATCAAGATGGTGCGATGGGGCCGGGTGTTGGGCCACTAGAGCAAGCGGTTGCAGGAGCATTGGCGGGATATACAGGTGATGTCGCGGTGATGTCGTTTAACCCGCATTCGATGTTTCACATGGCACGCCATGCCCCAGATGTGCCGCGCGGATTGACCACCTCGGCGTGGGACCCGGAAGATTGGGGTTTGCCGGAAGGGCTTTGCTCGCGGCTGCGCGATATTCCCGATTTCGATCATGTCGGGGCTTGTTTCATCAGCCACGAATGGCGTGATCTGGAGCGGCCAAGGGTGCAGGAGATGGTAACGACAGGGGTGCCTGTGCTGTGCTGGACGATCCGTTCGCCAGAAGAAGAGGCCGAAGCGCGCCGGATGGGGGCGAGCAGCGTGACCTTTGAGGGATATCTCGCGGACCCTGCTTGATTGCCTGCTCAAGCGTGCCAGAATGCACCTTAAGGGTAGGGCACAGAACCAGCAACAGGGCGCGCGATGACAGATGAGGCGGTAACGGTAGAGCTGGCCGAAAGCGTGAGGTCTATTGACGCGGCGGTGTGGGACAGCTGTGCCTGCCCGGAGACGCGCGTGGCTGGCAGCACCGGACGCGCGCGCGATCCCTTTACCACACATCGTTTTCTGGCAGCCTTGGAAGAGAGCGGATCGGTTGGGGCAGGCAGTGGCTGGGACCCTCGGCCCTTGGTGGCGCGGCAAGATGGCGAGGTGATTGCCGTGGCCCCGCTTTATGTGAAATCGCATTCTCAAGGCGAATATATCTTTGATCACTCTTGGGCGCAGGCCTATGAGCGGGCCGGGGGGCGGTATTACCCCAAGCTGCAGGTGGCGGTGCCGTTCACGCCCGTTACCGGACGGCGGCTGTTGGCGCGGCCGGGGTTTGAGCGCGCTGGGCACGCCGCTTTGGCAGAGGGTATTCGCCGGATTGGCGCGGAGAACGGGATTTCTTCGGCCCATGTGACCTTTTGCACGGAAGAGGAGGCCGCGCACCTGTCGGGGGCAGGATTTTTGCCGCGAGTAACGCAGCAGTATCATTGGGAGAGCCGGGGCTATCAGACGTTTGACGATTTTCTGGCTGATCTCTCGTCGCGAAAGCGCAAGGCCATTCGCAAAGAGCGCGCACGGGCGCAGGCCTTTGGGGGCACGATCCGCGCGCTGACAGGGGCGGCTTTGGAGCCTGAGCATTGGGACGCGATGTGGGCGTTTTACCAAGATACGGGCGCGCGGAAATGGGGCACGCCCTATCTTACGCGCGCATTTTTTGAATTGGTGCAGGCGCGGATGCGCGACGATGTGGTGCTGTTTTTGGCCGAGCGCGATGGCGTGCCTGTGGCGGGTGCGCTGAATTTCATTGGGCGTGACACACTTTATGGCCGCTATTGGGGCTGTGTGGAGGATCATCCCTGTTTGCATTTCGAGCTGTGCTATTATCAGGCGATAGATTGGGCCTTGGCGCGTGGAATGACGCGGGTGGAGGCCGGCGCGCAGGGCGAGCACAAGCTGGCGCGCGGCTATTTGCCGGTGCAGGTGCACTCGGCGCATTGGATTGGGGATGTTGGGTTTTCCAATGCCGTGGCGCGGTATTTGCGCGAGGAGCGCGCGGCGATGGATCACGAGATCGAGGTGCTGACGGCTTGGGGGCCGTTTCGCAAGGATGCTCCCGAGGAGCAGGATTAAGGAAGGTCAGATATGACGGAGAAACTTTCAGAGACTGGGCGCAAGACGCTGTTGGAGCCGCTGTTCGCCACAGGGTGGCAGATGGTGGAAGGGCGAGATGCGGTGATGAAAGTGTTTCGGTTTGAGGACTTCACCGCGGCGTTTGCCTTCATGACCCGGGCGGCCTTATGGGCGGAGAAATGGAACCACCACCCGGAATGGAGCAATGTTTACAACCGGGTGACCGTGGTGCTGACCACTCATGATGTGGATGGGCTGTCGCCTTTGGATGTGAAGTTGGCGCGCAAGCTCGATAGTTTGTGAGGCGCTTCCACGCGAAGAGACTGCGTGTTGGAAAGAGGGGGCGTTGCCCCCTCTTTGGTGTCTGGTGTCTGGTGTCTGGTCTCAGAGCGTGGCGAGCAGGGCTTCGCCGCCGGAGATTTCGCAGGTGCCGGGGCTTTGCTCGATCTGGAGGCTCTTCACAGTGCCGTTCTCGACGATCATCGCATAGCGGCGCGAGCGCGCGATAAGGCCTGCGGGGGGTGCCGAGAAATCCATTCCAATGGATTTGGTGAAGGACGAATCTGCGTCGGCCAGCATGGTGAGACCTGCCGCAGTGGCGCCAGTGGCTTCGCCCCAAGCTTTCATCACGAAGGGGTCGTTGACCGAGACGCAGATGATTTCATCCACGCCTTTGGCGGTGAACTGGTCCTTGGTGCGGATGAAACTTGGCACATGGGCGGAGTGGCAAGTCGGGGTGAATGCGCCGGGCACGGCGAAAAGCGCGACTGTGCGGCCTTTCAACTTGTCGGCCAGCGTTACGGCCTCGGGGCCTTTGTCGCCCATCTTTACCATGGTGGCTTCGGGCAGTTGATCACCGATTGCAATGGTCATGTTGTTCTCCCTCGCGCGGGTTTGCGTTTTCTGATGTCTCGGATATAGGCTCGGGTCGAGCTCAAGGCCAATAGAATTGCGGGAAAGGTGCGGGAATGTCCCATGTTGTGATTATCGGAGCCGGGCAGGCGGGTGCATCTTTGGCCATGCGGCTGCGAACGAAGGGCTTTGAGGGCGAGATAACAATGCTGGGCGCAGAGATTGCCCCCCCCTATCAGCGGCCGCCTTTGTCCAAGAAATACCTGTTGGGTGAGATGGCTCTGGAGCGGCTTTTTCTGCGTCCTGAGAACTTTTACGCCGAGCAGGGGATCACGATGCGGACCGGGGTGAGGGTTGAGGCGATTGAGCCCGCCGGGCGGGCGCTGCGCCTTCAGGGGGGCGAGACGCTACGCTATGACATGCTTGCGCTGACGACCGGGTCAACCCCGCGCAGATTGCCCGCAGCGATTGGCGGAGCATTGGCCGGGGTGCACACGATGCGCGATCTGGCGGATGCCGATGCTTTGGCACCGCATATGGTGGCGGGGGCGCGCCTTTTGATTGTGGGGGGCGGATATATCGGCTTGGAAGCGGCGGCCGTGGCTGCGGCGCGGGGCATGGCGGTGACGCTCTTGGAGGCCGCACCGCGGATTTTGCAGCGTGTGGCGGCACCGGAGACGGCGGATTACTTCCGGGCGCTTCATGCGCGCCATGGGGTGACAATATTGGAAAACGCCGCGTTGGAGCGGCTGGTTGGACAGACCCATGTGACGGGTGCCAAACTGGTAGACGGGCGCGAGATTGCTTGCGATCTGGCCATTGTGGGCATTGGCATCACGCCAGAGACCGCGCTGGCCGCAGAGGCGGGCCTTGTTTTGGAAAACGGCATTTCCACCGATGAGCAGGGGCGCAGTTCGGATCCGGCGATTTGGGCGGCCGGTGATTGTGCTTCTTTTCCATGGCAGGGTGGACGGCTTCGGCTGGAATCGGTGCCCAATGCAATCGAAATGGCGGAATGCGTGGCGGATAACATGATGGGCGCGGCGCGCAGCTATGTGGCCAAGCCTTGGTTCTGGTCGGATCAGTATGATGTAAAGCTACAGATTGCCGGGCTGAATGCAGGGTATGATCGCACCATTTTGCGGGCCGGGGACAAGGCAGAAACGCAGTCCGTCTGGTATTACAAGGGCGCGCAATTATTGGCCGTGGACGCGATGAATGACGCGCGGGCCTATATGATTGGCAAGCGGTTGATCGATGCGGGACAAAGCCCGACAGCAGACGTGATCGCTGATCCAGCGACGGACCTGAAATCGCTGCTGTGATGCGGATTATTGCAGGCAGATTTCGCGGTCGCGCGTTAACGGCTGTGGGCAAGGGGGATCCCGGAGCGCATTTGCGCCCGACGACAGATCGCACGCGGGAGTCATTGTTTTCTGTATTGGCGGGGGGGCGGTTTGGCGACCCTTTGGAGGGGGCCCGCGTGCTTGATCTTTTCGCGGGAACCGGGGCCTTGGGGTTGGAGGCGCTGTCGCGCGGCGCGGCCTGTGTGACTTTTGTCGATGATGGGCGAGTGGCGCTTGGGCTGCTCAAGCGCAACATCGAGATGCTGGCGGTACAGGCCGAGGTGAGGGTGATTGCCCGCGATGCGCGCAAGTTGCCCCATTGTGACGGTGAGCCCGCTACGTTGGTGTTCCTTGATCCGCCCTATGGGCGCGATATGGGCGGGCCTGCGCTTGCGGCGGCGCGGGCGGGGGGGTGGATTGCACCCGGTGCTTTGGTTGTTTGGGAAGAAACGGCTGCACAAGCGGCCCCGGCCGGACTGCGCCTGTTGGAGGCGCGGCGCTATGGCGACACAGTGGTGACACTGTTGGAGGCCGAAGGCGCAGCGGAGTGAGGTGGCGTTAATGGGCGGAGGTGCCTGCCGCGTCGAGCAAAGAGCGCCCGCCGTCTACCGTCATGATATGGCCTGTGGTGAAGCTGGCAGCATCTGAGGCGAGGAACTGCACCGCTTCGACCAGCTCTTGCGCCGCAGCGATACGGCCCATGGGCGTGTGCTCTTCGATCTGATCGCGCCATTCCGGCATCTCTTTGAGGGCGGCCATCAGGCTGGCGGACATCACTGAGCCAAAAGCCACGCCATTGACGCGGATATTTTGCGGCGCCAGCGAGACCGCCATCGCGCGGGTCATCTGGTCGATGGCTGCGGAGGACATCGAATAGGCAAGTAGCCCATCGGTGGCGCGGTTCGCCATGATTGAAGAGATATTGACGATGGAGCCCGCCGGGCCGCGTTTGCCTTCGGCTTGTTTGATCATCCGTTTGGCGACCAGTTGGCTCAGGCGCAGCGCGGTGAGGACGTTGCGGCGAAAGAGGTCTTCGACGGCGTCTTCTTCGGGCGAAAGGGTCTCTGAGACCATGACCTGACGGCAGGCATTGACCAGAATATCCACTCGGTCGAAGGCGTCGATTGTGGCCGAGAGCAGATTTGCCAGTGTCAGGCGTTCGCGTAGGTCGCCTGCGAAATAGCGGGTGGCGCTGCCGTCTTCATTGGGGCCAAGCTCGTGTAGAAGGCGTTCTTCGTCCATATCGGCGAACATGACATTCGCGCCGCGTTCGGCGAAATGGCGCGCGATGGCGAGGCCGATGCCATTGGCGGCACCCGTGACAATCGCAGTCTTGCCGGAAATCGAGTAGGACATGACAGGGCTCCCTTGAGATGCGCGCAGGTTAGCGGCTGCGCGCGGGTCTGGCGAGGCGTGCGCCGCCTTTTGGTGCGCTGCGCTTGGGCGCGTCGGCAGAAATCAGCTTGAACCGGGCGTCGCCGCCCATGTCGGTGACGTTTTTGAACAGTTCTGTCAGGCGCGTTTCGTAAGGAAGGTGGCGGTTTGCCACCAAATAGAGCCGTCCGGAAGGGCCAAGCAGGCGCGCGGCGCTATCGATGAAGGCGCGACCCAGATCAGGATCGGCGGCGCGACCAGAGTGGAAGGGCGGGTTCATCACGATGAAGTCAAGTGGCCGGGGCGCGCGCCATGTCGTGACATCGGCCCAGTGATAGATCGCGCGTTCTGGTGCAGGGCGGGATGCGAGATTGAGGCGGGCGCAGTCGAGCGCGCGCGCGTCATCTTCCACAAGGTGGAGGCGCTGGATGGTGGATTGGACCATCAGTTCGGTGGCGAGGTAGCCCCAGCCAGCACCGAGATCGGCGCCTTCGCCTTTGAGCGGTGGCAGATGGGCCGCAAGCAGAGCAGAAGCGGGATCAATTCCGTCAGCAGAGAAGACGCCGGGCACAGTCACAAGACCGGGGGCTATTTCTGTGGGGGAAGGGGGCAGAGCCCATGCGCTGAGCCCATCCTTGGGGCCAGAGAGGGCCACGAGTTTGCCATGCGCTTTGGAAATCGCATCGCCAACGCTGAGGGCTGCTTGCGCGCGCAGATCGCGAATGATGCTTTCGATCCCGTCGGTTTTTTGGCCATCCACCAACACAGCCTCGGGGGAGAGGCGCAAGGCGGCGGCAATCCAGCCGCGCGCCAATGCTTTGGAGCGGGGCAGCAAAACCAGAGTGGCAGGCGCGCTTTCGGGGTGGTCGGGGCCAGCAGGCGCGGGCAGGCGCCCAGCAGCTTGGGCCGAGGCGGTAACAAAGCGCGGCTCGAGCCCATCGAGGGCCAGAGCCGTTTCGGCGTCGGGCGTGCCCAGAACGCAGAGGCCATGGGGCAGGAGGCCCGCGTCGCGGGCAATGTGCAAACGGTGTGCTGTCATGGGATCGGCACCGCGAAGGGGCGGTACGCTACTCTCTTTCCATCGTGCATTGCAGGGGATGTTGATGACGGCGGGCGAAGTCCATCACCTGCGTCACCTTGGTCTCGGCGATCTCGTGGCTGAACACGCCCACGACGGCAAGGCCTTTTTTGTGAACGGTGAGCATGATTTCGACCGACTGAGCATGGTTCATGCCGAAAAAACGTTCCAGCACATGCACGACGAACTCCATCGGAGTGTAGTCGTCGTTAAGGATCAAAACCTTGTAGAGCGGTGGACGCTTGGTTTTTGGGCGCGTCTGCACGGCGACCGTGGCGTCGGTTCCATCGTCGGGGCCTTGATCAGATGGGCCGGCGCGGAGGAAGAGCGTCATAGGTGTCATGCGAGGGCTACCGGGACTCAGGGATACGTTTTCCATTCCGGCGTATATATAACTCTGTATGCCAAGGTGAAAAGAGGGAGAGGCAAATGGCCCGATTAATCACGACAGTGGGTTTCGATGCCGATGACACGCTTTGGCACAATGAGCGGTTCTTTCAGTTAACGCAGGAACGGTTTGCAGAGCTGTTGGCGCCTTATTGGGAGGAGGGGGATTTGATGGCGGCGCTGACGGCAGCGGAGCGTCGCAACATTGGGCACTATGGCTTTGGCATCAAGGGATTCATGCTGTCGATGATCGAGACGGCGATTGAAGTGACCCAAGCGCGCGTGCCCGCAACCGTGATCGCAGAGTTGATCCGCGTTGGTCAGGAAATGCTGCGCCACCCGATTGAATTGCTGCCGCATGCGGAGGAGGTGGTGCGGGACGTCGCGCAGAGCCATCGCATTGTTTTGATCACCAAAGGGGACTTGCTCGATCAGGAGCGCAAGCTGGCGCAATCAGGATTGGGAGAGTTGTTTCATGGTGTAGAGATCGTTTCCGACAAGCGGCGCGCGGTTTATGAGCGCATCTTTGCGGTGCAGGGCGATGGTGCGGCGCGGGCCATGATGGTGGGAAATTCGATGAAGTCGGATGTTGTGCCGATGGTTGAGGCGGGGGGGTGGGGGGTCTATGTTCCTCATGGCACGGTGTGGGCTTTGGAGCATGCAGACCCGCCGCATTCACCCAAATTTGCCGAGTTGATGGATTTGAGTGCTTTGCCGAAACTCTTGGCCGATTTGGACTAGGGAGCGGATGCCACAATCTCGCCACATTGCAGGATATTGCCCCTACTCAATCTAAGCCCCCTAGATGTGGTTCACAACTCAGCTCATGCCTGTAAAAATCATTTAAAAAGCATACTTTATCCGAAATGCGTCCTGTGCTAGCCTGAGGCAAATCATAATAAGCCAGACCGGGAAAACCCGGCGGCATGAGGCAGAGAAGGCAGTCGTAGTGAAGGCTCGGTGGAAACCGACCCGTATGGGTCTGTATCTTGTTGGCATGTTGTGGATGCTTGTTTTGCTTCCACTCAGCGCCATAGCTGCGCCCTATGCGGCGCTGGTGATGGATGCGCGCACGGGCGAGGTTTTGCATGAAACCAACGCGGACGCCCGGCTGCATCCCGCGTCGTTGACCAAGATGATGACCCTCTACATCGCGTTTCAGGCGATTGAGCGCGGGGAGATCAGTCTTGATACCCAAGTAAAAATTTCAGCGAATGCGGCGGCGGAGCCTCCGTCGAAGTTGGGGCTGCGCGCTGGGCAGAAAATCAAGCTGCGGTATTTGATCCGGGCTGCTGCAGTGAAATCCGCGAATGATGCGGCGACAGCGATCGGTGAAGCGGTTTCTGGATCAGAGGCTGCTTTTGCGCGTCGGATGACCCAGACTGCGCGTGCCATGGGCATGACCAAGACAACATTCAAAAATGCCAACGGTCTGACGCAAGAGGGGCATTTGTCCAGCGCGCGGGATATGACCACGCTGGGGCGGCATTTGCTTTATGATTTCCCTCAGTATTACAACATCTTTTCGCGCCGGACCGCAGATGCGGGCATGGGGCGGGTGTCAAACACCAACCGTCGCCTGTTGGATGCCTACAAGGGCGCCGACGGGATCAAAACGGGCTATACCAATGCTGCCGGCTTTAACCTTGTTGCTTCGGCGGAGCGGGGCAATGAGCGGGTGATCGCCACGGTCTTTGGGGGACGTTCGACGGCGTCGCGGAATGCAAAAGTGGCGGAATTGCTGGATTTGGGTTTCCGGCGAGCACCAAGCAAGGCCACGACAGACAAGCCCAAACCCCCTGTTGCAATGGCGCAGGCGGATGTGGAAGACGAGGGCACTGTGGTGGTGGCGTCAAATGGCGCGGCTCCGCAGGCCAAGGGCAAGACGATCCGGCTGCAAACGGCGGTGAAAACCAGTCTGCGGCCCAAGGTGCGGCCGGGCGAAGAGGCCGCCCCTCCGGTGATGCTGGCAATGAAGGATGATATTCGCTCGGCCTTGGCAGAGGCGGTTTCGGCGTCTGTGGCTGAGACGGTTGTGGTGGCACCTGCGCCAGAGGCAACGGGCAAGTTGGCATTGGCGGCAATCTCGCCCCCCACGATTTCCCGGCCTGAGGCGATTGCTGAAGTCATCGCAGAGACAGAACCAGCGGCAGAGCCCGAAGAAATTCTGGCCGAGGAGCGGGTATTGGCGGAACGCCCAGCGGTGACACCGCGTGCCCGCCCTGTGGCGCAAGAGGCGAATGTGGTTCAAGTGGCAGCAGTCAAACCCGCTGTGACCGTGCGGATGCCAGCGGCCCCGCAACCCGCAATACAAGAGGTGGTGACGCGCGTTTCGACATCTGGAGGCCGACATTGGGGGATCAATGTGGGCAAGTTCCCGAACCGCTATCAAGCGGAGAAGGTCTTGATGAAAACGGCGTTGGCAGAGTCGGGCACGCTGGATGGCAGTCTGAAAAAGGTCGTCGAGCGTAAAGGCGGATATGAGGCCTCGTTCCTTGGCATGAGCCGGGAGATGGCCGATCTTGCCTGCCGCCGTTTGCAGGCGCGGAAAGTGACGTGTTTCATGATGGGGCCAGAGGGCTGACCCAAGCCCGAAGATCCAAGACCCAAGATCCAAGACCCAAGATGTAAGGGCCGCCTCCTAGCCAGTGTCGCAAGAACAACGCGCCCCGAAAGGGCGCGTTTTGCATTTGGCATGGCGGGGGCTGTGTTAGCGTTTGGGGTGGTCGTCGTAATCGCCGTTGAGAATGCGGCGGGCATCGCCCTCGGGGTCGTCATATTGATTGGTGCGAACCGTGTAGATGAAAAACAACAGACCCGCGCCGCCCAGGACTAGGGAGATGGGGATAAGATAGCTCAGGATGCTCATGGCGGGTCCTTATTTGAGCCGCAGCGCGTTGAGCGACACGGTGATCGAAGAGGTAGACATGGCAAGGGCCGCGATCAAGGGTGAGCACAGGCCTGCAACGGCCAGCGGCACAGCGATGATGTTATAGAGTGTGGCGATGCGGAAGTTTTGCTTGATCCGTTTGGTGGCCATGCGACCCACGCGAATGGCTTCGGCAAGTGGCGCGAGATCGGTGCCAAGCAAAACGATATCCGAGGCAACGCGCGCGGCATCAAGCGCGGAAGCCGGTGAGACCGAGACATGGGCAGAGGCAAGGGCCGCCGTGTCGTTGAGGCCATCCCCAACCATAAGCACGCGGCGACCTTCGGATTGCAACTGCGTGATGCGGGCGGCTTTGTCGCCGGGCAGGGCCTCGGCCATCCATTGCGCTATGCCAAGGCGCTGGGCGAGGGCTTCGACGGCGCCTGTGCTGTCGCCTGACATCATGATCACGTCATGACCGGAGGCTTTCAGGGCAGCCACGGCTTCGGCGGCACCGGGGCGCAGACGGTCGGTAAAGGTGATCTCCAGCGCAGGCTCAGACCCAATGGCGAGCCATGCCGCAGTGGAAGCAGAGGCCGAGGCTCCGACCCATTGAGCACGCCCGAGCCGAACGCGACGGCCTTGCCACATGCCCTCGGCGCCAAAGCCGGGGACTTCGCGTAGATCGTCCAGTGTGGCGGGTGCGATTCCGCGCGCGTCGAGGGCTGTGCGGAGGGCCTGTGACAGCGGGTGAGCAGAGGCATCCGCCAAGGCACGGGCGATCGTCAGGTCGCGGGTGCCCAAGTGGTCAAGCGGGCCGACGTCAGGGGTGCCCGCAGTAAGCGTTCCGGTCTTGTCGAAGACCACGGTATCGGCTTGGGCAAGGCGCTCGAGGGCGGTGGCGTCTTTGATCAGCAATCCGCGCTTGAAGAGACGCCCCGAAGCCGCAGTGGTGACAGCAGGCACGGCCAGTGCCAGAGCACAGGGGCAGGTGATGATCAGAACGGCGGCGGCAATATTCAGCGCGATACGCGCATCTTGAGCGTAGATATACCATCTGACAAAGGCCAAAGCCGCCAGAATATGCACGCCGGGCGCATAGAGTTTGGCGGCGGCATCCGCGAGGGACGTATAGCGAGAGCGGCCGGATTCCGCGATGGCGACAAGGTCGGCCATTCGGTGCAGCGATGTGTCTTGGCCCACAGCGGCGGCGCGCAAAACCAGCGGGCCTGTCAGGTTTACTTCGCCTGCGCTGACCGTGACACCGGGGGCGGCGAAAATAGGCCGCGTTTCGCCCGTCAGCAACGAGCGGTCAATCTCGGAGGTGCCTTGGACGATTTCGCCGTCAACGGGCATCCGACCACCGGGGCGCACCAGCACGAGATCGCCCACCCGCAATTCGGAAACGGGCAAAGTGCGCTCGACGCCCTCTTCCAGTCGGGTGGCGCGGGGCACTTCGAGTGCGGCCAGCTCTTGGGCGGCGGAGCGAGCGATGGCGCGCGTGCGATAGTCAAGGTAGCGGCCCGCCAGCAGGAAGAAAGTGAGCGTCAGGGTGGCGTCAAAATAGGCGTGATGGCCCGAAAGTGCCGTTTCCCAAAGCGAGGTCGCCAGCGCCAGCACAATGGCCATCACAATCGGCACATCCATGTTGAGCCGCTTGCTGCGCCAAGCGCGCAAGGCGTTGACGAAGAATGGCTGACCCGAGAACGCAATGGTGGGCAGGGTGATTGCGGCAGAAATCCAGTGGAACATGTCGCGCGTCGCACCCTCGGCCCCCGACCACACCGAGACAGACAAGAGCATGACGTTCATCGAGGCAAAGCCCGCAACGGCCAGCCGCATCAACAAGTCAAGCCCGGCCTTGTCTTGAGTGGTCGCGGAAAGCGTGCCTGCATCCAGCTCAAAGGCCTCATACCCCACGGAGGCCGCCACGGGGATCAGATCTTCGGGGGATATCGACGGATCGGCTTCGATCAGCGCCCGCTTGAGCGTGAGGTTGACGCGGGCAGAATGCACACCGGGATGGGCGGCAAGCGCTTGTTCCAAGGTCGAGATGCAAGCCCCGCAGTGCACACCCGGCACTGACAGAGCGATGCGGGCCTCTTTTGGAAGCGCGCGTGCCGCGAGATCTTCGGCGGCGGGGGCAGCGAGGCAGGCGGGGCAGGCGGAGGCTGCAGAGCCCATCATGGCGGACATGTCCGGTTATCCCTTGATGAATAATTCCCGAGTTTGTGCGAAAGTCGTTCCGTCTTGTGCTGTAGCGATCAGGCGCACATCCCAATTGCCGGGGGTAAGAACGACCTTGGCAACATAGGCGATGCCGTCAAAGCGCCAGTCCGGCGCGACGTCTTGGGTTTGGGTGGTTGGCCGTCCGATTGTGGCATCGAGTGCCTTGAGAGCAACGGGCCGACCTGCGGTGTCTGTGAAAGACAGCCGAAGCTCGCCATTCAAGTTTTCGACAGCAAGCGACCAACCCAAGGCTTCTTGCGCGGCTTTGCGCTTGTTGAACTCTTGACTGGCGACGTAGCTGTTTTTCACCTCAAGCCCGGGGAAGGTTTTGACGGCGTTCACCGCCAAAATCATATTCACCCCGATAATGATGCCAAAGGCCCCAACAAAGCCAAAGAGCACGTGTTTGCCAGTTAAAACGCGGGGCATCAGTTGGTTCTCCCATTGAAGACGGTGTCTTTGTAAACGCGGTCGCCATTGCTGACATCTTCGACCCAGAGACGCAAATCTGTGCGCTCGCTTTCTGCCGGAGCGGCACCTTTGGGGGCGGTCACGTAAACCCGCTGAATATGCATTTCATCTGCGGGCACACGGACCTCTGCGTTATCACTTCCTTCAAGAACAACGATAAAGGATGGGTCGCCATTGGCGATGACACGGAAGCTGCGCTCTTCTCCATGTTTGTTGCGGATCCGCACGTCATAGGTGTTGCGGATTGACCCATCGGAGAGGGAGACGAAAGTTGGGTTGCGAACGGGTGCCACAGTCATGTCGATGTCTTGGCGAATGAAGAGCGCAACAACGAGGGCAATGCCGACGAGCGACCAAAGGGTGGTGTAGAGGATGGTGCGGGGGCGGAGGATGTGTTTCCAGATTGGCTTGATCGCCATGCCCGCACGTTCGTTCACCTCATCGGTTAACGCCATGTAATCTATGAGACCGCGTGGCTTGCCTATGCGCGCCATCACGTCGTCGCAGGCATCTATGCACAGCGCGCAGGTGATGCATTCAAGCTGTTGACCATTGCGGATGTCGATCCCCACGGGGCAGACGTTGACGCAAGCCATACAGTCGATGCAATCGCCCTGACCTTCGGCAATCTCGCCCTTTTTCAACTTGCCACGTGGCTCGCCGCGCCATTCGCGATAGGCGACGGTGAGGGTATCTTCGTCCATCATCGCCGCCTGAATCCGCGGCCAGGGGCAAGCGTAAATGCAGATCTGTTCGCGGGCAAAGCCGCCAAAGAAGAAGGTGGTCAGGGTCAACACCAGCATCGTCGTATAGGCCACGGGATGTGCCTGACCGGTGATGAGGTTGTGGAACAGGGCGGGCGCATCGGTGAAATAGAACACCCAAGCCCCGCCTGTCGCGAGACCAATCAGGAACCACGCAACCCATTTTGTGAGCCGCAACCGAGCCTTGCGAAGGTCCCATTTCTTCTGGTGATGCAGGCGTAAACGCGCATTGCGATCCCCCTCAACCCACCGTTCTACAAGGATAAAAAGGTCGGTCCACACGGTTTGGGGGCAGGCGTAGCCGCACCAGACGCGGCCTGCGGCGGAGGTGAAGAGGAAGAGGCCAAGCCCCGCCATCACCAGAAGGCCCGCGATGAAATAAAATTCATGGGGCCAAATCTCGATCCAGAAAAAGAAGAAGCGCCGATTTGCCATGTCGATCAACACCGCCTGATCGGGCATCGACGGCCCCCGATCCCAGCGGATCCACGGGGTGACATAGTAGATCCCCAACGTGAAGATCATGATTATCCACTTGAGATTACGGAACTTTCCCGACACGCGGCGGGGGAAGATCGGCTCTCGGGAGACATAGAGGGAGGGCGGGCTTTCTGGTGTCGAAGACACGGAATCACTCCGGTTCTGGCTTGAGTTTCTAGCGCCTCTTGTGCCGTGCACCGGGGGGGCGGGCTTTGACCTGCATCAAATACTATATTTTTAGGTCATGTTCAGCGCGGCGGGGTTAACGGCGATTTCCGCAGGTTTTGGCCGGTATGATTTACGTATGGGTGGCGTCTGGCCGACGTCATGACGTTGGGGAGGGGCAAAAAGGGTTAACGCGACCTGCGAGGCCGTGGTTCAGACGCGTATGGATTGCGTCAGGACGATGGGGGAGCTGTGGGGGATTGCAACCCAGAGGGATTACTATAACCTTAACATTACTTAAGATTGCATCATTGGTTCACTTTTTTGGGGAAAGCAGTGCCAGTACAATGGGCTTCCGCTGTAGAATTCTTAGGCCGAGCAGAGTCCGGACGTTCAAATCCGATGAAATGCCTGTGCGAGTTTTCGGACGGTAGCATCGGGGAAGTTTTCGTTAAGTTTGAAGGTTTTCATTCTGAACTAAGTGTTCATCACCTTACTGCGGAACTCATCGGAAATCAGTTGGCTCGAGACATGCTGCTTCCAGCAGCCACTCCTTGCCTCGTTAACATCTCATCGGAGTTCCTCGAGGTACTACCTGAAGAAAGCGACAGCGGGGGGCTCCGGGAGATTTTTCAAGGCAAGAAATGTGTCGCGTTTGGCTCCAGAGCATTTTATCCAGTCAGAAATTGGTCCCCAAACAACTTGATACGTCAAAACCAACTTCAGTCTGCCTTGCAGTTGTATCTTTTCGACACGATCACTGAGAACTCGGACAGAGGATGCAAAAACCCCAACCTTTTGGTATCAGGTGGAAACTTTCGCATTATAGACTTTGGACACTGCTTTGAGCGCTGTCATGAAGTCGGAGCGTTCAAGAATTTTCCGTACCCCTGGCAACGCATCTTGAATCACAATGCTGGTAATTTGCAACACGTCCTCTACCAGAGCCTAAAGAAGTCAAATGTCCTCGATTTTCTTGATTTCACGAATACGTTTGGCAACTTATCTGATGATGCGATCGAAGAATATGTTAACGTTGTGCCTTTAGATTGGAGCCAAGAAACCGCGTGCAAAATCGTGGATTACCTGTTATTGGCCCGCGAAAATTGTTCAGTTTTTGAGACCAAGGCGAGGGAGGTGCTAAGATGATTGTTCGATTTGGCTTTTGCCTTCTTCAGTATGAGCATGACCCTTGGCTTCATGAGCGATTGAACGTAGGGGTACTGTTGTTCTCTCAAGGAGCGAACTTCTTGCGCTTAAAGACCCGAGGTTGGGAAGGCAGGATATTCGGAGCCTATCCAAGCCTTGAGCGCTCAAATTTTACCGAGGACCTAAAGCAGATTGAGAGATCAGCCGCACGGTATCTAAAGTCAGATTTCGTTGAACCAAGATTTTCTGAGAACAATAGTCATGTCGACGTGCTCGAACTTAAAGAGCAAGATATAGTCCAACTTGCGAACAGAATTTCTCCTGACCTTGACTCAAGCTATCGGTGGGCATTCGGGGGAGTCGGCGTGTGCAAATCTCCGGATCAAAAGCTAGAAGAGCTTTTCCAACGCTTCGTTGCACGCTTCGACAAGCCGAAGAAATTGGCCAATCGAACAGACCAACAGGTTTGGGCAGTATTGGATGAAAAGCTGACTGAGAGAAACTTGGATCAGTTTATTGAAACCGACAAAATGGTTGAGTCCGACTTAGGTTTGCTTAAATTTTATAAAGGCTACCGAAATGGGTCGCTTCATTTGATTCAACCACTATCTTTTGACCTTGCGGACGAAGAGAACGTGCAAGAGAAGGCAAGCCGTTGGGGTGGTTACAGCCGCTCCGTTTGCGAACGAAATGAAGGTGCTGTTCAACCTCATTTGGTACTTGGGCGGCCTTCGAGAGCCAACTTGGAAGAGCCGTTCGAAAGAGCCAAGCGGTTCCTTGAGAACATGATTGGCCAAGAAAATGTTGTGATCGAGGATCAAGCTGATGCGTTTGTTGATCTGATAGAGAGACAATTATCTCATCATTAACAGATGTTTATACTTGATCTCAGCCAACAGCAGTCGATTTCTTGCCTACCCCACCACCTCCGCCAGCAACTCGAATGAGCGCACCCGCTTTTCGGGGTCGTGGATGGCGCCGGAGAAGATCATCTCGTCGGGGGCGTAGCGTTTGACCAATTCATTCAGTCGCAGCTTGGCGGTTTTTGGGCTGCCGGTGACGGAGACGGACAGCGCGTGGTCGACTTGGCGGCGCACCATCGGGGAAATTTCTGACAGGTCGGACGTGGGGCGCGGCAGGGGGCCGGGGGTGCCTGTGCGGAGGCGGGCGAAGGCGAGGAGTTGCGAGGAGCGCAGGAAATGCGCGTCGTCATCGGTCTCGGCCAGAAACGCGCCTGCGGCCATGATTGCATAGGGGGCGTGCAGCGTATCGGAGGGGCGGAACGTGGCCCGGTAGGTGGCCAGCGCATCGTCGAGTGCATCGGGCGCGAAATGGGAGGCAAAGGCATAGGGCAGCCCGAGGTAGGCGGCGAGTTGGGCACCATAGAGGGACGAGCCAAGGATATAGAGGGGCACTTGGGTGCCAATGCCGGGAATGGCGCGCACGGAAGATTGGGGGGTGGTGCCGAAGTAGCTGGCCAGTTCGAGCACGTCTTGGGGGAAGGTGTCTTCCTGCGCCATATGGCGGCGGAGCGCGCGTGCGGTGGGCATGTCGGTGCCCGGTGCGCGGCCAAGGCCAAGGTCGATGCGGTCGGGGTAGAGGGTGGCCAGCGTGCCAAATTGCTCGGCGATGACCAGTGGGGAATGGTTGGGGAGCATGATGCCGCCCGCGCCGACGCGGAGGGTGCGGGTGGCGGCGGCGACATGGGAGATCACCAGCGCGGTGGCGGCGGAAGCGATGCCGGGCATGTTGTGATGTTCGGCCAGCCAGAAGCGGGTGTAGCCGTGGCCTTCGGCGGTCTGGGCGAGGGTGGCGGAGTTCTCAATCGCGTCGCGGGCGGTGCCGCCTTCGGGGATTGGGGAGAGGTCAAGGATAGAGTATTTCATGGCGCGCCTCCGGTTGCAGGCACGCTAGCGCCGTGCGGCGGCGGGGTCTAGGGCAATGGGGGGCCTTAGGCGGGGACGTGGAGGATGAGCCCGTCGAGGGCAGGGTCGGCGATGATCTGGCAGGACAGGCGCGAGGTGGGGCCGCGTTCGACTTCGGTCATGTCGAGCATCGGGTCTTCCATGTCGGTGGCGGGGCCTGTGCGGGAGGCCCATTCGGGAGCGACTTGGACATGGCAGGTGGCGCAAGCGAGGTTGCCGCCGCAGTCGCCCAAGATACGGGGGACATTGGCGGCGATGGCGGCTTGCATCATTGAGGTGCCGGGGGCGACGGCGGCAGTGATCTGCGCGCCATCGTGAAGGACCCAAGTTACAGTGATCGCGGACATGGGCGGACCTTTCACACAAACCAGACGTAGAAATCGCGCAGGGCGTCGCCTTCGAGGCCTGCGGTTTTTTCGGTTTCGGCTTCTTTCATGAAGATATGATTGTCGCAGAGCAATTGGCCCACGGCGGATTGCAGGGCGGTGTCGGCTTTGAGGTCGGCCATGGCGCCAGCGAGATCAAGTGCGGTGGTGTCGGCGGCGTCCCATGTTTCGAAGCCATCGCCGGTTTCGCGCGGGGGCAGGGCATAGCCATTGGCGACGCCGAGGCGGGCGGCTTGCAGCACGGCCGTCACGGCGACATAGGGGTTGGACGAGGCATCGGCCATGCGATGTTCGAGCCGCGCCTTGGCACCGCCTTCGCCCGAGACGCGGGTGGTGACGTTGCGGTGATCGCCGCCCCAATTGCCCAAGTGGCCTGAAAGGGTGCCGGGCTTGAGGCGGTTGTAGCTTGGCGTGGTGGGCGCGACGAGGCCTGCAAGCCCCTTGTGGTGATGCACCAGACCCGCAACGCAGCCTTTGGCCAGATCCGACATCGTGTCTGGGCCACCTTTGGCCCCGGTATCGAGGCAATTGCGCCCAGAGGCATCGGTGAAGGAGAAGTTGACATGCATGCCAGAGCCACCGAGATGGCCGAAGGGTTTGGGCATGAAGGTGAGCAGCACCCCATGCTCCAGCGCGATTTCGCGGGCCATCAGCCGGAAGAGCACAACAGCGTCGACCGTCTTTACCGCATCGTCAAACTTCAAAGTATATTCAAATTGGGGCGAGTCATATTCGGAGGTGATGAGTTCGAGATCAAAGCCCAGATCGCAGGCTTTTTCCCAGATCGCATCATTGAAGCGGCGCGGATCAGCGAAGGGGCCCGTGCCATAGACATGCCCGCCGGGGGTGTCATAGGGCTTGAGCGTGCCATCTTCGCTCCGCTCCAAGGCGAAGGCTTCCAGTTCGATGCCAATTTTCGGGGTAAGCCCCATGGCGGCCCAATCGGCCACGGCGCGTTTGAGAGCGCCACGTCCGCACATGCCCAAAGGGGCCCCATCGCCATCGTAGAGGTCGCCTGTGACGATCTTGGTGTCGCGTTCCCAGCTGTCGCGAATGTCTTCGGCGCGCCAGCGCAGTTCCATATCTGGCAGACCCTCAAACATCATCGCACCGGGGGCAGGCAGAAGGTCTTTGTCGTAATGCACACCGTATTGGGTTTGGCAAAACCGAGTGCCTGCGTCGGCGATTTTCGAGGAGGGCAAGTATTTGCCCCGCATGATGGAGAGGTGATCGCAGAAGAGGGCACGAAGGCGGGGTTTCATTGGGGTCTCCCTTTGGACGGCATGTGAATGTTGGTGGACGGGGTCTGACGCCCCTTTGATGTGATATAATGGTTAGGCGCGGGTGATCCGCACAGGCAATTCCTTGATGCCGCCAACAAAATTCGAACGCAAAAAGCGGTGCGGCGCAGTGGCTTCAATCGAGCCTAACCGCATCGCCAGTTCTTGGAACAGCACTTTTACTTCGAGCCGCGCCAGCCACATGCCGAGGCAGACATGCGGGCCGCCTTGGCCGAAGCTTAAATGGCGGTTGGGTTTGCGGAACAAATCGACGCGGAACGGATCAGCAAAGGCCGCTTCGTCGCGGTTGCCGGAGGCGAACCAGTAGAGCAGCTTGTCACCTGCGCGAATGGTTTTGCCGTGCATTTCGACGTCTTCGGTCGCGGTGCGGCGGAAATAGATCGCAGGTGTGGCCCAGCGAATGATTTCGTCGGAGGCAGTCTCCCAGATATCGCCACCTGATTTCATCTGGGCCAGCAATTCAGGCTGATGGCACAGCGCCTGAATGCCTGCGGCGATGGAATAACGGGTGGTATCATTGCCCGCAGCGACGAGGAGGCAGAAGAAATTGCGGAACTCTTCGTCGGTGATGGTGGAGCCGTCTTTGGCGGGTTGGAGGATCATGTGCAAAACGCCGCTGGTATCGCCAGAGGCCGCTTTGCGGGCCATTAAATCCTTGGCGTAGATGTAAAGCTCGGCTCCGGCGGGCGAGTTGAAGGGCATCATGCGAAACTCGTCCGTCGTCATTTTGTCGAGCACATGGGTGGTGAAATCGGGGTCGGTATTGGCGATCAGCGCGTCCCCTTTTTCGACGAGCCATGCGAGGTCGTCCTCTGGCAAGCCCAGAATGCGGCCGAGCATTCTCATGGGCAATTGGCGGGCGATGGTTTTGGTGGCATCGAATTCGGCGGTCTCAAGCACTTCGTCGAGAATTTCGACACAGAGTTCGCGGATGGCCTGTTCAAATCCGGCAACCACCGGGCCGGAGAAGGCCTTGGCCACCTTCATTCGGGTCATCATGTGATCGGGGGCGTCGGTTTCCTGAAAGGTGCGGCGTGCGAGGTATTCCTCATAGGTCTGGTCTTCCATGCGGATGCCGCGCGCCGAGGAAAACAGCGCAGGTTTGGCATTCATCGCCAGAATATCGGCATGGCGGGTGATCGACCAGAAATCCTCGCCGCCAGAGTAGCTGGTCCAATGCAAAGGGTCTTCGCGGCGCAGGCGCGCGAATGTGTTGTGCGGAACACCGTCGAGATAGGCGTCATGGCTGGTGATGTCGGCAAAGCCGTCATCGGTGGGGGACCAGACCGTCATAGAACACCCTCTTTCCTTACTTTTCTTTGTATATTATTAGGGTGTATAAATATGTAAAGAAAAAACCGAAAGCTGCCGACCATGCATCTTGCGATCTTGATGACAAATATCGACGAGAGTGATTTTTCGGCGCAGTGGCCGAAGGACGGGGCCAAGTTTGCCGGATTGGTGGCTTTGGTGCGCCCGGCGTGGCGCTTTACGGTATTTTCGGTGAAAGACGGCGAGTTTCCGGAAGATATTGGTGCCTTTGACGGGACGATAATTACCGGGAGCCCGGCGTCGGTGACGGATGATATGCCTTGGGTGGCGCAGCTGATGGGGGTGATCCGCGAGGCGGTGGCCAAGGCTGTGCCGCTTTTCGGGGCGTGCTTTGGGCATCAGGCGATTGCACAGGCGTTGGGGGGGCAGGTCGGCTCCTCGCCGCAGGGCTGGGCCTTGGGGCTGTGGCAGACTGAGGTGGTGGCGCGGGCCGAATGGATGACGCGGGCACCGGATCGGCTTTCGCTTTATGCGGCGCATGTGGAGCAAGTGGTGGCATTGCCGCCGGGCGCCGAGGTGTTGACCCGCTCGCCGGACTGTCCTGTGGGAGGATTTCGCATAGGGCGGGCCGTGTTCACCACGCAATATCACCCGGAAATGACGCCGGATTTTGTGGCGGCACTGGTGACGCATCTGGAGGGCGAGGTGCCCAAGACCGTGACCGAGCGCGCGCGGGCAGGCTTGGCAGGCAAGCCTGATCAGGTGGAAATGGCCCGAGAGATTGCGGCATTTTTCGAGGTGGCACGCGGTGCGTGAGGCGCTGGGGATGTCACATTTCGGTCTGATATCCATAAGAATTGCGTAAAATTGTCGGATCAAGGCGCAAGTTTGGCCCAATTTGTAAGGCATCCTTAACGAGTGCTGCGGGAGTATCTCGAGCAGTGCAAAGGATGAGGCTGGCGCGCGATGCTATATTTTCTCGCTCTACTTGGGTTGGCGGCAGGCACGGCTTTTGTCGCGACGACTGCGGCTGACACGATCGTTGGCACCGATGGCGATGACGAGATCACAGCGGATCGCGGCAATGATCTGGTGCAGGCCGGGGCGGGCGATGATTGGGTTTTGGGCGGGAACGGTCAGGATTGGCTGGAGGGCGACGCGGGCGACGATACGTTGATGGGCGGATCAGGGCGTGATTATCTCGCTGGTGGCGATGGGGCTGACCTGATCAAGGGTCAGGCAGGTGCGGACCGGATTGATGGCGGCGCGGGCGATGATGTGATTGACGGCGGACATAACCGCGACACGATTGACGGCGGCGAAGGTAACGACGATCTGCGCGGCGGCAGCTTTAACGACAGGCTTTCTGGCGGTGCGGGCGATGACCGGGTGAACGGCGGCGCTGGCAATGACAGTGTGTACGGCGATGCCGGCGATGATCTGGTGATCGGGCACAAGGGCAACGATTATCTGGAAGGTGGCGCAGGGCGTGACACGCTGGAGGGCGGGGTCGGCAATGATGTGATGGTCTCGGCCCATGACGGTGATCTGGTCATGGGGGGGCAGGGGCATGACCTGATCCGCGTCGAGCCAGCCGATGGCACGGGCTTTGGAGAGGGCACATATTACGGCGGGCAAGGGCATGACACCATCGAGGGCAGCGATGGCGGTGCCTATTTCGGCGAGGAGGGTCGGGACCTGCTGAGTGCCGGACGCGCGGCAGAGCTGACAGGCGGTGCAGGGGCGGATCGATTCGTCATTCACGCGCAGGCAGTGAGCAATGCGGAGCCGGGCCAAGATACGCGGGTGATGGATTATGATCCGCAAGAAGATGCGCTGGTCTTGCTGTTTGAGCACGAGAGCGATGTGGCGGCTGCGGATTTTGTCTTTAGCGTAGCAGAGGGCTGGCAGGGGGCGGAACTGATCAATCGCGCAGATCCGTTTGCTCAATCGCATGTGATCTTGGAAGAGCCGCCGGGCTATAAGTTCGTCGAGGATCAATTCGAGACGGGCACCTTGCGCGCCGTGGCGGAAACTGACTTGGCTGGATTCGAGAAATCCTTTGAAAAGGCCAAGTTTCAAGGTGTGAAACAGGGGCTATGGGGCGGCCAGCAAGAGGCGCAATGGCAAAGTGCGCGCGCAGAGTTGATGGCGGAAAAGAGCTTTGTCTACATGGAGGCAGGCGACATCATGCTGCGGACTACGGCGATGCAGGCCGCGTTGATGGCATAAGCGCCGCAGGGGCGGCGCACCGCGTGACGACGCGGGCTTGGTTGCGAAACTGCGACGAAATTGCTTGGGATTGAAGCGCGCGCCGCGCTTTTGATCGCGTGACAGGCCCGTCCAAATCCGTTAAACGGCGAGAAACGTTTAGGAAGGGAAACGACCATGGCTGAGCATAAACACGGCGAAATGAACACCTCGGTGCAGGAAAAGACCTTTGACGGCTTCGTCAGCTTTGTGACGAAATCGGTCATCGCGATTATTGGCATTCTGATCTTCATGGCCTTGGTCAACAGCTGACCTGCCAAAGACGACCCAAAAGGCCCGGTTGACGGGCCTTTTTCTTTTCCAGTTAGCAAGGATGCGTGCCATGCGTCGCCGGGTTTTCCTGTTATCAGTTTCTGCGGCAGCTTTGGCGGGCTGCACCAATGACGCCCCCAAAATCCCAGACGCGACCCCGGACCGGGTGGCCAATGCGGTGTATCGCCATGACGGACCGCCAGAGGTGGTGCTGTATACGATGATCTCGAATGACAGCGGATCGGGCGCGCATACGTCGATGATGATCAACGCGTCGCAGCGCGTGATCTGGGACCCGGCTGGATCGTTTCGCAATGAAAAGATCGTTGAACGCGGCGATGTGGTGTTTGGCGTGACGCCTCCGATGGAAGATGTCTATCGGCGCTTCCATGCCCGCAAAACCTTTCATGTGGTGGTGCAGCGGATGGCGCTGACGCCAGAGGTGGCCGAAGGGCTGTTGCAACGCGCCTTGGTGGCCGGCAATCAACAACCGGCAAATTGTGCTGCCTCGACGGCGCGGCTGATGAATGCAACGCCGGGTTTCCCGAAGGTTCCACAGACCTATTTCCCCAAGACTCTCGCCGAAGCGTTTGGGGCCTTGCCCGGTGTCACGACGCGGCGGTTTTATGAGACAGATGATCCAGATCGGTTTAAGGCGCTGGCAGCGCTGATCCCGGCCTTGGAAGCGTTTTAACCCGAACCGCGCCTAGCCGAAAATCCCGGCGACCCGACCGACCAGCATAAAGGCGCGGGCTGTGCGCGTATTGGCCAACTCGTTGATTTCGGCATCGCTGGCATCTTCGCAAAAGGCGACGAACACCTTGTCGAAGCGGCGCAGGAAATGATGCGCGGTGTCGCGAAAGATCGGGTCTTGTTTCATGCGGCCCGAGGTGAGGGCGAGGCAAGAGCGGTCGCGGATACCGCCAAGTGCGGACACGGTGCGGCCGCGTTCCCCTGCGGCAAAGCGGCGCCAGACTTCGGGCCGGGCTAGATCGGGGCGCAGATCATCCATGTAGATGCCATCTTGGCTCAAGAGGGTGAGCACGTCTTGGCTGGCTTGCACGAGTTGTTTGGCTTCGCGATCTGCCAAGGCTTTGCGGAGGGCTGCAAAGCCTTCTTCGTCTTCGGTGGTTTCGGGGAAATTCAGGGCGCGGATGAAATCGGCGCGCCCCAAGGGCGGCGCAAAATCTTCGGCGGTGGTGCCGAAGGGCAGCGGCACTTGGTCGTCGCCTTCAGCGGTGGTTTCGTCTGATTTTGCGCGCTGGGGCGCAGGGCGCTCGCGCGAGGTGGCGAAAGTGGCCAGCGTGGTTTCGGTCTTGCGCGCGGCGGCGGCGATTTCGTCGAGTTTGCGCGCCACAGAGGGCTCAGAGGCCAATTGGCGACCTTGCGATTGGGCCACATAGGCTTGGCGGATCGCGTCGATTGCGGCTTGGAGGCGGTGGCTTTCTTCGCGCATGACGCGGCTGGCGCGTGCGGCTGTGGCGGCGACCCAAATCATCGCCACGGGTAGAAAAATCGCCAGCATGGTTATGAGAAACCGCAAACCGCCCGGCTCGCCTGTTTGGCTGGCGGGGGGCAGGGTGAGGACGAAATAGCCCGAAATGCCAAGCCAGAGCGCAGAAAAGAACAGCGCAGACCACTCGATACCGGTCAGGCGCGGGCGCTGGCTGCGCTCGTAAAGACCGAAAGGCGTGGAGCGCGGTGCGTCCTTGTCGGCGGGCATTGGGGCCTCTCCGTTTCCGGGTTTCTCCGGGCTATGATCGACTCTGAGGGGGTGTTAGGCAAGCCCGCTTTGGGCGTGCCTGACGGTGGGTGATTAACGGTAGTCGATGGAGACCACTTCGTAATATTTTTCGCCACCCGGTGTCTTGACCTCGACGCTGTCACCAACGTCTTTGCCGATCAGCGCGCGGGCGATGGGGGAGCGGATGTTGAGCAGGCCTTTTTCGATATTGGCCTCATGCTCGCCAACGATCTGCCATGACTTCTTTTCGTCGGTGTCTTCGTCCACCACGACGACCGTCGCGCCGAATTTGATGGCACCCGACAGCGAAGCGGGGTCGATGACTTCGGCCAGTCCGATGACGGTTTCCAGCTCCTTGATGCGGCCCTCGATAAAGGACTGCTTTTCGCGGGCGGAGTGGTATTCGGCGTTTTCAGACAGGTCGCCATGTTCCCGCGCCTCGGCAATCGCCTGAATGATTGCCGGACGTTCGACCGACTTCAGGTGCTTCAACTCGGTTTCGAGCGCGGCATGTCCCTTCCGCGTCATCGGGATTTTTTCCATGGTGTCTTCCCTCGGCCCATACACGGGCGCTAACGTCTCCATTCCCGGACAGGGGCCAATCCTGCCGGGCTTACACTTTGCCAATAGATCATGGCGGCGGGCGGCGCAATCGGGCTGCGTGCCATTCCCGCAGCATGTCGATGGGAAGCCACGGTTTTTGGGGGGATTGGGTGGTGAGGGGGCCTTTGGGTGCGGTGATGTGGGTGATTTCCGCGAGGCCTGTGGCATAGAGGCAGGGCAACGCACCGCAGAAGCGGCAAGGGTGCCGTTTTCTGCTGCTGTAACGCCGTGTCGCAATTGACGTGCCGCATTGCGGCGCGGTAACCCTTCGCGCAACTTTGTTGCGGAAACGCGCGGGATTAGGAGGACGGGTCTATGGCCGATATCGAACGGGAAGCGATGGAATATGACGTGGTGATCGTGGGCGGTGGGCCTGCGGGCCTGTCTGCGGCGATCCGGCTCAAGCAATTGGACCCCGACCTGTCGGTGGTTCTGTTGGAAAAAGGTTCGGAAGTGGGCGCGCATATCCTCTCGGGCGCGGTGCTGGACCCTTCGGGGCTGGACGCCTTGATCCCTGATTGGAAGGAAAAGGGCGCGCCGCTGAAAGTGCCGGTCAAGGAAGACAACTTCTACATGCTGGGTGAAGCGGGCCAGATCCGCATTCCCAACTTCCCCATGCCGCCCCTGATGAACAATCACGGCAATTACATCGTCTCGATGGCGAATGTTTGCCGCTGGATGGCCGAGCAGGCCGAGGGCTTGGGCGTAGAGATTTTCCCCGGCATGTCCTGTTCGGAAGTGGTCTATGGCGAAAATGGCGAAGTCAAAGGGGTGGTCGCGGGCGAGTTTGGCCGCAACCCGGATGGCACGCCGGGCGATGCCTATGAGCCGGGGATGGAGTTGCATGGCAAATACGTCTTCCTTTCGGAAGGGGTGCGTGGGTCACTGTCGAAAGAAGTGATTGCGAAGTTTGACCTGTCCAAGGGTCATTGCCCGCAGAAGTTCGGTATTGGCATGAAGGAAATCTGGGAGATTGACCCCGCCAAGCACCGCGAAGGCACTGTCACCCACACGATGGGCTGGCCTTTGGGCGGCAATGCGGGGGGCGGTTCGTTCATCTATCACTTGGACAATAATCAGGTTTACGTCGGTTTTGTGGTGCACCTGAATTATCAAAACCCCCATCTTTTCCCCTATATGGAATTCCAGCGGTTCAAGCATCATCCGATGGTGGGGGAGCTGCTCAAGGGCGGCAAGCGCGTGGCCTATGGGGCGCGGGCGATTTCGGAAGGTGGCTATCAGTCGATGCCCAAAATGGTGGCACCGGGTGTGGCGCTCTTGGGATGTTCGGTGGGCATGGTCAACGTGCCGCGCATCAAGGGCAACCATAACGCCATGCTTTCGGGCAAGGCCGCTGCTGAAGCCGCTTATGCGGCGTTGCAAGCAGGGCGCGCGGGCGATGAGCTGAGCGATTACGAGACCGAAGTGCGGACGGGCGCGATTGGCAAAGACCTCAAGAAAGTGCGGAACGTGAAGCCGCTCTGGTCGAAATTCGGTCTGCTGGCGTCGCTGGTGGGCGGTGGGCTTGATATGTGGACCAACACTTTTGGGTTCTCGCTGATGGGCACGCTCAAGCATGGCAAGAATGATGCGGCGGCGACCGGAGAGGCGGCCAAGTTCAAACCGATCGACTATCCCAAGCCCGATGGCAAGCTGTCCTTTGATCGTCTGACCAACGTGGCGTTCTCGTTTACCAACCATGCTGAAGATCAGCCCGCGCATTTGCGGCTGAAAGATGCGGCTGTGCCGATTTCGGTGAACTTGGCGAAATATGACGAGCCCGCGCAACGCTATTGCCCGGCAGGTGTCTATGAGGTGGTGCGCGAAGAGGGCAAAGACCCACGCTTTGTCATCAATTTCCAGAACTGCGTGCATTGCAAAACCTGTGACATCAAGGACCCGAGCCAAAACATCACTTGGGTCACGCCACAGGGGGGCGACGGGCCGAACTACCCGAATATGTGATTGGCCAGCCTCGCTGGCCCGTCCAGCCAGTTTATCCAAGCGAAACGGGCGCCCTGCGGGGCGCCCGTTTTGTGTTGCGAGCGGTAGAGGGGATGCACAGAGTTTGACGGGCTTCAGTTCAGGTCCCGGAGCAGTCTGCTATGTTTTCGCACCTCGGTGAGGGTTTGGGCGAATGTGGTGATCCCGCGGCCCTTGAGCATCGCCATGAGGCGCAAGAAGGCGTCGGCGGTGGCCTCGGTGTCGCCCAAGGCGGTGTGGCGGAGTTCTTCGGGAATGGTGATGCCGAGGCGATGCGACAGCGCGTCGAGACTATGCACCTCATGTTGACCGTAAATCACGGCGGAGAGGAGCACGGTGTCGAGCACCGGATGGTCAAAGGTGAGGCCCAGTTCCGCTTCGCGGCGTTTGAGGAACGTCATGTCGAAGGGCGCATTATGCGCTACGAGCACGGCCCCTTCGGCGAAGCGGTGAAAGCGGCGCAGGGCGTCTGCAACAGGCGCGGCGTTTTGCACCATCGCGTCAGAGATACCGTGCACGTCGGTCGAGGCCAGGGGGATTTTGCGGCCCGGATTGACGAGCATATCGAGCACTTCACCCGCGACACGCCGGCCATTGACGATGCGGACGGCGGCGATCTGGACGATTTCGTCGCCCTGTTCCGGCAAGAGCCCCGTGGTTTCGGTGTCAAACACAACATAGGTGAGCGTCTCGAGGGGGGCGGCGGCATCGGCGGCGGAAAGCGACGCGGTGCGGTCGCGCGCAAGCAGGTCGAAGTCATAGGTCACGGCCCTAGGCAGCGGTGCGGGACGACGGGTGGCATGGCGGATGCGGAGGATCGGCAGCACGAATGCGCTGTCGGTGCCGCGTGTTTCGGGCCAGATATCGGTACGATGCGCGGCAAGAATGGCGCGGCCTGTCAGTGCGATGCCGCCATTGGTGGCGGGCGGATCATCGAGGGCCGCGTCAAGGCGGGCCATTGGGCAAGGTGCACCCGACCAGATCAGGCGCAGGGTTGCGCCGCCGTTTTCTTCGGTGATCTCAAGGCGGAAGCTTGTCGCTTGGGTGTCATGCGCCACGCATTGGGCGAGGCCAGAGAGAAGATCGACGATTTCAAAGGCGTTGAGGCGCAAGAAGAGGTCGGGCGCATCAGCGGTGAGGCGCAGGCCCTGTTCGGCAAAGCGGGCGTGCAGGCTTTCACTGAGGTCTTGCGCGCGCGTCAGCGGCAAGGGCCATGCGGTGACACGGGCCTGATCGCGGCGTGTGGCCAGTTCGGTGACGGATTGGGCGAGTCCGTTGGCTTCGGCGCGCATAGCGGTCAGCAGGCGGGGAACGGTGTTTGGATTGCCCGCTTTCGGGCCTTCGATGGGCAGGGCTTCGGCCAAGGTAAGCAGCGCGGCTGCGGGGCGGCGCATGCGGTCGAAGACCTCATCAAGAAAGGCTTCGCGGCTGGCGTGGCGGGTGCTTTCGGCAGAGACATCGCGCAGGGTGAGCACGTAGCTGGCCTGCGAGGCGGAGCGGCCCAGTAGCCGCATTCTGGCCGACAAAAGCCGCGCCCCATCGCGCGTGGTGCATAGAAAATCGGTGGCGGCATCGGGGTCGTCGAGTGCGAGAAGGCGCGCATGTGCCATGCGGATGGGCCCATCGCGAAGCGTGTCAAACAGCGTGCGATCCAACCCCGGCGCATGGGCCTGATCGGTGGCGGAGATGCCCAGCAATTGCAATGTCTGCCCATTGTAGAACACGATGTCATGCAGGGGGCCACAAAGCAGCACGGCGACAGGCACGTCGGCCAGGAGCGCTTCGAGGCGGGATTTCTCCTCGGCCAGACGGGTGGTCTCGCGCGCGACAGCCATGGCAAGCGCACTTTGGGTTTCGTCCAGACGGCGGGCGGCGGCCCGCGCAGCCGGGGCAAGGTCGCCCAGATAGCGGGCGATAGAGGCATCCATTTCGCCTGCGCCATCGGCATGTGCCCGCGCGCGCAAGGCCCCTGCGAGGGTTTCGATTGGCTTGGCCACATTGGTGTCGAACAGATACCAGACCCATGCCAAGAGGCCCAGAATGGCAAACCCGGCCACCAGTCCGCCTTGCACGAAAGGATCAAGCAAAGCCGGGTCCGCCAAGCGGTGATAGGCCAGCCAAAGCCCGGTGAAGAGTGCCCCTACGGCTCCCGCTGCCAAGGCCGCAAAAAACAAGAAGATGCGGAGGCGTAGCGAGAGGGCAGAGAGGCCGTTCATCCTTGTGGCTCTCCGGCACCGAGCGTTTGGGGCCCGGATAGAAGCCGGGAAATTTCGGCTTTGAGTTCGCTGATGTCGAAGGGTTTGGCGATGAAACCATTCGCCCCCATGGCCAGACCTTTGCGGCGTTCGATGGCAGAGCCGCGCGCGGTCATCATCAGGATCGGAATACTGGCAAGGTCAGGATCGAGCCGGGCGGATTGGCAGATGTCATACCCAGAAGCCCCCGGCAACATCACGTCCAGCAAGACCAGATCCGGGCGCAATGCCCGAATGCGCTCAAGCGCGCCTGTCCCTTCGGCGATGCGTTCCTGACGGTAGCCCGCGCTTTCGAGCACGATCTCCAGCGCGAGGGCGATATTGTCTTCGTCTTCGATCACCAGAAGTTGGGGAGGAACAGCTTGGTCCGCATGCCTGTCTTGCTGCATCTTTCAGCCCTTACTTGATACAGGCCACGCTCAGCTGCGCGCGCCCTTCTGCATCTGGGGTTTGCCATTCCGCCCCCTTGAGCGTGCCATCCTCGCCAATTTCGATAGCCTCGCGAATGGTAATCACCCGATCTTCGGCGCAATGGGCCACGACCAGCGTTTCGCGCACGGGAAACCAGCGCTCGAAGGTAAAGACCCGCAAGAGCCGCAATTCGGCATTCTGCGGATGCGTGGCCGTTTGAGCGGAATCGATGGCCTGAAACCGGGACACGACCGGGAAGAAGTAGGTCCAGGGCTTGAACGGCGAGGCTTTGGCGTCGGGTTCCAGAATGGCGAGGGTTGGGGGCAGGCCCGACGAGACGCGGTTGAACCAATCCTGTTCCGACCACAGCGCATACCCAAGAATGCCAAACCCGGCGGCGGCGGGCACCAGCCATTTCGGCAAACGTCCGCCCGACAGCATGCGCGCCGCGGCAGCAAACCCACCCAAGCAGAAGGCGGCGGCAATGGCGGCGAAAAATTCTAGTCCCATTCAGTTTTATCCTCTTGCGCCTCGGGATTGACCCAAGGCGGATTGCATCGTGCGGACGACGACAAAGGCGTCGCGCAGGTGGCTGCGTTCGAAATCTGACAGATCGGCAGGCGCGAGGAAGTTGGAGGGCTTCTCGCCGGTTCGCACTTGGCGGGCTTGGTTTTCCAGCCGGGTTTCGGCGATCAGGTCATAGGCGTCAATCAGATCGCGCGCGCCAGAGGGCGATATGATGCCTGCCGCTTCTGCCGCTTCCAGCCGGGCGCGGGTGTTCACGGGCTCGATCTTGCCCAAGAGTGCATAGACCCGCGCCAGATCGGTGATCGGGACCACACCATTGTGCTTCATGTCGAGCGTGTCTTTATGCTCGCCCGAGCGGATCGTGGCAAAGCCGCGCAGCAAGCCAAGGGGCGGGGTGTGTTTGAGGCTGTTGGACACCAGATGCGCCACGAAAATCGTGTTGCGCGCCGCCATGCTCAAGGTCTCTTCTTGCAGGTTTGAAAAGAGCCGTGTTTCGCCAGCGATGGGGCGCAGGTCGAACATGACCGAAGCGAGCATCTGGGCCATCGGATCAGGTGTGGCGATCCAGCTGCGGAAATATTCGCGCCAGACCCGCATGGGTTGGCACCAGCGCGGCGTTGTCGCCATCATTTCGCCGGGGCAATAGACATAGCCGCAGGCATCCAGCCCATCCGAGACGATTTTGGCGAAAGCGGCGAAATAGGCCATGTCGGCCTCGGTCGCGGTATCGTCGATCATCAGGCAGTTGTCTTGATCGGAAACGCCAGTTTGTTCTTGGCGGCCTTGACTGCCGCAAGCGAGCCAGAGCCATGGCACAGGCGCAGGCCCCAGAGTGTCTTCGGCCATGGCAATCAGGCGGCGGGTGACGGTGTCTGCGATATCGGTGATCAGGCGGGTGACAATTTCATGCGGCGTATGGCTGCCCACCAGATTGAGCAGCAAGCGCGGAATATGCGCGGTGACGGCGGCCAGATCCGCCACTGTTTCTGCCCGCGTTGCGTCGCGCACCAATTGAGCAGAGCCCAAGGCATGAAACCGCGTCAGGTCGGTTTGCGTAACCATGCCGACGAGTGTTTGGCCTTCGACCACGGGCAAATGCCCGATGGAGCGTTCAAGCATCAGGTGCAACACATCCGAGCCAAGTGACGAGGGCGTAAGCGTGAGGGGGTTGGGGGTCATCACGGCGCGCACGGGTGTCGAGGGCGAGAGGCTGTCGGCCAGAACTTTATTGGTCATGTCCCGCGTGGTGACGATGCCCAGAAACTGGGTGCCCTCGACGATTCCGAGCGAGGACACGCGGTTGTCGCGCATGGCGCGCGCGGCATCGGTCACGGTGGCGTCGGGGGCGATGACAACCGGACGGCGCGCCATCATCTCTTCGACTTTGCGGGTGGTGAAATCCTGTCCGCGCAGCGCCGCACCGCGCCCGCGCGTGAAGAAGCGTTCAAAGGAAGGGATCGCGGCGACAAGGCGATGAAACTCGGCGGCGGGCAACCTCAGAAGCTGGCTGTCTTCGCTGGCCGTCGCAGTAGTGACTGCAACGCCCCCGCGCATCAAGCCGCGCTCGCCAAAGCTGTTGCGAGGCCCCAAGAGCGAGATCACATCGCCATTCACTTCGGTGACTTGGATTTGGCCGCGCTCGACGATGAACAGCCCGTCTATGGCTGATCCGGCGTCATAGACGGTTTCGCCTTTGGACTTGAGACTGCGGACAAAGGAACCGGCGACCCGCGCCAGTTCGTTTTTCGGCAGTGTGTCGTAGGGGTGGACGGTTTCGATAAAGGCGATGATCGACGCAAGGGTCTGTGGCATGGCCGTTCGTCCAATCGGTAGTGGGGGTGCGCCCCCGAGTTTCCCCGGAGGCGCGAGAGGTCTTAGTGACCGGTTGCAGCGCCCGCGCCTTTTGGAACGCGGATCGATTCAACGAGGTCTTGTACTTCTTTCGGCGGTGCGGCGGTCATCGAGGAAACGATGTAAGCCACAGCGAAGTTCAACAGTGCGCCGATCGGGCCGAAGGCCGCTGGCGGGACGCCGAAGAGGTAGTTGGCAGGAACGTTGTCGAGCATGTTGGTGCCCGGAATGAAGAACCAGCCAAGATATGTGAACAGGTAGACGCAGGTCACAACCAGACCTGTCAACATGCCCAAGGTCGCCCCGGTGGAGTTGATGCGCTTCGAGAAGATGCCCATCATCAGTGCCGGGAAGATCGTTGCCGCTGCCAGACCGAAGGCCAGAGCCACGGTTTGCGCCGCAAAGCCGGGTGGGTTCAGACCGAGGAAGGTCGCCACCAAGATTGCGCCCGCCATCGAGATACGTGCGGCCAGAAGCTCGCCCTTTTCCGAGATGTTCGGGTTCAGCGTGTCTTTGATCAAGTCATGGCTGATGGCCGAAGAGATGGCCAACAGAAGACCCGCAGCCGTGGACAGAGCTGCCGCAAGGCCGCCTGCCGCGATCAGCGCGATTACCCAACCGGGCAGGTTCGCGATTTCCGGGTTTGCCAGAACGAGGATGTCGTTGTTGAAGGTGAATTCATTGCCAGCCCAGCCATTGGCTTCGGCGGTGGCTTTGAAGCCTTCCGACTTGTCGTTGTAGTACTGGATACGGCCGTCGCCATTCTTGTCTTCATACTTCAGAAGACCGGTGACTTCCCAGTTCTTCATCCAGTTGGGACGCTCTTCGTAGAGCACAGGCGCCGAATTGGTGCCGTCCTTGTAGATGGTGTCGATGATGTTCAAACGTGCCATTGCACCCACGGCAGGAGCCGTCAGGTAAAGCAGCGCGATGAAGACCAATGCCCAGCCCGCAGACCAGCGCGCGTCGGCAACCTTCGGCACCGTGAAGAAGCGGATGATCACGTGGGGCAGACCCGCGGTACCGATCATCAGCGACAGGGTGAAGAGGAACATGTTGAAGGTCGAACCATGCAGGTTGGTGTAGTCATTGAAGCCCAGTGCAGTGACCATCTCGTCGAGTTTCGACAAGAGCGGCAGGCCAGACTCGGTATGGGTCGAGAAGAGGCCCAGACCCGGGATCGGGTTGCCAGTCAGTTGCAGCGAGATGAAGACCGCCGGAATGGTATAGGCGATGATCAGCACGCAATACTGTGCGACCTGCGTGTAGGTGATGCCTTTCATCCCGCCGAGAACGGCGTAGATGAACACGATGCCCGAAGCGATCCACAGACCCGTCGAGGACTGAACTTCAAGGAAGCGCGAGAAAGCAACGCCAGCACCGGTCATCTGACCGATCACGTAGGTGACGGAGATCACGATGAGCGAGACAACGGCCACGAGGCGCGCCGACCGGCTGTAGAAGCGGTCCCCGATGAACTGCGGCACGGTGAACTTGCCGAATTTCCGCAGGTAAGGAGCGAGCAGCAGCGCCAAAAGCACGTAACCACCAGTCCAGCCCATGAGGAAGGTCGAGTTGCCATAGCCAACAGCGGCGATGAGGCCAGCCATCGAGATGAAGGAAGCTGCCGACATCCAGTCAGCCGCAGTTGCCATACCGTTCATAACCGGGGGAACGCCCTGGCCAGCGGCATAGAATTCAGCGGTCGTGCCCGCGCGGGCCCAGATCGCGATCCCGATGTAGAGTGCGAAGGACGCACCCACGACCAGGAGGTTCAGAGTATACTGATCCATGATTAACTGTCCCTTCCCTTATTCCTCGACGCCGTGTTCAGCATCGAGTTTGTTCATGCGCCATGCATAAAAGAAGATCAGCGCGATGAAGATAATGATCGACCCTTGCTGGGCAAACCAGAACCCGAGGTCGGTTCCGCCGACCGAAATACCCGAAATCATTGGGCGCAGGATGATCCCCAACCCGAATGAACAGACGAACCAGATGGCCAGCGAAATCATAATGATCCGCACGTTGGCCGCCCAGTAGGCGTTGGACGATGAGTTGTCCGCCATTTGTTACACTCCCTTCCTTGTTTCTCCAGCCCGCGTCGAAAGAACACGGGCCCCCTTCGTTACACCGACGCGGTTTTGACGATCTGGGACAGTGCAGCACGGATGTCGGCAATGGGTCCCATTGCGTCGACCGATTTCAGCACGCCCTTCTCGCCATAATAGGCAATCAGTGGCGCCGTCTGGGCATGATAGGCATTCAGCCGCTCACGCACCGTTTCGGCATTATCGTCGGCGCGACGTTTGAAATCCGCGCCGCCGCATTTGTCACAAGTCCCAGCCTGAGCTGGTTTCTTGAATTCGTCATGGTAGCCTTCGCCGCATTTGGCGCAGGTGTAGCGACCAGATACGCGGGCAACCATTGCTTCATCTACCACATCTAGACTGATTGCGGCAGTCACTTCTTGGCCTGCGGTTGCGAGGAGCCCGTCGAGCGCCTCTGCTTGGCCTGCAGTGCGGGGAAATCCGTCAAGGATAATCCCCTTGGCTGTGTCTGGCTCGGCCATGCGGTCTTGCAAGATCGCCAGCACGATATCGTCAGAGACAAGCTGGCCTGCTTCCATCACCGCTTTGGCGCGCTGGCCTGCTTCGGTGCCCGCGGCAACAGCCGCGCGTAAAAGGTCGCCCGTCGACAGCTGAACGAGGCCAAAGTCCTCTTCAAGCATCCGCGCTTGGGTGCCCTTCCCGGCGCCGGGTGGGCCAAGAAGGATCAAAACGGCAGCTTTGCTCATGGTGTCAGTTCCCATCTGATCAGACCCGGTTCATCCGGTTGTTGATGAGGTCATCCACCACCGACGGATCGGCCAGTGTCGACGTGTCGCCCAGAGCGCCAAAGTCGTTTTCGGCGATCTTCCGCAGAATGCGGCGCATGATCTTGCCGGAGCGGGTCTTTGGCAGGCCGGGCGCCCATTGGATGAGATCAGGCGAAGCAATCGGACCGATCTCTTTCCGCACCCATGTCACCAGCTCCTTGCGGAGCTCTTCGGTGGGGGCGACGCCATTCATCAAGGTGACATAGGCGTAGATGCCCTGACCCTTGATTGTATGGGGATAGCCGACCACAGCCGCTTCGGCGACTTTTTGATGCGCCACGAGGGCGGATTCGACTTCGGCGGTGCCCATGCGGTGCCCAGAGACGTTGATCACGTCATCGACGCGTCCCGTGATCCAGTAATCGCCATCCTTGTCACGGCGGCATCCATCACCGGAGAAGTAGTAGCCTTTGTAATCGCCGAAATAAGTCTTTTCAAAGCGCTCGTGATCGCCCCAGACCGTCCGCATCTGACCCGGCCACGAGTCCTTGATGCAGAGCACGCCTTCGCAGGCGGTCTCGGTGATCTCGGCACCGGATTGTGGGTCCAATACCACAGGCTGCACGCCAAAGAACGGCGTCTGTGCCGCACCGGGCTTGAGCGCAGTGGCCCCCGGCAGAGGCGTGAGCATGTGGCCCCCGGTTTCGGTTTGCCAGAAGGTATCGACGATGGGGCAGCGGCCTTTGCCCACGACATCGTTATACCAGTTCCACGCTTCGGGGTTGATCGGCTCGCCGACCGAGCCCAGCAATTTGAGCGAGGAGAGGTCGTATTTGGTGACGAAATCCGTGCCCTGACCCATCAGCGCGCGAATGGCGGTGGGGGCAGTGTAGAATTGGTTCACCTTGTGCTTTTCGCAAACGGCCCAGAAACGCCCTGCGTCCGGATAGGTGGGCACGCCTTCAAACATCAGCGTTGTCGCACCATTGGCCAAGGGGCCATAGACGATATAGCTGTGCCCCGTGACCCAGCCCACATCGGCGGTGCACCAATAGATGTCGCCGTCATGGTAGTCGAAGGTGAATTCATGGGTCATCGCTGCGTAAACAAGATAACCGCCTGTGGTGTGCACGACGCCCTTGGGCTGGCCCGTGGAGCCAGAGGTGTAGAGAATGAAGAGGGGATCCTCTGCGTTCATCTCGGCGGGGGTGCAATAGGGGGACGCTTCGGCTGCCAGCGCGTTGTAGTCATAGTCGCGCCCGTCAACCCAAGTGGTTTGATCGCCCGTACGCTTGACCACCAAAACCTTGACCGTGTCCTTGCAGTGCAGGAGTGCGGCGTCGGTGTTGGATTTCAGCGGGGTCTTGCGGCCGCCCCGTGGGGCGTGATCAGCGGTGATGACCACTTTCGCGTCACAGCCATTGATCCGTGCGCCCAGCGCGTCCGGCGAGAAGCCTGCGAATACGATGGAGTGGATGGCCCCGATCCGCGTGCAGGCCAGCATGGCATAGGCGGCTTCCGGCACCATCGGGAGGTAGATCACAACGCGGTCGCCCTTGCCCACGCCCATATCCTTGAGGACATTGGCCATGCGCGAGGTTTGCTCCAGAAGCTGTGCATAGGTGATATGCTGCGCCGGCTCATTGGGATCATCGGGTTCCCAGATGATCGCGACCTGATCGGCGCGTGTGCCCAGATGGCGGTCGATGCAGTTGGCCGAGACGTTCAATGTGCCGTCTTCAAACCACTTGATGTCGACATTGCCCGGCTTGAATGATGTGTTTTTTACGCGGGTATAGGGGCGGATCCAATCGACCCGCTTGCCGTGTGTGCTCCAGAAACCCTCGGGGTCGGATACTGACGCTGCATACATGTCGCGGTAGCGGTCAGCGGTGATATGCGCTTTCGCTACAAAATCCGCCGATGGCGGATAGGTTTTGTCAGTCATGAGCTTCTCCTTCTAGATGCGCCCTCAAGCTCATCTTTATTCATGCATGCGCCACCAACGGCGACGCGCGCTCCTTCCCTTTGTTACCTGTGCCACAAGTTAAACTTTCTGTAACCATCTTCTTTTAGGGTCTTTTTCTGTAAATTTCTTTCACTTGCGGCTGTGAATTTTGTAAATTTGTGGAAAATTCGCGCTCTCACTTGGGCTTGGCAGCGGCCACTCGGCAAAAATCCGCCCAAATTTCAAGCAGTTTGGAAACAAAGGTTTTTTGCAGCTTTGTTCGATTCCACCCAAAATCAAGAGGTTTGGCGCAATAAAATTGCCCGAACACGAATCATGCTTGCGCTAACGAGGGGGGCGCCGCTTTGAAAACGCCGTTTTGCCCAAGAAAAAAGGGAGCGCCGAAGCGCTCCCTTTAGGGGGGGTCTTCAAGTTGGCTTATTGCTTGCCAACCATCTTCCAAATACCGCCTTCGACGACCGAGATGATCACGTCATTGGCGCCCTGATGAGAGCCGGTGGTGAAGTTAATCGTGGTGCCCAAAAGCTCGCTGTCATAGTTGAGGCTTTCCATTCCAGCGCGGAAGGACTCTTGGGTCAGGTCAGGGCCTGCCGCTTCGAGGGCGCGCACGAATGTGTCGGCTCCGGTGTAGCCCAGCATGCCAAAGCCCGAGGCGGGTTGGCTATAGGCGGCCTGATAGGCCTCTGCGAAGGCTTTGACGGCGGGCAGGTCCATACGACCCACCATGTCCTGCCAGCCAGCCGCGGCATAGAGGCCTTCGGTCACACCGCCGGGAACGGCGGCGACAACTTCGAGGAAGCCAGCAGAGGTGTTGAGGAACTTCGCTTCGGTCCAGCCAAGCTGCTTGGCGGTGCCGACCACGGTGATGCCTGCGCGCACACCGAGCGCCATGGCGACAACTTCACAGCCATCGGCGCGCAGTTTCTGCACCGCACCAACGAAATCTTGCTCGTCGGGCTTGTGGGTGGTCTCAGAGACGAACTCCATTCCAAAAGTCGCCGCCTGCTCCTTGGCCGATGTCGCGATTTCCTTGCCGAAGTCGGTCGGCAGATACATCGCGCAGACTTTCTTGAGTCCGTAGGTGCTCGACAGATAGGCCAAGCCGCCCTTCACCTGATCGTAGTAGCTGGAGAAGGAAACGAACTTGTTGTCGATCGGCTCTTGCAGCATTTCGCGTGCCGAGCTGAGCGGGGAAATATTTTGGATGCCTTTGGGGTTCATCAACTGGAAGCCCGCAAGGTTCATCGGCGTGCCAAGCGACAGCAGCATCGCGAAAACGCCGTCGCGGTTGATCAGCTTGTTAAAGCCCTGAGTTGCCTTGGGCAGCTGATAGCCGTGATCTTCGACGATGAACTTGATCTTGCGACCATGCACGCCGCCTGCGTCATTGACTTCCTTAAAGCGCAGATTGGCGCCATTCACGGCGGGCACGCCGACGGCGGCGAAGATGCCGGACAGGTCGCTGACCGAGCCGACCACAACTTCTGTGGGGGTCACGCCCTGTGTTTCTGCCTGAGCAACACCGCCCATACCAAGGGCAAAGGCGCTGATCGCCAGTGCTTTCAATGTCGTCTTCATATGTAGTCTCCTCCCTGAGATTTGCCCCATCCTTTGCGGGGCTTATGAACGATACATATCATCAATCAGCGCCTTGTGGCGTTTTTCCACTGTGGCGCGTTTCAGCTTCATCGTGGCGGTCAGCTCTTCGTCTTCGGCGGTGAGCAGCACGTCAATGAGGCGGAAATCCTTAATTTGTTCGACACGGGCGAACTCGATATTCACCTGATCCACCTCGGCCTTGATCAGGTCCAGCACCTGTGGTGCCCGGCACAGCGAGGCAAAGTCCGAGAAGGGCACTTTATGATCCTGCGCGAATTTCTCCACGTTCTCCTGATCGATCATCACGAGGCAGGAAAGATATTTGCGCTTGTCACCAATCACCACTGCATCTGCGATGTAATGGCTGAACTTCAGGCGGCTTTCGATTTCTGCGGGGGTGATGTTTTTGCCGCCCGCTGTGATGATGATATCTTTCAGACGCCCAGTGATGGTGAGAAAGCCCGCCTCATCCACCCGCCCGATGTCGCCAGTGCGAAGCCAGCCATCAGCGGTAAAGGTCTCGGCGGTCTTCTCCGGCAGGTTCCAGTAGCCTTTGAAATTGGTCAGGCCGTGGCTTTGGATTTCGCCATCATCTGCGATCCGCACTGTGACGCCCGGCATCACGGGCCCCACAGTGCCCAGTCGGTTGGCCGCGGGGCGATTGACGGTGCAAGTGGCGGCATTCTCGGTCATGCCATAGCCCTCATAGATCGGAACCCCTACGGCGCGATACCAGCGCAAGAGGGCCGGGCTGATCGGGGCTGCTCCGGAAATACCCTGTTTCAGGCGATCCATACCCAAAAGCTGGCGCAGATTGCGAAAAACCAGCATATCCGCCAGCCCCACCGCGAGGCCCTTGATCGGCCCCAGCGATTTGCCCGCCGCCTGCGCGTCGGCGCGCGCAAAGCCTGCCTTCATCGCCAATGAGAAGGCCAGTCTGCCCAAAGGCGTGGCTTCCTGTGCCAAGATCAGCACCCGCGAATAGACCTTTTCCCAAACGCGCGGCACCGCCGAAAAGCTCTGTGGGCTGACTTCGCGCAGGTTGTCGAACACAGTTTCCGGGCTTTCGGCGAAGTTGACGATGGAGCGCGCTGCGAGCGGGAAATAGCTTGAGTTGTTGCGCTCGAAGATATGGCACAGCGGCAAGAAACACAGCTGCTCGGCACCCGGCTCGACGGCCAGTTCCCGCAGGCCTGCCTGCATGGCCGCGAGGATGTTCTCGTGGCTCAACATCGCGCCTTTGGGGGCGCCCGTGGTGCCGGATGTGTAGATCAAAAGTGCCACATCCTCAGGCGCGCTTTGCCCGATCTCGGCTTCAAAGCTACCGGGAGCCGCTTTTTCTTCGTCTTGGCCCAAGGCGTACAGCTCGGGCAGGAACATGTAGCGATCCCCTTCAAGGGCGTGCAGGCCTTCCTCTTCGAGGATGATCACCTTTTCCACACCGGGCGCGCCGTCTGGAATCTCAAGGAATTTATCCAGCTGCTCCTCGTTCTCGACGATGAGAAAGCGACAGGCGCTGTCTTTGAGAATATAGGCCACCTGCGTCGCGGCATCGGTGGTGTAAATCCCCGAGGCAATGCCGCCCACGCATTGAATGCCCATATCAAAATAGAGCCATTCCTTGCGGTCTTCTGACAGGATCTGCACCACGTCGCCGCGTTTCAGGCCCAGCCGCTTGAGGCCAAGACCGATCCATTTCGCATGGTTCCAGTAGTCGTCCCACGAAAAGGCGCGCCAGATGCCCAAGGTCTTTTCGCGATGCGCCACGCGGGCGGGGTCTTGTTTGCAGCGGTGTTGAAACAGGCGCGGGATCGTATCGGCCCCGTCCACGAGCACCGGGCGCGAGCCCGGTTCTGCATTGATGGCGGTGCCTTTGACTGTCACCATTGCGGGGATTTTGTCGTGCCGGGTCATGGGTGTTACCTCCACGTTTTGCGGCGCTTCCAGCGGCGTTCGCCGCGGGCACCTTCGTTGGCATGGCCAAGGTAGAAGCTCTTGATGTCGTCTGAATTGGCCAGTTTGTCGGCGCTGCCCGACATCACGATACGGCCCAATTCGAGCACATAGCCATCATCGGCCAGATCGAGCGCCACGGCAGCGTTCTGTTCCACCAGCATCATGGTGACGCCTTCGTCTTGGTTGAGCTTCTTGAGGATGGCAAAGATCTCTTGGGTCAGGATCGGTGACAGGCCCAGCGAGGGTTCATCCAGCAGCATGATCTTGGGGCGCAACATAAGGCCACGGCCGATGGCCAGCATTTGCTGCTGCCCGCCAGAAAGCGTGCCTGCCTCTTGCTTGCGGCGCTCAGACAGGATGGGGAAATAGCTGAACACCATGTCGCGGTCGCGGGCGATCTCGGCCTTGTCCGAGCGCGTATAGGCCCCCAAGGCAAGGTTTTCCTCGACCGTGAGGAGCGGGAACACCTCGCGCCCCTCGGGCACATGGACAATGCCTGCGCGCACCACCTTGTGGGGCTCTTTGCCTTGGATCTCCTGACCTTCAAACAAGATCTTGCCCTTCTCCGGGTCCATGATGCCAGAGAGGGTTTTCAAAAGCGTTGTCTTGCCTGCGCCATTCGCCCCCAGCACAGTGACGACGCGGCCTTTGTGCACTTCAAGGCTCACACCGCGCAGCGCCATGATCGGGCCATAGAAGGTTTCGAGATTGCGGATTTCGAGGAGTGGCGTCATGTCCGCGCCCCCTTTGCGTCTGCGGTTTTGGAAATGGCGGAAGTGCCCAGATAGGCTTCGATCACCGCCGGATGAGATTGCACTTCGGCAGGGGTGCCTTCGGCCAGTTTCGCGCCATCAGCCAATGCCAGCACGCGGTCAGAAACCTTGCCGACAAGGCCCATATCATGCTCGACCATGAGCACGGTAATCCCCATCTGGCGGCGGATGTCATCGATCCACCAGCGCATGTTCTGGGTCTCCTCCACCGAGAGGCCGGAGGCGGGTTCATCGAGCAGCAGGAGCCGCGGCTTGGAGGCCAAGGCGCGCCCCAGCTCCACCACTTTCCGCACACCGTAAGGCAGCCCGGCGATCATCTTGTCGCGATAGGGCTGGAGATCGAGGAAATCGATCACCTCTTCGACGGCCTCGCGATGCGCGCGCTCCTCGGCGCGCACCGACGGCAAGTGCAACAACTGTGGCACCAGCCCGGCCTTGCGATGGCGATGCCGCCCGACGAGCAGGTTTTGCAGCACGGTTGCTTGGTGAAACAGCTCGATATTCTGAAAGGTCCGCGCGATCCCCAGCGAGGGCACCTCATGGGGTGACATCTGCAACAGGTCATGCCCGTCGAATTTGATCGAGCCTGATACCGGGGTGTAGAACCGCGAGATCAGGTTGAACACGGTGGATTTGCCTGCGCCATTGGGGCCAACCAGTGCGAAAACCTCGCCCTCTTCGACCTTCATGCTCAGATTGTTCACTGCTGTGACGCCGCCGAATTTCAGCGTGACGCCTTCGATTTCCAAAAGGCTCATCTCAGGCGCTCCGTCTTCAGATAGGATTTCTGCCGTTTGAACATGTCCTTGCGTGCGAAGGGGAACAATTCAAGGAAGACCCGGAACTTGAGCCACCGCCCGTAAAGCCCCATCGGTTCAAAGAGGATGAAGACGATCAGGATCACGCCAAACACGGCCGATTCCAGACCGGGAATAGCCACGCCGCTGCCCATCATATCCGAAACGATCGACAAAAGCTGTGGCAAGAAGGCGATGACGATCGCGCCCAAAAAGGCCCCGTGGATAAAGCCCAAGCCCCCCACCACGATCATCATCAAAAGCTGGATCGACAGCAGGAAGTTGAACGTCTCGTTGTTGAAGGCCCCAGCGAAAAGACCCATCAGCGCCCCGCCCAAGCCTGTGATGGCACAAGACAGGCCAAAGGCGATGGTTTTGGTGCGGGCCACATCCACACCCATGGCTTGGGCAGAAATCTCGCTGTCGCGCACGGCGGCAAATGAGCGGCCCAGCGGCGCCCGCAGCAGGTTGCGATAAAGCAGCGTCACCACCAGCGTCACCACCAGCGTCATGTAATACCATTCCGTCGGGTTGCCCCAGCGGTTTACCACATAGCCAAAGATCACGATATCGGGGGGCACGATGCCCGACACACCGCCAGTCCATGGCTCCAACAGCACGATGATGTCATCGGCCAGAATGGCCAGTGCCAATGTGGCAATCGCCAGATAGACACCGTGCAGTTTCAGCGCAGGAATGGCGATCAATGCGCCGATGCAGCCAGTGATGACCCCTGCCACGGGCAGCGCGATGATAAAGGGCACGCCCGCCTGCATCATTAACACACAAGAATAGCAGCCTAAGGCCATGAAGGCCGAGTGGCCAAGGCTGGCCTGTCCGGTCTGCCCGGTCAGCAGCATCAGCCCCAACCCGCACACGGCCCAGATCAGGACGTTATTGGCCTCGCCAAGGTAGAAGCTGTCGATCATCCACGGCAGCGCCAGCATCAGCACCAAGAGCGCGCCGTAGAGAAACAGTTTCCAGCCATCAATGAACAGGCGGATGTCGTCGTCATAAGTGGTTTTGAAATGAAAGCGCATGGTGTCACACCTTCTTCGTTCGGACCTGCGCGAACAGGCCATGCGGACGGAACAGAAGCACCGCGATCAACAGCGCATAGGGGGCGATCTGGCTATAGCCGGGCGGTAAATAGCGCGCGGCGAAAGGCTCGATGATACCAACGATCAGCCCCCCGGCCAGCGCTCCGGGCAGTGACCCGAAACCACCGATCACGGCAGCGGCAAACGCCTTGATACCGATAAAGCCCGCGGTGGGGTCGATAGACCCCTTGGAGGCATAAAGAATGCCCGCCACCGCAGCCACGATCCCACCCAAAGCCCAAACCATGCCCTGCACCCGCTTCACGGGAATGCCCATGTAATAGGCGGCCATCTGGTTTTGGCTGGCTGCTTGCATCGCAAGCCCGATCTTGGTGCGCTGGAAGAATTGCCACAGCAGCACGGTCATTACGAATGTGGTGATGATCACCGCAACATCTGCCAGCCCCAGAACCAGCGAGCCGAGCCGGACATCGCCCAAAGCCAGCGGCGAGTGCAGCGATTGCGGCTCATGGCCCCAGATCAGACCGACCGAGAAGCGGATCACAAAGCCGATGGCGATGGTGAGGATGATCACAGCCACTTGGCTCTGGCCGAACACCGCGCGCAGCACGATGAGATCCAGCAGATAGCCAAACAGGCCCATGACAAGAAAGACCAAGGGCAGCGCGACCCAGAAGGGCAGGCCCATATATTCCGGATTGACGAAACCGAGCGTCACAAAGGCGCCCAGCATCATGAAATCGCCCTGCGAGAAATTAACCGCCTCGGTGGCTTTGTAGATCAGCACGAAGCCCAGCGCGACGAGTCCGTAGACACATCCATTCGCCAGACCGCTGATGAGAAGTTGCAAGACTTCCACGCGTTCCTCCCTGTTGTATGGCTCCTTGCGAAGCCCCGCCGGGTTGTCCCGGTCTGGTCGTCCTTGCCACGCAGAATTTCTGCATTGGCTCAAGGCTGTGGGGCCGCCTCCAACAGCCCCGACATCCGCAGACTGTCCGCAACCATAGCCATGCGTCAACAGGCTTGGTGCTCTGTGACGTCGGGGAAATGCCAATCTGCGGAATTTTCTTCCGCAAAATTGAAAATCATCCCTGCGCCCCCCCGTTCAACGCCGTGCTGCACCAATGATCGCAAACAATTCCTCTCGTTGTGCGCGAATCGCCAGCGCGGTTTCGCTGCTTTCCAACAGGCGGTCGCACAGCGTTTGGGCGGCGCGCGCCATTTCCTCGCGCCCGCAGCGCGTCAGGCTGTCGAGCGCCGCAAATAGCGGTAGCGCCACTTCGATATGACCAGCTCCATCGCGGGTGAGCGGCCCGAACGCCGCTTCGATCAAGGCGGCATCGCTGGGCGGTGGCACATGCACGCGGGCAAACCGCACTTGCCGGGCGCGCGGTTGGCGCGTGTGATCCCATAACAGGCGTTGCAAGCTCTGGATGACGTCCACAGCTGTGCCGCCGTCCTGCACCATGGGGGACAGCGCGCGCGATGCGGTTTCGGCCAGCACACTCAGCCCATAACGCGGGTCTTGATCCGGTATGCGCTCTGGCCCAAGGGTGAAAGCCTGCGCCAACTGGGCCAGTATCGCGGCCTCTGGTGCGCCGCTCACCCGCGCCATGGGCCATCCCGCCAGAACGGTTTCGCCGGGCCGATGTTCGATCCACACCTCTATGCCTGCTTTGGCCGCGCAAGCCTCTAGCGCGGCCACGTCCAGCCGTTGCACCACGCCCGAGCAGGGCGCAGGCACCGCCAAAGCGCCGCCGGGCACATGGGCGACAGCGCTCAAAGGCACGCCCCCAAAAAGCGGCGCATCGATATGGGCGGCAAGACTGGCGCGCGCCTGCATCTCGGCCAAGGCGAGCGCCAGATCCGCCCGGCACAGCACCCGCAGCGCTGCGGCCCACTGGGCGAGCGCCACCATGCTGGCCAGCGCAGGCCCCAGAACTGCGCCGAGCACAAAAATAGCCCCGACAGGTTCAAAAACCCCGGCCCGCAAGGCGCTGGTGACAAACAGCAGGCCCAGCGCGCTGCCGAAAATCACCGAAAGGACCCGCCCAAGCATGCCCGCGACGCGGCGGTCGCGTATCAAGAGCCGCTGCACACGCGGGGTGGTTCGCGCCGCCACCCCATGTGCCAGCACCGTGACCCCCAACACGACAGGCGCGCCCACCAAAAGCGCGGCCGCCAGCAGATCGGCAAGCGGCACCACCGACACCCCCATTTCCGGCATGGCCTGCCAGAGCGCCGCCATGCGCCCCGGCTTTGGAGCCAGCTCCGCCAAAGCCGACCCAAGATATAACAAGGCCACCGGCGCAACCGCGATGCCCCCGGCCCGCGCCAAAGCACGACACAAAAGAAGAAGGTGAGGCGGCATGCGGGGCGATCCTGTCACTACGTCACGCTCGCGGCACAAGCCCGAGGTCATGATCAAGAACGACCGGTATCGCGCGGCGCTTAGCCCCGATGGCCTGCGCCGCGCATCTTTTCCAAAGATCTTTGGCGCTTACTGCGCCGGGATCGCTTCAAACCCAACCGCATCCAGCGCGGCGGTCACGGCTTCTGCGGAAAGTGGCCCGCTCACCTCTACAGTGCGCGTGCCCAAATCACAGCGCACCTCTGCGCCTGCGGCCTTGAGGGTCTTTTCAATCGTCGCGGTGCAATGGCCGCAACTCATATCGGGGATCGCAAATTTCATGACGTACTCCATAGGGGCTTTGCGGCAAGATGGGGGTTCCCCCTAGGGGAAGGTCAAGCCCCCGTCGCACAGATATTTCCACAGCTGGGTCTTGACCTTCCAGTGACTGGAAGGCCTATCTCTTGTCCAGACCGTGAAAGGATCTGCCAATGAATGCCGCCGCCACGCCGATCAGGCCACTTCTGAGCCTCGAAGTCGAAGGGATGACTTGCGCCTCTTGCGTGGGCCGGGTTGAGCGCGGATTGCGGTCCATCCCGGGCCTTCACAATGTGGCGGTCAATCTGGCCACCGAAACAGCGCAGTTGCAGGCCGACACGCCAGAAGCGCTCGCCGAAGGCTTGGAAACGCTCGCGCGGTTGGGCTACCCGGCGCGGCAAGAGACCATCACGCTCGCCGTCTCGGAAATGACCTGTGCGTCATGCGTGGGAAGGGTGCAAAAACGGCTCGCGCGCTTGCCCGGTGTGCTGGCGGTTGACGTCAATCTCGCCTCTGAAACGGCAACGCTGCGCTATCTGGCGGGGGTGACGGAACCAGAAGCGTTTCTCGCCGCGTCAGAGGCGCTGGGCTATCCGGCACGGCGCATCGAAGGGGCTCAGACCGACGAGCGCGCCGCGCGCAAGCAAGCACAGGCACATGCCCTTTCGCGCCGCTTTTGGCTGGCCGCCGCGCTCACGTTGCCAGTGTTTGTTTTGGAGATGGGCGGGCATCTGGTGCCGGCGTTTCATCACTGGGTCGCCATGAACCTCGGAGAGGGCACAAGCCGCTGGCTGCAACTGGTGCTGACGACATTTGTGCTGTTCGGTCCGGGCTGGCAATTCTACCGCAAAGGCTTCCCCGCGCTTTTGAAGGGCGCGCCTGATATGAACAGTCTGGTGGCGCTGGGCACTTCGGCGGCCTATTTTTATTCACTCCTTGTCACTTTGGCACCGGGGCTTTTGCCCGAAGCTGTCCGCGCCGTTTATTTCGAAGCGGCGGCTGTCATCGTGGTGCTGATCTTGTTGGGCCGCACGCTTGAGGCCCGCGCCAAAGGCCGCACCGGCGCCGCGATCCAAACGCTCTTGGGCCTGCGCCCGCGTACGGCCCAAGTGCTGCACGACGGCGTGGCAGTGGAGACGGCACTCGATGCGATCCGCGTGGGCGATCTGGTCTTGGTGCGTCCGGGCGAGCGTGTGGCCGTCGATGGGGTTGTCACTGATGGGACGGCCTATGTCGATGAGAGCATGATCACCGGCGAGCCTTTGCCTGTCGCCAAATCGCTGGATGCGCGCGTCACCGGGGGCACAGTCAATAGCGCAGGGGTGGGCAACAGCGCAGGGGCGGGGGGCGGCACGCTCACCTTTCGGGCCACCGCAGTCGGAGGTGACACGCTTCTCGCGCAGATCGTCCGCATGGTAGAGGCCGCGCAAGGTGCCAAATTGCCGATCCAGACCTTGGTGGACCGGATCACGCTGTGGTTCGTGCCCGCGGTCATGGCGGCAGCTTTGGGCACGGTGCTGCTCTGGCTTGCCTTCGGGCCAGAGCCGCGATTGACCCATGCGCTGGTGGCGGGGGTTTCGGTGCTGATCATCGCTTGCCCCTGCGCCATGGGGCTGGCCACGCCCACGTCGATCATGGTGGGTACCGGGCGGGCCGCGGAATTGGGGGTGCTGTTTCGCAAAGGGGATGCGCTCCAGCGTTTGGCGTCGGTGCAGGTCGTGGCGCTCGACAAAACGGGCACGGTCACGGCGGGCCATCCCGCGCTCACCGATCTGGATTTGGCCCCCGGTTGGACAGCGCCAGAGGCATTGGCCATTTTTGCCGCCGTCGAAGCACGCTCCGAGCATCCCGTCGCTGCCGCCATTGTGCACGCCGCGCGTGAGGCGGGCGTGACCTTGCCCGAAGTTACCGCGTTCGAGGCCATCGCCGCTTATGGCGTGCGCGCCGAAGTGGCGGGGCGGATGGTGCTCCTCGGCGCGGACCGTTTGATGGCGCGCGAAGGCGTCTCTTTAGGGGATTTCGCCGCCCGTGAAGCGGAGATTGCCGCGCAGGGCCGCACCGCGCTCTTCGCCGCCGTCGATGGCAAGATTGCAGCCGTGATTGGTGTGGCCGATCCGGTCAAGCCTACCAGCCGTGCCGCTATCGCCGCGCTCCGCGCCGCTGGCCGCCATGTGGTGATGATCACAGGGGACAAAGAAGCCACCGCGCGCGCCATTGCCGCCGAAGTCGGCATCTCCGAGGTGATCGCCGGGGTGCTGCCCGAAGGAAAAACCACGGCCCTTGAG
>Ga0102815_10000129_pt1 | contig 53922 bp, 39 predicted proteins | sample ColrivemetaGS759_FD_79113 | JGI IMG/M metagenome (GOLD analysis project Ga0102815, IMG submission 79113) | Estuarine microbial communities from the Columbia River estuary - Ebb tide ETM metaG S.759 | ecosystem: Environmental > Aquatic > Marine > Intertidal zone > Estuary | place: USA: Columbia... | reverse complement strand
ATATTTAATCGCCTTGCCGGCTTTGATGGCGGCTTCACCCATTTTTTTTCTCAGCCTTCTGGTCATGAACGGAGATGGACTTTCCTCTACGAGTTTTTGGTGTCTACGCTGGATAGAGCAATCTCTTTCTGATAAGTGAGCTACTCGTCCTTGTTGATCTCCTATGATCTGAAACTCGATATGCCTGGGTTCTTCGATGAATTTCTCGATGTACATTCCATCATTTCCAAAAGCAGCTTTTGATTCCTGTCTGGCATTTGCCCACTGTTCCTCAAAATCCTCTTCTTTTGTCACGATTCGCATCCCTTTTCCACCTCCACCAGCAGTCGCTTTCAGAATAATCGGATAACCAATTTTTTTAGCTATTTCATGTCCTTTCTTTAGATCTTTAAGCAGTCCGTCTGATCCTGGAACACAGGGAACGCCTGCTTTTTTCATCGTGGTTTTTGCAGTGATCTTGTCCCCCATCTTTCTGATCATATCAGCAGTTGGACCGATGAATTTTATTCCATATTCGGTGCAAACTTCAGCAAAGTCAGCATTTTCAGCAAGGAAACCATAACCCGGATGGATGGCATCTGCATTTGTTATTTCAACGGCAGCCATGATCCTTGGAACATTCAAATACGAATCTATAGGTCTTGGCGGTCCTATGCAAACCGCTTCATCTGCGAAACGAACATGCAAACTATCCTTGTCTGCCGTAGAGTAAACGGCAACTGTTTTGATGCCCATCTCTTTGCAGGTTCTAATGATCCTTAAAGCAATTTCACCACGGTTAGATATTAAGATCTTCTTGAACATAAAGCTTTATTTTTCCTTAAATAATCCCATTGATAGGTTTAAAACTAAACTTGTTCAACTCTGAACAATACCTGATCATATTCTACTGGAGTAGAATCTTCAACCATTATTTCAATTAGTTTTCCACTGACTTCAGATTCAATTTCATTGAATAATTTCATGGCCTCAACGATACAAACAATTGAACCAGCATCAATATGATCCCCAATCTTTACATACGGTCCTTTGTCTGGAGAAGGCGACCGGTAAAAGGTTCCAACTATCGGTGATTTGACATCAAGGATCTTTTTGTCATTAGATTCCGTAGTAGCAGGTGCAGCAGGTGCAGCAGCTTTAACTTCTTCCTGGCTGACTGGTGATTCTGTTTCATTAGTAACAACAGGAACGGGTGCTGCAGAATGAACTACAGGTACGGAAGTAACTTGTGCACTCATACTTTTTGTTAACTTGAAATAATCTTTTGTTCTTATCATGATTTCAAATTCTCCTTCCTTCATTTTGAATTCAGTCAAATTCGTAGAGTCGATAAGTTTGATAAGGCTTTGAATTTCTTTATATTCCATCGTAATAGGTTTTTCAAATTATTTAACTCGTTCCATGTAATCACCGGATTCCGTATTGATCTTTACTTTATCTCCTTCATTGATAAACAACGGAACCTTAATCTCTGCTCCTGTTTCAACGGTAGCAGGTTTTAATGTATTCGTTGCTGTATTTCCTTTTGCTCCTGGTTCTGTGTAGGTCACTTCCAAAATGACGTATTGTGGCATATCCACCGTGAGCGGGGTTTCCTGCTCCGCATGGAAAAGAATTTCAATATTATCACCATCCTTAAGGAATTCAGGTCTGGAGATCATCTCTTTTAAAAGGGATATTTGATTATAGGTTTCATTATTCATGAAATGATACCCATTGTCATCATGGTAAAGAAATTGGTAAATTCTACGCTCAACACGAACGGTTTCAATTTTGTGTCCTGCCTGAAAAGTAATATCAACAACTTTTCCGCTAGTCATACTTTTTAACTTTGTTCTTACAAAAGCATTACCTTTTCCAGGTTTTACATGCTGAAATTTAACAACAAAAAATATATCGTTATTATGATCGATACAGAGCCCGTTTCTAATGTCTGATGTTGTAGCCATAAATTCCTTTTGATTATAAAAATGACAAATATACTTTTCTTTGCTTTGTTTTCTAAAAATTAGGGTTTTAATGTACGTTCAATTCAATTTTCCAATGTAAATAAAATCTAAAGATTTTCAGTTGGAAATAATCAATCATTTATAGCTGACGAACAAATTAAAACCGCTTTCTGCTTAACTTTAATAAAGACTTTATCCAAATAAAATTAATAAGCCCAGGTTAATAAAATCGATCCCCAGGTAAAACCACCACCAAATGCAACAAGAATTATTTTATCTCCCTTCTTGAGCTGATTTTCATACTCCCATAAACATAACGGTATGGTAGCGGCTGTTGTATTGCCATATCTTTCAATATTAAGCATGACTTTCTCCATTGGGAGATTGGCATTCTGCGCTGTTGCCTGAATGATCCGGAGATTAGCTTGATGTGGAACCAACCAGTTCACATCGGAAGTCATCAGTTTGTTTTTTAGCATGATTTCAGAGACAGCTTCCTGCATACCTGAAACGGCAAATTTAAATACCTGGCGACCTTCCTGATATACATAATGTTGCTTTGCATCTATGGTTTCATGGCTTGAAGGATTTAAGGATCCACCTGCTTCCATGTTTAGAAAATTCCGCCCATAACCATCACTGCGCAAGAATTCATCCATGATACCAACTTCCTCGTAGGTAGGTTCAAGCATAACGGCGGCGGCTCCGTCCCCAAAAATGATACAAGTATTTCTATCTTCATAATCGATTATTGAGGACATTTTCTCAGCACCGATCAAGATCACTTTTTTATATTGACCAGATTCAATAAATTTGGCTGCAGTTGATAAAGTAAAAATGAAACCGGAACAAGCTGCGTTGATGTCGAACCCAAAACCATTTGTTATACCAACCTTGTCTCGGATGATATTAGCCGTATCTGGAAATTGCATGTCTCCCGTAACAGTTGCCACAATCACAAGATCCACTTCGAAGGCCCTTGTATTTGTTTTCTCCAGTAGTCCGTTTACAGCCTTAACCGCCAGATCAGAAGTAGCTTGATTTTTATCTTTTGCAATTCGCCTTTCTTTTATTCCGGTTCGACTCCGGATCCATTCATCATTGGTATCAACCATTGACGAAAGTTCTTCATTGGTAAGAATATATTCCGGCACATAACCGTGCACTCCAGTAATCGCTGCTCTGATCTTTTTCATGAATGTTGTATATTATCAAATTTCAGACAGATCTCAAAAATTCCAGTTGATCCTGGATTTAATAAGGTTCAAACTTGTATTTGATGAAAGTTTAAAAAATCTTTTCAGTATTGAAAAAAATAAAACATGAATTTGCTAATGAGATTGTTTTTGTCGCTATTCAATATAAGGTGCAAAAATGATTTTTTGTTTTAGGCAATGTTCCTAGTATTGAAAAGTTGAATGCAAAATTAAAAATTAGTTTAATAAAATGAAAGGCTTCACTCAATAGAATTCGATATTAAAAAAATATGAATTATTTTTTATGGCATATTAAATAATTATTTAATGCAAAAAATATAGATAAACAGCAATATAGATATATGTAATAATTATATGTGAATTTTTTGTTTATGAAAATATATGGATAGGTTATCGGGTTTTATGTGTTTTGGCACACAAGTTGCAGGTATGAGTATGTAGTATTCAATCATTAATGAATAATGAAATTTTGTAATATGAAATATGCGATTCAGAAAATCCCTTTAATAATTGGTATAATGTTGTTTTTGTTGACAATTGATATTGCAACAATATCAGCGGAAAGCACAACTAAGAACAGCGCCTTTCATAATATCAGTCTGACTACTGCCAAACAACTGGCTGCGGCTGAGGGAAAAAACATCTTTCTCGAATTTTACGCAAGCTGGTGTGTCCCTTGCAAATGGATGGAAGAAACAACACTTTCTGATGAAAATGTTCAAAATTACTTGTCAGAAAATTATATAGCGCTGCGAATTGATATAGACGATTTTGATGGTTATGCAGTTAAACAACATTACGGTATAAAAGTACTGCCATCAATTTTAATCGTAGACAGCAAAGGATTTACGCTGGAAAGAAAGGAGCAAAGCATGACTGCTAAAATGTTGCTGGATCTTTTGGGGTCACAAACAGGTGCAAGGATGCAGGCCCCTGTAAACAGTTCTCCAAAATCAGTTAAATTATCGAAACAAACAACCGAAGAACCCATAGTGGACGTTCCACTAAAAGATGAGAAGATTGCTAACCATGCAACTGTTAAAACCACCGTGTATCGCGTGCAAGTCGGTGTATTCACCGACTACGCGAATACACAAAAGCTAGTAGAAGAACTACGGTTAATTACTGAGGAACCTGTAGTTGTATTAAATCAATATTTGCAGAATAAAATGGCCTTTAAAGTCCTAATCGGAGACTTTGAAGATCGGGTCTCTGCAACAAGTTTCAAAAATCAATTGTTAGAAAAATATGGAATTGATGGATATGTAAAGTAGTTTTGTAAAAAAAATGCATGTCCGATTCATTACTGATTAGAGATATAAAATCCCTTTGCGGGATCATGGAAAAGCCTTATCCTTTTAAAAAGGGTAAGGCTATGTCCGTTTTAGAAAGGATTGATAATGCCTATTTACTGATGGAAAATGGCCTGATCAGGGATTTTGGGCCAATGTCTGCCTGTCCAGATCGGGCAGATAAAGTTATACGGGCAAAAGGCTCATTTGTTTTGCCATGTTGGAATGATTCACATACACATATAGTTTTTCCTGCTACCAGAGAAGGAGAATTCATAGACAAGATCAATGGTTTGACTTATGAGGAGATTGCAGAAAAAGGCGGTGGGATTTTGAATTCTGCCAAAAAAATGGCCCTGGCGGAGGAGGGTGTTTTGTTAGATGCAGCATTGAAGAGAGTAGAGGAAATGATCTCCTACGGAACAGGTGCCATCGAAATCAAAAGTGGCTATGGTCTTAATTTTGAATCAGAAATGAAAATGCTGCGTGTGATCAGAGAACTTAAATATCAGGTTCCTATTCCAATAAAATCAACATTTCTTGGTGCGCATGCTTTGCCTGTTAGGTATAAAAAGGACCGGGAAGCCTTCATCAAGAATATAACGGATTATATGTTGCCTCATATTTACAGGGAAAGTCTGGCTGATTATGTAGATGTTTTTTGCGATAAAGGGTTTTTTACCGTAGATGAAACGGACAGGATCTTGCAGCGTGCTGCTGAATTTGGCCTGATTCCAAAAATTCATGCCAATGAATTAGATTATTCAGGTGGCATTCAGGTAGGAGTTAAAAATAATGCACTTTCAGTTGATCACCTTGAATATACCGGGGACGAAGAAATTGAAGTTTTGAAGAATTCAAATACGGTTCCAACCTTATTGCCGTCTACAGCCTTTTATTTGAAACTAAAATATGCCCCAGCAAGAAAAATGATTGATGCGGGTTTGGGTATTGCTTTGGCAAGTGATTACAATCCAGGTTCATCCCCTTCTGGGTCCATGCCTTTTGTTATCAGTTTAGCCAGTATATATATGGGTATGTTGCCTGAAGAATCCATCAATGCAGCCACTATTAATAGTGCATATGCGATGGGCCTTGAAAATGAAACCGGAAGCATTAGTGTTGGAAAAGCTGCAAATGTAATTATTACAAAGCCCATGGATAGTCTTGCTTTGATCCCATATCATTTTAGCAAAAATCCAGTTGAAAGGGTTGTGATAAAAGGTAAAATATTTTCACAATAGGCCGCAGCATATTGATGGAATGATACATCTTGTATCTGTAAGTTATTTTTGGAATTGTAAATAACAATATCCTATAAGCAATGCCGTTCTATTTCAAATTGACTTTTGAAAGAAATTTCGCCAACATTTATCCACAGTATCAGTGATAGCTATGTTTTGGATGGTTTTTTTCAATTTAGTATTTTTTCTTAATAGCTTTAATGATACATATTAAATGTAATTTAATGTACATTTGCGTTGTTATTAATAGTATAAATATTAGCATTTTTTTAAAGATATGAATTTCAAGTATTTACTAATAGTGCTCACTTTGTTCCTGACAAACTTTTTGACAGCTCAAAAAGCAGTGAACATTTTGAAAGCAGACAAGGGAGAACAACAGGCCCAATTCAGGGCGTGTAATAGCGATGCAGGAACGATTGACTTAGGAAATTTCGTTGGCCAAAGTAATAGGAATCAACTGAATGACACCATCTTTCTTTGTTGGCTTGATCGTTTTTATATTGATCACAACAACGATAGTGATCTGAGCGGCGACCCTGATCCCAGTACCACTCCGGGTATCGGATACGCCTGGTACAATGGTACTCCAACGATAACAGGGTTGGATCTGCCAACGATTGAGACGGATCCTCAGGCTTACAAACCTGCAGGAGAATTGGTCGTTTATGTTGATAAAATGAACGGCGATGCTGTTTTCGAAAATGGATATTATAGTGGGCTGACCACTTTTAATGATTATATCAGTGGTGGAAATATTACACAAAAATATTTTGCTCCGATCACTTTTGATAGCCGGATCGGATCTCAGGCATTATATGAAGGGGTTCCTGCAGGTGAATGTGTGAATGCAAGAGTAGATCAGGCTTTTACAGTTGTATACCTCAATGAAATTAAAGCAAATAATATTCAAACCCATTTCATGGGTGACCCAACTCGGGCGCAATTCAATATAACGGGGGGAATGCCGGAATTCGATGGGTCGGACTTTACAGATATCATCGTACAATTAAAGAATAAACCAAGTGTGAAAGCTATTCTGGATGAAAGTAGCTATACACATGGAGATAATGTGGCTTTTACAGTTTCAGAATATGGATTATATCAGATCATTTTGAGGGATGGCGTATCCTGTGAAGTGATTGAAGAAATAAATGTACAGGAAAATCAAGTGCCTTTATTTGTGCTTGATACTTTATCAGGACAACCAGGTGATATTGTTTGTCTAACCTGGTCCGTTCGTGATTTTGAGGGCATACAATTTATTTTCGGAGGAATTAAATTCAATCCCTCTGTTGTTGCCTATTCAGGCTTCAATGCATTGAATTTTCACAATGTGGATGTGGGCGCAGTAATTGGTCCGGATCAGATCTCAGTTCAGTGGGTACCATTAAATCCTGAAATGACAAACTTGTCAGACGGAGAAGAGATCGTTGAAATTTGTTTTGAGATCGTCGGAGAACCCGGAGATTGTACTCCAATATATTTTAATAATACGGATGCTGTATTCACGGATGCCCTGGGAGGTGGAGATTGTTCACCCAATCAGGAACATGGAATGATCTGCGTTGATCCGCCAAATGGATTATATGCTGAAATCGATATTTGTGGGTCAAGAAGTGGGGCAGATGAAGGAACCGTAAGTTTTCAGGTATTTGGAGGAACAGGACCCTATAGTTTTGTATTGCAATCTTCAACAGGGACCATCATATCAACAGGAAATATTTCTGCAGGTGCCGGAAAAATTACATTATTTGATATTCCGGCTGCTTTTAATTACGATCTGATCATTACGGATGCGTTAGGTGTATCTATTACAGAAGATGTTGATATTATTACCATAGATGATCCGTTGACGGTTACGTTTAATAGCATAAAGAATCCAACTTGTTTTGGCTATTCCGACGGATCTTTGGGAATCGATGTTACAGGTAGTGCCGTAATTAACCCGGGTGATTATACAATAGAGTGGTCAACGGCAGATTATGGGGTGAATAACCTTATCCTGCTCGGAAACGGCAATTATGGAGTAACTGTTACGGAGAGCTTTACGGGTTGTGAAGCCTCGGCATACATGACATTGTCCGCGGATCCTATTGTTGTTGAATTTAATATTCTTGATACTGCTTTTTGTGCGGACTCCGGGGGAGGACGAATCGAAGCGATCGTATCAGGAGGTACACCAAAGCCAACCGGTTATGACTTTGAATGGAATTCAGATAATAAATATTTCCCCGATCAGGGTTTCAGTTCCATTTTTGAAGATATTTCTCCTGGGATCATATTTTTTGAAACCCATGACAAATATGATTACTGTAAAATTCAGGATACTTTGGAAATGCCATATTTATATGATCTGGAAGTATTGGCACAGGTCCAAAATCCTTTATGTAAAGATGAAAAGAATGGGAATATTCAGTTAAAAGCAACTTTAGGAGATTATCCATCAACTAATTTTACTTTTTTCCCGATTCCGCCTTATGCACCTGCTTCTGAAAATTTCACAGTGATCGGAACAGATTCTTTATATGCAGATAATCTTGGGCAGGGATTTTACCGAATTGAAATTACAGAGATAAATACAGGATGTAAAACGGTTGCTGATTATTTCTTTTCAAACCCTCAACAGATTCAGACGAATCTGAATGTTACAGGTGTCGGATGTGGAGATGAACAACTTGGAACGGCGACGGTTTTGGTTTTTGGTGGTACAGAACCTTATCAGATCACGTCAAGTTCAGGTTTGCCACAGGTGGATGTGAACAAAAACGAGCCACACACCTACACTGACCTGAGTGAAGGCATCTATTACCTGAGTATTTTAGATGGGGTAGGTTGTACCTTCCTGGATACTTTTGAGATTATTGGCTCCGATCAATTATTGAGTATAGATTCCCTGGTATACGAGCCATTTGAATGTATCCCTAACCCAAAAACAGATATAGTTGTATTTGCAACCTCATCAGATGGTGTAAATACTTTTAACGATAAATTTTATAAATGGATCAAAAATGGTTTTGTGATAGATGTTGACAGCACTTTGCAAAATGTTGGTCCAGGTAAATATTATATAGAAGTAAGTAATAGTAAAGGTTGTGTAACAATTGATTCCATAGAATTATTTGAACCTGAATTATTCACGATCGATCTTGCTATGACAGAACCTGAATGTGCTGGAGCAAATGGAGGTACACCGGGATCAATCTGTGTAAGTCCGAATGGGGGTGCACCTGGTTTTACATATAGCTGGAACAACGAGGCACCGATCAGTCAGGATTGTCTGGATAATATTTCAGAAGGAAGTTATACCTTACAGGTAGCGGATGGGAATAATTGTAAAGTTGATACTATTATCGTTCTTACAGGTCCTTCGGAAGTTGACGTACAAATAATTGATGTAGGAGGAATCAGCTGTAATGATGGTCAAACTTTTGACGGAGCTTTAACAGTAACAGCGAGTGGTGGGAACAATCCAACGAACAGCTATAGTTACCTGTTGAGTTCTGGGACGAGTGGTTTTGGGCAAATCCATGTTGCAAATGATCTGGAAGGAGGGGACAACTGGGTACTGGTTTCCTTCAATACGCTCAGTGGAAATGTTTGTTTCGCCGATACTGCTTATTTTGATATTGAAGTTCCAGAAGTTCTGGAGATGGATTTTTCAAAGCTATTTGTTCAGGATGTATCTTGCTATGATCAATGTGACGGTATTGCAATTGTTGGTGCAACCGGTGGAAATAATTTATTTTATGGATACGAATGGATACAGACAGGCAACACGGGAGCTGCGGTTTCTGACCTTTGTGCAGGTACGTATGAAATTGAAATTACAGATGCAAACGGATGTGCTGTAATTGAGTCAATTTCGATCAACCAGCCGGATTCATTATATGTATATATTGATCCTGATAATACAAATGATATCAATTGTTTTGGCGCAAATACAGGTCAGATACAGGTTCTTCATGAAGGAGGAAATATTGGAGGGATATTCAGTTATAACTGGCTGAATTCAAATGCTACAGGTCCGCTTGCTACTGGACTGGCTGCAGGCTATTATAGTGTGACGGTTGAAGACGAAAAGGGATGTTCTGATGTGGTAGATATTACATTGGAAGCACAGGAATCTCTGAATGCTACGATTGCTATTCCGGAAGCAATTGAATGTTACGGCGGGCAAACTTGTTTATCAATCGATGGTGTTACAGGTGGTGCAGGACCGGATTACCGGTTCAGTATCAATGGTGGGCCACTTTATAGTCTCGACTCCTGCATAACGGTCTATGCCAGTGATCAGGATTATCTTATCGAAGTATATGACAGAGATGGTTGTTCTTTTTCAACGACTGTTAATGTCGATCAGCCTAATGAAGTGGTTGTTACACTGGGTGATGACGTAGAAGTTGGGTTGGGAGAATCAGCGGTTTTGAATACTCAGATCATTTCTGATAATCCGGTTCAGGTCATTGAATGGTCACCGATGGGGGCAACAGATTTTTGTTTGGGCCCGAATTGCAATCAACTGGAGATCAATCCAAGCGAAAATATGACCTATGAAGTACAAGTCATTGATAGTAATGGTTGTGTAGGTACGGATGAAATAAATGTATTTGTGAACACTAAACGAAATGTGTTCATACCAAACGTCTTCTCCCCGAATGGAGATGCTTATAATGAAAGATTTAAAATATTTACTGGTTCAGGCGTAAGCGCCATAAATTATTTCAGGATTTATGACAGATGGGGTAACCTGATGTATGACGAGAACAATTTAGAACCCAATTTATCCGGAGTAGGTGATTGGGATGGTACTTACAGAGGTAAGAAACTGGCACCGGGTGTGTTTGTGTATCTGGTAGAAATAGATTTTATTGATAGTCGAAAGATTATTTACAGAGGTTCAATTACCTTATTGAGATAAGAAAAAACCAAAAAGATTTGAATGGGGTGGTATGTTGAAATACCATCCCATTTTTTTTAGGCTTAACCCGGAATAAATTCTATTTTTGAGGCTTTAATAAATTATCCAAATCAAATAAAAATGAAAAAAGTAATTGTATTGGGAGCAGGGCTGGTAGGTAAGCCAATGATGATGGATCTGTTAAGAGACAAAAATTTAAAAGTGAGCATAGCTGACAGATCTTCGGAATTGATTGAAGCGATCACGAATGAATTTGATGTACAGGGAGTAGTTGCAGATCTTTCAAATGATGCGATCGTTACTAAGACAATTGCTGATCATGATTATGTGATTAACGCAGTACCCGGATTTATGGGAATGGCTGTTTTAAAAACAATTTTGGAAGCAGGAAAGGATGTAGTAGACATTGCTTTTTCTCCTGAGGATCTTTCTCCTCTAAACGAAATAGCTGTCAGAAATAATGCTACAGCTCTTGTGGATTTTGGCGTAGCTCCGGGACTGAGTCATTTAATGGTTTCCTATGCTTCTGGGATTTTTGATCGTTTGGATAAGGTGAGAATTTTTGTTGGGGGATTGCCTAAACGGAGGACCAAACCTTTTGAATACAGGGCCGTATTTTCTCCGATAGATGTGATCGAGGAATATACAAGGCCAGCAAGATTGGTTGAGCATGGGAAAACAGTGGTTAAGGAAGCACTAACTGATATTGAAGAACTGGATTTCCCTGTGGTTGGAACGCTCGAAGCTTTTAACAGTGATGGATTGAGAAGTTTGGTTGATTCGATCAAAGCAGAGGATATGGCAGAAAAAACCCTAAGGTATCCAGGGCATGCACAATTGATGAAAACCCTACGGGAAATCGGATTTTTCAGTCAGGATAAAGTTAATGTGAATGGCATAGACATTGCACCGATGGATGTTACGGCAAAATTAGTATTTCCTCAATGGGAAATGCAGGAAGAAGACCGTGATATCACGATCATGAAAGTGTATGCAGAGGGCCCGATTGACGGTATACAGCATCGATTTGAATTTGACTTATTTGATGAATTTGATGGCACTACAGGGGTGCACTCAATGGCCAGGACAACTGGTTATACTGCCACCATGGGTTTGCGGGTACTTGCTGCTGGGTTGTTTAAAGAAAAAGGGGTATTCTATCCCGAAAAATTAGGAACTGACAAGAAGATCCTTGAAATGATCCTGGAAGGATTGAAAGAGAGAAAGATTCAGATACAGCATCAGTTGTACAAAATATAGCATAATGTATCCCGCTTTATTGGCTTAAAATCTGTATTTAAATTAATGTATATCTGGAGCCGGGTATTGACCGAATGATATTCAGGCATTCGAGTTCCAGGATCAAAGCTGATAGTTCGCTCAGGGACAGACCTGAAATATGGTGAATATGATCAATGCCAGGTGATTTATCTTCTTGTAACCGGATGATCTCGATTATTTTTTTTTGTTTTTCTGACAGTTCAGTGAATAATTTCAGCTGTTTGTTTTTTTTATTTTTTGATTTTTCCCAAAGCATTTTATAAGCTATGTCACCTGCAGAGTCTGCAAGAGCTGCCACATTTGATTTTATGAGAAAATTAGGCCCTTCAGACATTTTATCACCGGGCCTGCCAGGAACAGCAAATACGTCTTTATTATATGAAAAAGCAAATTGAGCTGTGATCATAGATCCACCTTTTTTCTCTGATTCAATCACAAGTGTCGCATCTGACAATGCAGCTATTATCCTGTTCCTCATTGGAAAATGTTCTCGTTCTGGTGTCGTGTCAGACAGGAACTCTGTCAATATCCCTCCGTTTTGTTCCATTTTTTGCCGTAGATTTTTGTTTAAAGCAGGGTAGGTGATCTGAAGTCCGTTGCCCATTACGCCAATCGTAGGTATGTTTTCAGTCAGAGATTTCCTGTGGCTGATAGAATCGATGCCATATGCAAGACCACTTATGATCATCAGGTCATAAGCTTTTAATTCTTCAATGATCCTTTCGCAGTTCAGAGAGCCGTGAGGGCTTGGTTTTCTTGTTCCCACTATACCAATACTCCTTGGGTGATTAAGGTCTTGTGTGCCCGAGTAGAATAGCATGACGGGGCTATCGTTGTAAGGTTTTAGACGGGAAGGGTAGGCTTCGTCAAGATAGAAATAACAGGATATTTTATTTCCGTGGACGAACTCAAGTTCTTTTTCTGCTTTTTGAAGTACGGAAACATCTAGTATTTCATTTGCTGTGTTTAGACCTATATAGGGAATTTTCAACAGGTTTTTTTTACTTTCCCGGAAGACCGCTTCTGGTCCTCCACAATATGCTACCAATTGTTTAGCTGTAATAGGACCTACAGAATGGATTATGGTCAGGGCTATCTGATAAAGTAAATCTGACATAAGTAAGGTTTTGTGAACGTATTGTTTTCAAGGATGAATATAGTTAAAATGAAATATTTTAGGTGTTACAAAAAATCAATGTTTATAAAAATGGATATCTTTACACTCATAATCAATATTATTCCATCTAAAGTGAACTCAATATTGTTAAAAAGATCAAATTTTGCCGGTTCAGTTAGCCCCATTAGAGGGTTACTGCTTCTATTATTCCTATTTCTTATCAGTGGACTTCAGGGTCAACTGAATATTAAAATAGGGTATGGCGGGGCCTATACAAAAGCACAACAAACCAATAATATTATTTCAAGCTATAATCAAAAAATGGATGGGCAGCTCAATCAGGAAGTGCGGGCAATGCACTGGTTGCATGGAATCGATATGGGTGCAAGGTATCGTCGTGGAAATGTTGCTGCCGAAATTAGCTGGGAGTCACTCGGCAATGTGATAAAAGCGACTGAATTAAATGGCAATAATGCGATTGAAAAACAAGTGTATTTTCGTTTGAATCATCTTTCTTTTGGGAGTGAATTGATCTTTGATTTTTTGGGTATGGGAAGCACCTTGGATCTTTCTACTTATAAAATTGAAACGGAATTGAATGGCTCGAGTGAAAATAAAACTCAGGCAAAGGAAAGGCCTCTGACCTCAAAATTTTACCTTGCTTTTTATGTAAAAGGTTCAGAATATTTAACTTTTGCCATCAAACCTTATTATCGGGTGCAATGGAATAAATCACTTGAAATGTCCGGACTTTCAAATTATCTGGGTGGAACATCTGAAGGTAAATATGAAAAATTCAATCATTTTGGCATCAACATCTGTTTTTATAATGGACTGCAATAAGGTCAGGAGAATCCATTTTCACATATTTAACCGGGGAAATAAATTTTCTAATTATTTTGAATATAAAAGATTATTGATATCTTTGCGCCTCAAATTTATTTAGCAAATGGCAAATCACAAATCAGCACAAAAGAGGGCACGTCAGAATAGTAGAAAGAGACTGGCAAACAGATATGTAAAGAAGACTACCAGAACGGCAATCCAAAGATTGAGGGAAATTGAAGAAAAAGCTGAAGCTGAATCTTTTTTACCAAAGGTAGTTAAATTGATAGATGGTCTTGTAAAAAGAAACATCTGGCATAAAAATAAAGGTGCAAACCTAAAGAGCAAATTGACTAAGCATATCAACACGCTCTCCTAAAAATTTATAGATAACGTCCGCGTTGTTTATTATCGAAGGTGCATCCTATGGTTGTGCCTTATTTTTTTCTACTAAATTAAAAAAAGATCTGTGCAGCCACACAGATCTTTTTGATTTTGAAGTTGATTGAACTAATTATTACATTGCTGCAATAGCCGCATCATAGTTAGGCTCTTGCGTAACCTCTGCAACTTGCTCTGCGTATATCACTTTGTGATTTTCATCAACAATAATTACACATCTTGATAATAATCCTCTTAAAGCACCATCTGTTATTTCCAATTCGTAATCACTTCCAAAAGCATTTGTTCTGAAATCGGAAAGCGTTACTACATTTTCCAATCCTTCTGCACCACAAAAACGTCCTTGCGCAAATGGAAGGTCTCTGGAAATACATAAAACAGTATAGTTTTCTTTCTGGCTTGCTACCTGGTTGAATTTCCGAACGGATAAAGCACAAGTGCCTGTATCAAGACTCGTGAATATGTTCAACAATAGTTTACCAGGAAAATCACTGAGTGATTTGCTTGAAAGATCTTTTCCAACAAGATTAAAATCCTTAATTTTTGATCCTACCTGTGGTAGGTTGCCGGCAGTATGTACCGGATTGCCTTTTAAAGTTATTTGTGCCATTATTTTAATATATTTTTTATGAATAAATTGACTAACATACTTAAATCTGTATTGTTTTTAAATTAAGAACAATTTAGTTCATTTATGAGAGAAAATCTATCCTAATCCATTTTTTTTGTCTTAGGCTTCTGATGATCAAAATATCATCTGCATTCTGAAACGGTTAAAAACTTAAAATGGAAAATCTCAAAAGGAAACAAGCGGCACTCATTATCGATTTTATGCATAGAACAATTATGCATCATGTCATTTGGTTCAATGAAGTTTCTGAGCGTCTGGGTTTAGAATCTGCATATGATTTATTGGATCAGGCATGGCAAAGAACCTATGAAGTTCAAATGAACAGATTAAGCAAAATTCTGGGTTTTGGGATGAGTGGTGATATTCCGGAGGCATTGCTTGAAATGCAAACAGATCAGATCGACGCTTTAATAAAAGGCGCAGCTATTAACTGGCTTGCAAATGATGGTGTCTGGTTTCAGGCTGTAGAGTTTTCAACAGATATGACACTCGCCAAAGAATGCAATGATGCAGCCTGGGGGAAATTTTCGCCATTTGAGGCTCACAGGATAAAAAATTTGTTGGAATTGCCGAAAAATCCTGGACTTGATGGACTGAAAAGGGCTCTGGAACATCGAATGTACGCTTATGTAAATAAACAGTCGATCGTCGATGAAACGGCAAATAGCTTTATTTTTAGAATGGATGAATGCCGTGTTCAAAGGGCAAGACAAAGAAAAGGACTGGATGATTACCCTTGTAAATCCGGTGGCATTATTGAATATACCAGTTTTGCACAAGCTGTGGACAACCGTATAAAGACGGAAGTGGTCAGTTGTCCGCCTGATCCGCATCCGGAATCTTATTTTTGTGCGTGGCGGTTTTATATTGATAAAAACTGAGTTATTATGAAGGTTTTTACAATAACTGAAGCCGCTATTGTCAGTTCTTGGTCCAATTTTATAATTGTGTTTTATACAAAATAGACCAATATGGACAATCTATAGATGAAGAGTAAGTATAAAAATAAACAAAGGTGTACATTTGCAGGGATTTAGAAAAATGAAAGAATGGAAAAAAATCAACTGACAGGTTTATTGTTGATATTTGGTTTGATCGTCGCTTTTATGTGGTACAATCAGCCCAGTGAAGAAGAACTTGCGAAGCAACAAGTTGCTATGGATTCCATAGCTCAAACGCAGGTTCAGGAAACAATAGATCCTAAAGATATTATCGAGCCCACAATAGCTGAGACCTTCAACGAACAGGATAGTGTTGTATCACCACAAATGCAAATGATGTATGGTGATTTTTATGCGTCTGTTTCTGGAGAGGAAAAGGCTTATTTTCTGGAGAATGAGAAGATGAAAATCAAATTCTCAAACCAGGGTGGCCGGATTAGTGAAGTCTTATTAAAAGACTATAAAAAGGTAACTGAAGGCCCTAAGAAAGAAGAGATTAAGATCGATCTGCTACTAGGGAATAATCCGGGATCTAAATTTGAATATCTATTGCCGGTAAAAACAGTAAAGGATGGTGTGATCAGCACTGGAGATCTTTTTTTCAATGCTACTCAGACTAGTGATGAAATAACTTTTGAAGTAAGAAGTGCCAATGGTACGGTTATCAGACAGATCTATACTTTATCTGAAAATGACTTTACGGTTGGGTATAAGCTTGAAACTGAAAACCTGGAATTGCTTGTTGACCGGAATACGGATCAGATAGAGTTGAATTGGGTAGAGTATCTGGATAAGCTGGAAAAGAATGACACTTTTGAGAAAACTTATGCAACGCTTCAATATAAATTTTTTGAAGACGACACAGATTATTGCTCTTTTACGAAAGACGATTCAGATGATCTGACAGGAAGTAAACTGGAATGGGTATCTAATTCAAATCAGTTTTTTACGAGTGTTTTAATGGTTCCCAAAGGTGATTTCTTTAATGGTGGACAAATGTCTGTTAAGGTTGCTGAGGAAAATCAGGATTATTTGAAAGTATGTAATTCCCAGATTTTTCTTCCTTTAGGAAACAGTAGTACTACTGAAAATGAACTGACTTTTTATTATGGTCCAAATGATTTTGACAGGTTAAAAGCGTTTGATAACAAACTGGAAGAGACGGTTAATTTTGGTCGAAGTGTTTTCGGAACATTGAATCGATGGGTGATTCGTCCAATCTTTTTATTCTTCCTTAAATTGTCAAATTCAGCGGGGATCGCAATTCTTTTATTGATCGTTTTAGTCAAAACCATCCTCTATCCATTGACTTACAAAATGCTTAAGTCAAATGCGAGAATGGGTGCATTGAAACCAGAAATATCTCAGATAAAGGATAAATATAAAGATGACAGCCAGAAATCTCAGGTGAAAACAATGGAATTGTACCGTAAATTTGGTGTAAGTCCGTTTGGTGGTTGTATGCCGATGTTGCTACAGATGCCAATTTGGTTTGCACTTTTCAGGTTTTTCCCAGCTGCATTCGAATTCAGACAAAAACCTTTCCTTTGGGCAACCGACCTTTCATCCTATGATGCATTGTTCCATTTGCCTTTTGATATACCAATGTTCGGGTCTCATTTGAGTTTGTTTGCGTTATTATGGACGATCTCTACTTTAGTATATACCTACTATAATACCCAGACTATGGATATGGGTAATAATCCAGCAATGAAGTATATGCAATATTTCATGCCGGTTATTTTTATTGTTTTCTTTAATAATTATGCATCTGGTTTAACAGCCTACATGTTCCTTAGTAACCTGATCAATATTGCTCAGACAATCATTACTAAAAAGTTTGTTTTCGATGAAGCGAAAATCCGGGACGAATTGGAATTGAAAAAGGACAAACCAAAGAAAAAGAATTCTTTCTCCAAAAGAATTGAAGATGCTATGAAGCAGCAGCAGAAATCATTGGAGGAAAAAGCAAAGAAAAAGAAATAAAGAATTAAGGAGAATATCCCTTTTAAGATGATTCAAATTGTTTGATTACGTCTTAAAACGGATGTTTTTTCTTTGATCAGCGATTCATTGATGTGTTTTTATCATTGGTAAATTTCGACCCAGATAGATATTTAGTTGGGTAATCTGGAAAATGCTACTCTGTTTATTCAAAAAGAAAGTAGATTTTGATATAATTTTGAATTATGGATAAAAGGACGAAAGTTGGTGTAATCGGAATGGGGTCATTTGGAGCTGCAATTTCCGATTTGTTGGCTGAAAATACAGACGTTCTATTGTATTCCAGAAGTCAAAAAAAGATTGAAATATTTAATGAAACGCATTATCTGAGAGGATTTAAATTGTCTCCCAGAATCACTGCAACAAATAATCTGGCTGAAATAGGGGCGTGTAATGTTATATTTCCGGTAGTCCCTTCCGGTACTTTTAGGCAGATGATGCATCAACTTGCACCTTTTCTAAACCCTTCCAAAATACTTATTCACGGCACAAAAGGCTTTGATGTTTGTTGTGAAGACGAATCTCTTCCACCATCTGACTTGATAGATAAAATTCAAATCAACCATATTAGTGAAGTCATTCTGCAGGAATCATCCGTGTTGAGGATCGGATGTCTTTCGGGGCCAAATCTTGCAAGGGAAATTTTAATGGGCCAACCAACTGCCACGGTAATAGCCAGTGAATTCGATGAAGTAATCCAGATGGGACAACGATTGCTTTCCAGTAAAAGATTTTATGTTTTTGGTTCTCATGACCTTAAAGGAGCTGAACTTGCAGGTGTCCTTAAAAATATTTTTGCCCTTGCTTCCGGAATTTTAAGTGGGAAGGGTTATGGTAAAAATATTCAGGCAATGTTGCTCACTAGAGGATTAGGAGAAATGATCGCACTTGGTAAGGCATTAGGTTCCAATAGTATGGCATTCCTCGGAACGGCCGGGATAGGGGATATGATTGCAACCGGAACTTCAGAACTCAGTCGAAATTTTAGTTTTGGAGTCCAACTGGGGAAAGGTAAACCCATAGAAGAAATATATGCCGAAATAGAAGAAGTCGTTGAAGGTGTCAGAACTTTGAAATTTGCTCAGGTTCTGTCCGAAAAATTTAATGTGCAGGTCCCTATTACTAATATGATATACAGGGTTGTTTACGAAGGTTATGAAATCGACCGGGCCATACATTACCTGATGAAATACCCAGGAACCAGTGATGTGGATTTTCTTTAGTTTTTATCCTTTTCCATTTTTAGTGATTAAATAATCATACAATTGTGTTCAGCTTGACTTCATTAAGCTGTTTAAACTATTTTTGATACATTACAAGAAAAATTGAGTCTGTAAATCAATTTAAATCCTCTTCATTTCCTATTTTTGTTAAATGACAAAAGAGAATATTAGCTATTCAAACCCCGGCAAGGCAGAATGGATGGAAATCATTCAGGCCTCACTGAAACAGACATCTATAGAAGATTTTAAGTGGAATACGGAATCAGGTGTTTCAGGGCTTGTGTTTGCGCATGCTGAAGATCTACGTTTTGAAGCGAAGAGTTTTGCAGGGATGAAAGATGGTAATCAGTGGAAAGTGGGAATGGCCTTCAATGCTGCTTCTGATATCCAGCCCGAATTAGTGGATGGGGCCGAAGTTCTGCGAATTAATGAAGGGAATTCATTTGATGAAAAAAATATTGATTCAATTTCTGCAGGTACATTCATCATTGGATTTGAAAATTGGGATAAATTTATAGCAGAGCAAGGAAGGAAGTTGGATACAAATCCTCTCAAACAGAAAGGCAGTTCAATTTTTTGTGTTTCTTTGGAAGAACAGCCATTTGCCTCCGATTTTAATTCGATACTTTACTTTATCGAGAAAGGAGCAGACTCTTTTCAACTGGAATTAAAAATTAATTCTAAAGGAAATAATTCTGTTGATTCTGTTGCTGCTTTGTTTTCCAATTTGGTCAATATGCTGGATGGATCGAATGCATCTCTGGAAAAAATGAATATATTATTTGATCATTTGGTTCTTTCTTATACTGTTTCAGCGAATTTGCTTTTTGAAATAGCCATGATCCGTGCAATTAAATTGGTATGTTATAATCTGCAGAAATCTCTCGGTTTAGTTGTATCTCAGCTAAAAATAAATGCCATTATTGATTTTAAAAAGCTGGCATTGAACCCAAATGACAGTTTGATCAAAACGACGGTTGCTGCGTTAGGAGCTGCTGTCGGAGGCGTAAATTCAATATTTGTTGATTCTTTTGATCGATCAGATGTTGCCCAATCCGCTTTTCTGATACGATTGACCAGGAATATTCAAATGATCCTTAAGGAGGAGAGTTTTATGAATGTCGTTAATGATCCAGCTGCCGGAAGTTATGCCATCGAGGACCTAACGGTTCAATTGGCAAATAAAATCTGGAACCGTTTAGGGGATTTGCAGCAGTAATTGTTTTTTATTTTGTAACTGTACCATCGCAAAAGAAATAGGCGCCAAAATCATCATTTTTTACATTTAACAGCATAACTATGGTAGAAAGATCAACCATTGTACCATTTCCATAAACATCTACGGCTATTCCGGGGTTATTGGGTATATCAATTATAAATTTTTGAGTATCAATTGTAAATCCGGTAAATTCATTATTCAGTGTTCCGTGTAAAGGAGTGTCGTCCATGTCGAAGGTCAGACCATTGAATTCGAGAGTCAGACCGACGGTATTCATGCTTATTTTTCGAAGATCGTCTGGATCGTCCAGGATGTTTAAAGTAGCATTCGTGCTTTCTTCTTCGCAATTAAATTGTCCTTGCCAGGCACCATTGAATATAGCTGAAGCTCTGTCACTGCAATTTTCACCAGACCATCCGTCCTGGCAATTACAGAGGCCTTCTTCACAAAATCCATTGTTGCAATTGATATCCTTACATTTATCAATGCAGCCAGAATGGATGAAAGACATTAGAATTAAAGTGATGAAAGCATGTCTGAATTTCATAAAATGATTTTTTATATTGATACCAAATATAAAAATAAGTAAATAAAGTTTGTGTTTTTATTTTAATAGAGATTTAAATGGTACAGTTTATGCATAACAGATGTTATAATTGGACTTCAAAAAGATTAATTAAGCACAATGCTTTAGTATAATGCCATAAAAGAGATATCTTTGTGGTTTTTTTGAGCGATAAATTTGAACTTTATTTAATATCCGTCTGTTATTGTAAAGTGTTTGATAATAAAACCACCGTGTGAATGAGACAATTAAAAATAACTAAATCAATTACCAATCGTGAAAGCCAGTCACTTGAAAAGTATTTACAGGAAATAGGGAAAGTAGATCTTCTGACTGCAGAGGAGGAGGTTTCACTGGCGAAGAGAATAAAGGAAGGGGATAAAATGGCCCTGGAACAACTTACCAAGGCAAATTTAAGGTTTGTGGTTTCTGTTGCGAAACAGTACCAAAACCAAGGATTGTCACTTAGTGATTTAATCAACGAGGGGAACCTGGGATTGATCAAAGCGGCTCAAAGGTTTGATGAAACCAGAGGATTCAAATTTATTTCTTATGCTGTCTGGTGGATCAGACAGTCGATTTTACAGGCTTTGGCTGAACAATCCAGAATTGTAAGATTGCCTTTGAATAAGGTAGGGTCACTGAACAAAATCAACCGTGCATTTGCTGAATTAGAGCAGGAATTTGAAAGAGAACCTTCTACAGAAGAGATAGCAAAAATGCTTGAGATTTCAGTTGAGGAGATTGAAACTACGTTGGGTGTTGCAGCAAGACATGTATCCATGGATGCGCCATTTGTTGAAGGCGAAGATAATTCATTACTGGATGTACTTGAAAATGACAATACGCCTGATACAGATAAGGGACTTGAGTACAGTGAGTCACTCAGGGGAGAAATTGAACGGTCGCTAAGTACTTTGACACAAAGACAAAGTAGCGTAATCAAATTGTATTTTGGGATAGGGATAGAACATCCGATGAGCCTGGAAGATATTGGAGAACAATTTGGTTTGACCAGGGAAAGAGTTCGACAAATTAAGGATAAAGCAATCAATAAACTTCGAAGTACAACAAGGTCGAAATTACTGAAGCACTATCTGGGTGTTTAATTTTTATACCAAACAAAGATATTTAAAGACTATTGGAAACAATAGTCTTTTTTTTATCCGGATTATTGCTGTTACTTTGTTGGTAAATACAAGAAATTGAAAGAAGTAAGTAATAGAAAATATAAGATAGCACAACCCCTGCTGTTATCCTTTATGGTTGCCTTAGGTATGTTTGTTGGTTTTAATATCAACTCTGATTCAAATAATTCAATGCTGAAAATATTTCCCGGAGAAACGGAAATAAATCTCGGTAGGGTGGAAGAGGTGATCCGCCTGCTGGATTCAAAATACCTGTATGAACCCGATGCACCGCAACTGACTGATGAGCTTATTCAGCAAATTTTTTCTAAACTGGATCCTTACAGTATGTATATTCCAGCCAAAGATCTGGGTTCAGTTAATGATAACATGAATGGAAATTACAAAGGAATCGGTATCGAAACCATTTTTGTTGATGATACCATTCTCGTTACGGGTGTTTTGAAGAATAGCCCGGCGGAACTTGCAGGTTTGAAAAAACTGGACAGGATCATTGCTGTCGATAGCTTCAATTTTGCCGGAAGTAATCTGGATTTTCAAAAATTTAAATATCAAATTCAGCAATCGACTTCGCTTGAAGTAATCCTGGAAGTTTTTAGAAAAAGAAATAATGAAACTCTTCAAATAACATTAATTCCTGAAAAAGTGGAAAACCCAAGTATCAGACATTTTATTATGCTTGATGATTCTACTTTGTATGTTAAAATAGATCAATTTGTAAGTAATACCTATAGGGAATTTATGCAAGTGCTGGAGTCTGTGCAAATTGATTCAAAATTGCCACACCTGATCATTGATGTGCGTAATAATCCGGGAGGATACCTTACGGAAGTGACTAAAATACTATCTCAGTTCTTTGATGAATCTGGTAAATTACTGGTAAAAACAGTGGTCCGTAACGGTTCACAAAAAGAATACAAAACCACTGGAAGAAGTTTTTTTGAAATTGGTGATATCACGATATTGATCAATCAGAATAGTGCATCCGGAAGTGAAGTGCTGTCCGGCGCCCTTCAGGACTGGGACCGAGCCAGAATTATTGGAAAAAGAAGTTATGGTAAAGGACTCGTTCAGGAACAATATGATCTTTCTCAGGGCGGAGCTGCGCGTCTGACAGTCGCTAACTATTATTTGCCATCTGGTCGGTCAATTCAACATAATTTTGATCTGGATACCAGCTATTTTAATCAATTTGGTTTAGCCTATAAAAATGATAGTACATTTCAAAGCTTAATAAATAACAGACCTCTTTATGCATCAAATGGAATTAATCCGGATATTGAAGTCGAGGATAGTTTGTACGTAAATTTAATCTGGCCTAAATACATCAGGGACAGTTGGCTGGATGCAAAACTCATTAATTACCTTGATCAGCACAAAGAACTGGCTGAATTGACAGAAAGGCAATTAACAGAACTACTTTTTGACGAGCAGGAACTTGATACATTTAAATGGTGGAAATCAGAAGGCAGCATGGGAAAAGCAATGGATGATGAATCCCTTATCATATTATTGAGATCCAAACTTGCTTATTTCCTTTTTGATGAAGAGCTGGCACTAAAGACCATACTGATGGTTGATCCATATTTGAAGGCAGCAGGGAAATAATTTGCTCTGTTACAGAATATCGAAATACAAGCCCCTATCTTAAAAATTTGATTTTACCATTTGAATTAAATGAAATTATTTTTGATGCAATAGCCTCAAATTTGTCATTTCTTCTGTGTTGAGAGACATAATCCGCATCATTGAGCAAATCAAATTCAATTTCAGCAAAATGAACCGGTGCAGGTTGACCGGATTTATTAACGGAAGTGGAAACTATCGGCCTTCCAAATTTTCTAATGAAATTTCGGCAATAATCATCTTGTACGATCCGGATACCAACAGATCCATTCTTTCCCCGGAGAATTTCGGGTATATCTCTGACTTCTTTGTAAATCACCGTCAATGGTTTTTCATGATAATGCAGTAAAGATTCAATTCTGGGATGAATATTATCCACATATTCCTTCAGCATTTCCAAATCAGAAACAAGAACGATCAGGGGTTTATCCGCTTCACGTTCCTTTATTTCATAAACCCTTTTGATGGCCGCCGTGTTGGATACATCACAACCAATACCCCAAATGGTATCGGTTGGGTAGATTATTACTCCACCTCTGTTAAGAGCAGCTACTATATTTTCGATATCTGGATACAAGTAATATTATTAGTTTTGTGATCAAAGTATTTTTGTAGGCATTTCAACGTTCGTTCTTTTAAAAAAATTATATTTTGTGAACGCAAATTAATTTATTTCCAAAGTTAATGATCATTTTTCGACACTTAGCGTTTTATATGCATGAGTAGATTATTTTTTATAGCAGCCGTTTTATTATTATCCGTATCATATGGGTACTCAAAACATATCATTGGGGGTGAAGCAACTTATGTATGTACTTCTTCAGATGGTTTTGTTGGTGGCAAAGCAACATTCGATTTTACTTTCATTATTTACCGGGATAAACTGGGCGGCGGTGCAAATTATGATTCCCCGGGTCGTTTTGGAATCTACAGACAGATCGGAAATAGCAGTGATTGGGAATCCATTGACTCTACTCAGGCAATACCCCAGTACATTCAAGATATTCAATTGACACATGATCCTTGTGTAATACCCCCTAATAATGTTGCCGCAGAAAAGGGAGAATATCATTTTTCCCTGACCCTCACGATACTTGCAAATGAATCTTATCAGGTAGCTTATCAGCGCTGTTGCAGAAATAATACAATAAATAATATCATCCGACCCGATTTGACCGGGGCCGCTTATTTTGTAGAGATCTCACCAGAGTCTATGATCTCTGCAAATTCAAGTCCGATATTCAATGATTTTCCACCTTTGGTGATTTGTTCAGGGATTGAATTTGATTTCGATCATTCTGCAACTGATTTAGAGGGGGACTCGCTGGTCTATAGTTATTACAATCCGCTTCACGCAGGTGGATTGAGGGGGTCTGCACCGGAATATCCAGGTAGTCCTTTTGCATGCGATGGTATAATGCCTTCAGTCTGGAATTGTCAGCCTCCTTATGCATTGGTGCAGTTTGCAACTCCTTATAGCTATGACGTCCCTTTGGGTGGAGCGCCAATTGTTGGGATCAACAGAAAGACAGGACTTATTAAAGGAACCCCAAATATTTTGGGTCAGTTTGTGGTTGGTGTCAAGGTTGAAGAGTACCGAAATGGCAAACTTATCGGGGCAATTTACAGGGATTTTCAATTTAATGTTACCCCCTGCGATCCCAAAATCTATGCGGAAATTGATTATGATGAATTATTGGGACAAAAGAAATATGTTATCAATTCCTGTGGGATAGAAACGATCGATTTTATCAATGTTAGCCAGGATGTCAATTATATCTTTAACAATATATGGACCTTTGACCTTAATGGTACCATTGATACCATCGAAACCTGGAATGCACAGGTTGACTTTCCAGGTCCTGGTAATTATCAGGGAAAATTAATTCTGAATCCGGGAACACAGTGCATTGACAGTGCTGATATTTTTGTGAATGTTTTTCCTGATCTGATTGGAGAATTTAAATTTGAGTACGATACCTGTGTCGCAGGTGCGGTCCAATTTACGGATCAGACCTATACTGCCAGTGGCGTCATTGACAAATGGATTTGGGATCTCGAGCCTGATTACAGGACATTTAATCAGCATCCCAATCATTATTACGATACACCCGGTAATAAAATGGTGCAACTGATCGTGGAGGATAAAAATGAGTGTATTGACACGGTTCAAAAAGAAGTGCCTTATTTTCCTGCACCTGCCATTATCGTTGTTGAGCCTACTCAGTTCAAGGGATGTGTCCCGGCAATACTTGGATTTCAAAACTTATCCATACCGATCGACAGTAGTTATACAACCATTTGGTCTTTTGGGGACGGAGGCATTAGTGACGAACTTCATCCGGTTCACACCTATGATCAGGATGGTATTTTTGACATTGAAATAGAGGTTACCTCACCAATAGGTTGCAAAATAAAACGAATCTTTCCTGGATGGATAACCATTCTGGAAGGACTGCTTGCTGATTTTTATTATCAACCTGATGATCCGAGTATACTGAATAATGAAATTGATTTTTATGATCTGTCCCAAAAAGCGATCAGCTGGCAATGGCGTTTCGGCGATGGGGTTGTGGACTTTGAACAATCACCTACTCATACCTATCAGGATACTGGATTATACAGAGTTGAATTGTTGGTCACACATGAAAATCATTGCGTTGATACCTTGGTTCAGTATATCGATATTAAACCTGTGGTGACATATTTCATGCCGAATGCATTCACGCCGAATGGAGATGGTGACAATGAAATTTTTATTGGAAGCGGATCATTTACAGATGGAATGAAAGATTTCAAATTGCGCATATGGTCCAGATGGGGGAATCTGATTTTTGAATCTGACGACCCGGAACATGGCTGGAACGGACGTAAAAATAATGTTGGAGAAGTCCTGCCGCAAGGCGTTTATATTTATCAACTGGATTATGTTGATGCCCGTGGACGGGAAATCCACGACAAAGGTTTTTCAACGCTGGTCAGATAAGTCGATTGATTATAGTATAGAGACTTTGAATCCGGCTTAAAATCTCAGTTCCAGGCCAACAAACCAGTTTCTGGCTTGGCCCGGGTAATAATACCTCGGTGCATTTTCTCCAAATGATGCAGCATTGATAAGCAACATGGATGCATATTTTTCATTGAAAACATTCCGGATTCCTGAAGTGAATCTCAAAGACCAGGGATCTTTCTTTGCCAACACGCCCTGGATGCTAAAATGGCTCAAATGATAAGGTCCGTATTTTATGGAGTTATCATCCGTGATGAATTGTTCCCCGATCAGTTCATCTGAAAAATGGAAAGTGATTTTATTCTTCCAATTGATCTTAAAACTATTATTGAAAACAAAGTTTGGGATGCCTGGTAGTTCATTTCCTCCCTGGTCCCTGCCGTCATCTATAAAGTCTATGAATGTATTTATAGACTTGGTAAAACTGCTGCCAAGATGCAAATTGATGTTTCGATTCTCTTCTTCCTGAAATGCTTTATATTCAATTCTGACTTCGAGTCCCCGATATTGCACCCGGCCAGCATTAATGCCATAAAAATTCTCTTCTGAAAAACGTTTGGTAACCAACATATTCCGGATATCCATCGAGTAGATGCTCATGTCAAAATTGAAATGTCCAATCGCTTTGCCTTTTATTCCAAATTCTGTCATCCAGCCGGACTCGGGTTTCAGGGATGTATTTATTTCACCATCCGGCAAGAGCGATTCTTCGATCGATGGAGGAGAAAATCCATGCCTGGCTGAAGCATAAAAATAAATTTCATCGAATAAATTGTAATTGATCCCAAGCATTGGAGAAAAAACCGGGTCATATTTGTAAAAATCTGTTCCATATTCCAGGATTGTTTGATCGGTAAGTTTATAATGAATGAAGTTCAGACTGCAACCTGCTTCTGCGATCAGATTATCCGTGAAATGATAATTGGCCATAATGGAACCGGTACTGTTTATTTTTCTTTCTTTAAATGCATTGATCAGATCTGCCGGTTTTCTTTCTTCAATTGTGAATGTCTTCCATTTGTAATGATCCATAAATATGGACAGATACATCGAAACCTGAAGGTTTTTTCTATAAAATTTCAAGTGATCATGCACTGAATAAAAATAAGCATTTTCATCCAGGATATTAAAAGGTCTGAGTTCAAAAGGATCTTTATATCCCGCACTAAGTCCTACATTATTGCTCCAGTTTTTTCCCAGAACGGTCTGAACGGTCAAATTAGATGAAATTCTGTGATAAGCTTCATAGCCTTCGATGTCGTTCCAGTTCTGCGCTGCATTTTTAGGCAGGAATTCAAAATCTGACGCATTTAGCGAACTGGGGATTTGGCCGAAAAGATAGTTATAGAGCAGGATGAAATTGATATTTGTATTATTGATTTGTTTTTTGCCTTTCAGGAAAAATGTATTTCTCTTGTAGTTATTGTTCTGTCGGTATCCGTCAGATTGATATCGTGAAGCAAAGACCTTTAACTGTTTGTCGTTTCCAATGTTCCATTCTGAATCCACACTTAAACCAATGCTTCCGTATGAACCGGTATGGAGTTTTACTTTATTGTGAAAATCTGCTGTTTTTCTGAAAGTTGTATTGATTTTGAGGACTCCTCCAGGCCCTGAACCATACAAGGTTGCTCCCGGTCCTTTTAAAACTTCTACACTTGAAATTATTTCCGGGTCTATATCTTCGATTATGGTCACCCCGTTTCCATCCGTTAACGGAAGATCGTCAAGCCAGGCTCGGATTCTGTTCGTGGAATAGGGGGTTCTTGATCCTATCCCTCTGATACTTAAGCGATGGGTATTTGAAGTGCCGGACTGTATAAAAACACCAGGTAAAGCATTCAAGGCAGACGCAAAAACACGTTCGTCAAATTTTAGAATTGCCTCATTAGATTGAAGCGAAATGGCCCCAGTGGATTTTGTGTAATTTTGTTCGGAGCGGTCCACTGAAATAATCAATTCATCTAGTGCCGAAGATAATGCCTCCAGATAAATGTTAGTTCCAAGTTCAATATAAGGTTTATAAAAAATAGCCAACTCATATCCCGGGTGAAAAACAATGATGGAGTCTTCTGATATTAATGGTAAAGAATCTATATGTACGAGTCCATTTGGGTATAAAATGAAATGATCAAAACCAATTAACGAAATCTCCTTAAGAACTGAATTTGTTATATTATCACGTACCTGAAAATTAACCTGAGCAGTGGTGAACCCCAAAACCATAAAGCTAAATAATACAATAAAGAATAACCTTAATTTTGCCATTTTCTGGAGTATGAATCAAACTTTGAAAATATTTCCTTGCTTAAAAGTAGAACAAGTTCGCCATTTTGGAAGGCTATGACTAATTTTTCTTAGAGACAAAATTTAAAACTCAAGTTATTGTAACAGTATATAATTATCCGGTACTACAGTGGTTGATTCTTATGAAAAATAATTTTAGTTGAATATTTTAATGTTTTATTCAATAGTCATTTTTGTTTTTTATTTGTTAAGAATGAATGTAAGAAATTGTGGAGGTCAGCTTATTTAATTGAAATTCAAAGAGGTATGCGTTACATTTGATTTATTTTTTTAATTTAATGATTTTAAATTTAATGTTGAAAAGATATATAAATCCCAATTCCCATTCTCGATAGCTTTTTCAATAAAATTTACCTAAAAATCTGTCAACATTCGCCGGCTTTCTTTGTTGTCTCTTTGAGTAACGGATAAAAGGTTTAATTTTGCATTTTATTAAGGGATGTAAGCCTCTTTTCAATAAAAAATTAGAAAAAACAAGCAAATTATTTGCAATGAGTGATGAACAGAACAAGGAACTGAAAGAATACGCCAACGAGGAATATAAATATGGTTTTGTTACCGACATAGAAATGGAACTGGCTCCGAAGGGACTTTCTGAAGATACTGTCCGATTTATTTCTGCAAAGAAAAATGAGCCGGAATTCATGCTGGAATACAGATTGAAGGCTTTTCGGCATTGGCAGACGATGGAGCAACCGGATTGGGCACATTTGAAAATACCTCATATTGATTATCAGGATATTAGTTATTATGCGGCACCAAAGAAGAAACCGGAACTTGAGAGTCTGGATGAAGTGGACCCTCAATTGATCGATACTTTCAATAAATTGGGAATTCCTTTGGAGGAGCAAAAAAGACTAACCGGTGTAGTTGTGGATGCGGTTTTTGATAGTGTATCTGTTAAGACAACGTTCAATGCGACATTGGATAAACTTGGAATTATATTTTGTAGTATGAGTGAAGCGGTTGAAAAACACCCGGAACTGATCAAACAATATTTGGGAAGTGTTGTGCCTCATACCGATAATTATTTTGCTGCGCTGAATGCCGCAGTTTTTAGTGATGGTTCATTTTGCTATATTCCAAAAGGTATTAGGAGCCCGGTTGAATTATCAACTTATTTCAGGATCAACACAGCTGGAACAGGTCAGTTTGAAAGGACCTTGATTGTTGCAGACGATGAAAGTTATGTTAGTTATCTTGAGGGATGTACTGCGCCAGCGAGAGATGAGAATCAGTTGCATGCTGCGGTTGTAGAGATAGTTGCACTAAAAGGAGCAGAAGTCAAATATTCCACCGTACAGAACTGGTATCCTGGAGATAAGGAAGGGAAAGGAGGTGTTTATAACTTCGTTACCAAGCGAGGAATATGTCGGGAAGATAATTCAAAAATCTCCTGGACACAGGTTGAAACAGGTTCAGCAATTACCTGGAAGTACCCTAGCACCATATTGAAAGGTGATAACTCGATCGGTGAATTCTATTCTGTTGCAGTAACAAATAATCACCAACAGGCAGATACTGGTACGAAAATGATCCATATTGGAAAAAACACAAAGAGCACTGTAATTTCAAAAGGAATTTCAGGAGGCTTCAGTCATAATAGTTACAGGGGATTGGTGCGGATCGGTAAAAATGCAAGTAATTCAAGGAATTTCAGTCAGTGTGATTCTTTATTGCTGGGCGACAGATGCGGGGCGCATACATATCCATATATCGAAACAGACAATAAATCTTCCATCGTGGAACATGAGGCAACGACTTCCAAAATTGGGGAAGATCAGTTGTTTTACCTGAAACAAAGGGGATTGGATGAAGAGCAGGCGATCAGTTTGATCGTTAATGGTTATGCAAAAGAAGTATTAAAGCAGCTTCCAATGGAATTTGCGGCAGAAGCGACTAAATTATTGTCTATAAGCCTCGAAGGCAGTGTAGGGTAATGATCCGGAAGGATGTTCGGTGAACATCAGAGTCAAAAAGTAATTAAAAATTAATAAAACCCGGTGATCAATTCACCGGTAGAAATATCAAAATAAATCATTCATGTTAGAAATTAAAGATTTACATGTTAGCATTGATGGAAAAGAGATCCTAAAGGGGTTGAACCTTACTATTAATGCGGGAGAAGTGCATGCAATTATGGGCCCAAATGGAACAGGAAAAAGTACATTGGCTTCTGTGATTGCAGGGAAAGAAGAATATGAAATAACAAGTGGCTCCATTACATACAAGGGTAAGGATTTAGCTGAATTTTCAGTGGAAGAAAGATCTCAGGAAGGCATTTTTCTTGCATTCCAGTATCCGGTAGAAATTCCAGGGGTAAGTATGATCAATTTCATGCGTACAGTTGTGGATGAAAGAAGAAAATACCAGGGATTGGAACCGATCGCACCTGTAGATTTCCTTAAATTGGTAAAGGAAAAGAGTAAATTGGTCGAGATCAATGAGAAAATGAAAGGAAGAGCGGTGAATGAAGGATTCTCAGGAGGGGAAAAGAAAAAGAATGAAGTCTTTCAAATGGCTATGATCGATCCTTCACTTGCTATCATGGATGAAACAGATTCAGGACTGGATATCGATGCATTGCGTATCGTTGCGAAAGGGATCAATGAATTAAGATCTGACAAAAATGCGTATGTAGTGATTACGCACTATCAAAGACTTCTCGATTATATTATTCCGGATTTTGTTCATATTATGAATGACGGAAAGATCGTACAATCAGGTGACAAGGGTTTAGCTCTTGAATTGGAAGAAAAAGGATATGAGAATTTATAATTGAAAAGCAACATGGATTTAAAAGAAAACAGCATTTCAATTTTTGGAAAGAATCAGGATAAGTTATTGCAGGTAAAAGGACTGAACAGGTCTGCCTCGATGACTGATTTTGAATCGATGGGTTTTCCCAATTCCAAAATGGAAAAATGGCAAAAATCAAACATACGGAAAGTTCTAAAAAAGGATTATATTTTTAAACTAACCGCAAAACCTGCTTCAGTAAGTACACCCCTGGATCCTGGTTTTGATGTAGTCGGAACGGTTGGCTTTCAAAATGCCAGTTATACCGGAAGTACAAATTTGACTAAAACGGCACAAGGGGTTTTGTTCGGCAGCCTGGAAGCAGCTATGGCTGAATATCCGGCTATTGTTGAGCAACACTTGAATAAATACATCAAAGAGAAGCTCAATGGACTGAACGCATTAAATAATGCGCTTTTTACAAATGGTTTCTTTTTATACGTACCCAAAAATACCACGGTTGAATTGCCGCTGTATTTTTATAATAAAATGACAGAAACTGAAGCAAGTTTTTCTCAGTTTAGAAACCTGATGATCGTAGAAGGGGGTAGCACCGTCAACGTAATTCACAGTGACCTTGGAATTGAAAAAGGAAGTGCATTTGTCAATAGTGTTTCTGAAATTTTTGTGGGCCAAAACGCAGAATTGAATTGGTACCGGGAGCAAGATCTAGGGAAAGAGGAAAGTTTGATTAATTCCGTTTTTTGTTATCAGGAAAGAGATTCCAGATTTAAGGTGATCAATACATCGCTCAGCGGAAGCATGATCCGAAATGATGTTCATGTGAAAATGGATGGAGAAGGTTGTTATTCTGATATTTTGGGATTGTATTTACCTTATTCAGGAGAGCAGGTAGACAATCAGGTTTTTGTTGAACACGCTAAGCCCAATTGCATTAGTAATGAACTTTTTAAAGGTGTGCTGGATGGCAATGGAACTTCCATATTTAACGGGCATATATTGGTGAAACAGGATGCTCAAAAGACAAATGCTTATCAGACCAATCGAAATATTGTGCTATCTGATGATGCCAGTGCTTTTGCAAAACCTTTTTTGGAAATTTATGCAGATGATGTGAAGTGCAGTCACGGAGCTACGATCGGTCAATTGGACCAAAAAGCACTTTTTTATCTGAGGAGTCGTGGACTAAGCGAAGACACAGCAAAAAGTTTTCTGATCAAAGCATTTGTTGGCGAAGTACTTGAAGCATGTGGACATGATATTTTTCGTGAAAATGTAGAACTGAAGGTTAAGAAAAAACTAGAAAATAAATAATGGAATTAACTACTGTTCAGCGTATCAGACAAGATTTTCCTGCACTGAGTATGCAAGTGTATGGGAAGCAACTCGTCTTTTTGGACAGTGCAGCTTCGTCCTTAAAACCTATTTCCGTGATTGAAGGTGTTGCTGATTATTATAAAACAATAAACAGCAATGTGCACCGAGGAAATTACAGGATAAGTCAGTTGGCTTCGGATTCTTATGACGGCGTACGAGGAAAGATGAAGGAATACCTTCATGCAGGATCAGATGCGGAGATCGTATTTACGAAAGGGACAACTGAAGCAATAAATTTGCTTGCCCACGGACTTGCTGCTGATATTAAAGAAGGAGATCATATACTGGTTACTGAAATGGAGCACCACGCCAATATTTTACCCTGGCAACACCTTTGTGCTCAAAAAAAGGCAATACTTAAGGTAGTGCCTTTGAATGAAGATGGTACATTAAAGATTGATAAACTCAAGAGTTTATTGAACGAGAATACAAAAATCCTTGCAGTAACTCATGTGTCCAATGTATTAGGTACGATCAATCCTTTGAAAGAAATAATTGAATTGGCACACCGAAGTAATACAAAGGTCGTGGTGGATGGCGCACAAGGAATCGTGCATGGTCCCGTTGACGTTCAGGATATTGATTGTGATTTTTATGTGTTTTCAGGTCATAAGTTTTATGCTCCAATGGGCGTTGGCGTACTATATGGTAAGGAAAAATGGTTGCAGGAGATGGAACCCTATCAACTAGGTGGTTCCATGATAGATCAGGTGAGTTTTGAAAAAACCACATTTAAAGATTCACCCCATAAATTTGAAGGTGGAACACCGAATGTTGGAGGGGTGATTGGTCTGGGTCTGGCGATTGATTATATCGAGTCGATTGGATGGGAATTCATTCACAAGGTTGAAAGTGAATTATTAGCTTACGCTGAATCTGAATTGCGTAAAATAAAGGGGTTGCAGATCATTGGAAATGCAGAAAATAAAGGTCCGATAAGTTCCTTTTCTGTAAATGGGGTGCATGCTTACGATATTGGAACGCTTTTGGATCGATTTGGTGTTGCTTGCCGAACGGGTAATCATTGTACACAACCCATGCATGACGGACTTGGTTTGGCGGGTACAGTCAGGGCTTCCTACGCTTTTTATAATACAAAGGAAGAAATAGACATCTTCATTGATGCGTTGAAAAGAACCATCGATATGTTGAGGTAAAAAATAATAAAAATGAATATTAGGGAAATTGAAACCGAATTGGTAGAGGAGTTTGAGATGTTTGAGGATTGGATGGAAAAATACAATTACATCATTGATCTTGGGAAAAATCTTCCGATTATGGATAATAAACTCAAAACACAGGAGAATCTGGTCACGGGTTGTCAGTCACAAGTTTATTTACATGGAGAATTAAAGGATGGCAAGGTGTATTTTACGGCCGATAGTGATGCTTTAATACCCAAAGGCATAGTTTCAATTTTGTTACGCGTGGTTTCAGGGCATTCACCAGAATCCATTCTTAATGCTGAATTGAAATTCATAAGTGAAATTGGGCTGGAGGAACATTTGAGTCCGAACCGCGCCAATGGCCTCATGGCAATGGTTTCTCAGATGAAAAAATATGCCCTTGTTTTCAAATCCCAGATGAATTAAATTTTAATCCTGATCATTTAAGCAGAAAATAATATGAGTGTTTTATCAATAGAAGAAAGGAATCAACTGGCTGAGACGGTTATTTCTCAGTTAAAAACTGTATTTGACCCTGAAATTCCTGTGGATATTTATGAATTAGGTTTGATATATAAAGTTGAGGTCAGTGAAGAAGGCATTGCTCATATTGTAATGACACTTACCACCCCTAATTGCCCGGTAGCAGATAGTTTGCCAATGGAAGTGCAGCAAAAGGCATTTGATGTTGATGGCATAGAGGATGTGGAACTGGAATTGACCTTCGAGCCACCCTGGAACGAAGAAATGGCCTCAGAACTAGCCCAGCTCCAGTTGGGTATGTTATAGACTTTGGGCCCAATATGGGACAATATCTGATTTAAATGTACGGTGTTTGAATCCGATATTATTAGATAAATTATAATTTCAGGTTCTTGCCAAGCCAACGATCAAGTACCCAGACCAAAAGGAATCCAAATACAAGACAAATTATTGTGATTATGGTTTTGGGTTCACCCAAAATGTAATCCTGAGGCAATACCATTTTTTCCGAGATAATACTATAATCATGTTTGTCCAAATTTTGCAACAAGGACAATTCTGTTTCAATAGTATTATTTAATTTGTTCATCCAACTGGAAGGTACTCTCCATGGCCAGATTTTATATAATGAACCGACCATAAAACCGGTTAATACCACAAGTGTTGATTGATGGAATTTGGAAAAAGTCCAGCTGAGTACCCTTGAAAAAGTGAGTAAACCAGTAATAAGACCTAGCCCGAATACGCCTATGAGAATGACATTGTCCATAGTAGGAGCGATAAGCAGGGACTTGAATGTAGGAATGATGATGCCATACATTCCCATGATCAAAAGCATAAAACTACCGGAGATTCCAGGCATCATTAGCGCTGAAATAGCGATTGTGCCAGATACAAATACAAACCAATAAGCGGTATTGCCTTCAACCGGATTAATGCTGATCACTAGAATGGCAAAAACAGTTCCAGCGATTAGCAAGAGCACCCTGATCAAATCCCATTTGGTTACTTGTCGAACCACTAAAACCACAGATGCGATGATCAATCCAAAGAAAAAACCATATAGTGGCTCAATATAATGGTCCATCAGGTAAGTGATCGTGAAAACCCCTGATACCATACCGACAATGATTCCGGAAAATAGATTGGTAAGGAAGATTCCATCAATATTGGTCCAAAAAGTCTTGAATTCACCTTTGAAAAGTAATTTCAGGTTTTTGGGGTTCCAGGATTTAATTGCATTTAGTAATCTTTCATAAATTCCAGTAATAAATGCGATTGTTCCTCCGGAAACACCTGGGATGATTTCTGCAATCCCCATGGCAATGCCTTTTAATATGGTACTTAGATTCATCTTGACAATTTATTGTATGTTTTATATACAATAATAATCATTTTTTGAGCAATAAATGCTCAAGCCTGTCAAGTATCAGGGATTCGGAGCAAAACATTTGTTTTCATTCGTTTGGATTTAGCTTATTTTCCAACCAGATCATTAAGGTCTATGTCAAATTCCTCTTTCAAAATTAAAATCTCATCAAACTTCAGTGGTGTTTCACCTCTGATCTTATTGTACGCAGCTGATTTTTTAATTTCCAGCGACGATTGGATGATATCTGCCAGGGATTGCCCTGTATCATTTTCAACAATGGATCTGATTTCAAGGAAAAGACGATGCTGTATCCAACGCCAATTTGGCAAGTTCAACTTTTTCATATAGGGTATTTTGTAGGGTGATATGAATACCCAAATATAATTATTTTTCTTTTTATCCAAATTCGATTTGCCTGGTGAAGCCTGAAAACACCATTTTTTACCCTAAAATCGCCTATTCTGGGTTGTTTTTCCGTTTCCCGTGGAATCTGAAATGCGTTTGAATTACTATTTATAGTGACAAATCATCATGTTTGTATCAGAAAACATAGTTCACCCTAAATTTTAAAATATGTATTATTTATTGAATGACACTTAGCCCCTCTGGGGGCGATAATCTTTTTCATATTGGCAATTACATTGCCTGGACACATAAAGGCTACATAGCCTATTTGATAATCAAATGCTATAATATTATGTTTAAATTAACCCTACTTACGATTTTGATGTTATCCGGAGCCTTTGCTTTTGTTAATGTCGATTTGCAACCCAAAAAAAATCAGCATACTCAAAAAATAGATGAACGACCTCAGGAGAATGACGTGCTGAACTTTAGTTACAATATGAATATTCTCCAGTATCAACAGATGCAGGATGGGTTTGAAAAAAGCGAATTGCCCGATTATAAACAATTCAAATTTGTGCCGCAGAAACAACGCATGCGCGTTAAGGGCTCATTAAATAGAGAAGGCACACCATATATTGATATCAATATAATTGAAAAAAGCAACAGGCCCTGGATTAAATTACCGAATGAAAATGTGGAATCCGGACAGAAGATAAGCCGGGTTGTTATGGATGGAAATAGAGTACGATCTTTTGATGAGCGAGGCAATAAAATGCTTGATATTGCCTATAAAGGAAGTGCCCACAAAGAACTTGTTGAATCCATTTTAGGCAGAATTGATCCACAGGATAATTTTGTGAAATTTATTCAGGATGCAATGAGTTCAGGAAAGAAAGTTACTGAAACGGAGTCGGCTATCGCAGTCGAATTTGAAGATCAGGATCATAAAATCACCTTGTTATTTGATAAAGAAACGGGATTACCCGTTTTGTCAAAAATTTTATCAGAAAAAGAGATTATCAGAATCAACTTTACCTTTGAATGTATTAATGGAAAATATGTTTTAGTGGTACAGCGAACCAGTGTAGTAAAAAAGGATACAGCCCCCGGGGAACCATTGATCGAGTTTATTTCCCTCGTGAGTCTGGATGATATTTCTATTAATTATTAAATCAGGAAAGATGAAAAAGATAACACTTTTATGTTTAACACTATTTATTCTAACCACATTAGTCGGTCAGTCCGATGAAAATACGCGTAGTATTAATTGGATCCATGGTTTTGTGGGAGCTGAGTCTTCCTGGCAAACCATGGATAATATGGTAAAACAAAATTATAATGTCGTTACCAAAAGAATCTATTATCCAAGTCTTGAAGGAATCGACAAATGCGCGGAAGTGGCCTTACCACAATTATTGACCATTGGGAAGAATCCTATCGTAATTGCACATTCGATGGGCGGCCTGGTAACCAGAAAAATGTGCGAACTTGGGGCGAACATAGGTGCCTATGCTACATTTGGAACACCTCATGATGGTGCTCACTTCGCAAATAGCTATATGAATGGTGATATTAAGGAATTTACATCAGAATTAACTGAGGAAGTTTTTTCTGATGTTCTCGGTGCAATTTTTACACCTTTTTCAGTTTCTATTCAGGAATATTTATTTGAACTTTTCGGCTGGGATGACCCGCACCAGATCGGGAAGATAATATTCAGATTTATTGAATACTACGTCAAAAACAAGACGGATGAAGAAACGATTATTGATCTGAAAAACAAAGGATCTTTTGTCAATAATTTGGCAGAACCGGATATCCCAAAAGTTAATTTCTACGGTGTGGAGAATTCACCTGTACATTGGAGATTTCTAGGGAATTTTATTGATAGTGAAGCTAACGATGATCTTTTAGTAGATAAAATTGATCAACTTCATAATTTATATGAAACCATATTTTTGGTGTCAGCAGCAAGTTCAAATATTTGTCTGAGCTATCCGGCTGTTTTTATTCCCTCTTGTTTTTTTGCTGGAATATACTCCGGTAATCTGGCGGCTCAAATTAGTCAGGCTATGCACACACTGGACCAATCTGAAGCTTCCTGGTTGGCATTGATAGGCGGGATAGGTGGGTATTATCAGGAATGTTATACCGATGAAAAACTTGTGGGATGGGATTATAATAGAGATGGTCTGTATGACGAACAAGATAAAGCAATGCGTGATTCCTGCTTGTGGACAAATTTAACAATTGTGAATTCAGACTCTGTTCGTATAGAACTGGATATTCAATGTACAGATGAAAATGTGGATGTCATTTCTGAAAAAAGACCAGATCCTTGTCATGATTTTACCGAATTATTTGAAGAGCAAACAGATTGCTACGATGTGTATTATGGGAAGAAAAATGATGGCTTTATCGTCTATAATGTTACAGGTGAATCAGAGTCCCTTGCATGGACTGAAATTCCGGGACTAAATCATCAGGAGTTAAAAAATCACATAAAAACAAAACAGACGCTTTTAAATCTTTTTGATAATGATGATTTTTTTAGTTTGGAAAAATTTGAGATATTTAAGTTAGAAAGAAATTAAAATTCAAAATTCTTGTCCTGCTGCCACCTATTAATAAAATGGGGTGGCCAGGACAAATTTTAAAATTATTAATTATGAAAACCATCAATACCTTACTCTTATTATGTACTATTTTATTCTTTGGATGTGAAAAAACAAGCATAAAAGATGATGAAAACATTGTGTGGGAAACACAATTTACCGGAGAAAGTGATGCAATAATCAGAACTGACCCTTTAATTTATGAAGATAAATTGATCTTATTCCGTGATGTACTTGATTTTTCGATTGATGAAACTGCTCTGATGGCTTTCGATAAAAACACAGGTGAAGAATTATGGACCTGGCGTGAAATCAAACTTGAAGGGGAGAATGGCTTGTATTATCCTTTTGAATTCAGGGAAATGCTAATCAAGGATGGCGTCCTTGTAGGTAAGGACAAATATGACCTGATTGGAGTTGACTTGGAAACAGGCAAAACCATCTGGCGTAAAATAATAGATGTCTATTGTTCCATTAAAAATGGACTATTTGAAGACGAGCTCTATTTTTTGACTGAATCACAGCGGTCAGATTCAAAAGTAGTAATCAATAAACTCGATGTAACTAGCGGTAATTTAGATCCCATTCATGAGATTTATCCAAGTTTACCCGGAGATGTGGTTAACTTTAACGATTATGTGTTTTACAAAAATGAAAATCAGGAAACCTGTATTGTGCTGTTCCTTTGGCAAAGAGATTATCCTATGAGCATATCGCCGGAGTACAGTTATAATTTATATCATTATAATGTAGATAAGGACGAAGTCATTTTTAACATTGCTCAGGATGATTCATTAAGTTTAGCCAGATTGAATGTTACTGGAAAAATTATTTTCGGGGCAGGTAGCCACCTCATCAATTATGATCTTGATTCAGGAGATATTTTATTTTTGAAAGAACTTCCAAGTTATCTGGGGCCGAGAGACATCCATTTTGAGTATCCATATTTATACGGAATGTTCAATAATCATATTAATCTGATGACTAAGCTAAATATGCATACAGGGAAAGAATATTGGGCAACCAATCTGGCGGGCCATCAGTGTCATAGCATCAAAAAATACGGCGATCTGATATATCTGGTTCCGGTGGATGGTTTGTTGTATATTGTTGATGAAACAAATGGACAGATCAGGGAACAAATTATTCCTCCTTATCTGGATGGATCAGCAAATTTGGGCCGTTTTTTTGATGATAAATATAAAATTGAGGAAAGTACAGGATACTTTTATATGACTGATTTTAAGCACTTATTTTGTTTGAATTTTAATCAGTAAACCCATTAGCAATTTGCTATCACCCAAATGACTACCATGAAAGCCACTACACTTTTATCAATATTATTATGTCTGTATTTTACGACCATAAATGCTCAGGTAAGCAATGATGCGTTTGTCCATTTAGAAAATATGGTGCTGCAAATGAAGCGTTCCGGAGACTCTATTCAGCAGAAAGTTGCTGTTATTGATGCAGGCAGAATGGAAATTGAATCCAAATTACTAACGATGTATCAAAATGAGTTGAAGGAAATGGAACTGACCATAAAAGATGCATTTGACAAAACGGATGTAATCAGTATTTCAGCAACCTATCAGGAAGTTATTAAATCCATCATTTCATTGCACAATGAAATAACTATGATCAATAATTTTACGGATGCCGAAAAAGTATTTGGGATTGATTTTGCCACCAGAATTCAGGATATAGCGATGGAAACCCTTTTGGTTGAAATGGATCATGCGCAGAATGAAAAGTCAATAGAGAATCTCGAAAAACGGAAATTGGTTTTTCGGTCAATATTGAAAAGTATCATTTATAATCCTATTATTTCAGGATTACTGAAATCCAATCCCATTACCTCAGTTGCTCATTCAATTATTAATCAGACAATAAATCTCTACCAGAACAAGCTTGAAAACGTGATAGTATGCCGAAATAACTATACCCTGCCTGATAATTATAAGGATTTTAAAAATGATTATCCTGCCTTTAAAAATTCATATGAAAATTCAAGCTTGTCTGGTTTAACTGAATCACAAAGACAGGAATTGGATCAATCTATTAGTGAATTTACAAAAAAGCTCAAACCCCTGATCAGGATTTTTGATGATCTGTCTGCCATAAACGAAAAATATGCAAGTAGCCTAAAGGTTTTTATGAAAGCAAGTGAGCAAACCATAGAACGCGTAAAACCGTTGGAATATGGTTTTTTTGAAACGCTTGGGGTTGATACCAGGCAGCAGGCAAGAGAAAAGATCAATCAGTTTTTCAATATAGGGACAAAACCGGATTTAAATACCCTGGAAACGAAACTGAATCACCAGCAAATGAAAAACGTGCTCCTGTATTCAGAAAAAATTAATGAAGGACTCATTTTATTGAGAAATGACTTTTTGAAAATAATCACCTTGGAAATTGAACTGGCAATGGAATACATTCAATATTTTTCAAACCTTAAAGAAGGTAAAGAATCAGTAACGATCCTGGTCAATTCGGAGTCACTGGCCATGAAAGTTGAACAGTTTGATCAACTCAGATTAAGTCTTGAAGCCCAGAAACAAAAACTTGATTCGCTGGGGCAATCGCAATAATTTGATATTGGTGTTTCCTTTTATTCTATAAATTATTTGCACGATCTGCCTTGTGGGTCACCTGCTGAATATCTGAAGTCCATTATTTCCATTTGTTTAAGATCTTCGCGGGTCCATTGTAGATTCATTTCTTTTTCCAAAACAGGTTGACCCGCATTTACCCAGGCAGTAAACCATATCGAGCCTAGTGCCAATACTGCATCCTGCATTCTCTTTTCAACCATTCCGTCAAGTGCAAGATGATATGCATTTGAATATTCCTGTGATTGAATTCTGGTCGTTTTGCCTAATCGGATCTCGTAAGTAAATTTTTGATCATCTCGAAATGACTGACTTAACGCTTTCTCCAGGTCAAGTACTTCGCTTAAGAGGAGATTGCTTTCAAGAATTGTGTTCCATATAAAATTCTCTATGTCTGAAATAAACCTGGCTTTACCAACTATGTAGTCATATTCAACATTGGCATATAACTCAGGTAATCTGCTTTCCCAGAATGCATGTATTCCATGCTGATTTGTCAATTGACCATTATAATTGCTCGTTGTGTGAAGAGGAACATGGGCATCCGCCACATAATGTCCCATGTCAGTGGATATCCGAAGGATTGATTTATGATCTGAACGCCTGAATGCGGCAACCAATTGATAATATTGGTTTGTGATGTGGTATGGACATATACCGTATTGACTAAAATCTTCTTCAATAATGATCCAGGGCAATTTTTCTGATTCTAAGCTTAACCCAAGCCAAATATTTATACTATCAGCAGGGAACCGCCAGGGGTTTGATCCGGAGTTGTATAACAACTTCTGTTTGATGAATTTTTTATAAGCTGCGTTTGAGATCTGTTTTGTTCCAATCATTAGACTATCAGCTGCAAGCGCGGCTGGAATTTTGGATTTTAGGATTAAACTGTCTCCGGTTTCATTGAATTGAGTCATTTGGGTATACCTGAACATTGCATCAGTATAATTGGTCGGAGCATCATTGTAAGGGTGGGTTCCCCAATGTTCCATATCCATATAATGTTTGATAGCCTCTCCTGAAACGGCATACCTTCTTTTATCCGGATCCGTTGCATGGGTTGAAATAAAGTCAATATTTTTTTTATAAAATACCATCATTTCTGGAGGCAGAATGAAAACAGCCATTTTATTAATAATTTGGTGGGCATGAAATCCCCAATGTGGATATTTGAAAGCCACCGATGATAAAAAAGTAAGAAAACAAAATAAAATGATAAGGTTAAACATGTTTTTCATGGCGGGATTTAATTTAGTGGTTTGTGAATTTGAGGGAAATGTTGATCCAGGGTGCCTCGAAGTAAATATAAGTTAGATGCTTCCAGTTTTTCACCTGAAATCAAAATTTCGTTTTTGTATATTACATTTTTCCACCTTTCCCGCAGCAGTCTTGATGATGTATCGTATATTTATATAAATAACCTTTGGGATATTCCTTTACACCTGTTTCCAATTTGCTAAATTATCCAAATAATGAAAAATTTATTCTATCTGTTTTGTGGCTTTAGTGTTGCACTTTTATTGATGGTCTCATGCAATGACAATGTTGAAACTGAAAGTGTTCGTCAGGACAATTTTAATCAATTTGAAGAATTTGTTCTAAATGTAACAAAGGGCGAAATAGAAATAAATGATAAGCTCAGGGTCGTTTTTAAAAACGCGGTGGTTTCCGAAGATCAGATTGGAGATTTGATAGACCCAAAGCTAATTCAAACTGACCCGGCAATTCAGGGTAGATTTTTCTGGGAGACCACATCAATCGCTGCCTTTGAATCTGTAAATTTCCAATTCGATCAGATATATAACTTTGAATTAGATCTTAACGGACTGCTCAAAAACGTAAAGAATCTACCAAAAGAAAAATTCAGATTCTCAGTGCATACTATTCCACTTGATTTTACGGTAATTTATGAACCCTTGACCATGTATAAAGTGGGTGAAACTGGGTCATTCATGAAAATTAACGGCACTTTGAATTTTAATTCCCAATTGGATAGTATGTCCGTTGAGAAATTGCTGAATATAGAGTCACAAAGTGAAAACCTAAAAGTAAAATGGACCCACAAAAATAAAATTCATGCTTTTGAAATTAGTGCGATTTTAAGACAAAAGAGCGAAAGTGTCCTAACGATCAATTGGGACCTGAAAAGTTTAAAAATTCCGGGGGAAAGAGAAAAGAGATTTATTATTCCATCCAAAATGGACTTTAAGGTTCTCAATGTTCAGATCAACCCTTTAAATGCGAGAGAAATTTTAATTAGTTTTTCTGATTTCTTGGATAAATCTCAGGAATTAAAAGGGATTGTAAGTTTAAGCGATGTGCAACTTGTGCCCTCTTTCTATTTGGATGGGAATGTAATTAAAATGATCTATAGTACTGATCTTGAAGGAGAAAAAATAGTAACAGTCCATTCTTCTATTATCAATGAATCCGGCTTAAAACTGGGTAAAATAAATGAAACCACGCTGTATTTTAGTGCGCCAAAACCTGCATTAAAACTTATTAGCAGCGGTACGATTTGTACGGATGTGGATGATGTGATTTTTCCTTTTATGTCCATAAATCTGAATGCGGTTGATGTTGAAATTACGAAAGTATATCAAAATAACATCATGCAATTTTTGCAGTATAATTATATCTCTGAAACGTATTTGGGCAATGAAGTTAGTGAGATCATCTGGCAGGGGAAAGTGGATCTGCAAACTTTTAATAGTGCTATTGAACAGAATGAATGGAAAAGATATGGTTTAAACCTGATGAACTTTATAAAGGTTGAACAGGGTGCCCTCTATAATATTCGATTGGGGTTCAGAAAGGAGTATTCTCTGTATCCATGCCAGCTAGACAATGCAAGTATTTTTGAAGCCGCCGGGATGCCTGAAATGGGCTTGCGAAATGATGGCAGTTTTAATTCTATCTGGAGGGGATGGTATTCCTACCCGAACAGCAGCTGGCAGGATAATACTGATCCATGCAAACCTATGTATTATACCAGTGATAATTTCGTTCAGCAAAATGTTTTGGCTTCCAATTACGGAATCATGGCAAAATATGATGAGTTTAATGAATTATTTATCAGTGTCGTTAATCTTAAAACAGGGAATCCTGCCAGTTCAGTTAATTTGAAGGTCTATTCCTATCAGCAACAGTTAATCACAGAAGGAATTACAGATCAAAATGGCGTTTCTAAAATGCAATTAGGTTCAAAAGCATATTTTATTGTTGCTACAAATGGGAAACAATTTGGGTATTTAAAATTGAGCAGGTACCTAACGCTCGCCATGAGTGAATTTGATATTAATGGGAAAGAAAAAATTGAAGGGATAGACGGAATTATCTATGGAGAGCGAAGTGTTTGGAGACCAGGGGATACCATGTTTCTGAATTTTGTATTGAGAGACCCGGAGAATAAAATTGCTTCAAATCACCCGGTAAGTTTTGAATTATTTGATCCTAGCGGGAAAAGTTATTCAAAACAAATTTCTGTGGATCCCCAAGGGCCTGTTTATTCATTTACCTGCAGTACTAAAGATGATGACAAAACGGGTAACTGGCGAGCAGAAATAAGGGTTGGACCCAATACTTTTGCAAAGACCTTAAAAATAGAAACCATCAAACCCAACAGGTTGAAGGTCGCTTTAAAATTACCGGAAGGTGAATTGCAATTAAATGAGTCACAAATTCCTGTTCAAGTGGATTGGTTGACTGGATTGCCGGGGAAAGATCTCCTTACTCAGGTGGATCTTATATTGAAATCTGTAAAAACCAAGTTTAAAAACTATTCTGAATTTGTTTTTGACGATGTTGCCAGGAAATTTTATTCAAGTGATTTGGGCTTGTTTCAGGATTATATGGATGAACATGGATCTGGCATGATCAATATGGTTTTGAATAAAGAATTTTATTTCCCAGGAAAATTAAATGCGACCTTTAAAATCAGAGCGTATGAAAAATCGGGTGAATTCAGTGCAAATTCATATTCGTCATTGCTTTCTCCTTATGAAAGTTACGCTGGTGTGAAATTGCCTAAAACAGAGTGGGGTTCCCCATCCCTGGAAATTGATAAATCCTACAAAATCCCGGTTGTATTACTGGATCCAAATGGGATTCCATTGGTTAATAAGAAACTGACCGTTGGATTATATCAGACCGAATGGAGATGGTGGTGGGATGATTCCGGAAATGAGCTGGCACAATATAACAGCGATCAGCATATTCAGGCATTTAAAAAATTCAATCTGACTACTGACGGGAAAGGACAAGCTTTTGCAGATGTTAAACTAGAGGATTATGGTTCATATATGATTCGTGTGTGCGATCCTGAAACAGGGCATTGCACCGGTGAAATGTTTTATGCCGGATATTATGGAGGAGGAGAAGATGGTGAGGATTTTGCATCAAAATTGCATTTCTCCGCTGACAAAGATCTATATCAATTGGGAGATAAGGTTACATTGAAAATTCCATCTGGTAAAAATTCAAATGTTCTGATCACACTTGAGAATGAAGGTAAAGTAATTCAGCATGAGTGGGTGAAATCCACGGAAAATATCCTTGAATATTCATTTACTACAAGCGACAAAATGTTTCCTAATGTCTATGTGCATGCTACAGTTGTGCAAGGACTGGTTGGGAAAAATACTGATTTGCCGATCCGTCAATATGGTGTATTAAACATAAATGTGGAAGATGAAAGTAAAAAGTTGAACCCGGTAGTACAGATGGATGAGGTAATTAAACCAAATTCTAATTATACGGTTAAGGTGAGCGAAAATAATAATAAGGAGATGTTTTATACCCTTGCTGTTGTAGATGAGGGTTTGCTTGATCTGACTAATTTTAAAACACCGGATTTATATGATCATTTTTATGCCCGCCAGGCATTGCTGACCAAGAATTGGGACAATTTTGACGAAGTTATTACAGGTAAAGCAGGTGTTCTGGATCGAATAATAAGTATTGGTGGGGATCAGGAACTAGAGATAAACAACAATGCGGATAAAGCTAACCGTTTTGTGCCTGTGGTAAGTTTTTTAGTCCCGTTTCATCTTGATAAAGGAAAAAAGACAAGTTACAAATTACGAATGCCGAATTATTCTGGAGCAGTTCGTCTTATGATAGTTGCTTCTAATAAAACAGCTTATGGATCAGTTGAAAAATCAATTAAAGTAAAGCAAGATCTTATGGCCCTGATCACGGCCCCACGGGTTTTATCACCTGGAGAAACCATAGAAATTCCGGTGACCATTTTTGTGACGGATCCGGCCTTAAAAGAAGTTGAAGTAAAACTTGAAAATACAAGTCAGATCATTCCAATGGGAGATATTTCGAAAATGGCATATTTTGATGAACCCGGTGAGCAAATCGTTTACTTTACTTGCAAAACCAGCGAATATGAGGGAGTTGGGAAATTGGATGTAGTGGCCTCAGCCAAAAGATCGATTTCAAAACAGCACCTGGAAATCGACATTCTGAATCCGAACATTTATCAAAAAAGGGTAGAATCATTTGTATTGGCAGCAAACGAGGAATCAGATTTTAAAATCCCCATAATTGGAATGGAAGGTACTAATAATGCCTGGATTGAATTTAGTCAAATGCCTCCATTGCAACTGGAAGAGAAAATCTCCTATTTGATCAGATATCCTTATGGCTGCGTTGAACAAACGACATCCTCTGTTTTTCCACAATTATATTTAGAGAATCTGCTGGACTTAAGTCAGGACAGGAAAAATCGGATTAAACTCAATATTATTAAGGGAATCGACCGATTGAAAAAATTTCAGTTGAATAATGGAGGGATGAGTTATTGGCCCGGAGACAGTGAGCCGAATGATTGGGGGTCTGTTTATGCGGCACATTTTCTGGTTGAATCAAAATTGTTAGGGTATAACACGGGTTTGGTATTGCCGGATTTATTGAAATACCTTAGCGTCAGCTGTAAAGAATTCAGAATTCCTTCCACGATTTCAAAAGACAGTAAAATAACGATTGCACAGGCATACCGTCTGATGGTTCTCGCCAGAGCGGGCAAACCTGATTTTGCGTCGATGAATTATTTATTTAAACAGGAGGGCCTGAACTATTTGTCAAAATGGTACCTGGCAATTGCTTATTCTTACGCTGGGAAAAAATCCATCGGATCTGAATTACTGGCAGGAAAAAATGAGATCATTGATTATCCGGCTTCCGGATTTACATATGGTTCTCAATTGAGGGATTATGCAGTTTTACTTCAGGCATATGATCAAACCGGCATGACTAAGAAAGCAGCCAATCTGCTCAAAGAAATGATAAATATTTATCAAAGCAGAGACTGGTGGTCCACACAAACTACTTCATGGTTCTTTATGACTATTGCGAACCGGATTGATAAGACTAATTCTCCGATGAAAATACGTCTGAAAATGGATGAGAATTCAATGGAATTAAAATCTGAAAAGCCACTTTATTCTTTTGAATTGTCGGAAAAAGAAATGGCGGACCGCAATTTTAACGTTAAGAATGAAGGTGCCTCAGAATTGTTTGTTTCATATATTTCGCAGGGGAAACCCGTTATGGGGGGTGAGGGAGAAAACGCTCAAAGCAAACTCAATATGCAGGTGGAATACCTGGATACTGAGGGGAACATATTGAATATAGACAGACTTAAAATGGGCACCGAATTTAAAGCAAGGATCAGAATCAGTAAATCAGGATTGATCCAAAACGTAGGGGATCTCGCTTTGAATCAAATAATTCCATCTGGATGGGAGATATTAAATTGGCGCATGGATGGCTCAGAAAATCTGAACGCTGCTCTTGATTATCAGGATATCAGAGATGATCGGGTATATAGTTTCTTTAATCTCAGATCGCAGGAAGTTGTTATAGAAATCCCTTTGCATGCCAGCTATCCGGGTAATTATTATTTGCCGCAAATGTTTGCTGAAGCGATGTATGACAATAGCATATATGCCAATATTCCGGGTAAATGGGTGGAAGTAGTCCGGTAAAACAGGTTTTATTGACCAGACAAAAAGAGACTGAAAAGAAAAATATGAAAAGAAGATCCTTTGGGAAATTAACGGCTATGGGGCTTGGTGCTGGTCTTATTTCATGTGCGCCACAGAGCATAATTTACCGAAAAACACCACATAAAAATCAAACTGTTAAACCTGAAAAACTAAAAGAAGGAGATATTATAGGATTAATTGCTCCGGCAAGCCCATTTTTAGAGGAACAATTCAAAAGAGCTACTGATCAAATACTTAGCCTTAAATTCAGGGTAAAGTATGGTAAGAATTTGAATGAAAAATATGGTTATCTGGCTGGCAGTGATCAACAGCGGGTTGATGATATTCATGCCATGTTTGCAGATCCTGACGTAAAAGCGATTTGGTGCATTCGGGGTGGTTACGGAACCACCAGATTATTGCATTTAATCGATTTTGATCTGATCAGCCGCCATCCAAAATTGTTGATCGGATATAGCGATGTCACGGCCCTGCTCCAGGCTATTTTTATCAAAACCGGAATGGTGGGTGTTCATGGACCAGTGGCGGCGTCAGAATTTACTGATTATACACAAGAGCATTTTCTGGATCTGGTAACAAAAGTCCAGGATAAAAGCGTTATCCGCAGGTTTGACAATGATGAAGAAGCGGAATCAGGAAATAAACCTCAGATTATCAGGTCCGGTAAGATGGTGGGTGAACTTGCAGGTGGAAATCTAAGTTTGCTGGCTGCACTTGCCGGAACTGAATTTCAACTTAATGCAAAGGGTAAATTGGTATTTATTGAAGATGTGGGTGAAAAACCATATCGAATCGACCGGATGCTCACACAATTGCTTCATACCGCCAAATTGGATCAGGCAGCGGGTATTATATTAGGCGTATTTGAGGATTGTGAGGCCGGTGAAAATAACAGATCTCTGAGTTTAATTGAGACTTTTAAGGATAGATTAGGTAATCTTGGAATTCCTGTTTATTATGGTTTTTCATTTGGGCATATCGAAAATATGTGTTCAATTCCTATAGGCATAAAAGCCAGTTTTGATCCGGACAAAAATGAGCTTACTCTTTTGGAAAGTGCGGTTGTCTGAAATGAGCAGAACTAAAATTTACTGAACAGAATGTAACATTATGAAATTGAGAAGCCGTATATACGAATTACAGCTGAAACATACTTTTGGAATTTCAAGGTCAACCCGGGACGTTCAAAGAACACTCATCATCGAATTGGAACAGGGTGGCAAGAAAGGATATGGTGAAGTCACGGAGTCAGAATATTATCATGCAAGTCTGGAAAAGATGCAAACCAGACTGGAACAACTAATGCCTCTGATAAAAGACTATCAGTTAGCTGACCCTGAACAATTCTGGGATTATTTAAATCGTCAACTCGACAACGAAAGGTTTTTACATTGTGCCATTGACGTCGCAGCTCATGATCTTTTTGGTAAATTAAATAATAAACCCTTGTATCAGATCTGGGGACTGAAATGGAAGAATATTCCGCTGACAAATTTTACCATCGGCATAGATACAATACAGAAAATGGAGGAGAAATTGAAAGAGCAACCCTGGCCTTTATATAAAATTAAACTGGGAACAGACAATGATCTTCAGATTATTCAATCGCTTAGAAATTGTACCACTGCCACTTTTAGGGTTGATGCCAATGCTGCCTGGACAGCCGAACAAACCATTAAAAATGCCGCGAAGTTAGCTGATCTCGGAGTAGAATTTATAGAACAACCGATGCATCCGGAAGCCTGGGCTGAGATGCAAATGGTGAAAACGAAATGTGCACTTCCATTGATGGCAGATGAAGCATGCAAAACTGAAAGGGACCTGGATGATTGTGCGACAAGTTTTGATGGGATCAATGTAAAATTGATGAAAGCAGGTGGCCTGACACCGGCAAGACGAATGTTGCTCAAAGCCAGAAAACTTGGATTGAAAACGATGGTAGGATGCATGACAGAATCTTCAATCGGGATAGCTGCTATTGCACAATTATTGCCGTATCTGGATTATGTAGATATGGATGGTGCATTGCTTTTGAAAAACGATATTGCCTATGGAGTAAATATTGAAGATGGAGTGATCCGAAAACCTAAGAATCCGGGTACAGGTTCGATTTTAATACAAGAAATGTAGCAGGAATTTCAACCAAAATAGAATAAAAAAAAGCCACAATATTATTGTGGCTTTTTAATTTATGGAACAAGAAGAAAATTATCCTTCCTTAACGATTAATTCTTTCTCTATCACATCGATGAATGCTGATTTAGGAAGTGCGCCTGCTTGCATCATTGGTTGCTTATCCATAGGAATAAACAGAAGACTTGGAATACTTCTGATCTGGAATACAGATGACAATTCTCTTTCTGCCTCAGTATCTACTTTGTATATGATGATATCATCCTTATACTCTTCAGACAATTCTTCCAAAACCGGAGCTACTATTTTACAAGGATTACACCAATCTGCATAAAAATCTATGATTGCAGGCTTATCACCTTTGTATTTCCATTCCTTATCTGATGTGTAATCAAAAATTTCATCCAAAAATTTTTGCTGTGTTAATTTAACTGTTGCCATTTCTTTTATTTGTAATTATTATAAATTAATGTTTGTGTATCTGACATATTATTATCAGAAATGATGCCATGCCTTAATTTATCCATTTTGTCTGTCAATATGGCATAAATTCAACTTTAACTAATTAAAACATGACATAAAGGATATAATAATTTATGGAAATACTATGAACTGGTTTTTTGTATGGCTTGACTCATAAATCGATATAGTTCTTTCAATTCAGGGTAATCTTTCAAAAAATCAAGATGATGTTCAATCGTTTTTTGGTCTTTTCGAATTGCAGGCCCGGTTTGCATGTCTTTGGGGTCTTTGTCCTGAATTTTAGCAGCTGTTTCCAGAATCAAAGGTTTAATATTTGAAAAGTCAAGGTCATTGCTTTTTAACAAAGTTGCAGAAACCTGAAAGAGGTAGTTACTGAAATTGTTACTGATCACTGCTGCAACATGCAAAACCATTCTTTGTTTATCACTAATTATCTGTATCTTCTTTGATAATGTTTTTGCAAGCGCTGCTAGTTCTTTTTCAGTTTTTGTATCTGAAGCAGTAATGAAAAATGGAATCTCAGAAATAATTAATTCCCTGTTTTTACTAAAGGTCTGAAGCGGGTAGAATACGCCAAAATGACTAAAAAAGCGCTGCAATGTGGTTGAAGAGGCAGAACCTGAAGTATGGGCAATAATTGCTTTAGGATTGGAGTGTTTATGTATCGACTTAGCTACGGGAACAATGGCATCATCCGGCACACATAGCAGATATAATTGACTGTTTTTAGGTATTTTATCAGCCTGGTCAGTGAAATCCGAATCAACTTGCAGGGCTAGCTTTTTGGCTTTATCAATACTTCGACTATGGATACAATCAATGGTCAGCCCTTTTTTGTAAAAAGAAAGTGAAAGATGCGTAGCAACATTCCCCGCACCGATTATGCATATATGCCGGATCATCGAACAAAAATATCAATTATCTTTAATTAAATGGATAACTTGCTTAAACTCTTGATAATTGTATGCTTGAATAATCAAAAACATAACGAAGGAAACCTATTCACATTCAATAATTTTGAAATTTTATCAAGCTTCTTTTACATTTTCATTACATTTATTGTTCAACCTTAAAATCTATAATTTATATGCGTATTTCCTCAATCCTAATTATTTTACTTTTTGGTTTTTTAACCCATGCTCAAGCTCAGGAATTTGATACAAATACCGATACGATTCCGGACAATTTATATGGTGGATTGTCATTTAGAAATCTGACTCCTGCCTTTGTTTCCGGTAGGATTGCTGATTTTGCAGTAAATCCCAATAATCATTCTGAGTATTATGTTGCCGTCGCTTCCGGTCATATCTGGAAAACAATCAATAACGGAACAACCTTTAAAGCAGTTTTTGATAATTATAAATCCTGGTCCATCGGTTGTCTTGCAATGGATCCCAATAATAGCAATGTTGTTTGGGCTGGAACGGGAGAAAATAATCATCAAAGAGCAATTGGATATGGAGATGGCGTTTATAAAACACTTGATGGAGGAAAGAGCTGGAAAAACATGGGTCTTGAAAAATCCATGCAAATCGGGATGATACAGATCGACCCTAGAAATTCTGATGTGGTGTACGTCGCTGCGGAAGGTTCAATCTGGGGCCCGAATGAAGAAAGAGGTTTATATAAAACAACGGATGGTGGTAAAAGCTGGAATAAAATATTTGAAATCAGTGTAAATACGGGGGTGAATAATGTAGTTCTTTCACCGGATAATCCTGATATCATTTACATTACAACTGAACAAAGAAGGCGCAGAACGCAAATGCGTATTGGTGGAGGACCGGAATCAGCTGTGTATAAATCAACGGATGCAGGTGAGAATTTCAGAAAGCTCACAAATGGAATTCCGGGCGTTGATAAAGGAGGAATGGGTATCGCAGTTTCTCCCGTTGATCCGAATGTAGTTTATGTTATGGTTGAAGCCGCTTTGGGGAAGGATGGATTTTTCAGGTCAACCGACAGGGGAGAGAGCTTTAACAAAATGAGTAGCTATAGTACAAGCGGACAGTATTATGGGGAAATTTATTGTGATCCGATAGACGTGAACACAATTTATTCAACAGAGACTGTATCCAAATTTTCCGTGGATGCTGGAAAAACATGGCAAAATATTGGGAATAATCACAGGCACGTGGATGATCATGCGCTTTGGATCGATCCAAATGATACAAATCATTTTATTATTGGGGGCGACGGTGGTGTATATGAAACATTTGACAGGGGCAGTCATTTTATACATAAAACCAATTTACCTCTTACCCAGTTTTATAGAGTAGGCGTTGATAATACTGAGCCATTTTATTTTGTATATGGTGGTACCCAGGATAATAGCAGTTTGGGAGGGCCATCTTCCAGTTTGTACAGGGATGGTATTTCAAGAGGGGAATGGGTAATTACGCTGGGTGGAGACGGCTTCTGGCAGGCAGTTGATCCGAATGATCCCAATATCGTCTATTCAGAATATCAATACGGTAACGTAAGCCGGCACGATAAACTAAGTGGCGAGAATACAAATATTAAACCCAGGGAACGACTTGGAGAAGAAAGTTATAAATGGAATTGGAATACGCCGCTGATCTTGAGTAATCATCAATCGACCAGATTATACATGGCCGCCAATAAGGTTTTT
>Ga0102815_10000125_pt1 | contig 54284 bp, 53 predicted proteins | sample ColrivemetaGS759_FD_79113 | JGI IMG/M metagenome (GOLD analysis project Ga0102815, IMG submission 79113) | Estuarine microbial communities from the Columbia River estuary - Ebb tide ETM metaG S.759 | ecosystem: Environmental > Aquatic > Marine > Intertidal zone > Estuary | place: USA: Columbia... | reverse complement strand
CGTCCAATACGCCCAAAACCATATAGAACTACATCTCTAGGTTCTAATGAACCTCCGTTAGAAGCTTCATAACCTGCCAGCTTTCCATTCAGGAATTCTGCTTTCGATGCATACTTGTCTTTTTCATTTAACCACTCACTTGCCAGCTTTCCAATGTCAAGTTTTGATGGAGCGATGTCCATTTTAAGGATTTCCTCAGCCAATTCTGAAGTTGTAAATACGTCGATAGGACGGTTAACCACATTTTTAGCATACTCATGTAGATTCAGAATCTCAGAGATCGAAACATCCGTTAAGTGATTTCTGAAAAGAACCAATTCTACTCCTTTGTCATAAAGTAACTCTCCAACGTGGCTTGAAAGTTTTACTGCTGCACGTTCTCTTTCAACGTGCGACTTCAGTTCCTTTTCGTATCCGACTGCAGCTTCCATTTTTTAATTCTAATTGATTTTGGTTAAAGAAAATTATAATGCAAAAAAGGCTGCCCGTTTTCACAGACAGCCTTAATTTTTATCCTAAATATGCTTTCAAGAGTTTGTTTCTCGAAGTGTGTCGCAATCTCCTTATCGCTTTTTCCTTGATCTGTCGCACTCGTTCTCTTGTTAAATTGAACTTCGCTCCGATCTCTTCAAGTGTAAGTCCATGGTTCATTCCGATTCCGAAGAATAATCTGATGATTTCACGTTCTTTATCTGTTAAAGTACTCAATGATCTTTCGATCTCTTTTTGCAGAGACTCCGCCATCAATGCGTGATCTGCTTTTGGAGAATCGCTGTTTGCCATAACATCCATTAATGTACCTCCGTCTTCTGATGTAGAAAGTGGTGCATCCATTGATACGTGACGACCAGAAACATTCAAACTTTCCTTGATCTTGTCTTCTGGAACTTCTAGTGCTTCAGCAAGTTCTTCTGCTGATGGTGGTCTTTCGAACTCCTGTTCAAGTCTTGAGAACGCTTTGTTGATCTTGTTTAGTGAACCAACCTGGTTCAATGGAAGACGAACGATACGTGCTTGTTCAGCCAACGCCTGAAGGATCGATTGACGAATCCACCATACAGCGTATGAAATGAATTTAAAACCTCTTGTTTCGTCAAACTTCTGAGCAGCTTTGATCAATCCAAGATTACCTTCATTGATAAGGTCAGGTAATGTAAGTCCTTGATTTTGGTATTGTTTTGCAACGGATACAACGAAACGAAGGTTTGCTCTTGTGAGCTTTTCCAAAGCTTTCTGATCTCCTTGCTTAATTCTTCTTGCTAATTCAACTTCTTCTTCTGCTGTAATTAGTTCTTCTTTACCGATGTCTTGTAGATACTTATCTAGTGACTGGCTTTCGCGATTTGTAATCGACTTGGTAATTTTAAGCTGTCTCATCCTCTGCTTGATCCCCTTTTTTGTCTAATAACTAATGTGAAAAACGGATGCAAAGGTACGACGAAATGAAACTGATTTCCAAATAAAAAAATCATTTATTTTCAGCGTCGCACCTTTACAAAAAGTGTGCCCTTAATTCTTTAAAGACCAAAACCTACATATTCTTTTTTGCCACTCTGAGTGAGAACTTCTAAAAGGATCCCATTGTTTTTGCTATTCAACTTGTTAGTAAGTTGTTCAACAGTTTCAACCGGTTCGTTATTGACCTTTGTGATTACCATTCCTTCTTGAAGACCAAGTGATTTTAATTTACCTGCATTCAAGGTTTCTATTTTGACTCCATTCGTCACATTCAGTTCTTTCTTTTCTTTGGATGTGAGTTCTATGAAAGTTGCTCCCAAGGCTACATTTTTTCTGATCTCTTCCTTGGATACAAGTTTTGTGTCTCCATCTTTATTTCGAAGAACGAGGTCTTTGATCTCTTCATCGCCACCTTTCTTTCTAATGGTAAGAGTTACCTTGTCTCCAGGTCGTCTTTTACCTATTTCTTCCTGAAGTTCGGCTACTGAGTTCACTTCCTTACTGCCCACTTTAAGGATCACTTGACCTTCTTTAACGCCTGCCTTATCAGCTGATCCGTCTTCAATCACTTTGGCCACGTATACTCCTTTTAAATTTGGAAGACTTTCTTTTTCTTTTAATTCCTGGTTAACATCTGAAATCTGCACTCCAAGATATCCTCTTTGTACAACACCAAAGTCAATTAGGTCTCTCATCACTTTCTGAACCAGATTGACAGGCACAGCAAATGAGTACCCCGAATAGCTGCCTGTATTAGATGCTATTGCCGTATTTATTCCGACCAGCTCTCCTTCGGTGTTTACCAAAGCTCCTCCACTGTTTCCTGGATTTACAGCAGCGTCAGTTTGGATAAATGATTCAATTGGTACACTCGAGCCTGAGCTTCTGTCGGCGAGCAAATTGATGTTTCTGGCTTTGGCAGATACAATTCCTGCTGTTACCGTAGAAGTTAAGTTGAATGGATTTCCAACGGCAAGTACCCATTCTCCAACTTTAAGATTGTCACTGTTTCCTATGGCGATAGGAGTAAAGTCACCGCCCTCAATTTTAAGGACTGCAATATCCGTGGAAGGATCAGTTCCAATGATCTTTGCCGTATACTTTGAATTGTCATTTAGTATGACCTCAATTTCACTGGCATCTTCTATAACATGATTGTTGGTTACGATATAGCCTTCAGATGAAACAATGACCCCTGAACCGGAGCCAGCCCCATATTGTTTGAATTCACGTCCTCCGGCACCAGGGCCAAAAAAGAATTCCTGAAAGGGATCTCGCTGAAAACTTGTCTTAACCACTTTTGTTGTGACGTGAACAACAGAATTAATGGTATTCTCTGATGCATCGACGAAATTTGGCATGTTTAGAGAATTATCCAAACTTGTAAGTCTACCAAAATGTTCTCTGTTTCCATCGATCACTTTGTCTGAGAGGCTGCTGTATTCGGTTGTGTTGATCATCAGAAAAGCCCCCAGAGGCAATAATCCTCCTAACACCCCTAGTCCAATTGATTTTAAACTACTTTTCATACTGTCCTGATTTTAAATTTTGACATACGAATAACGCAAATTCTCTGCCATATGTTGCAGGGTTCCATGTTAAAGATTGTTAAGCGCTTTTTCAGATAATATGGGGTATAAACACTACATTTGCTCTAATAAATGAAGACAATCTACTTTTCAAAATATCAAGGTACCGGTAACGATTTTGTTATGCTCAACAATATTTATGGGGAGTATGATTTTATCAGTGTGGATCACGTTCAACGAATTTGTAACAGAAGATTTGGTATTGGTGGGGATGGTCTAATACGCATCAATCGTTCCTCTGTTAATGCGTTTGAAGTAGATTATTTTAACTCGGATGGTTCCAAGAGTTTTTGTGGAAATGGTGCACGATGTTCTCTTGCATTTTCTGAATCTATAGGAATCAATATTCAGGAAGTCGAATTTAGTGCAATAGACGGGGTTCATAGAGGTGGTAAAGATGGAGATCGTTATTGGGTAGAAATGCTTCCTGTGAAGAACATTGCAAAAGATAACCAGAATTATATTCTTCATACTGGCTCACCTCATTATGTCCACTTTTGTGAGGATGTGAGAAAGGAGGATGTTGTATCGTTTGGGAAACAAATTCGATATTCGGAGAGATATAAAGCTGAAGGCATCAATGTAAATATCTCACAAGTCACAGGAAATGGCTTAAAGATCCGGACCTACGAGAGAGGTGTGGAGGACGAGACGTTGTCGTGTGGTACAGGTGCAACTGCTTGTGCTCTAGCGTACGCTGTTAAAGAAAATATGAATGGACATCAATCGATCGATGTTGATGTTGAAGGTGGTAAATTGAAGGTTTCTTTTACTGGATCAAGTTCTGAAGGATTTAATAATATCAGATTGATTGGTCCGGCTCAATTGGTTTTTGAAGGTGAGTTCTATTTGGATTGATAAAGTAGTGCATAAAAATTCGGTTGATGAGATCGAATTAACTTCAGGAATCTATCTTTGGGTTTGGCATGCCGATAAAATCCCACCACATATCGGGGTTTCTCAAGGGGAACACTATTTCAGTATTAAATCAAATGGAAAAGATTCCAATTTGCCTGTTGGGAAAGTACTCGAGATTCTCTCAAAGAAAAAAATCCCATCACTTTTAGTTCATTGTGATCTTCAGGTTGGATCTATTCAACCATTTTTCAAGGATTATCAAAGTGCAGACGGAATAGATATTACTTGTTTAACTCCGTTAATTGATATGGTTTTCAACGATAATAGAAAGATCACTTTACATATTTTATTGGACAATCTATTTCAAGCCAATAAGATCAAATCAATTTATGCAGTACATTTAAATGAAGATTACAAGGGGCTCGAGGAGTATGATCGAGAGGTAATCAATCAACGAATAAAGAATCTGAAAAATGCTAAAGGGAAAAAGCATCTACCTGAGGTCTGTTGAGCCTTCTGATGCCACACGTTTAATGCTTTGGGAAAATAATCCTGAACACTGGAAGGTGACAGATACTGAAGTGCCTTTTTCTATGCAAGGGATTCTTCAGTTAATAGAACAGCAACAGCATATCAGATCGACTGGAATGTTGCGACTAATGATCTGTTTGAACGAAAATGACGAAGCAGTTGGAGCTATAGATCTTTACGATGCTGATTTTAGACATTCACGAGCAGCTGTAGGGATTTTAATCGGTGAAAGTCAACATAGAAATAAAGGATATGCTAGCGAGGCTCTTGACTTGATTGTTGTCTATGCCAGAAAGTTATTGTCTTTAGAGAATTTATATGCCTCTGTGCAAGCGGATAATCACGAAAGCTTGTCACTATTCAATAAATGCGGATTTACGGAGGTGGGAAGGAGGAAGAATTGGTTCTTTCACAAGAAAGAACGTATTGATGAAGTAATGTTTCAGTTATGTCTAAACGAAGATTGATCTTAATAACCGGGGTCTCGATAATTGTCATCGGATCTTTTATTCTTCTTCCTAAAGTTCTTCTCTTTTCAAAGAGTAGAAAAACGACTATCAATCAAACGGAAAAGGCAGTTTATCTCTCTGAATCGACTGATTTGGAAGATTTGGCCAATATGCTTTTTGAACAAGAAATAATAGATGACATTGATGCATTTATCGCTGTTGGAGATTACAAAGAATTAAATGAGGAAAGTATTGCTTTAGGGAAATACATTATTTCACCTGGTGTTCAGTATCGTAATGTCTTGAATGGGTTCAAATTGAATTCAGCAGGAAATGGGAATTCTGAAGTGGAAGTAGAGGTCACTTTCAATAAATGCAGAGATCTGAAAGAGCTTTCAGGTAAAGCAACCAGACAGATCTATATCGATAGTGCAACCTTGATCAATTATCTTCAAGAAAAGGAGGTAATGGAAAAATTTGGTTTTTCGGAAGAAGAATTTCCGGCTATGTTTTTGCCTAACACGTATCGCATGTATTACGATACTGACGAAAAAGCGTTTGTAGATAAAATGGCTCAGGAATTCAAGAATTTCTGGAATCCGGAGCGAAAAGAAAGGCTAAAGAATATAGGCCTGAAAAGTCCTTCACAAGCGACTACTTTGGCGAGTATTGTTTATGGTGAACAAGACAGGATTCCGGATGAATGGCCTACGATTGCAGGATTATATCTGAATAGAATTCAACAAGGAATTCGATTACAAAGCGACCCAACGTTCAAGTTTTGTTGGGGAGATCAATTAAAAGGGGTTCAACGTTTATTATTCGAACATCGGGATATTGATTGTCCATATAATACCTACAAGATTGATGGTCTTCCTCCCGGACCTATAAACTTACCACCTGCACAGGTGGTTGACGCGGTCTTAAACGCAGAAAAACACGATTATATTTTCATGATGGCAAAGGCGGATTATTCGGGTCGTCATGACTTTACCAAGGAATATGCAACTCATTTGAACTTTGCTAGAAAATACCAGAAATGGTTGGCAAATGAACTCAAAAAACAAAATTGATAGAATGCTAAAAAGAAGGACATTTTTTAAGCTTGGACTAGTGGGTACAGCAATTGGTTTGACCAAGCCACTTGAAGCAGGTGAGTTAATAAAGCAATCGATCGACTCAGAGCCAAAACGATCCACTCCGATTGTCATCTCTACGTGGAACCATGGTTTAGCGGCAAATGCAGAAGCGTGGAAGGTGCTCGAAAATGGTGGTTCCGCTATTGATGCAGTTGAAACAGGAGTAAGAGTAACTGAGGCAGATCTGACCAACAGAAGTGTGGGTGTCGGTGGAATGCCGGATAGAGACGGTCACGTTACACTTGATGCATGTATTATGGACGATAAATCAAGATGCGGATCTGTTGCTTTTCTTGAAGGGATAGATCATCCGATAAGTGTAGCAAGAGCGGTAATGGAAAAGACTCAGCATGTTATGCTTGTAGGTGAAGGTGCTCGACAATTTGCCTTGGATCAAGGGTTTGAGAAGATCAAGACGCCAATCCCAGAAGTGAAAAAGCAATGGAAGGAATGGAAAAAAGAACAAAAAGAATTGAATAAACGCCCTGAAATCAATCATGAAAATCATGATACCATAGGAATTCTTGCTATGGATGCGCACGGGAATTTGAGTGGAGCATGTACAACAAGTGGATGGGCGTATAAAATGCATGGAAGAGTGGGAGATTCGCCAATAATTGGTGCAGGTTTGTTTGTAGACAATGAAATAGGAGCGGCATGTGCAACTGGTCTGGGAGAAGCCATTATACGAATTGCCGGAAGTCATACAGTAGTTGAATTGATGCGACAAGGTTATTCTCCAATGGACGCTTGTCGATTGGCGGTTGAGAGAATCATTTCTAAGCATGATGATCTTACAAATTTGCAATGTTGTTTCCTTGCTATCGATAAGAATGGAAATGTAGGAGCTCACTCGGTTTATAATGGTTTCAATTACGCTTTAAAAATGGTTAGTACTGAAAAAATGGTTGATTCACCTTTTAACAGGAATTGGTAATATGTTGAGATTATTTTTTTTGTGTTCAATAACTTTTTTAATGACAGATTATTCTTTTGCCCAGGAGGTGCTGAATTGGGAATTCAAACATCCTGTTTCCAATGATTGGATCAATGCCGGAATAAAGGGATCTGTTCAGGAAGTATTGATAGCGAAAGGCGAACTCCCTGATCCGTTTTATGGAAAGAATGAAGAGAAATTTGGTTGGATCGAAGAGCATACCTGGGAATTCAGATCTTCTTTTGATCTGACAGAAGCTCAATTAAACAGTGAATTCATTGAATTGGATTTTCAATGGATCGATACCTATGCAGACGTGTATTTGAATGATTCGATCCTATTTTTTGCCAGTAATTCTTTTCGACCATATATCATCAGGCTAAATAAAGATCAGCTAAAAGCAAAGAATGTATTAAAGGCGATCTTTTATCCACCTGTGATCTATCATAAGGAAATGTATGATAGCGCGAAGTTTCATTTGCCAGCGCCCAATGATGTTCACCCAATAGCAGTAGCTCCGTACACAAGAAAAGCTCAATATCAATTCGGTTGGGATTGGGCGCTCAGGGTGAATACCTTAGGCTTTATAAAGCCAGTTAAATTGTTGATCTCAGAACAACCCAGGGTCAACTCAAAAAATATAACAACGAATTCAATTTTAGATGATGAAGCTCATCTAACGCTGATGCTTGAATTCACTCAGCCACTTCTTGACGGATTCGTCTGGAAAAGTGAGTTGTTCGGTGAAGAAAAATTTGAGACCGGTGCCAAGAAAGTAACACGTGAAGTTTGGATGGAGCAGCCAAAACTTTGGTGGCCTAACGGTCAAGGCGAACAGAATCTGTACAACGATATTTGGACGATCTTGGACCGAAACGGAAATCTTATTCATCAAGTGCCTGTCAGATTTGGTGTCCGTACCTCAGAGTTAATTCAGGAAACTGACCAATGGGGTACGAGTTACGTGATTTCCGTAAATGGCCGTCGCATATTTTGCTTAGGGGCAGATTATATACCCCAGGATATATTTCCTTCAAGAGTGAAAGATGAAGATATTGTCCGGATGGTGGAGAATATGAAATCATCGAACTTCAATATGGTGAGAGTGTGGGGTGGAGGATATTACCCTGATGACATTTTTTATAAAAAATGTGACGAGCTGGGAATTATGGTTTGGCAAGATTTCATGTTTGCATGTGCCATGTATCCTGGTAATCAGGAATTCTTGCACAATATTGAAGAAGAATTTAATTATCAGATTCCAAGAATTTCATCACATCCTTCGGTCGTTTTATTCAATGGAAACAATGAGGTTGATGTAGCATGGAAAAATTGGGGATTTCAAGTGAGATACAATATTTATGGTAAGGATGCTAAGGAAGTGGAAAGAAGCTATGAGAGAGTTTTCCAGCAATTACTGCCATCTATGGTGAGCAAATATACGACCACGCCATACGTTCATACTTCTCCACTTAGCAATTGGGGTAAAGATGATTTTTACGATCATGGTTCTCAGCATTATTGGGGAGTATGGCATGGAAAAGACCCGATGGAGAATTTTGCGCTGAAAGTAGGACGCTTTAACGCTGAATATGGGTTTCAAAGTTTTCCTGAGTATTCGACGTTAAGTACTTTTTCGACAAAAGATGACTGGGATGTGCAATCGGAGGTTATGAAACACCATCAGAAAAGTTATGTAGGGAATCTCATGATCTTGAAGCACGCAAAATTGTTATTTGGAATGCCAGAGACGTTTGAGGATTTTGTGTACTATTCTCAGTTAACTCAAGCAACCGCTGTAAGTATGGCTGTAACTGGACATCGTCTTGATGCGCCGAGATGTATGGGAACATTGTATTGGCAATTGAATGATTGCTGGCCTGCACCAACATGGTCTTCTATGGACCATTATTTCAACTGGAAGGCGTTGCAGTATTGGGTGAAAAAGGATTATCAGTCGGTTGCAGTTTTATCAACAGGTAAAGGCGTTGACTCAAAATATCATCTTGTTTCGGATGCGTTAGACACATTTATGTGTCAGTTAAGTTACTCCGTGTTTGATCTGAACGGAAAATTATTGTTCACCAATGATGCAGGACAATTGGTTAAAGGTTTTGATAGATCAAAGATTTGTATGAAACCTTTGGAAGAGTTAAAAGACATGAATACTTTGATCTCCTTTGAATGGAAGGATCAAAACGGACAACTTTTAAAAAGATCCTTTTCAAGACTTGTTAAAGATTACACCAAAGCAAATGAGAACGATGTAGTTATAGATCTCAGAGATGTTGGAGATGGAAATTATGTCGTGAAAATAAAGGTTAAAAAATACGTCCGTAATTTTTGGATTCTTGCAGAAATCCCCGGTGTAGAATTTGAGGATAATTTCATAGATCTTGTTCCCGGTGAATACACTCTTAGGATTAAATCAGGAGATCCATTAAAAAAGGAACAGCTCAGTGCGAAATGGATGTAATTATTTCCTTTGAAAATAATACCATGGTAATTATATTTGCGCCATGAAAATTGAAGATGTAATTCAAACCAACTTCAAGTCGTCACAGCAGAAGGCTATCGTAAACCTTCGCTATACGTCAAATTTTCTTGGTAATATCCAAAACAACTTCATGGCCCAGTATGACCTGACCATGCCGCAATTCAACATTCTAAGAATTCTTCGTGGAGCTAAATCTGCATTGAATGTGAATAGTGTCAAAGATAGAATGGTTGAAAAGTCTCCAAACACAACTCGTTTGATGGATAAACTCATCGAGAAAGGGTTGATCGAAAGAGTTAGATGCAATGAAGACAGAAGAGTTGTATATGTTGAAATAACAAAGAAAGGGCTTCAGCTATTAGTTGAAATCGATATAAAATTGGATGCAAATTCAATAATGGATCTGAATTTGACAGATCAGGAATCTGAAATACTCTCAGATTTATTGGACAAAGTAAGAGCATCTTTTAGCAAAGAAATTTAACGTGAGAAACATTTTAGTAGTTTTTACATTCCTGGCTTTTTATTTTTCAATGAATGCACAGGGTGGTAAACAAAACATGGGGATCTTATCCGTAAGGGTGGTAGATCAACAATCAGGACAACCTATAGAATACGCTTCCTTCCGTCTTTTGAATTCATCTGATTCTACAGTTAGAACTGGAGCATACTCTGATGTGAATGGGAAAGTAGCGATCGAGAATATTCCATTTGGAAAATACTTTGGTGTGATCTCCTATACGGCATACACGAATGATACCATTCTAGGAATAGAGCTGAGTACTGATATTCCATCTGCCAACCTCGGTACAGTTAAAATCAAACTGGATAATTCACTTAATCTTGATGAAATAAAGGTTGTTGGGACTCTTGATGTTTTAAAGGCCGGTATCGACAAGAAAGTGTATAATGTGGGTGAAGATCTTTCTGTAAGAGGAGGGTCAGCCAACGATGTTCTGAATAATATTCCTTCGGTGGAAGTCGATCAAGAGGGGAATATCATGTTGAGAGGTAATGGAACTGTTACCGTTTTGATCGATGGAAGACCAAGCAGTTTGAGTGGTGGAAATGGTAAAACTCTACTAGACGCATTGCCTGCAGGTTCTATAGAAAGAATAGAGGTGGTAACCAACCCTTCTGCGAAATATGATCCGGATGGAACTTCGGGGATTATCAATATTGTTTTGAAAAAAAATAAACTAAAGGGGATCAATGGAATGTTCTCTTTGAATGCTGGATCAGGTAACTTTGACGGGGGGAATACAATTGATGGTTCAGCTTCTTTGAGCTACCGGAATGCGAAAGTGAATTTATTCGGGACATATTCCGGAAATTACCTTGAAGGCTATAGGAACAATTATTCCGATGTAGAGCAGATCTTTTCGGACGGATCAGTATTGATCATTGATCAGAATAGAGTTGGTACCGATTTGAATGCAGGTCAAACATTGAATATGGGTGCTGATTTTTACATTAAACCTCGGAATGTTCTTGGATTTACCATGACCGGAAGTTTAGGTCAAAGAGACAGAACAGGTGACCAGTGGAATAGAACTTCCGATGGTAATGCAAATGGCCTACAATTATGGAATAGATATTCTTTTGATCCGTCGAGTAGGAAAAATCTTGATCTAAACCTCAATTACAAACATGATTTCAAGGAAGATCGAGGTGATCTTATTTTTGACGTCAATCAGTCACTGGGAGAGGAAAATATTGAAGGATATTATTTACAGGAATACTTTTCGCTTGACACAGTCTCTCTTGGTCAACCGGTGATTGATCAACGATTGAATAATTTTGAAACGAATAATATTACGACTGCTCAAACCGATTTCACGTATCTGTTTCCGAAGATCGCCAGTAGAATGGAGGCCGGCGCTAAAATGATCATGAGAACACAAAGTGTAGATACATATTCTGAATCCAGGACGTCCTCAGCAGATCCATACCTGGAAGATACACTTGCTAATTTCATATACAATTACGATGAAAGGATCTATAGTGCTTACGGGATCTTTGGTCAAGAGAGAGGTAAATGGAAATATCAAGGAGGTTTGCGTTTGGAAAAGGCATACCAGATCCCAGATCTTGTGAGTGATTCAATTCGAATAGTAAACGATTACTTTAATCTATTTCCATCGGCACATATTCGATATGCTTTGAAGGCAAAGAATGAATTGAGCTTAAGTTACAGTCGCAGGATCAGTCGAGCTGGCGCCGATCAATTGAATCCATTTACGAGTTACGCTGATCCTTATAATTTAAGAAGAGGCAACCCTTATCTTCAACCTGAATTTATTGATTCTTATGATTTAGGGTATTCACTTGAGAAAAAGAAATTAACCCTTACAACTAGTATTTTTTATCGTTATACAACAGGGGTGATTACAAGAGTCAAATTATTCTATGAAGACAATACGTCTGCTATGACTTTCAATAACATCAATAAAAGTCATAGTACCGGATTCGAAGCGGTTGTGGTTTATAAGCCATTTACTTGGTGGAGGAATACGATCTCTGGGAATGTGAACTATATGCAATATGTTGATGAAGGAAATGAATTGCTGTTCAATACCCAAAGCTACAATTGGAGTATAAAGTATTCGGGATCGGTTGATCTTTGGAAGAAAACGGCAATTCTTCAGTTGAACTACAATTACAATGCTCCAAGAATAACCATTCAAGGTATGGCTCAGCGTAAGGGTGCACTTAATTTGTCTGGAGAAAAGAAATTTAAAGATGGAAAGATAAGTCTTGGATTTAGAGTGACTGATATTTTCAACAGACAAGGATTCTATTTGAAGATCGATCAACCTTCTATTTATCAGGAATCAACTTTTAAATGGTTGACTAGAAGGTATTACATCACGTTCACTTACAAGTTTGGTAAGCTGGAAATGTCTAAATCCAAAGGAGGAGCTGGAGGTGATGGAGGATTTGATATGTAAGATTACTTGCCTGTTTTGGATTTTATTCCAAGACCAAGTAAAGCTTGATCAAAACTTCCATACTTTTTAACACCCTTCTTTCCTTGATTGGAAAGTACTTTTCTAATGTCAATTTTTGTCTTCATGGCTGTGAGTTTTAATTGATGCCTAAATCAAAGTAGCCAATAATTGTACCAATCCAAAGACGATTGATTTTAATGACAGGTTGGCGGAGTAACAGGGATTATATTCTTTTTTAATTGTTGAAGTACTCACGAATCACCCTTTCTTCAAGTTCAATCACTTCACCTGGTTGAAGATTGTTTAGTGTGAAAGGTCCAATTCGAAATCTGATCAATCGTAATGTTGGATAACCTGCTTTGGCTGTCATTTTCCTGACTTGTCTGTTTTTTCCTTCCGTAAGTGTGAGGCTGATCCAAGACGTTGGGATTGATTTTCGATATCTGATAGGAGGGACCCTTTCATTGATCTCAGGGGGAGACATTATTTGACACTTGCCTTTTGAAACTCTGACTCGTGAACCTTTGTGTTCAATTTCCATAGTTCCCGATTCCAATAGTCTAATCGCTTCTTGATTTATCCCATTTTCGACTTGAACCCAATATTCTTTTTCCCATTTGGATTCCTTTGAAAGAACCTTTGTTTTAAAACGATTATCGTTAGTCAGTAATAGAAGGCCTTCACTGTCTTTGTCAAGTCGACCAACAGAATAAACATCTTTTGGGAAGTTGAAGAATTGACCAAGTAAGAGATCATCTTTTTCTCCTGAGAATTGAGACAGATATCCGTATGGTTTATTTAACAGGAAATACCTGTAAATCATTGTTGCTTTTTACAAGTGAAAATGAATGCCGGAGGAAAATTCTTCACTGTAAAACCAATTTTCACGTCCTTAAAAACATGTTGAATTTGCTTCTTCGCAATCAAAGAGTACTGAAATTGAACATATTTACCATATTCGCTCAATGATCGATTCGATGCCTGCAATATGGAAACTCTGAGATCTGTAGGGAACATTGTCAGCGGCAAAGAAGAGATAACAAGATCCGCTTTCCCAAGATTATATTGCCCAAGATATTCTTCGATCTTTTCTGCCGTATCATGAATGATATGAACACGCGGATCGTCAAATTTATTTTTCAGTTGATCATAAAAAAGATCATTCAATTCAAATACCATCAAAGTAGCATCAGGGTGCATCTTCTCTAGAATAAGTCCCGTAAACACACCAGTTCCTGGTCCAAGTTCAACAACAACCCTGGCGTTTTCGAAATCGAGATCTCGTATCATTCTTGCTCCCAATGATCTTGAACTAGGGGATAAAGCACCCACCATCTGCTTATCCTTCCAAAACTGCTTTAAAAACGAACTTGAACTGTCCATGACAAAATTATCTGATCGCTAATTTATTATTATTAATTACCGCTAGGACAGAACCTGTCAATGGTTTTCCAACAAACGGACTATTAGTAGTATTTGAGATCAGATCTGATTTCTCAAAAATGTATTGTGATTTGGGGTTAAATACTGTCAGATCAGCTTTTTCACCTTCTTGTATTGGATGTAAAGGAATTTCTGCAATCAATCTGCTTTTATTAGAAATGGCCTCGATGATCTTGTGCAAGTCAGCTTCTTTGCAAGATAAAAGCGCCCCAAAGGCAGTTTGTAGTTGCAATCCGCCAAATGAAGCATTATCAAATTCAACATCCTTTTCTTCTTTATCCATTGGTCTGTGATCGCTGCACACCGTATCAATTGTCCCCTCATTTAAACCATCCCATAAAGCAACACGGTCATCTTCTCTTCTAAGAACAGGCATTACCTTGTAATCTGATTCAAATCCAAGTACTGCTTTCTCGTTATAAACAAGATTCATAAGGTTAACATCTGCAGTTACATTCAATCCTTTCTCCTTCGCTTTTCTGATCTGATTGACACTTTCCTTGCAAGAAATTCCAGTTAAATGCAATTGACCTCCTGTATATTCCAATAATCTGAGATTTCGTTCGATCTGTATTGATTCAGCCACTGCAGCGTCAGCTTTCAATCCTGTTCTGGTGGATGCCTCACCTTCATTTACCATTCCTTTCCCTGCTAATGAATGATCTCTGGAAAAAGCAATGACCTTTCCATTGAAATTCTTGCTGTACAACAAAGCACGATACATAATACCTGAGTTCACAGGATGCAGGTCGTCGGAAAACAATCGCACACCGCTGGAATACATGTCAAACATTTCTGCAAGATTTTCTCCCTTTAACCCTTCCGTTATTGCACCGATCGGATTGATTGAAGTTACATGTCCATCACCCTTTCGAAGCAAGTACTCTACTTTCGTTTTTCCATCAACAGGAGGATTGGTAGAAGGTAAAACGCAAACATGCGTGTAACCACCATAAGCGGCAGCATCAAGTCCAGATTCAATCGTTTCTTTGTGCTCTTCTCCCGGATCGCAAAAATGTGCTTTCAGATCCACCCATCCTTGCGAAACATGAATGTTATCACTTTCAATTAAATGATCTGCATCCTCATGAATATCAGATTCGATTCTGTCAATTATTCCATCCACGATCAAAATGTCTTTTACATTTCCGTTAAAATCTGATTTTGGGTCTAGAATAGTTGCTTTTTTGATGAGGATCTTCATAATGTTTACTTCCAGAATTTTAATAATGCGATTTCAGTAAGCAGAAAAATCAATGCGAAAATGACAAATAGTCTCCAATATTCAAACGGTTTCTCAAGATCAATATCAACAGAACTTTGACCCTCTGCTACCAATTTCACTGAAACATTAGGAATATCAGCATTTTCGAAAGCTTCGCCTACTTCATTTTGGTTGAAAAGTTCAACTTTACTCTCTCTTCGATCATTGTTGACACTAATAAATCCAATTCTGTTTTCGTCAATGATCTCAAAGATTCCTGCCTTCAAAGTTTCAATGGCCTCAGTGCCACTTAAAGAAATTGTATGAACTGAACCTCGGGTACCATTCTTAGGAATGAACTCAGACTTGTCACCCTTTAATTGAACTGGTCTTTCTGTTTTGGACTTGTTATAAATCGGGTAAACTGTCTCTTCACCAATAGTGACGTACAGGGGACTCTGACGTTTGCTTAATTCTCCCGCTCTAAGAATTATAGAAGGAAATAACGAAGTGGAGGTAAATGATCCGAAGGTTTCATCCAATGAAGAGCATAGTAAGTAAGAAGTTCCCGATTGACTTGATTTAACAAATAAAGGTTTTCCACTTTGAAGTTCAATAAGTTTGCTTGCTGATGAATTAGATAGATTAACTGCAAATGTCTTTTTAAAAGTATTCATGCTGACATCTGTTTTCTCTTTATCAAACATCCCTCTGAAAAATGGATCTTTATAGTTGATCGATCTTATTTTATTCCCACTTTCAGAAATTCCAGTGATCATTGGAAGATACAGTTTCTGTGAAAGTGCATTCCAGGAAGAGTAATTCGGTTTTGAGCCAGGAATTAGAAAAACCGATCCTCTGCCACTGGTAAATTCGTTCAGCATGGAAACTAAACCCGAGCTAGGGTCATTAAGTCCATTCATGATCACCAGATCAACGTTTGAAAAGTCATTTAAAGTGATCTCACCAATACTCTTTTCTTTGGTAACATAGTAGCTTTCAAGATCAAGAATTGATTTTATATTCTGTTTTTCATTTTCCTCATTAATTACCAGTACCTGACAATTCTTATCAATGGAATAGGAAAAATAGAATTCATCATCCCAGAAAAGCTGTTTATCATTGACTGTGATCGACCCATTGAACTGCCCCGTTTTCTTTTCTGTATAACTGATTCTGGATTCTGTATGAGTTTTTGATGGGATGTCGACAAAAACATCCTTAACCAATTCTCCAATTTTAATTGAAACCTCAACATTGGTTAGGTCCTCAGGTCCTTCGTTAACCACACGAAAATTGAGCTCACTGAGCTGACCAGGTTTTCTTACTGGATTACTAAACCAAAGTGTGTCAATATATAGATTTGAAAATTCCTGAGGAGAAAATACGATCGGATAATAATATGCGGAACTATCAGATTTAAGTATTGAAAGTCCAGAAGAGTTCTTTTGAAAATCTGACAAGATCACATGTTGAACAGTTCCAATTCTGGTTTCCTGTTTTTCAGCTTGTTTCAAAGCAACTTTTTGCCATTCAATTACTTGAGGGATTTCCCTCCTTAGGCCGATTGGTTCGATTTTATCCAAGTAGGAGAGAGCTTCCACTTTGGAAAGCAGTCTTTTTTCAATCCCATTCAATAAATTGGAACATACCATGAAAAGGACATTATCCGGAGATCGCTCAATAATTTTTCTAGCTGTTTCACGTGCTTCAGAGATCAATTCACCTTCTGTTCCTTTGGCTGTCATTGAAAATGAATTGTCAAGGTAGATGCACACGACATTCTTTCCACCATTTAATTGATCCTTCACAGGGATGTATGGTTGAGCAAAAGCCAGGATCAAAGAAGAGATCATTAATAATCGAGCAGCAAGGACTAGTAGGTGTTTGAGATTCTTTGTTGATCGTGTTTCCTGGTCGACCTTCTTAATAAACTTGAGACTGGAAAAGTAAAGCGTTTTGTAACGTCTGAAATTGAAAAGATGAATAACCACTGGAACCGATAATGCTGCAAACGCCCACAAGAACTCAGGGTAAACGAATCTCATACTCCAAAAATAGCTAAAATTCAGCTAAAATTGTAGGTTCCCTTCAGGTGTTTAAAACTTTTCAAAAGCACCTATTCCAAAGAGCGCAAAGTCATATTTCACAGGGTCTTCAGGATCCAACTCCCTCAAAACAGCCATTAGTTCTTCTAGCGCCTTCCAATCGTCTTGCTTTCGATTCAATAATCCCAGGTCTCTTGCATTCCTAGATGTATGCACATCAAGAGGCAAGTAAAGTTCCTTTGGTGCAATGGTTTTCCAGATTCCAAAATCGACTCCCTTTTGATCTGAACGGACCATCCATCTGAGGAACATGTTAATTCTTTTGCAAGCAGAATTTTTCGAAGGATCTGCAATGTGCTTTTCAGTTCTTTTCAAGTGAGGAGGGAAAAGTAGTTTTGACCTGAAACTTAGGATGCGATCCGCCATATTGAGCGGTTGTTTCCCTCCAAATGCATCTTCCATTCCTCCCTGATGATATATCTTATTTAACCCGCAAAAAAATCCGGAAAGATCTTCACTGTTGAACGTCCTATGGGAGAAATTATAGTCTTTTTTTGGAGAATACTCCATGATGAAATCATATGGAGATTCGCCCATGATGGAGAGTAAACGTTCACCGCTGGCAATGATCATCTTGCGATTTCCCCACGCAATTGTAGCAATGAGGAAACCAATGATCTCTCTGTCTTCTTTTCGGTGAAACCTGTGAACCAGTTGAATGGGATCTGTTTCAATAAACGAAGGCGACTCGTAGAGATCCGCCTTATGATCAAGAAAATCTTTTAATTCATTTCGATTCATCAGCTGATGAAGATACCGTCTTTCATGACAAGCTTACGATCCGACATGTTTGCCAATGCTTCATTATGCGTAACAATAACAAACGTTTGCCCGAATTCATCTCTTAAATCGAAGAATAACTGGTGCAATTCTGCAGAATTTTTTGAATCCAGATTTCCTGATGGCTCATCAGCAAAAATGATCTTTGGAGAGTTGATCAGAGATCTGCATACAGCAACCCTTTGCTGTTCACCACCGGAGAGTTCAGATGGTTTGTGTTCAGCCCTGTCTTCAATACCAAGCTTTGCCAATAATTCCGTTCCTCTTTTTTTTGCATCGGACATGTTGTCTCCTCGGATAAGAGAGGGAAGGATGATGTTTTCAAGTGCTGAGAACTCAGGCAATAATTGATGAAATTGAAAGATAAATCCAATAGATCGATTCCTGAAACCTGACAATTTAGAGGCTGAAAGCTGAAATGGTTCAATGCCGTCTATGAGCAGCGTTCCACTGTCAGGCTTGTCCAACGTACCAAGGATCTGCAGTAATGTCGTTTTTCCTGCGCCTGAGGATCCGACAATCGAAACGACCTCTTTGTGTTCAATAGTTAGATCAATACCCTTGAGGATCTCAAGCGTTGAGTATTTTCGAACGATATTTCTGGCTTTGAGGATCATTTCTTCAATTTGAGACTATGTCCCATTTTATCTCTTTTTGTCTTCAAATAGAGTTCATTATGTGTATTGCTTTCGATCTCAAGAGCCACATTTTCTACAATCTCAAGCCCGTATCCAACCAAACCTGTACGTTTTGTTGGGTTGTTGGACATTAGGCGCATTTTGGAAATACCCAAGTCGCGAATGATCTGTGCACCTATCCCATAATCTCTTTCGTCTCCTTTAAAACCAAGTTTCAAATTCGCTTCCAGAGTATCATATCCTTCTTCCTGAAGTTTGTATGCCTTTAATTTGTTCATTAGGCCAATTCCACGACCTTCCTGATTCATGTATATGATTGCACCTTTTCCTTCTTCCTCGATCATTTCCATTGCTTTATGTAGCTGAGGACCACAGTCGCAACGACATGAACCAAAAATATCTCCTGTCAAACACGACGAATGCACTCTTACAAGTATCGGTTCATCCGGATTCCAAGTACCTTTTATAAGGGCAAGGTGTTCTTGTCCAGTGTTCTTTTCCTTGAACATTACAAGATTGAAGTCACCGAAAGATGTGGGCATTTGTACATCAACAACCCTGTCGATGAGAGATTCATTTTTAATTCTGTATTTGATCAAATCCTCAATGGAAACTATTTTGAGGTCAAATTTATCGGCTATTTCAAGTAGCTGTGGCAGTCTGGCCATCGTGCCATCCTCATTAAGGATCTCAACAATCACACCAGCTGGCTCAAATCCCGCTAATCTTGCAAGATCGATCGCTGCTTCAGTATGTCCGGCTCTTCTCAATACGCCCCCTTTTTTGGCTCTCAAAGGAAATATATGACCTGGTTTCCCTAAGTCTTCAGGCTTTGTAGAAGGATCAATTAGTGCCTTGATCGTTTTATAACGATCAGAAGCAGAAATTCCCGTGGTACAACCGTGTCCAATAAGGTCAATAGATACTGTAAATGGTGTCTCATAGGTTGCTGAATTGCTCTTCACCATTAACTCCAGCCCTAATTCATCACAACGTTCTTCGACAAGAGGTGCACAGATCAAACCTCTACCATGTGTGGCCATGAAATTGACGATCTCCGGTGTTATGTTTCTTGCTGCAGTAAGGAAATCACCTTCGTTTTCGCGATCCTCATCATCTACGACGATCACTACTTTTCCATTTTTGATCTCTTCTATAGCTTCTTCTATGCTGTCAAGTCTGCTTTTCATATCGTTACGTTGCGCATTGCAAAATTAGTTAATTAATTCCTTTGGCTTGTATCTCTTTAAAGCTATTGGTCACTATTCGATAATAGTGAACATATTTATTTATCTTCGTGCAACCGGAATTTTCATGGCAAACGAGATCATCATAACAATTTGTACTCTATTATTGGTCGCATATGTATTCGATCTAACTGCCAGTACTACTAAAATCCCTTCAGTAATTCTCCTTTTAGGGCTCGGTTATCTGGTGAATCATGCAGCTATGATGTTTAAGATCGGAATACCTGATCTATCACCATTGTTGCCTGTCTTTGGGACCGTCGGTTTGATTCTCATCGTCCTGGAAGGTTCGTTAGAACTCGATTTAAAAGAATCAACCATACCGATCATAAAGAAGTCTCTTTTTATGGCTTTTGTGCCGATGATGATCTTTGCGTTTGGCTTGGGGTATGCTTTTCATGTATTTGGCGGATTCGGTTGGAGAGAAAGTTTGACCAACGCAATTCCCTTTAGTATTATTTCAAGTGCAATTGCAATTCCAAGTGTTAGCAATCTTGGGCAGGATAGGAAATCTTTTGTGATCTATGAGAGCAGTCTCTCGGATATCTTTGGAGTGATATTTTTTAACTTTTTGGTTAGAAATCCTGAGGTTAATGTGGCTTCGTTTATTGACTTTTTCTTTCAGATCATAATCATTTTCGTGATTTCTGTCTTAGCGACAATAGGATTATCCATTATGTTGCGAAAACTGAAACACCACATTAAGTTCGGGCCAATTTTGATCCTTGTTGTTCTGATCTATGCTGTCTCAAAATTGTATCATCTTCCTGGACTTTTGTTCATCATGCTTTTTGGCTTGTCGATTGGGAATCTTGATAAACTAAAGGAGAATAAATGGGTTTCCAGATTAAAACCTTTACGAATGAAAAGGGAGGTTTTTCGTTTCAAGGATATTGTCATTGAAGCCACATTTTTGATACGTGTGCTTTTCTTCTTACTATTTGGTTTCCTTATTCAAACAGAGGAGATCTTGAATTTGGAAACGCTCAAATGGGCAGGAGCCATTGTAGGAGCAGTAGTGTTGTTGAGAGCAATTACATTACTTGTATTAAGATCCGATGTACTTCCTCTGATGTTTATTGCTCCAAGAGGTTTGATCACGATCTTGCTTTTTGTCTTGATTCCAGCAGATGAAATGATACCTTTTGTTAATAGATCTTTGGTTATACAAGTGATTTTATTGAGTGTTATTGTAATGATGCTTGGGCTGATGTTTACAAAAAGAAAAAAAACATCGGAAAAGATCGTTCATGTTTTTAGCGATCAAGGTACATCAATTGAGAATAGCGAGAATAAAGGTGATTAAAATCATATTTATCCGTTATCAGATTTTCTAATTTCGTTACCTGATTTTTTACTTATGAGACGATATTTGTCAATAATAGTGTTACTGTTTCTGATCACTTCTTGCGGTGAAGAAAGGAAATCGACGAAGGTTAAAGAACGTGATTTGGTAGAATCCGTATACTCCTCTGTGAATATTGAGCCCCAAATTCTGTACGTTGTGAATTCGGCTACTCCAGGTTATATTCAAGAGATATTTAAAAATGCAGGTGATCAGGTAATAGTTGGAGAGCCTGTCATATCAATTCAGGACGATCCGACCAAGTTACAATTGGATAATGCTCGTTTATATACCGAACAAGCGCAAAGGAATTTGAAATCTGACTTTTCGGCTTTGGAAGATGTTAAACTTGAGATCAGTAATCTTTCATTGAAACGTAAAAACGATTCATTGAATTTTACAAGAGTGAAAACGTTAACCTTGAAGGATCTAGCTACGACTCAAGAACTTGAACAGGCTGAACTATTGTTTCAGACATCTAAGTCCGCTCATGTTGGTGCCGTAAAGCGTTACAAGAGGATGAGAAAAGACTTGGAGACTGCTGTTAAGCAGGCTCAAAATAACATGAAGACTTCTCTTTCAAGAAGTGCTGATTTGGTTATTGAATCGAAGCTAGAAGGAGCTGTGTACCAGGTACTGAAAGAAAGAGGGGAATATGTGATGATGCAGGAGCCAATTGCACTAATCGGAAGTAATCGTGAATTCAAGATCAAACTGATGGTGGATGAATCGGATATCTCAAGATTAAAGATCGGACAGAAGGTTGTAGTGAAACTTGAAGCATATAAGGATAAAGTCTTTGAAGCTCAGGTTTCTAAGATACATCCTCGACTTGATTCTAGAACTCAGACATTCGAAGTGGAAGGCATCTTTACACAACAACCAGAGAAGCTATTTTTAGGTCTAACTGGAGAGGCAAATATCGTTACCGGGATCAAGAAAGATGTTCTGACAATACCCCTCGAATATCTTCAAGAAGGAGATTATGTGGAAACAGATGAAGGAAGAATTAAAGTTAAAGTAGGATCCAGAAACCTTTCTTTTGTGGAGATACTATCCGGACTTAGTAAAGATCAAAAAATCTATAAGTCAGAGTAATGAAATATTCGATCATTTTATCGATTTCCAAAACTCATCTTCTTTCCAGAAAAAGGCAAAGCATTGTTGCTGCTCTAGGGGTAACGTTTGGTATTGGAGCGTACATTATTCTGATGAGTTTCATGACTGGGTTGAATGGACTGCTTGATGGTTTGATACTCAACCGGACTCCACACGTGCATATGTTTAATGAGCAGGAGCCAAGTGCTTTGCAGCCTATTGATCGGGATCCAGAATATAAAGGAACGTTTCGCGTAGTAAGATCTGTAAAACCAAAAACTGAAATCCCAAGGATTCATAATGCCATTCCGCTAATGGAATTATTCGAAAAAGATCCTAGAGTAAAAGGGGTTACAAGACAGGTAAGGGCTCAGGGATTTTATATCGCCGGAAGTACTCAGCTCACAGCTTCATTACTTGGGGTCGATGTAGTTAAAGAAGCAAAACAATATAATCTGAACGATTACCTTGTTAATGGCAAAGCGAGGGAGTTGGCTGAAAATGAGAATGGTATTTTATTAGGGAAAGGAGCTGCCGATAAAATGGCAGCAAAGATTGGAGATATCATTCAAGTAGGGACGGTTAAAGGTGACATCTTTCATTTAAAGGTTGTTGGTTTTTATCAAAGTGGTCTGGCAGATGTGGATAATGTTCAAAGTTATGTCAACCTCAAAACTGCTCAACGAATTGTTGGAGAATCTCATGATTATATCACAGATATTAATTTGAAATTATATGACATGGAAGATGCTCCCGCTATGTCAAAAGAAATTCAGATTCATTATGATGTTAATGCTACTGATATCCAAACTGCAAACGCTCAATTTGAAACAGGGACTACGGTAAGAACGATGATCTCTTATGCAGTGAGTATTACCTTGTTGATCGTCGCAGGCTTTGGGATATACAATATTCTGAATATGTTGATCTATGAAAAGATGAATGACATAGCCATTTTAAAGGCGACTGGATTTTCCGGGAAGGATGTAAGAAATATTTTTATGAGCCAGGCACTTATCATTGGTTTTGCTGGGGGTGTTATCGGTTTATTGGTTGGGTTGGGAGTTTCGATTCTGATCAGTAAAACTCCATTTGAGACTCAAGCATTACCTACAATAAAGACTTATCCGGTCAACTTTAATCCCGCTTATTACTTGGTTGGGATCATTTTTGCATTGATTTCAACATTTTTTGCAGGCTTTTTTCCTTCGAGAAGAGCAAAGAACATTGACCCAGTAGATATAATCCGAGGACAATAATGAAAGCACTCGAAGCCAGAAATATCAATAAATACTTCCACAAGCCTGTTGACTTTCAGGTGTTGAAGGATATCTCGTTGTCCATTGATAAGGGTGAATTCGTATCAATTATGGGCAAATCAGGATGCGGTAAGTCAACCTTACTCTATATTCTGTCAACCATGGACACTGAATACGAAGGAGAATTGTTTCTGGGAGGGGAGTTGATTACTGGAATGTCATCTGATAGTTTATCAGCCATCCGTAATTCGCACATTGGATTTGTATTTCAGTTTCATTATTTGCTCTCTGAATTTACCGTGCTCGAAAATGTAATGTTACCGGCAAAAAAACTCGGCAGAAAAAGCCTTGAAGAAGTTGAGCATGATGCCTATGAAAAATTAATATTATTAGGTATTGAAGATCAGGCGTTAAAGCTTGCTAGTAGGATCTCTGGCGGTCAAAAGCAAAGAGTAGCCATTTCAAGAGCATTGATCAATGATCCTATTATCGTAATGGGGGATGAGCCGACAGGGAATCTTGATTCTAAGAACTCTGAAAATGTGTTTAGAATATTCAAGGAATTATCCGAAGAACAGGGCTTGTCATTATTAGTTGTGACACACGATGCTGATTTTGCGGATAGAACCGACAGGATCATTCACATGGAAGATGGTAAGATCATTCAAGTTTGATCACCTGTTCTTCAATCTTTCTACGTCAGATATCTCTTCTAAGGTGTGATACAGAAATGCAATTAAATGTGACACTTGTTCTTTACCTTTTTCTTGACCAAACTTTACCGCAATAAAGACAGTGGGGAAGGCAATAATTCCTATCGGTACAATATAAAGAAAGGCACTATATCCTTGAGTTTGATATTGTACGATTCCAAACATACCGGCAAAGGAGGTTATCAGGATAATGTCAGCTTAGATCATAGTAAACATTGCCCATACCTGTTGTCGCGGACCAAATAAGACAATTGACCATCACATTTTCTGAATATTCGTCATCCTTAATACGAATAGTCATTTCCGGCGTCCAGTAATGTTGCATCCAACTTGGCGTTTTCAAAAATATCAGGTTGTTTGAACGCAAGCTAGAAATCAACTTCTCTTCAAGAATTCTTTTTCAAGATGAGCGAAGGTGTCGTCTACTGAAGTTTTGACTGCCAGAGAAAATCTCGGACGAATTTTTCCGAATTTAGAAACGTCAATCTCTTTCAGGTCCATTAGAAGGAAATATGGATCTTTGTTCCTTTTTCATCGGTAGCTATATCCAGCTTACCATCGATTTGTTCTACCAAGCCTTCGATCAATTCCATGCCTGTCCCTTTGTATTTGTAATCATCAGGCAATCCAGAGCCATTATCAATGAATGTGATCGAGGTTTCATCCTCATTTTGATGAAGGATAATATTAAGGTCATTGTTTTTCTCCTTTAAAAAAGCGTATTTATAGCTATTGGTAAGTACTTCGTTTGTGATAAGTGAAAGTGGAATGGCATTGGTGACTTCAATTTTGATCTGTTCGTCGCCATTGATTTCTTTTTGGACATTTTTACCAAAACCGTAAGTGCCATCAATATTTTCCAAAAGGGATTTTAGGAAGTCGTAGAAGTCCACCTCCTGATAATTCTTGCTATGGTACATTGAACTTTGCAGGGTAGATAAGGAGAAGGTCTTTGCGAGGATGTTTTCAAACAACTCATGATGATAGTTGTCCTTTGTTCGATGCATCTCACTTCGAATTAGAGCAGTGATTACAGCGAGATTATTCTTTACACGATGGTTGATCTCTGCTATAAGAATTGATTTTTCGTTCACAAGCTTTTCCAGCTGTTCCCTCAATATATTTTTGGAGTTGTTTTCGATCGTAAGGATCAATAATTGCGTTAATGCAATGGCGAAATGTTGTTCGTCACTGGTCCATTTTCTGATGTTGTGCAGGTTTTCAAAACAGATGATCCCTTTTAGTTTTCCTTCTGAAATGATAGGCACCTCCATCATTGAAGCGACATCATGTGGGATAAGATATGTTTGAACAAGTTCAATATTGAACTTTTCACTAGCCGCATCTTCGCTAATAATGATGTCATTTTTTGCAATGTGCTCAAAATAGATCGGTAAGTCCTTTTTTTTCAAAGACCCTTCTTTGTAGAACTTTTTGTCATTGTGGTCAAATGCAAGGATTGAATCAAGTCCAGATTCTTTATCATCCATGATCCAGGCATTTACTCTTTCAACCCTCAAAAGCCGAGCAGCCTCATGCAAAATGTCCTGTGTAATTTCATGAATGTTTCCATCAGAAATCGCCTTCGATTTTGATAATCGCTCAATAGATAAAAGAAATACCGATGGTTTTGTTGGAGCCATTGAAAAGTGGTTGGTTGTGAAAATACAAAACTTCCTGAATTGTACAAAGCCTTATTCACTTGATTTTCTGAATAACTCTTTCTCAATTGCGGAAGATTTCTTTTGGATTGGTTTAACTTTAGAGAAAGAAAATATTTTATGTTAAGAAAACTGATCACATTTCTTGATCTTAGAAGAGAGATCGAAGAGAAGGAACTAATTCATCAGGAGATCGAGAGAGGGATAGTATTCAAAGGGACTAATCTTTACATTCTTGTTTTTGCGATTGTAGTCGCGTCGGTTGGTTTGAATACCAATTCACCTGCGGTAATTATTGGTGCCATGTTAATATCTCCTTTGATGGGGCCTATCAATGGGCTGGGGTATAGCATTGCGATTTATGATTTTAACTTATTTAAAAAATCGCTCAAAAATTTCGGTTTTGCTGTAGGTGCCAGTCTATTTGCTTCGACGATCTATTTTGCGATAAGTCCGGTTTCTACTGCTCATTCAGAATTATTAGCCCGCACTCATCCAACGATCTATGACGTACTTATTGCCTTGTTTGGTGGATTAGCAGGCATTTTGGCGATCAGCAGTAAATTAAAGGGCAATGTGATTCCTGGGGTTGCAATAGCAACAGCGTTAATGCCCCCGTTATGTACTGCGGGATACGGAATTGCAAGTGGTCAGTTCGAATATTTCTTTGGTGCATTTTATTTATTTACGATCAACACCGTTTTTATTGCTCTAGCAACGATTATTGTTAGTCAATACCTTAAGTTTCCTATTCGATCAGTCATTGATCCTTCCAAAAAGACGAAGATCAATAGATGGATATCAATTGTTATCGTCATAACATTGTTACCTAGTTTATACTTTGGATACAAATTGGTTTTGAACGAAAAGTTCAATGCAAATGCAGAGTTGTTTTGTCAAAACATTACTGAATTTGAAGGAGCATATTTGATAAAGCATACAATCGATGAGAGAAAGAGGAACATTAATTTAGTTTATGGTGGAGCCAAACTCACTGAAAAGCAAAAGAAAATGATCATTGGTAAGTCATTGAGTTTTGATCTTGGGAAAGCCGAAATAACGATCGATCAAGGTTTTGCATTTTCTGAAGCTCAACCACTAAAGAACAATCCGCTTGAAGGACAATTGAATGCTATGTCAATGAACTTAAGGAAAAGTCAAGAAAAACTGGATAGCGTTGCTTTGATTCCAACCAAAGGCAAGGATATCTTTAAGGAATTAAAAGTGTTGTTTCCGGTTGTTCAGAATTGTTGTTATTCTGAAGGAGTTTTCTACAACCAAAAAGGGTCTGAAAGTAAATCAATTATCCTGATAGGATACATTCAGGAGTTGGATGAATCAGAAAGGAAAACCATAAAGAATTGGTTGTATACGCGTCTTAAGAAACAAGAGGTTAAGGTGATTTTTGAAAGGCAAGAAGAAAAAGAAGTGTCAACAAATACAGGTCTCGATCAAAAGGTCAACTGATCTTTCCCACGAGAAATTACTCTTCACATATTCTTTTCCATTTTCGGAAATGTGTTGATAGAATGACTGATCTGTCAGTAATAGATCGATCCAGTACTTGAATTCTTCAACGTTCTCTGCAATGACTATATTCTCGTTGTGAATAGCTCCAATTGCTTTCGCTGGTTGCGGTGTTGTTATGCATGGAATGCCCATGGCCATAGCTTCCAATAGTTTATTTTGCATCCCGGTACCAATGAACATTGGGGCAAAGAATAGTTTTCCTGAAGAATAAGCTATACGTATGTCGTCGAACCAGCCTGCTAATTCGATCTGGTTGCATTTATCAGCTGCTTTCACAACTCTGCGTGAAGGTGATGCACCAGCAATCAAACAAGTGTATTTACTGTCCTGAAGGAATTTTGAAATAAATTCAACAGTTTCAATGTTCGGAGCATAACTCAAGTTTCCTATAAAGACCAGCTCGAATTTTGGTTCATTTCTATTTGCATTAAAAAAGGTTTCGTTGATACCATTGGGAATGATCTCGATTTTATTTCGTTCGGGATGAAAAATAGTATTCCTGTCAATTTCACTGATGATCGTTTTATTTTCGAAATAATCAAAAATTCGGGTTTCGAGACTTTTAAGTCGTTTGTGTTCTAATTTGAATAACCATTTCAATAGGAAAGGAGCAAGGGTGATTCTTTTCTCTATCCCTTTTGAAAGGGAATCCATATAGTCAAGTGTTTTAGGGCATTGATGATAATCCTTCACGTAATTAGCAACACGAACCAACTGACAATAAATATGGTCTGGAGCTATTCTTTGGATTTCAGCGTTGATCTTCTTGGATATGGAGCTTGAGAAAAAATAGGAAACCTGAAAAGGAACACTTTTAAAAATTCCGAATAAGAGTCGAATGAATATGCCAGATTTCAAAAGAGGGTAGACGTTTATTTCCTTACAATAAGGCTCCAGTTCTTTTTTTGCCTTTTCGCTCACGGGTTCATCAGACAGTGCAAAAAGATAGACATCAAACTTTTTTGATAACCCCTTGATCTGATGATAAGCACGCAGTTTATCACCTTTCTCTAATGGGAAAGGAAATCGTGAAAGCATTACGACCAGTTTTTGTCTATCTACCATTTAAAAAAGTATTCAAACGATTCGATGTTTGCTCGACTGAATAATGATCCCGAATAAATTGAGCCGCTTTTTGTCCCAATTCTTTTCGAAGTGATTCATTCGATGATAAATCTATTACTTTTTCAACAATCTCATCATTCGACTCAGCGATGAGCAATTGGCCTTCGTCCGGAATTCCTAAGGCTCCCTTTCTTGTAGTAACCACAGGTATCCCATGATTCAGCGCTTCAAGGATCTTTATCCGAACACCAGATCCACTTTGAATGGGGGACACAAATATGCCTTCCGATTGATACCAATTTTCGAGGTCTTTAATGAAACCGACTGCGATAACTCCATTTTCAGGATCATCAATTTCCTTGACGTCCATATTTGAACCTGCTATCTTGAGTTTTAACGAGGGGAGAGATTTTCTGACTTTCGGATAAATGTCAGTTATTAATATTCTGACCGCTTCAATGTTGGGTTCCCAATTCATGCTGCCCAAATGAAATAAGTTGCAGGAAGAATAATCTTTTTTTGGATTGACCTCTGGTTGAGTAAAGGGTATAGAAATTGTTTGCTTAACCGCGAATTCACTTACGATGGTTTTTTCATCTAGTGAAGTGATGGCCAATATTCCCTCTACCGAAGAGAATACTTCTTGTTCAACCCTTTTTAGTTGCCTTGAAAGACTCTTGTAATACCATTTTTTAAATGGATTTCTTGAGTGCTCTGATAATTGACTCCAGATTTTGTATTCGACATTATGAGCCCTAAGAAAAATCTTGCCACTGAATTTTTCTTTCAGATCTGTTAAAGGACCTGAGGAATATAGGCCATCAAAAATGATTACATCGAAATGATTAGTAGAAAGTTCATTCATTATCAGATTGGTCCATTTCTGATCATTGAATCGTTCGAAATTATAACTTGCCCCTTTAATAAGCGAAAGGAGTGCACTGTGTGCCTTTAATGACGTATCAATAAAGACATTGACAGGCTGAATATTGTTGTAAAGATCCTGTGGAAAAGCTTCTCTGTTAAACGGGTGTTTATGAGTTGATACGGTAATGTTTTTTACATCATGTCCTCCTGAAAGTAATAATTGAAGAAAATTGTGACTGGCGCGACAACCTCCATCAACTAAAGGGAACATAGGCTTACTGGTTAGGAAGAGAATCTTCATGCTTTTTTGAGTTTGAAGCGGAAGAATTTCGTCCAGGTTTCTTTATTAAAAACAGGGGAATCATTAGCGGCAGCTCGTAAGAGAATAATTGCGATAGGGGTTAGAACAATGGACGCGAACCACATTCCAAGAAATGGGGATACAACACCAGAATTCGCCAAACTGTCCCCAACACTAATGAGCACAAAATAGATCATGAATAACAGAGCGGCGATAACTACGGGAGCACCAAAACCACCTTTTCTAACAATGGCACCTAGTGGAGCGCCTATAAAGAATAGAACGATAATGGCATACGTCAGGGCAAATTTCCTGTGAAATTCGATCCAGTAACCGTCGAGGTCATTGTTTATTCCTTCGAGATAATCCTCTTGCCCTTTTAAATTTTGGTTCTTTCTTCTGATCCAGGATTGTGCGTTCTGAACCGCAATTAGTTTATCCTGATCGTTCAACGAATCAAAATAAACGGCGGATTCTTTTTTTGGTCTTGAATTGAGCTCATCGACTCCTTCAACGGGTTTGAAGTTTAGTGATTCAAAATAGGGGTGGTCCGCTTTCATTGCCACCAGAAAGTTCTTTTGAATATTATCTGCGTTTCGTTTGACGGAGTCTATTTCTTCACTGATCTGAAAGACATTCAACATTTCGTGCTTGTCCTTAAACAAATCTTCTTGAGACCTACTCAATGAAAAGCCGGAAAGATCGATCTTATAAGTAGCTTGAGAAAAAGTAGATCTCCTGGATGGTCGATTATTGTGTTTTGATGGGTGGATCTCGCCATTTGGTAAGAAATTCGGAGATTGTGGCTCCAATTCCTCGACGATGTATCCTTTTTTTAGCTCAAAATAAAGGAACTTTCCATTCTCTGATTTATAGATCGTTCCCTCATCAGCACGAATTGTTTTTATTTCGTCTGGAGACGTGTGATCATGGATTAAAATACCTTTAAATGAAGATTCGGTTCCTTCATCTACTTTTATTGCATAGCCGTCTAGTTCATTACTATAAACTCCGGGTGTAATGATCGAGGAGATCTTGGTGTTTTGGATGTCATAGATAAGAGAATGCCATTTCAAATTGGATACAGGTATGACATAATTGGCGAAATAGAATGTCCCTAAAGCGATCAGAAGTACAACGACCATTAAAGGCTTCATGATACGATAAAGTGAGAGCCCACTTGACTTTAATGCCGTTAGCTCATTGTTTTCGGCCAAATTACCGAATGTCATGATCGAAGACAGGAGGATGGCTAATGGCAAAGCCAAAGGAATCAAACTGGCAGAGATATAAAAAAGCAACTCAAGGATTACCCAGGTACTTAGCCCTTTGCCCATGAGATCATCCAGGTATTTCCAAAAAAATTGCATGACAAGCATGAACATGGAAATGGCCAGTGTAACCAGAAAAGGACCTACAAATGATCGGATACTAAATACGTAAAGGCGTTTCAACTTAAAAAGTTTGTTCAAAATTACGTATTAAACGCAATAATGTCTTTCGGATTGTGAAGGAATCTTTTATGCTCCTAAGACTCTTTTAAGATCACTAACAGACTGGTCCCACAGCATAGTTGCTTCATCTTCTTCGTCTGAATCCGCGAAGTCCGTAATTTGCAAAACCACATCTTTCGTAATAGGGTCGACATCAATCCTCAATTCAAAGAAACATTCGTTTTCTTCTTCTTCGTCTTTGAGCCATTGGAATCTCACCTTGGAACCCGGTTTTTTGGTAATAATTCGAGCATTTTCTTCGCTTCCATCCCAAATGAATGTAAAAACGTCATCTTTAATATTGACATCATCTGCGAACCATTCGCTCAGTCCACTAGGTGTACAAAGCATATTTTCAAGAACTTTTGGAGATGTTTTTAAAGGATATTCAAGTTCAATTTTTACTTTTTCGGTCATAGTGGTCTTCATTTGTGTTAAATTCGTGGCTCAAAGTCGCAATTTACATATTTCTTTTCAATGGCCCTGATACATTCCTTAGAAAAAAGTGGAAATATTCTTTTTAAATATAGAGGACAAATTCCAGTAGTTCTTTTTTTACTTTCAATACCTGTAGTTTACTTTACAGACTATGGTTTTTTAAACACCAATCCAATGATCCACTTGATCCTTTTAAGTGGGTGTATCCTTGTGTCTTTTGCAGGGCAAGTGATAAGAGCTATAGCTATAGGTACTAGTAATAAGCACACAAGTGGTCGAAATACGAAAGAGCAAGTTGCAGAAGCTTTAAATACAAAAGGGATTTACTCAACTGTTCGCCATCCATTATACCTTGGAAATTATTTCATGTGGATAGGTATAGTAATGTATACCTTCAATATTTGGTTCATTTTAGTGACCACTCTGCTTTTCTGGTTGTATTATGAAAGGATCATGTTTGCTGAAGAACGGTTCTTAGAAAGAAAGTTTGGGGATGATTACTTAAATTGGTCATTAACGGCTCCTGCGTTTATTCCTAGCTTCAAGAATTATAAAAAAACAGACATTCCTTTTTCAATGAAGACGATCCTAAGACGCGAGTACTCAGGTGTTACGGCTACAATTATTGGATTTGTTTTTGTCGATTTTTTAAGAGTTTGGTTCATCAATGGGGAACCTATGTTTAGGATGGATCATATACTTATAACGGCTGGTGCACTAATGATCAGTTTCGTTTTAAGGTCTCTAAAACATTATACAAAAGTATTATTCGAAGAGGGCCGCTCATAAAGCATTTTAATGATTTATTTTGGTAATGGATTGAAACATGATTGCTGTCATGTTTAAGTTCCTACGAACTTGATGACTTACCTTTGCACAATTAATTACTATTCAATGAAAAGGAAACTTTTACAATTATGTCTTTTCATTTTTATTTATGGAAATTCAAATGCTCAAGGTGATTCGGAAGTCTCTAAGAATGTTGTTGATTTATCTGAAAATCCAGATATCGCCTGGGTGTTATTTGAGACGGATGCTCAAGACAGAAATGATCAAATACACCTTATAACCGAAGGGTAATAAGTCAAACTCGAAGATCTAAAATAAAAAAGGCAGGTTCAAAACCTGCCTTTTTTTTATACTTAATGGTGGTGTCCACCAGGTCCGTGAACATGACCGTGATCAATCTCTTCTTGTGTTGCTGGTCTGATATCAAGAACTTCGCCACTGAAATGTAAATCTGTATCTGCTAATGGATGATTGAAGTCCATTTTGATATATTCATCTGTCACTTCAAGAATCCTTCCTCTGTGGTGGTTTCCTTCTGAGTCGGTCATTGGAATAAGAGCTCCCAATGTAAACATGTTTTCGTCAAAATTTCCACTTTCGTCAAGGAACACTTCACGCGGAATTGCAACTATCATTTCTTCTACTTTGTTCCCATATGCGTTAGCGGCTACGATAGAAAATTCAAATGAGTCCCCAGTCGATTTTCCGTGTAGATTTTCTTCAAATTCAGGAATAAGTGATCCAACGCCATAAAGAAATACCATAGGATTCTCTGTAGTTGTCTCTTCGATTTTTTCTCCGGTTGTATTATCTGATAACTTGTAATTCAGCGTAACAACCATGTGTTGTTTTATTGTCATGAAAATAATTTTGCCGAAAGTTAAGGATAAATTGGGGAAGGAGGGGTATCAAAAGTTTCTTATGCCTTAAGGCAATAAGTCAAAGAAATGGTCGTTATTTAAATTATTACAAATAAATCAGCCTATGATCAAAAAATACACTAACGAGATTATCTCTGAGGTCAAGGAGAATAAAATTGGACCGAACAATACTACACTAAATAGTATTTTGAATTACAGCAAATCATTAGAGGTTAAAAAGCTCAAAAAAGAAAAAGTGTTATATCACTTAAACTAAAAAAAAGCCCCAATTGGGGCTTTTCTTTTTTACCAGATCTTTGCGACTTTTCCGTTCGGGTTTCGCATTGCATCCCCTTCTTTAATGCCAAAGGCCTCAAAGAATTCAGGACAATTTTTTAAAGGCCCGTTCACACGATACATACCAGGTGAATGCGGATCATTTGCAATTCTGTTCTTCATTTCTTCTTCTGTATAATTGATCTTCCAAAGCTGTGCGTATGAGATAAAGAATCGCTGAGACGGAGTAAATCTTTCTCTGATCTCATTTTTCATGAATTCTTCAGTTCTCTTATAAGCGTAGAAAGCAAGCGTTAATCCTCCTAAGTCTGCAATGTTTTCTCCCATTGTCAGGTCTGGGTTAACACAATGATCTTCGATAGGGCAGAACGCTGAATATGTTTGTCCAAGGATGGTTGTCTTTTCTTCAAATAACTTACGATCTGATTCTGACCACCAGTTCTTGAAAGTTCCATCAGCAGCGAATTTAGAGCCCATGTCGTCAAATCCATGGGTGAATTCATGACCAATCACCATTCCTATTCTTCCATAATTTACAGCATCTTCGGCATTTTCATCAAAGAAAGGTGGTTGCATGATTCCTGCAGGAAAGGCGATCTCATTTAATAATGGATGATAATAGGCATTAACCATGTGAGCTGGCATTCCCCATTTATCCTTGTCAACAGGTTTGGTTAGCTCATCCATGTTTTTGAAATGCGAATATTTTGACACTGCTTTGAAGTTTTTCAGGTAGTCTTCAGAACTTAGATCTAATGATGTAAAATCTTCCCATTTTGAAGGGAAACCAAGTTTTCTGCCAATTGAATTCAGTTTATTTAAAGCTTCTTTTTTGGTTTCGTCAGACATCCATTCTAGGTTATCGATCCTTTCTCTGAATACTATCAACAAATTGTCGACCATTTCATTTACTCTGTTTTGCGCTTTTTCAGAATAATATTTTGCAACAAATGCTTTCCCAAGAACCTCTGAGATCTCAATGCTTGTAAGTTCATCGATCACTCTCTCATTATCAGGTTTCATTTCTGTTTTTCCGCTCAATTTTTTACCATAGAATTCGAACTTTTTCTCAACGAATTCACGGCTCAATTGACCTGCATAATGATTAATTAGTTTCCATGACAAATAATCCTTCCATGTAGTAAGGTCATATCCATCAATTGCCCGATAAATTGTTTTCACAAAGTCAACATTACTTACAATCAGTGAATCAAAAGAATGACTTTTAATTTGATCCAGGTAGGATTGAAAATCAAAATTCCCGAGGTAATTGGATGCCTCCTCAAGAGAAAGCTTGTTGTATGTCCGCTCAGGAATTCTCATTTCAGCCGGTAGAAGCATTTTCTCTGCCAAAGCAGTCTCGAAAGAAACGATTCGGTCCGCAGCTTGTTCAGCTTCGATTTGTTCTTTTCCGATCATCTGAAGCATTTCACCTATGTATTTTTGGTAGGCGTATCTTAGCTCTTTCTTGTTTTCAGAGAAATAGTAGTCCTTATTTGGTAAGCCAATTCCTCCCTGAGACATGTAAGAGATGTTCATCTCCACATTCTTCAAGTCTTGTCCTACGCCGAAGCTGAAAAGAGAATTTATCCCTTCCATATGTTGCTGGGCTACGATCGAAACGATCTCACTCTTCGATTTAATAGAGGCGATTTTATTGAGGTCTTCTTGAAGAGGGGAGAATCCTTTTTTGTCTCTAAGATCAAAGTTCATATAAGAACTGTAATATGCTCCAAGCAATTGTTCATCGGACCCTTTTTCGTTTTTAGAGTTTTTGCAGGTTTCAAGAATTTGTACAAGTTTTTCCTTGTTACTCTTATCCAGTTCGTTAAAACTTCCCCAACGAGATTCTGAAGGTGGGACTGGGTTTGCTTTGATCCATTCTTCATTCGCAAACATGAAAAAGTCTTCATTCGCTTTGATAGATTTTGACATGTAATCAACATCTACAGTACTCAGTGAACCATTAGAATTCGCATTAGAAACAGGTTTGATATCCGCTGTAGGAGTCGAAGTTTTACATGAAGCAATCAGTGCAATAACTGAAAGTTGTAGGATTAATCTTTTCATATTTCTGGGTTAAATAACATTTCTACATGTGGAATTCCATCTTCTGGGTATTCTTTTCCGGTAGAGTAAAAAGCATGTTTGTTATAATAATTTTCGAGATGTTTCTGTGCTGAGATTCGAATGGCCACTTTACCAAATTCAGCCTCGGTAAATTTCATTGCTTCTTCCATCAAGGTGTGTCCTATCCCTTTACCTCTAATGCTTTCATCGATCACAACTCTACCAATTGCAACTTCAGGGTAGGATAGTCCAGGAGGAAGGATTCTTGCCGTCGCGACAACATTTCCCATTCCATCTCTACAGATCAGATGGTAACATTTTTTGTCTTTTCCATCAAGGTCCAGATAAGAACAGTTTTGCTCAACCACGAATGCCCTTAATCGCAATTCGATGATATCGTGAAACTCATTCGTTGAAAGTTCAGGGTAATATTTTACTTGCCAGTCTAAATGCATATACTTTAAATTCAGGTTTGAATTACGCCAACGTTATATTTTTTGTCGGCTTTTTTGTGATTTGCCATCTCTATTCCCATTGAAACAACCTTTCTGGTTTCTGCTGGGTCAATAATAGCATCGATCCATAAACGACTAGCCGCATAATATGGAGAGATCTGAGAGTCATATCGATTTTTGATCGTATCAAAAAGTTCTTTTTCTCTTTCTGGAGTGATCTCTTCACCTTTCGCTTTCATTGATGCTACTTCAATTTGCAATAAGGTTTTTGCGGCTGACGCTCCACCCATTACAGCTATTTCAGCAGTTGGCCAACCGACAATCAATCGTGGGTCGTAGGCTTTTCCGCACATTGCGTAATTTCCTGCACCGTATGAATTTCCGACCACAATCGTGAATTTAGGAACAACGGAATTTGCCATGGCATTTACCATTTTTGCTCCATCCTTGATAATTCCGGCGTGCTCACTCTTGGAACCTACCATAAATCCTGTAACATCTTGAACAAACACCAAAGGAATGTTCTTCTGATTGCAATTCATAATAAATCGAGCTGCTTTATCCGCAGAATCCGTATAAATCACACCTCCAAATTGCATTTCTCCTTTAGCGTTTTTAACGATCTCCCTCTGATTGGCTACAATTCCAACACTCCATCCATCGATTCGTGCATATGCACAAATTATTGTTTTTCCATAATTGGCTTTGTATTCAGTTAACTCAGAGTCATCTACAATTGCCTTTAGAAGTTCTTTCGTATCGTATGGTTTTGATCGATCTGCCGGAAGAATTCCATACACACTCTTCACATCTACCTTTGGTAGTTTTGTCTCTTTTCTGTCAAATCCTGCGTCATCTGATTTTCCGATCTTATCCATAATGTCCCTGATCGTTTTCAGACAATCCTCATCATTTTCAGCATTGTAATCACATACTCCTGAGATTTCGGTATGTGTCACTGCTCCGCCAAGTGTTTCATTGTCTATTGTTTCACCGACAGCAGCCTTTACAAGATAAGAGCCTGCAAGGAAAATAGTACCCGTTTTATTGACTATAAGAGATTCGTCAGACATGATAGGTAAATATGCTCCACCAGCAACACAGCTTCCCATCACTGCAGCAATTTGTACGATCCCCATTGAGCTCATTACTGCATTGTTTCTGAAGATCCTTCCAAAATGTTCTTTGTCAGGGAAGATCTCATCCTGCATAGGAAGATAAACTCCTGCAGAATCAACCAGGTAAATGATTGGCAAGTTGTTTTCCATGGCAATTTCCTGAGCACGTAGATTCTTCTTACCCGTAATTGGGAACCAGGCACCTGCTTTGACAGTAGCATCATTCGCAACTACAATACACTGTTTACCGCTAACATAACCGATAAGGATCACAACGCCTCCTGCAGGGCAACCACCATGCTCTTTATACATTCCGTAACCGGCAAAAGCAGCGATTTCGACTCTCTCGGTATTTGGATCCAGGAGCATATCAATTCGCTCTCTAGCAGTCATTTTACCGCTATCATGAAGTTTGTCGATGCGTTTTTTACCTCCTCCTTGATAGATCGTATTTAATTCTCTTTCAAGTGCGGATATCTTGAGACGCATTTGGTCATCATTGATATTGAATTCAAGTTCTTTTTTGGAAATTGCCATAAATAGTTATTGTGCAGCCCAAATATACTAACTAGAGCCGTATATTCTTCAGGCTTATTTTTTGAAAATTCCGATATATAGATTTCCTTTTTTATCGATTGATGCTCTGTACATTCCCGGAGTGTTGAATTCAAAGGAAATGTTCGCCTTTCGATCAATGGCAATTACTCCACCTTCACCGCCTGTGGCTTTCAGTTTTTTATGGATGACTTCCTTTGTAGCAGTAACAAGATCTTTATTCGCATATTCCATCATCGCTGAAATGTCATAGGCAACAACATTTCTGATGTAATGTTCACCCCAACCGGTAGATGATACAGCACAGGTTTTATTGTTAGCATATGTTCCCGCTCCGATAATTGGAGAGTCTCCAATTCGGTTCCAGCGTTTATTAGTCATTCCTCCGGTAGATGTACCTGCGCAGAGGTTCCCATTTTTGTCCAAAGCGACACAACCCACCGTTCCGAATTTACTGTCCTTTGTTTTTCCGGAATGATCTAATTCAGTTGTTCCAGAATTCTTTATTCTTTGAAGGTCATTAAATCTTTTTTCTGTGAAGAAGTAGGAGGGGTCTATTAACGCTATTCCTCTTGAAGCTGCAAATTCTTCAGCTCCTTTACCGGAAAGCAATACGTGATTTGAATGTTGCATGACCTCCTTTGCCAGTACGATTGGATTTTTAATTCTTGAAACACCTGCTATTGCTCCGGCTTCAAGAGTTTCACCTAGCATGATTGAGGCGTCCAGTTCATTTGAGCCCTCGTTTGTAAAAACAGCACCTTTTCCAGCATTGAAAAGGGGAGAGTCCTCCATGATCTTTATTGTTTCGATCACTGCATCTAAACTTGAACCTCCATTTTTAAGGATCTCATATCCCTTGGAGACTGCAAGTTTTAAAACAGCTTCATATTCTTTTTGTAATTCTGGAGTCATGTTTTCTGGCAGAATGGTGCCTGCTCCTCCATGAATTGCAATAGCAATCAATGAATCAGAGTTATTTTCGACGGTCATGGAAGAATCGTGTTTTTGTCCATTTTTCTCTTGATCGCAGGAGCCTATCAAAACTGATGACAAGAGCAGGATCAGAATCTTTTTCATGGATAAAAGATACGAATAGTATTTATTCCTCTATAAAAGCGTGAAGAAGTTTGATCTGGTTTCTGTAAAGAAGTACTTTTTTATCATTCTCCAAACGTTTTAAAAGTCTGGAGATCACTACTCTTGATGATGCCAGATCATTGGCAATTTGTTCATGAGACAGATTGATCAACGCTGAACCAGTGGTTTTATATTTTACTTTCAGGTAATGAGAAAGTCGTTCGTCCAGACTTTGAAAGGCGATTTGGTCAAGAGCAACGATCAATTCATGGAAGCGATTTCGAATCGTTCTCATGACAAAATTTTTCCATGAAGGATACCTTACAATCCAATGATCCATGTATTCAGTTGGGATCATCAATATTTCGGAATCTTCATCTACAACTGCACTTATTTCGCTTGGGAATTCCCTCATGCAACATGTAAAAGTCATGGCACAACTTTCTGCAGCCTCAACATAATACAAAAGTAGCTCATTTCCATTCTCGTCGATCCTGGAAACTTTTATAATCCCCTTAAGGACAATAGGCATATATAGAACTTGCTGACCAACTTCTATCATAGCCTCACCAGCTTTTGCATGGATCAATTTGCTTTTTTCTTCAAGCTCTTTGATCAACTCTGGTTCGAAAACGTCTTCGTAGATTTTCAGCAGTTCAGATTTCTCGCTCATGATCTAAAGAAGTTCATCGATCAATTTATCCATTGTAAATCCTTCTGCTTCTGCACGATAGTTTCGAACGATTCGGTGACGAAGAATTGGTTTTGCAACTGCTTTGACATCATCAATATCAGGAGAATACTTTCCATTTAAAGCTGCGTGGCATTTTGCACCAATGATCAAGTATTGAGAAGCTCTGGGCCCAGCTCCCCATGAAATAAAATCTTTCGTTAACTGTGGGGCGAATTCAGAAGTGTATCTTGTTTTTCCTACCAATTTTACTGCATATTCAAGAACATTGTCAGCAACGGGAATACGACGAATAACCTCTTGATATTTCAGAATTTGTTCAGCGCTCAATATGTGGTTCAATTGAATTGATAGGTCAGAAGTAGTTGCTTTAACGATAGCTAACTCTTCGTTATAACTTGGATAATCTACCCAAATATTAAACATGAATCTATCAAGTTGAGCTTCTGGTAATGGATAAGTTCCTTCCTGTTCGATCGGGTTTTGAGTAGCTAAAACAAAGAAAGGAGTTGGTAAAGGATAATTGTTCCCGGCAGTTGTAACCGACCTTTCCTGCATTGCTTCCAATAGGGCAGATTGCGTTTTAGGAGGAGTTCTGTTGATCTCATCCGCTAAAATGATATTTGAAAACAATGGTCCTTTTATGAACTTGAAGTTTCTAGTCTCATCCAGAATCTCAGATCCAATAATATCAGAAGGCATCAAGTCAGGAGTGAACTGAATTCTGTTAAAACTTAACCCTAATGTCTGAGAAATGGTGTTTACAAGCAAGGTCTTTGCTAGTCCGGGTACACCCACAAGTAAACAATGACCTCTGGAGAAAACAGAAATTAAAACCTGATCAACAACTTCATCCTGTCCAACAATGACCTTATGGATCTCATTCTTTAATTGGCGATAATGATCAACTAACTGATCAACAGATTCTTTGTCTGACATATGAATTTCTTAGGAAGTTAAATATAGCAAACTATTTCTTTACCCATTGATTTTTAAAGTCGCAGTTGAGATAGTTTTCATCAATTCGGATGTACGCATTTTGGATCTTGGAATCGATCCATTTATTGATCGTTTTTTGCTTTTTATCGTTTTCAGCAGCTCTTTTGATCAGGGCGTAATCGTCAGTTAAATTTGCAATATGTGGTGGTTTACGATCCATCAATCGAACGACACGAATCCCCTGTTTTCTGTCGAAAATGTTGACATATATGTTAGGGTAGGAGATGTCCCCTTTTTCCATATTGTCTGTTAGTAAAAAGATTTCCTGATCGACTTGATTTAAGTCTTCCATATCCCATGTTTGCTCACCTGTAATTGGGTTGGTAATGATTCCTTTATTTTGCTTGGTACCTTCATCATTTGAGAATCGCTTTACTGCATCTTCCCAAGTGATCAGGTTTTGCTTCAGCATGTTGTAGCATGTATCCATGATCAAAGCGGATCTCTCAAGCGCGTCGTTGCTGAATTCAGGAATGATCAAAATATGCTGACAGATATAGTCATCACCTTTTCTGTCCAGTAACTTAAGGATGTGATATCCATAGGATGTCTCAAAAATGTCTGAAATTTCATTGATTTCCATTGAGAATGCAGCAGCCTCGAATTGAGGCACCATCATGCCTCTAGAAGCATTCATTCTTCCTCCTTGAGATGCGCTTCCAGGGTCCATCGAATGGATTCTTGCTTGCGTATCAAAACTTTTACCTGTAATAATTCCAGCTCTGATATCAGCAAGTTTATCGTAGGCCAATTTTTTGTCTGCTTTCGTGACCTCAGGGTAGTGCACGATCTGCTGGAAACTCAATTGAGCATTGATCAATGGTATTGAATCTTCTGGGATTGTTGCGTAGAATTCTTTTACTTCTTTTGGTGTTACCGTTACGTCAGCAGTAATGGTTCTTTCCATTTCCTCTGCCAGTAATCTGTCTCGAATGATCTCTCGGAATTCTTCTTTTATCTGAGTAACAGTTTTTCCGTAAAACTGCTCAAGTTTTTCTCGTCCTCCCATTTGTTGTTCCAGCACACGAAGACGGTTTTCCATCTCAGCATCCACCTGTTGATCCTGGACAACGATACTGTCTAATTTGGCCTGATTCAAAAGCAATTGCTGATACATCATTTCCTCCAGAACTTCGCAGTCCATCTCTTTTGTCACAGTCATCCCCGCTTGAATCGCCTGGATCTTTTGTCCCTGTAGATCAGAAAGAAGAATAATATAATCTCCTACTTGAGCAACGATCTTATCGATGATCTGCTTTTCCTGACCATTCGTAATAAATGGTAGAACGAAAAGACTAATAATTGTAATGAATCTGGATATCATGTTTTTTATTCACTCGTTGTTTAATTTCATTTTCGATCTGTTCTCTCAAAACACTAATGCGCCTCGCCAGAATGATCTCTCTAATTTGACCCTTTAAAAAATCAAATGGAGGAACCTCATCTTTTACTCTATAGTCGAGAATGTTTACAAAATAAGTAAACTCCTGATCACTGAAGTATGTCTTTGTTCTGTTCAGTATTAGATTGTCCCTGTTATATTCCTTCAGTGGGATGTCTTTGACTAGATCATTGAAGTATATCCATTGAGCATCATCGAAGTAAAAATCCTCAGCATAAAGTTTAGCATAAGAATTCACTCTGGTCAAATCTTTATCATTTTTTAACAGGTAGCTTTCCTTGAGCTTTGATTCCACTTCAATTCCTTTAGGAATTTTAATGTAAAGGGCTTTTACGAGGTAATCCTGCAAGGAGAATTGATCTTTGTTTTTAGCGTAATGATCTTTTAATTCTTTTTCAGTTATTGTAGTGTCAAGTTTTTTGCTGATCTCCCTTTCCTCAAGATAAAAGCGTGAAAGTTCTCCTTCAAAGTTTTTGCCTTTTAACGAAACAATTTCTGAACGCTTTTCACCAGCCTCCATCAGCTCTTGACGGTAAGCCTCATTCGTAGTCCATGATTCAAGGAATGTTTTCCAATCTTCCTTTTTATTTATGTCATAGCCCAGCGCATCCATTAGGCGCTCTGCCTGTTCCATTGTTAACTCATGGTCATTCACGGATGCTACAACAACGTCCTGATCTGAACACCCAGAGATAACAAAAAAAAGAAACAGGCTAACCAAAATGGCAGCCTGTTTAATTCGTATAATTTTATTATTTACCGAGTGAATATAGGACATCGTAATTGATCTTCACCGTATGTTTTTTTGAAAGGTCTTCAAGCCATTCCGCTTCAAGATAATTTTGATAATCACTGGTAGCAGCACCCTTAGCCTCATTGAATAGCTTAGTTCTTGGCTCCAGAATTTCATTAACATCAAGTACGAACCATTTTCCTTCAAATTCATAAGGAGCTACAATGCCTTCAGTTAATTTAATGTTCTGAAGGTAAGGTGTTGATTCGATCACAAATTTGTTGGTCCTAACTCTTAGATTCAATTCACTTTCTTTATTGATCTCATCTAGTACATGTTTAGAGTTGATCGTGTCATTCGAGATCATTTTTGCCACGCGCTTCGCAATATCGGCAGAAGCACATTCGTAAACTACAGCGTCAGCTCTCTTAGACCACATGTAGTTACTATTATTGTTCTCGAAATACACCCTTAATCCAGAAGTATCTTTGACAGCTTTATTCCAAACCATGTCAGTCATTACTTCATACAACAAAATACCATCATGATATTCAGTTAAAAGAGCTCTGAACTCTGGATATTTTTCCGAAAGTTTTGATTCTTCATAACCAAGAATTCGATCTTTTTCCCATTGCTTGAACTGTTGACGAACAACGATCTTGTTTACATCTCTTCTTACCTGGCGATAATTGTTTTCAAGATAGTCAGCAAAATCTTGTTGAGTATATTTCATTCCGTCCAGAATGAAAATAGGCTTGTCTGATTTCAATTTATCAGCATTCCATTTACCAATGAAATAAGTTGAATCCAGATTCTTGTCAAACCACTTCAAACCTTTCTTAGATTTCTCAGAGTATCCATACGTCTCTTTCAGCTTTGTCACGAATGAATCTTGAGTTTTTTTAGAACGCTCGTCTCTGTTAACTCTTGATTGCAAGTCTTTTCTCATTGATGCATATGGCTGAACAGGTGTCCATTCTATTCGTTTGATGATGTGGTAGCCGTATTCAGTTTTGATTGGTTCGCTGATGTCTCCATCATTCTTCAATTCAAAGGCTGCATCTTCAAAGCTTGTAACCATTCGTGTTGTTGTACCCGTTCCGAATGGAGGAAGAGCACCTCCTTTATTCGATGTACTTGGATCATCTGAATGATCAGAAGCAAGTTGATCCCAATCTGCTCCATCTTTCAACATTTGATGGATTTCACGGATCTTTTTATCTGCGTTCATAATATCCTCTTCAGTTGCATTTTTAGGAACAGACACCATAATATGAGCTGTTTTAATTGTTCCTCTAGCTGGACGTGTATCGGTTACCTTCACAATATGATATCCAAATTTTGTTCTGAATGGCTCTGAAGTAATTCCAACTTTCGTTTTAAAGGCCATATCTTCAAAAGGATAAACCATTTGAAAAGCCGTGAAATAACCAATGTCACCTCCGTTGTTTAAAACAGAAGGGTCTTCAGAACCACTTTTTCCTTTAGCTACCTTTTCAAAATCTTCACCATTGTCAATTCTTTTCTTCAAAGCGAGGATTCTGTTGTATGCATTTAATGTGTCTTCAGGGGTAGCATTCGATTCTACTCTGATCAAAATATGAGAAGCGCGAATTTCATTTGCTGTTCTGTCATACGCCTCTTTCACCAGTGATTCGTTCTTAGCCGAATCGATAAGGTAAGGGGTTGAAAGTTGTTTTTTGTAACCATTCAACTCTCGAACGAGTTTTGGGATCGTATCATACCCAAGGGCTTCAGCTTCTGCAACCTTAAGCTTGAATTTTCTAAATAGTTCCATGTACTCGTCAAGACTAGATTTATCGTACTTGGGGTCATTGTTGTTCTTCAGATAGATCTGTAGAAATTCGGATTTCGTGACCGGTTTACCATCAATTTCCATAAGAACCGGATCATTTTGTTGGCTTGTGGCTGTGAAACCGATAAATAATGTTAACGCGAAAAGTAATTTTTTCATGGTTAGAAATTTTGATTTAATCCGTAACGTTTTATTTGATACTATAGTTTGGAGCCTCTCTTGTTATTGTTATGTCGTGAGGGTGAGATTCCTTCATTCCAGCAGAAGTGATTCGAACGAATTTAGCACCTTTAAGTTGATCAATCGTAGGAGCACCACAATATCCCATTCCGGCTCTTAATCCGCCGACGATCTGGTACATTACTTCGACAAGATCGCCTCTATAAGGCACTCTTCCTGAAATTCCTTCAGGAACCAATTTCTTGATATCGTCTTCAGCGTCCTGGAAATAACGATCTTTTGATCCTTTTTGCATGGCTTCTAAAGATCCCATTCCCCTGTATGACTTAAACTTTCTTCCTTCATAAATGATGGTCTCTCCTGGAGATTCTTCAACTCCAGCGAACATCGAACCGACCATTACTACATCAGCACCGGCAGCAATTGCCTTAACAATATCTCCTGTATAACGAATACCACCATCAGCGATTACTGGAATTCCAGTGCCTTCTAATGCTTGTGCAACATCGTTTACAGCAGAGAGTTGTGGGACACCAACACCGGCAATTACTCTGGTTGTACAAATCGATCCAGGTCCAATTCCAACCTTTACAGCGTCAGCACCAGCTTCAGCTAGATATTTAGCAGCCTCTGGAGTGGCAATGTTACCTACGATGACATCCAGTTTAGGAAACTTGGCTTTCACCTCTTGTAGCTTGCTTACCACGCCTTTGGTGTGTCCATGTGCTGTGTCGATAACAATCGCATCTACACCAGCATCCACAAGAGCGGTTACTCTTTCAAGCGTATCGTTTGTAACACCAACTGCAGCAGCAACTCTAAGTCTTCCGTAAGAATCTTTGCAAGAATTAGGATGTGTCTTTACTTTAATAATATCTCTGTAAGTGATCAGTCCGATCAGTTTGTTGTTTTGATCAACAACGGGTAGTTTTTCAATTTTATTCTCCTGAAGAATCTCTTCAGCGGTAGCAAGATCGGTTCCATCATTAGTTGTTACCAAATTCCCAGAAGTCATGATCTCAACAATTGGACGATTTAAATTCTTTTCGAATCTTAGATCTCTATTTGTTACAATTCCTTTTAAGGTTCTCGAGCCATCTACAACAGGAATCCCGCCTATACTGAACTCTTTCATTAAATTCAATGCGTCTTTAACATATGCGTTCTCATCCAGTGTAACAGGATCCAAGATCATACCGCTTTCTGATCTTTTGACTTTACGGACTTCAAGTGCTTGCTCTGCAATGGACATGTTTTTGTGGATCACACCAATTCCACCTTGTTGTGCAATAGCGACTGCAAGTCTTGCTTCAGTAACTGTGTCCATAGCGGCAGAAACAATTGGAGCATTCACTTCGATGTTTCGAGTGATCTTACTTTTTAATTTTACATCCCTTGGTAGAACTTCTGAATAGGCTGGAACCAGAAGTACATCATCATAGGTTAAACCTTCCTTAATCTCCCTGATATTGCTTAATGACATGTGAATCTATTTTTGAAATAAATTCCTGCAAAATTAATATTTATTTCCGACAAACAACGTGTCTTTCAACATCTCGCTCACTAATAATTTAGTGTTTTGACTATTGTTAAAATTTTGAAAAATATTATGCGTTCGGAAATTAAAGTATTACTCTTGTATGAGTAGAAAAATGAAGATACTTCTTAAAATACTGTTCATCGTTCTTGTTTCGTTCTCAGGAAACGCACAAATGCGTTCTGATTCGATTCACCTCATCCAACTTTCTGGGGTTATAGTAAATGAGGATGATCTGGCCCAATTACCTTATACTACAGTATATGACAAAACCATGAAAAGGGGAGTGATATCGGATTATTACGGTTTCTTTTCAACTGTTGTTTTGCCCGGAGATACCCTTTTGTTTTCTTCCTTTGGATTTAAGACCTCAACATACATAGTTCCTGATACGCTAAAGGAAAATAGATACTCGATCATACATGTGATGCAGAAAGACACGTTGAATCTTCCAGAGGTTACCGTTTATCCGTGGCCTTCTAGGGAGGATTTTGCGCGATACTTTGTTAACATGGAGCCATATGATGATGCTATTCGTAGAGCTCAACGAGAATTATCAGGAGAAAGTCTTGCTTTTGTCGCTGCCAGATTGGATGGAGATGCTTCCTTGTCCTATGGTTATGCGATGAATCAAAAATATACTCAGATCTATACAAATGGCCAGCTTCCTGTGAACAACCTTTTAAACCCATATTCCTGGGCTAAACTTATACAGGACTGGAAGGCTGGAAAGCTAGCAAGGCAGTAAATGACAAAGTCGAACAGGATATTTTTTATTCTGGGGTATCTGCTTCTGTTGATATTGGTTTTTGTTTTGCCCTTTAAAAAGGTTGTTTATTCGAATGGTAATTTTGGGATACCCGACGAAATTGAATTGTATAATGCTTTTCGTGAATACTTCATTATCATAGCTCAGTCTTTTGGATATATAACGTTGATCCTTTTAGGGATTGGAATAAACAGGGTTATTGTTATTCTGGCGATAGTAACCTCAATTTTAAATGTTCTCAGTCTACCACTTATCTATTTGGCATTAACCTTCGATCTTTCGTTTTTTGGCTCTCCAAAAACGATCCACGTAACGCTTGGCTATTATTTATTGGTGTTGCTAAACCTGGCACTCGTTTTTTACGCATTCTATTCCTACCGCTTTTATCCGAAAGCAAGTGAAATGAAGAAAAGGATTCAAGAGGATCTTCTGGATACTTGATTATTTGATCGGGTAGCAAATAAAATATTTCTCAACAGGACTTGCCAAAGCTGAAATATTTAGGTTGTCAGAAGCTTTTCCCAAATCAATGATCTCTCCATTTTTCATCAAGATATTGATGTTTTGTTTTTTCTGATTGTATGCGTTGTTGCTTAAAGAATCGGTGTAAACAAAATAATCTACCAGTTCAGGGGAGATGTTTAAAAGATTCATTGCCATCTCCTTTTCCAATGCAACACGATCCTTTCCAAATGGTTCACTGGAGATTTCGATCTTGAAAAGGTTTCTGTTTACAAGCCTTTTTGATAATTCCGCAAGCACAGGATCTTTATCATTCTGCCAAACTTTTAGCGCTCCAAGGATATCGTAATCATCCAGATTTGCGAAATGTTCCAAGACCTCTGGATTGCTTTTGAAATCATTATTCGTAATGTTCTTTTTCAAAAAGAACTGCAAAGAAGGACTTCCGAACACCTCATGGCCTTGTTGGGTGAGTTCTTTGGCTCTTCTTAAAGCGTGAATTAACATGAATTCGGCTGCAACCACAGTTTTATGCAGATAGACCTGCCAATACATGACTCTTCTTGCTACAATGAATTTCTCAACGGAATAAATTCCTTTTTCTTCAAGAACCAGGTTTCCGTCCTTTACATTGAGCATTTCTATGAGTCGATCGCTACCAATGATTCCTTCACTTACACCTGTGTAAAAACTGTCTCTGTTCAGATAATCTAGACGATCCATGTCTAGTTGACTCGACACGAGTTGATGAAGAAAAGCTTTGTGATACTTGTTCCTGAAAATGAGTAGTGCACGATTCATGTCATCTCCAAGCTCCAGACTCAACTTTTCAATAAACATGGCTGAAATCTCTTCGTGACTTACGCCATGAACAATATCGTATTCAAGCGCATGACTAAAAGGACCATGACCAATGTCGTGTAATAGTATGGCTATCAATACGGCTCTTTCTTCTTCCTTAGTGATTTCGTGTCCCTTACGACGAATGACATTGATTGCAAGATCCATCAGATGCATTGCGCCAAGCACATGATGAAAACGAGTGTGAAGAGCTCCTGGGTAGACCAGATGACTCATTCCCAACTGCATGATCCTTCTTAATCGCTGAAGATATGGATGTTCGATCAGGTCGAAAATAAACTCATCAGGAATTGAAATAAAACCGTAAACTGGATCGTTAAAGATTTTCTTTTTATTGTTTCGGTTCAGATTAGGCCGTAAATCCATACTTTTAAAACGAGTTACGAAAATACAAAAAACAGCATAAATGCAGGGAAAAATACTTTGGGCAGATGATGAGATCGAATTATTGAAGCCACATATCATGTTTCTGGAAGCCAAAGGATACGTGGTAGATTCAGTAAATAACGGTTCTGATGCTGTAGATAAAAGTTCTGAAAATCATTACGATATCATTTTCCTGGATGAAAATATGCCTGGAATTAGCGGTCTAGAAGCGCTGTCCAGAATCAAAGAGAAAAAGCCTCATGTTCCGGTGGTAATGATCACGAAAAGTGAAGAAGAGTACATCATGGAAGAGGCGATTGGTAGTAAAATAGCTGACTATCTGATCAAGCCAGTGAACCCGAATCAGATCCTACTTAGTCTAAAGAAGAATCTGGATCATAGTAAATTGGTGTCTCAAAAAACGAATTCCAATTATCAACAAGAATTTAGGCAGCTTGGCATGCAGCTGAATGGTAGATTGGATGAAGAGGAGTGGACAGAGCTCTATAAAAAGTTGATCTTTTGGGAACTTGAATTAGACAAGATCGAGGACAAAGGGATGCGAGAGATTCTGGAGATGCAAAAGAAAGAGGCGAATAATCTATTTACTCGATTCGTAGAGAAAAATTACGAAGACTGGATCTCATCGCCCAATGATGCTCCCTTGATGATCCATCACTTAATGAAGGAAAGAATAGCCGCGCAACTTGATAAAGGCAAGACATTTGTATTGGTAATCGATAATCTAAGATTTGATCAATGGAAGGTTCTACAGCCTTTATTTTCAAGATATTACACTGTTGATTCTGAAGAAGTAGTTTATTCAATATTGCCTACGGCTACACATTATGCGAGGAATTCGTTTTTTGCTGGATTAATGCCTAGTGAGATTCAGAAAAGATTTCCTAATCTATGGAAAAGTGAAGAGGATGAAGGGGGTAAAAATATGCATGAAAAGGACTTTCTTGAAGCAAATTTAAAGCGACTTGGAAAGAATATTAAGTGGTCATATCATAAGATAACGAATTATGATGCAGGTAAAAAGCTTAATGACCAGTTCAATCAGCTACTGAATAATGATGCAAATTTTATAGTCTACAATTTTGTTGATATGCTGTCTCATGCCAGAACAGAGATGGAAGTGATCAGGGAGCTCGCTGACGATGAAGCGGCATACAGGTCCCTAACTGTATCATGGTTTGAACATTCTCCTTTGAACGATATTGTAAGAAAAATTGCAGAAAGTGGAGCTAAGTTGATCATTACCACGGATCATGGTACAGTAAAAGTTGGTAATCCTGTAAAGATAGTTGGGGAGAGAAATACAAATACCAACTTGAGGTATAAGGTAGGGCGAAATCTCAGCTATAATGAAAAGGAGGTCTTTGTTGTCAAGGATCCATCCAGTTGCTTTTTACCGCAATCAAAGATGAGTAGCGAATATGTTTTTGCCGGTGAGAACGATTTCTTTGTCTATCCAAATAATTACAACCACTTTGTAAATTACTATGGCAATACATTTCAGCATGGTGGGATCTCGCTGGAAGAGGTATTGATTCCTTATGTTGTATTGACGCGTAAATAGTTCATTGTATTTTTGTGTCAACATGACAGACCAGAGTTTTCACATTTCAGAACTTTCAGATCTTCCTAGAATTGCTCAACAGTTCGTTAATGAAATGAAAGGTAAAAAAGTTTTTGCCTTTGATGCTCAGATGGGAACGGGTAAGACCACTTTTATCAATAGCATTTTAAATGCTATGGGAATTGAGCAAACAGAAGGTTCACCGACCTATTCAATAGTGAATGTATATGATTCTCCGGCATTTGGAAAGATATATCATTTTGATGTTTACCGCTTGAAGAATGAACATGAGGCCCTCGATTTCGGTATGGAAGAGATGCTATACGGTGGAGGGATATGTTTGATAGAATGGCCTGAAAAAATTGAACAAATCTTACCAGATAACACTATTTGGGTGTATATTCGTAAAAACGAGGATAATACCAGAACTATTACTGTAAAGAATGATTACTGATCCGGAAATATTAAAGAAATTGATCCAGCAGGGAAGTTTGCTTCCAAAAGAAGAAATGCTGGAAGTGTCGAGGAAAAAAGGACAATTATTCATAGGGATTCCAAAGGAGATTTCCTTTCAGGAAAGCCGTGTTGCGCTTGTTCCGGAAACGGTATCTCTTTTAGTCGCAAATGGGCATAGAGTGCTGATCGAAACGAAAGCGGGAGAGGGGGCAGCATTCAGTGACAATGAATACAGTGAAGCAGGAGCTGAGATCTGTTACGACAGAAAAGAAGTTTTCCAATGTGATATTATTTTCAAGGTGGCTCCTCCTTCTGAAGAAGAGGTTGAAATGATGCCAGGTAATCAGACGTTGATCTCTGCTCTGCAGCTTTCTATTCAACCAAAAGTTATACTTCAGAAGTTAATGCAGAAGAAGGTTACGGCCGTTGCCTGGGATTACATCAGAGATGAGGAGGGTGTTTTTCCTGTTGTAAGAACGATGGGGGAGATTGCTGGAACAACCAGTATTCTTGTAGCAGGAGAGCTTTTGAGTTCATTTAGTGAGGGCAAAGGCATAATGCTTGGTGGAATAGCTGGTGTTCAGCCAACTGAGGTTGTTGTAATTGGTGCAGGGACAGTAGGGGAATTTGCTACCAGAGCTGCATTAGGACTTGGCGCATCTGTTAAGGTGTTTGATAATTCACTTTCAAAACTGTGAAGATTACAGAACGACATAGGTTCAAGAGTTTATACATCTGTTGTACAACCTAAGGTATTGGCAAAATCACTGAAAAGAGCGGATGTTGTTATTGGTGCTTTAAGGGCGCCATTAGGCAGAACACCTTGTGTGGTTACTGAAGAGATGGTTGAGGCCATGAAAACAGGCTCTGTGATGGTTGATGTAAGTATCGATCAGGGAGGATGTTTTGAAACTTCCAGAGTAACAAATCATCTTGAGCCAACATTTATAAAGCACGGTGTCATCCATTACTGTGTGCCTAACATTGCTTCCAGGGTTTCGAGAACAGCTTCATTTGCTCTATCAAATATATTTTCACCGATCCTTCTGGAAATGGGTGACCATGGTGGATGTAAGGAGCTTATCAAAAATGATTTCGGATTCAGAAGTGGAGTTTATATTTACAAAGGGACATTAACAAGTGAAGTACTTGGAAAAGTGTTTGATCTGAAATACAAGGATATCGAATTGTTACTTCTTGCGATGTGATCTTAGCGGTTTCCGTTATAGCATATTTACTTCTAAACATGATTATTGGCTACTCGGCCAGTAAAAAAATACGAACAGCTGAAGATTTTGCTGTAGCCGGAAGAAGATTGCCATTTTTTATGGCTTCTGCTGCATTTTTTGCGACTTGGTTTGGTAGCGAGACGATACTCGGAGCCACTGGAGAATTCCTTGAAAATGGAGTGTTGGGAATTATAGAAGAGCCCTTGGGGGCAGCACTTTGTTTGATATTAGTAGGAGTCTTTTACGCCAGAAAAATATACCGATCGGGAGCAATTACATTTTCAGATCTTTTCAGAGATCGATTTGGAATGAAGGCCGAATTAGTCAGTGCAATTGTAATGATACCCAGTTTCTTTACCTGGATAGCTGCTCAGTTCTTAGCCTTAGGGATGATCTTTCATGTGCTTTTCGGTGTTGACCTTTGGTTGGCCATATTTATAGGAGCCCTGCTGGTCGTGCTTTATACAACCATAGGAGGGATGTGGGCAGTATCAATGACGGACTCTTTGCAGATGGTGGTGATAGTAATCGGGTTATTGCTGGTTTTCTTTTACCTATATGATGATCTTCATTCAAAAGATTTAAAATTGATTGACTCTCAGATCCCAATGGAGTTATACAATAAGGAAAGACTTTCTGTCTGGGATTGTTTAGGAGCGTGGGTTACAGTCGGATTAGGGGCAATTGCATCTCAAGACATTTTTCAAAGAGTTGTTGCTTCACGCTCTGAAAAGGTAGCGGTATATTCCTCGATATTTTCTGGGGCCTTATATCTCGTAATTGGGATTGTTCCTTTGATCATTGTATTGATGGGACAACTGGTCTATCCTGACCTGTATGCAGTTAATAAAGAAAACTTTATTACCACTTTGATAACCGTCACTACTCCTCAGTGGGTACAAGTGATCTTTTTTGGAGCTTTGATCTCAGCGATTCTTAGTACGGCTTCAGGAGCCTTGCTTGCTCCGTCAACCGTATTCGCAGAAAATATTCTAAAGCCATTAAATGTGGGTAAAGACCTGCTTTTAAATATGAGGATCAGTGTAGTCATTATGGCATTGGTTTCAGTAATTTTAGCATTTAACAACCAAAGTGTTTTTGAGCTTGTGAGTATTGCATCTTCTTTTGGCCTTGTTTCATTGTTTATTCCTTTTACGCTCACTTTATTTACAAGTTGGGTGAACTCATCTGGGGTAATCATTGGGATGTTATTGGGACTTGTCACATGGATCCTCTTTGAATGGATAGGGTCCACAATCCCGAGTATTTTTTATGGAATGTTAGCTTCATTCATGGGAGTTATGGCAGGACAAATTCCTCAATTGAAGTATAAATGATTGTACCTTTAAATTTACCTCCGGCAGAATTAAAGCTTACCAAAAAAGAAGGAAAGGTAATTGTTTGGTGTATCGTTAGAAAATTGAACCTTCTGTTGACACCTGAAGAATGGGTTCGCCAACATATTATTCATTTTTTACATTTCCATAAATCTTTTCCGATTTCTTTAATAGCATCTGAATACACTTTGAAACTAAATGATCTTCAGAAAAGATCTGATATTGTTGTCTTTGGTAAAAATGGGGGGCCATTGCTAATCGTAGAATGTAAAGCAACTACTGTAAAGATCGATGATGAAACGCTGTTTCAAATTGCACAATACAACTCAAAATTGAAGGTCCCTCATTTGATCTTAAGCAATGGATTGGATCATTATTATCTGAAATGGGAGGGTAATAAATTTGTTCAATCAGATCAGTTCCCCAATTTTGAAGATATATCTAATTAATTGTCTTACGCCTTTTCAAGTTTGAATTCGCTCGTTTTGTGGAAAGTGATATCGGGGTAGTCTTGCTCGGCCATTTGCAGCAGGAATGGAGTTTCAGCCAGAAAAACTAGATTATCATCTTTGTCCTTAGCCACATAATTGCTTTTTGCACGCAGGAAACTAGCAAGTTGTTCCTCGTTATCAGTCGTAATCCAACAGGCCTTATAGAAATTCTTAGGAGCAAATCGGCAATTTGCACCGTATTCATTGATCAGACGATAATTGATCACTTCGAATTGAAGCTGACCAACTGTCCCTACAATTTTTCTGTTTCCTGGTTGCATGATAAACATCTGAGCAACTCCTTCGTCTGTGAGCTGATGAATACCCTTATCCAGCTGCTTTGATTTCATTGGATCAAGATTTTCAAGTTCCATAAAGATTTCCGGAGAGAACGAAGGAATTCCTTTCAACATCATATCTTCACCTTCCGTTAAAGTATCACCGATCTTAAAGTTACCTGTATCGTACAAGCCGACTACGTCACCTGGATATGCTTCCTCGATCACGCTCTTGTCCTGAGCCATGAATGATGTTGGATTCGGGAATT
>Ga0102815_10000123_pt1 | contig 54379 bp, 52 predicted proteins | sample ColrivemetaGS759_FD_79113 | JGI IMG/M metagenome (GOLD analysis project Ga0102815, IMG submission 79113) | Estuarine microbial communities from the Columbia River estuary - Ebb tide ETM metaG S.759 | ecosystem: Environmental > Aquatic > Marine > Intertidal zone > Estuary | place: USA: Columbia... | reverse complement strand
CAAAACTAAACCCCTGAAAAGTCGTATTAACTTTTTTGGGACGCAGGGTGAAACACGTATGATTTGCGTCTGGTTCGCGTCTGGTTTGCGTCATGACGTTTGGTGAGAAACGGGTGTTTACCCCTCCGCGCGGAACGATTCGGGGCTGAAGCGGCGCAAAAGCGACCAATAGAGCAGGCTAAGGGTGACGCCGCCCACGCTACCAAGGCTGAAGGTTCCGTGAACGGTGAGGTCGATGAGCCCCCCGATGGCCAGCCCGGCCAAGAGCGCCGTGGCCCACCCGCCCCAGCCCAGTCGCAGGGCGAGCTGCGCCACAAGCGCACCGGGCAACAGTCCAAGTGGGCTGATCAAGGACGACAAGAGGAGGAACAGCCCCATGGCAACGAGGGAGCTCCAAAAGGCTTCCTGCGCGGGAAACAGCGGATACATCCCCACGCTGATCAGCATAAGGCCCCCCCGAATAGGCAGGGCAGGCCCCAAGCGCAAAGCAGCGCCAAGAGGATCTTGCGCGGGGTGGGAAGCGTGGCGGGCACAGCCGTATGAAAGACGCGCCCCCGCATGAGGCTTAGGCCGCAGACCCACCGACGGTCAGACCGCCGATCAAAAGCGTAGGCTGGCCCACACCGACGGGCACCCATTGGCCTGCCTTGCCGCAATTGCCCATGCCGGGATCTAGGGCCATGTCATTGCCCATGGCGCGGATGTTTTGCAGCGCTGTTGCGCCATCGCCGATCAAAGTGGCCCCTTTGAGCGCTTCGCCGACAACGCCGTTTCGCACGCGATAGGCTTCGGTGCAGGAAAACACGAATTTACCATTGGTGATATCCACCTGACCACCGCCAAAGCCTACGGCCCAGATCCCGTCTTTGAGGCCGGAGACGATATTCGCCGGGTCTTCGCTGCCGCCCAACATATAAGTATTGGTCATGCGCGGCATCGGCGGGTGCGCGTAGCTTTCGCGCCGCCCGTTTCCGGTGGGGGCGACGCCCATCAGGCGGGCGTTCTGGCGGTCTTGCATATAGCCGACGAGAATACCGTCTTCGATCAGGGTATTGCATGCCGAAGGTGTGCCTTCGTCATCGACAGAGATAGAGCCGCGACGGTCGGGGATTGTGCCATCGTCCAGCACGGTCACACCGGGGGCGGCAATGCGTTTGCCCATCAGCCCCGCGAAGGCAGATGTGCCCTTGCGGTTGAAATCGCCTTCGAGCCCGTGACCAATGGCTTCATGCAGCAAGATACCGGGCCAGCCGGGGCCGAGGATGACGTCGAGCATTCCGGCAGGAGCCGGGCGGGCGTCCAAGTTGACGCAAGCAATGCGAAGCGCTTCGCGGGCCTGTTTTTGCCAGTTTTCCGCCGAAAGCACGAAGTCTGGCCCGGTGCGCCCGCCACCGCCGGACGTGCCGGTTTCGCGGCGGCCGTTTTCTTCGACGATGACCGAGACATTGAGCCGGACCATTGGGCGGGTATCGGTCACAAGGGTGCCATCCGGGCGCAAGATGGCCACTTCCTGAATTGAGGCGGCGACGCTGGCGGTGCATTGCACCACCCGTGGGTCGAGGGCGCGGGCGAAGGCGTCGATCTCGCGCAGCGTGTCGATTTTCAGCGCGAAGGGCGCGGCGGCAATCGGGTCTTTGTCGGTATAGAGGCGGCGATTGGTGGCTTGGGGCGCTTCGGCCAGCGTGCCCCCGCCTGCGCCGATGGCCAGACGGGCCGTGGCGACGGCGCGGCCCAAGGCGGCCTCGCTGATATCGGTGGAATGCGCATAGGCCGAGACTTCGCCTTTGACGGCGCGCAGGCCGAATCCTTCGCCTGCATCATAAGAGGCGGTGCGAATCCGCCCGTCATCGAGCACCAACGATTCTGAGCGTCGGCGTTCGAGGAAAAGTTCCCCGTCGTCAGCGCCTTGTGTGGCGGCTTGCAGGTGTCGCAGGGCTGCGTCGCGATCGAGGGCGGTGTCAAAGGGGCGGAAAGCGTCAGTCATCGCGGAATTCCTTCGGTTTGGGGGGAAGATGGACCGGGAGCGCAGGCACTGCAATGGGGGGAGGCGGCTGTAATCGGGCAAAGATAAATTGATCTGGATCAAAAAAGCGTCCCTTTGACGCGGCGGGGAATGTTGCGCCAGCCGGAGGAATGTGGTTTGACCCAGATCAAACCGGAGGAGGCGGACGCTGGGGCATCTTGGATGTCGTGAGCGCTTGTTTCGCCGGATCGTCGACCAAATATCAGAAGACCACCAGGATCAGGGTGTCAGACATGAAACTTATGAATATTATCACGGCGGCCTTCATGGCGGCGCTTACCGCTCCTGCTGCTTTCGCGGGAGAAATCGTCGGGGCTCCGGTGGATGGCAAGATGGGCTTTCAGCCCGCAGCCACCGAACTGGCGCGCGACTTGCAGTTTCTGGATCACATGATCAACATCATCATTGGTGTAATCGTGGTGTTCGTGTGCGTTTTGATCGCGATTGTGATCGTGCGCTACAACCGTCGCGCCAATCCGAACCCCGGCACGTTTACCCATAATTCGCCGTTGGAGATCGCTTGGACCTTGGGCCCGATCCTGATCCTTGTGTTCATCGGTGCCTTCTCGCTGCCGATCCTGTTCAAGCAGCAGGAAATCCCGGAGGCGGATATCACCATCAAGGTGACGGGCTACCAGTGGTATTGGGGCTATGAATATGTCGACGCAGATTTGGCGTATGACAGCTACATGATCGGTGCTCCGGCAACGGGCGGGGACAATCGCCTGACGCCAGAAGTGGAAGAGCAGCTGATTGCTGCGGGTTATTCCAAGTCGGAATTCCTGCTGGCGACAGATACGGCTGTGGTTGTTCCTGTGGGCAAGACCATCGTGATGCAGCTGACCGGAGCGGATGTGATCCACTCTTGGGCGATGCCAGCCTTCGGCGTGAAGCAAGACGCGGTGCCGGGGCGTTTGTCGCAGCTGTGGTTCAGCGCAGAGCGTGAAGGCGTGTTCTTCGGCCAGTGCTCGGAGCTGTGTGGTCAGGCGCATGCCTATATGCCGATCACGGTGAAAGTGGTTTCGGAAGAGGCCTATGCCAAGTGGCTGGAAGCAGCGCAGGCAGAGGGCGGCTATGTTGAAGTGGCGGCGTTGACCAACTGAGGCCATGGGCCTGAGCGCGGGGTGTCACCGCGGTCTTTCATCAAACGATAAGGAAAGGGGCGCTATGGTGCGCCCCTTCGGACAAGAAAAAGCGGAAGCGGCATGAGCGACGCGACGATCAATCAAGCGGGAATGGCCACGGGGGAAGCGGGCTTTGGCGACTATTTCGCCTTGCTCAAACCACGGGTGATGTCGCTTGTCGTCTTCACTGCGTTGGTGGGCCTTGCAGCGGCTCCGGTCGCGGTGCATCCGATGGTGGCTTTTGCCTCGATCTTGTTCATCGCAGTGGGCGGCGGGGCCTCTGGTGCGCTGAACATGTGGTGGGATGCGGATATTGACCGGGTGATGAAGCGCACGGCGCGCCGTCCGGTGCCCTCGGGCAAGGTGACTGCCGAGAATGCGCTGGCGGTTGGGCTGACGCTGTCGGTGATGTCGGTGGTGATGTTGTGGCTGGCGGCGGGCGCTGTGGCGGCTGGGCTTTTGGCCTTTACCATCTTCTTTTATGCTGTGGTTTACACCATGTGGCTCAAGCGCTCGACGCCACAGAATATCGTGATTGGCGGCGCAGCAGGGGCGTTCCCGCCCATGATTGGCTGGGCTGTGGCAACGGGTGGCGTCTCGGTGGAGTCGGTGCTGATGTTTGCGGTGATCTTCATGTGGACGCCGCCACATTTCTGGGCCTTGGCCCTGTTTATGAAGTCAGATTACGAAAACGCCGGTGTGCCGATGCTGACGGTGACCCATGGCCGTAAAGTGACGCGCAAGCATATTCTTGTGTACACAATCCTTTTGGCGCCTGTGGCGCTGGGCCTGTGCTTTACCTCGATCGCCGGACCGGCCTATTGGACGGCGTCTATTGTGCTCAACGCGTTGTTTCTAAAGGGCGCGGTGGATGTCTGGCGGCGCGACGAGCCTGTCGCAGAGGCGGATCATTACAAGGTCGAGAAGTCGTTTTTCAAACTGTCGCTGGCCTACCTCTTTGTGCATTTTGGTGCGATCTTGCTGGATGCGACGCTTAAATCCATGGGGGTTTGGGCATGAGCTTTCGCGAACCGCATGAGTTGCACAAGCGCCGGGGCGGCCTGAACATTGGAGTGGGCGTGGTTTTGGTGTTGTTTGTCGCCGTGGTATTTGGCCTGACCATCGCCAAGGTTTCGACCAACGGCTTTCAGATGAAGCCCGGCGCCACGTCGGGTCAGACGCAATCGCAGACTGGCGGAGGCAATTGAGATGAAGGGCACGACAAAAACATTGGCGCAGACTATTGGCACTGTCGTGCTGATGGGCGGGCTGGCGTGGGCGTCGGTGCCGTTTTACGATTGGTTCTGCCGCGTCACGGGATTTGGTGGCGTGCCGCAAGTGACGGACGTAGCCTCGGACGAGATCCTTGAGCAGACGATCAAAGTGCGCTTTGACGCATCGATCAATGCGGGAATGCCGTGGGAGTTCAAGCCTGTTGTGCGGGAGATGGAGCTGCGGATCGGCGAGACCGGATTGGCGTTTTATGAGGCCTACAATCCGACAGATCGCGCTGTGGCGGGGTCGGCGGCCTATAATGTGACGCCCTATGAGGCGGGTGGATTTTTCACCAAGATCCAATGTTTCTGCTTTGAAGAGCAGGTGCTGCAACCCGGTGAGCGGGTTCAGATGCCTGTGACATTCTATGTCGATCCAGCAATAGTGACGGATCGCGACGCGAAATACGTGCATACGATCACGCTGTCGTATACATTTTATGAAATCGATCTTCCGGAGAAGGCCGCAGGGCTGGCGTCGGAAGCCGCGAAACAAGTAAACTGACTTTAAGATCGGGAAAGGCCACGAGGGAACCATGGCGCACGCAAAAAACCACGATTACCACATTCTGGCACCGTCGCTCTGGCCGCTTCTGGGCGCGCTGGCGGGCTTTATCATGCTGTTCGGCGCGGTGCTTTTTTTCCATGACAGCGGACCTTGGGTTTTGCTCGCGGGCTTTGTTGGCGTGCTTTACGTCATGTTCGGCTGGTGGGCGGACGTGGTGAAGGAAAGCCATGTGGGGGATCACACCAAAGTGGTGCAGATCGGTCTGCGTTACGGGTTCATCCTGTTCATCATGTCGGAAGTCATGTTCTTCTCGGCGTGGTTCTGGTCGTTCTTCAAGCACGCGATGTATCCGATGAACCCCGATGGTTCGTCGCCTTTGGTGGACGGCGTCTGGCCGCCCGCAGGCATCGAGACCTTTGACCCGTGGCACCTGCCGCTGATCAACACGTTGATCCTGCTGTGCTCGGGTGCGGCAGCCACGTGGGCGCACCATGCGCTGGTGCATGAGAATAACCGCAAAGACCTGAAAAACGGCTTGATCCTGGCGATCGTTTTGGGCGCGATTTTCACCGTGTTCCAGATCTACGAATATAGCCATGCGGCCTTTGGCTTCTCGGGCAACATCTATGGCGCGAACTTCTTTATGGCGACCGGGTTCCACGGTTTCCACGTGCTCGTCGGAACGATCTTTCTGTTCGTCTGCTTGATCCGGGCGCAACGTGGGCATTTCACCCCAGAGCGCCATGTCGGTTTTGAAGCGGCGGCTTGGTACTGGCACTTCGTGGACGTGGTGTGGCTGTTCCTCTTCGCGGCAGTCTACATCTGGGGCGGCTGATCAAGCGCCTTTGAGAGTGACGGAAAACAATGAGGGGCGCGCGGGGTTTCGCGCGCCTTTTTCCTTGGGCGGCACAGGTTTGGAGCGACGAGATGCGGTGGATATTGCCTTTGGTGTTCGGGATTGTCGGCGTGGCCGTGCTGGGAAGCCTTGGGATATGGCAGATGCAGCGGCTGGCGTGGAAAGAGGGCGTGATCGCCGATATTGAGGCGCATATTCAGGCAGACCCGATCGCCTTGCCGGGGGAAATCACACCTGCTGAGCGGTATTTGCCAGTGGAGATGACGGGGCGGGTGGGGCCAGAGGCGCTGCGGGTTCTGGTCAGTCAAAAGCAGGTGGGCGCGGGCTATCTGGTGGTGTCGGCGTTCGAGACACGGGAGGGGCGGCGTGTGCTGCTTGATCGCGGCTTTGTGCGGATTGAAGGGGCGATTCCTCTGGGAGGAGAGATGCGCGTGGTGGGGAACGTGCATTTCCCGGACGAGCGCGTGAGTGCGACCCCGCCAAATGATGAGGCAAAGAATATCTGGTTTGCCCGTGATGTGATGCGGATGGCAGAGGTTTTGGGAACCGAGCCTGTGCTTGTGGTGGCGCGCCGCGTGGAGCCGGGGGAGGCGGGGATTGCGCCGCTGCCCGTGGACACGACGCATATTCCCAACGATCACTTCGGTTATGCGGTGCAATGGTTCGGTTTGGCCGTTGTGTGGGCGGCGATGACCAGATACTTCCTGTGGCGCAATCGGCGGACTGCGAAAGGCTGAGAATGAAATACGTATCCACGCGAGGCCGGGCGCCCGTGTTGTCATTTGAAGAAGCGATGATGACGGGCTTGGCCCGAGATGGAGGGCTTTACCTGCCCGAGAGCATTCCGGTGATGACGACAGCGCAGATCGCGGCGCTTGAGGGCCTGCCTTATGAGGAGGTGGCGTTTCAGGTGATGTGGCCGTTCCTTGGGGGGGCGTTCACCGCAGAGGAATTCCGGGAGATTTTGGCGCGGTCCTATGCGGGCTTTGCCCATGCGGCGAAGGCGCCGCTGAAGCAATTGGCGCCGGGGCATTTCCTGTTGGAGCTGTTCCACGGGCCGACGTTGGCGTTCAAGGATTTCGCCATGCAGCTCATCGGGCAGATGATGCAGGCGTCGCTGACGAAGTCGGGCAAGCGGATCACCATCGTTGGGGCGACGTCGGGGGATACCGGGTCGGCGGCGATGGAGGCGTTTCGCGGGCTTGAGAATGTGGATGTGTTCATCCTTTATCCGCATGGGCGGGTTTCCGATGTGCAGCGCCGCCAGATGACCACGCCTTCGGAGGCCAATGTGCATGCCGTGGCGATTGATGGCACCTTTGACGACGCGCAGGCGCGGGTAAAGGATATGTTCAACGATTTTGCCTTCCGTGACGAAGTGGGGCTGGCGGGGGTGAACTCGATCAACTGGGCGCGGGTTTTGGCGCAGGTGGTCTATTATTTCTCCGCTGCGGTGTCTTTGGGCGCACCGGGTCGTAAGGTGAGTTTCACAGTGCCGACGGGCAATTTCGGAGATGTGTTCGCAGGGTATATCGCCAAGCAGATGGGGCTGCCGATAGAGCGGCTGGTGGTGGCGACGAACCAGAATGATATCTTGCACCGCTGCTTGTCGACTGGGGCCTATATTCCTGATGGGGTGCAACCGTCGATCAGCCCGTCAATGGATATTCAGGTTTCCTCGAATTTTGAGCGCGCGCTTTACTTTGCCTATGGCAAGGACGGGGCGGCCGTGGCGGGGTTGATGGAGGAGTTGAAGGCGGGCGGTTTCACGCTCTCGCAGGGGGTGAAGGCGGCATTGGCTGGGGCGTTTGATTCCGGGCGATGCTCGGAGGCGGAAACGAGTGCCACGATCACAGCCACGCTAAAGAACGCCGCTGAATTGCTGTGCCCGCATACGGCGGTTGGGGTGAAGGTGGCAGAGGAGCAGCGCGTGCAAGGTGTGCCGATGATCACACTCGCCACCGCGCATCCGGCGAAATTTCCCGATGCGGTGGAAGCGGCCAGCGGCATTCGTCCCGGCCTGCCGCCGCATATGGCAGACCTTTTCGAGCGCCCCGAACGGGTGACGCGATTGAGCAATGATTTGAGCGCGCTGGAAGCGCATGTGCGGGAGCATCGGCGCAAGTGACGGTTCGTCTAGACAGGCTGGCAAACGGGTTTCGCGTGGTGTCAGAGCATATGCCGGGGCTGCAATCGGCCTCGATTGGTATCTGGGTTGAAGCCGGTGCGCGCGATGAGCGGCCCGAGCAAAACGGTATCGCGCATTTCTTGGAGCATATGGCCTTCAAGGGCACGGCGCGGCGCAGCGCCTTGCAGATTGCCGAAGAGATCGAAGATGTGGGCGGCTATCTGAACGCCTATACCAGCCGCGAAAGCACGGCTTATTACGCGCGGGTGTTGCAGGCTGATGTGCCGCTGGCCTTGGATGTGATCGCGGATATCGTGCTCAATCCGGCGTTTGATCCGGCGGAAATCGAGGTGGAGCGCGGGGTGATTTTGCAAGAAATCGGCCAAGCCTATGACACGCCCGATGACATCATTTTCGATTGGTTGCAGGAAGCGGCCTATCCCGATCAGCCGATCGGGCGCACGATCTTGGGGCCAGAGGAGCGCGTGGGCGCGTTTCAGGCCACGGATTTTCGCGGCTTTGTCGCCGAGCATTACGGCCCCGGCCAGTTGACGCTGGCCGCGGCGGGGGCAGTGGATCATGACGCGCTGATGCGCGCAGCCGAGCAGCTTTTTGGCCATCTCGCGCCGATTGCTGCGCCAAAATTCGCGCCAGCGACGTTTGTGGGTGGTGAAGCGCGGCACGTCAAAAAGCTTGAGCAAGCGCATGTGGCTATGGCCTTTGAGGGCCCTGCCTATCGCAATGCCGAGGTTTACACGGCGCAGATCTATTCGGGCGCATTGGGCGGGGGTATGTCGTCACGCCTGTTCCAAGAGATCCGCGAAAAGCGGGGGCTGTGCTATTCGATCTGGTCGCAAACCGGGGCCTATGATGACACAGGCATGATGACGATCTATGCGGGCACTTCGGCGGGCGATCTGGGCGATTTGATGCGGATCACCGTAGACGAGATGAAGCGGGCCGCTGAAGACATGTCGGAGGCGGAGGTGCGCCGGGCGCAGGCGCAAATCAAGGCCGGGATGTTAATGGGTCTGGAGAGCCCGTCGTCGCGTGCGGAGCGACTGGCGCGGATGGTGCAGGTTTGGGACCGGGTGCCAGACCTGTCGGAGATGGTCGAGAAGATCGACGCGGTGAGCGTGGCGGATGTGCGCGCGCATGGCGAAGAAATGGCGTCGAAGGCGGCATTGGCATTGGCGCTTTATGGTCCGGTTCGCAAAGCGCCGACCCTTGCCGCATTGCAGGAGCAACGGGTGGCCTGATGTTTCTGTCCCGGCGCAAGGTGCGGATTGAAACCGAGCGGTTGACGCTGCGATTGCTCACGCATTCCGACCATACGGCATGGTCTGGTTTGCGGCGTGCGAGTGCAGATTTCTTGATGCCTTGGGAACCGAAATGGGCCGAAGACCATCTGACGCGTAAGGGGTTTACCAACCGGGTTTATTGGGGGCAGCGCTCGGTCGCACAGGGCTCGGCGATGCCTTTGGCCTTGATCCGTCGGGAGGATGACCGCCTGTTGGGGGGGATCACGCTGGACAATATCCGGCGGGGGCCTGCAAAGGCAGGGACGCTGGGCTATTGGATTGGTGGGGACTATGCCCGGCAAGGCTATATGCGAGAGGCGCTGCTGGCCGTGGTGCATCATGCGTTTCATGTGCTTGATTTGAGCCGTCTGGAGGCCGCGTGCCTGCCTGAGAATGCGCCGTCGCGTGGGGTGTTGGAAAAGAGCGGCTTCAAATATGAGGGCGTGGCGCAGAGCTATCTTGAGATCAACGGGCGGTGGCGGACGCATGTGCTTTATGCTGCGCTGAGGATGGATCGGCGCGGGCGGACGGACGGATCGTAAGCGATTGCTGCGTCAGACTTTTTGAGTGACAAACACGCCTGCGGCCATCAAGGCCACGCCCAAGCCACGCGTGAGGGTGAAGGGGGTCAGGCGCGCGCCGAAGAGGCCGAAGTGATCAATCACCGAGGCCGAGACGAGCTGGCCCAAGAGCACGAAGAACACCGCATTGCCGATGCCGAATTTGGGCGCGATCCATGTGATGGAGAGCACATAGAAGGCCACAAAGAGCCCGGCGAGAAGCGTGTGTTTTGGCGCAAAGGGGATGGCGCCAAGGGCGCCCGATTGGCGGGTAAGAAGTGTGACGGTCAGTGCGGCCAGCGTGGCCACGGCAAAGAGCACGACTGAGGCCGCAGCAGGCGCGCCGATATGGCGGCCCAAGGCCGCATTGAGGGCCGCGAGGAGGGGGATGCCCATGCCTGCGGCGAACATCACGAGAGCGTAGGTGGTGGTTTGGGGCATGGGGGCTCCTGCGGCGATGATGGGTTAGGCGGCAAAGAAAGTGGCGGTGGCGGTTGCCGTGGCCTTTTCCTCGGGGAGTGCAATGAGGGTGGCGCGGGTGAAGATCAGCGCCTTGCCTGCGCGCACGACCTCTGCTTCGCAGCGGATCATCGTGCCGCGTCCGGGGCGCAGGAAGTGGGTGTCGAGCGTGGTGGTGGCTATGGGGCGCATTTCGCCGAAATGACCCGCGCAGGCAAAGACCATCGCAGTGTCGGCCATGGCGGCCAAGGCTTGGCCCGACACAATGCCCCCCATCCGCGCCAGATCGGGGGTAATTGGCATGGTGAGAACCGCCCGTTCGGGGCCAATTTCGGCGATCGTGAGATCAAGAGCCTGCACCCATGGCGCAAAGGCATCGGCCAACCAGCGCTGCGCGTCGTCTTTGGTGAGGGGGGAGGGCGATGTCATGACATTCTCCGAGGCGGACTGACGGCAAGATGGCGGCAATATGTGCCCTTGTCCATGCAGCACTGATCCAGATCAAGACGGGTGGATCAGGGCTCTGACATGATCGGTGCAGCGAAGGGACGAAGGAGGGGGTGATGTGGGTTATCCTAAGTGTCTTGGGATGTGTTGCGGTGGCGGGCTGCGCGGCACCGATGCCGCCGGGCGCGGAGCTTTATGATGCGCTATGCGCCGGATGCCATGGGCAAAATGGCGACGGTGACGGCGCGGTTGCGGCGGAATTGCCCGTGGCCCCTGCGGATTTGACAAGGCTCGCGGCGCGAAATGACGGGGTTTTCCCCAAAGATCATGCGATGGCTTGGATCCACGGCTATCCTGATCGCTACAATATCAGAGTGATGCCGGAGTTTGGCCCGCTGTTGGACGGGCCGATGGTGCGGGTGCAGGCCGAGGATGGCACGGAGGTGCTGACGTCAAAGGCGTTGGTGCAGATCGTGGCCTATCTGGAAGCTATCCAACAAACCGAGTGATCTGCGCCGAACTCCCCTTTTGCCCGGTCACGGCCCCTTGCTATGGGCGGGCGCGCGTGGCTCACTTGCCCGAAGGCTTGCCAAGGCCTGACCTGAAATGGAGACGATCGAATGACTTTCTGCACCCGCTTTGCTCTGCTGGCCACAACGCTTTGCGCGCTAGCCGCTTGCGTAGAACAGGAAATGCCCGAGGCCAGCGAGGGAGCGGCGCTTTATGCGGAGAATTGCGCGATATGCCATGGGCCCTTGGCGCGCGGGGATGGGCCGATTGCGGCGGGTCTCTCGCCCAAACCCAGTGATTTGACAAAGATCACCCGGCGCGCGGGCGATACGTTTCCGCGTGCAGCGGTGCTGTCAAAGATCGACGGCTATACCAAGCAACCCAAAGACGCCCAGATGCCGGAGTTCGGCCTGCTGTTGCGTGGTGCCACAGTGCCCGTGGATGTGGGCGGCAATCAGCCAAGCCCGGTGCCGCGCCCTCTGGCCGCATTGCTGGCCTATCTCGAAACGATCCAGCGCTAATCGCAGATCCCTGCGCGGGTTGCGCCCGCCCAAGGCAATTGCACTTGGGGGCGGGGGGCGGACCCCAAAGGCGGCACATCCATGACCTGTGCCAACATGGCGCGCAAACGATGGGTGCGCGGCGCGTCGGGGGCCAAGGCGCGACAGCAGACAAACTCTTCTACAATCGAGGCCTGCTGCTCGTAGCCAAAGGCGAGAAACTCGGCTTGGGTTTCGGGATCGAACAGATAGGGATCGTCTGAGGTGACATGCTCTAGGGCGCCTTTCAAAGGCGAATAGCCCGTGCGTGCCCGTTCCTGCCATTGCCAGATATGGGTCATCTCATGGGCAAAGAGCATGGCGCGGTCCAAGTCCATCGCGTCGGGCCAGCCAGCCAGAAAATCCTTGCGATAGATATCGCGGCGAAACCACACCGTGTGAAACCCTGCCATTGCTGCGGGGGCCACCCAAACCCGCCCTTCGGTGACGGGCGGATAGACCCGCTCGACACAGGTGACCCGAGGGCGCGGTTTGCGGCTGTTCAGATAAGGGGTCACGGCCAGATTGCCCGACAATCGAGTGCTCGTCTGGGCAAAGGATGGGCCGTGCAGTCCTGCCAGAAACGCGCGCTCATTGTCTGACAAGGGCCGCGCACAGCCTGTCACACCGAGCCAGATCAACAGACATACAATCACGCGTCGCATGTGCGAGATTGGCGCAGCCTAAACGCGGCTGGTCAAGCGCCTGACCTTGGGCGTTGCAAAATATTTCAACACCTGTCGCGGCAAAGGGCATGGCGGGGTGCCCCAAGTGCAGCCCGGTTCAGGCGCGCGGCAGGTCGTCTTCGAGATAATAGCGGATATTGTCTTGGAAACTCTCATCGGCTTCGAGGCCCAATTCCAATGACTTGCCTGCGCGAATGTCCCAGCGCCACCCCATGACAATGCGCTCGATCTCGGGCTGGCTTTCCCAGCGGATCAGCTTGGCGGGACCGGGGCCTGCGACGGCTGTCATCGCATCAATCAGTTGCTGAATGGTCCATATCCGGCCCGGCATGATCATGGCGCGGTTTTGGCCAAGCTTTTCCTCGGCCACTTCGGCGCCGCGCACGAGATTTTCAGCGCACATCCGCGGCGAGAGGTAAAAATGTGGAAACTCTGGTCCGACTGGGCAGATCGCCTCTTGGCCGTTCAACGGCTCGCGCAGGATTGAGGACATGAAGGACGAGGCCGCGCGGTTTGGTTTGCCGGGGCGCATTGAAATAGTGGGCAGGCGGAAGGCGCGGCCATCGATGAAGCCTTTGCGGGCATAGTCCTGCACCAGCATTTCGCCAATGGCTTTTTGGGTGCCATAGGACGTTTGGGGGTTGAGGACCACGTGGTCGGTGATCGGGTTCGGGGCCTCGCCGCCGAAGACGGCGATGGAGGAGGAGAAAACCAGTGTGGGTTTGGTGCCCAAGGCACGGGCGCGCTCGAGCACGGCCATTGTGCCTTGCAGGTTGATCTGCATGCCTGCCTCAAACTCGGCCTCTGCATGGGCGGAGACGATGGCGGCCAAGAGGTAGATCACATCGGTGCCTGCCGGAATGGCGGCGGCGACAGACGCGGGATTGGTGATGTCGCAGACCATCGTGTCGCAGCCTGCGGTGGCTGGGGGCATGACAATATCTGCCAGTGTGATGCGCGTGATGGATTTGCCTTTGAAGTGGCCGCGCGCGCAGAGGTTTTGCGCGAGTTTTTGGCCGACGACGCCGCCGCCGCCGAGGATGACGATATTCATCTGGAAACTCCCGAAAGGGCGGCAGGCACCAGCGCGCCGCGAAATTGAATGACGTTGGAGGCGAGGTGGATTGCTCTGCGCGCGGCCTCTGTTGCGGTTTGGTTCATGGCCAGCCCAGCCAGAAACGCCCCGGCGAAGCTGTCGCCAGCTGCTGTGGTGTCGACAGGATTTAGAACATTCGGAGGCGTATGTTTATCGCTGCTTTTCCCATCCCACAAGTGCACGGCGCCTGCGCCTTGTTTGACGGCGACGATCTGCGCGCCCAAGTTGGCGTAGCGGTCGCGGGTGATCTCGGGGGAGGTGTCGCCAAAGAGCGGCGCGTCTTCGTCGAAGGAGGGGAGCACGATGGATGCGGCGCGCGCGCCCAGTGTGACGCCTGCGCGCATTGCGTCGGTGCTTTCCCAGAGTCGGGGGCGCAGGTTGGTATCGAAGGCAACGGTGGCGCCGGCGTCGCGGGCGCAGGTGAGGACAGCGCAAAGGGTCTCGCGCCCTGCGGGCGGCAAGATGGCAAGGGTGATGGCCGAAAAGTGCAGCGTATGGTGGTCTTTTACGATTGCCTCAAGCCATGCTGGATCATCGGCAAGGGTTTTGGCGGCTGATTGGCTGCGCCAGTAAGAAAAGCTGCGTTCGCCTGCGTTCAGAGAAATCATATAGAGACCGACGGTGCGGCTTGGGTGGCGGCGCAGAGCGGTGGTGTCGATGCCTTGGGCCTCTATGAAGGCGGCCATTTCATCGGAGGCGGCATCGGAGCCGATCACCGAGCCAAATCCGACGTTCCAGTGTTTCGGCAGCAATTGGCGGGCATACCATGCGGCATTGAAGGTATCGCCAGCAAAGCCGCGCCGATAGAGGCCATCGCCTGCGTCCGAGAGCTCGACCATACATTCGCCAAGGGCGAGGAAGCGGCTCACAAGAGGCCTCGGGCGGCAAGGTTTCGCATCAAGGCCCCTGTGCCAAAGGTCCATTCCGGGGCTTCGGTGGACAGGCGCACGGTGTTTTCCAAAGCGCCCAAGTGGGGCTCGGCGATGGTCACGTGATCGCCGAGATGGTGGGTGAAGCCTTGGCCCGGGGCGTCGCGGTCTTCGGTTGGGGCAAAGAGCGTGCCGAGAAACAGCAAGAAGCCGTCGGGATATTGGTGGTGGCGACCAATGGTCTGTTTGACGATATCAGCCGGATCGCGCGAGATTTCCTGCATCGACGAGCGGCCCGTGAGGGTGAAGCCATCGGTGCCCGTGACTGTAAGGGTGAGTTCGGCGGCGCGGGCGGTGTCGAGGGAATAGGTTTCATCAAAGAGGCGGATGAACGGGCCGATGGCGCAACTGGCATTATTGTCTTTGGCTTTGGACAGTAGGAGCGCCGAGCGGCCTTCTACGTCCCGCAGGTTGACGTCATTGCCCAAGGTCGCCCCGAGAATATGGCCTTTGGACGAGACGGCGAGGACGATCTCTGGTTCGGGGTTGTTCCATTGGCTGATGGGATGCAGGCCAACCGTGGCGCCCCAGCCAACAGCGGCCATGGGTTGGCATTTGGAAAACACTTCGGCGTCGGGGCCAATGCCGACTTCCAGATATTGCGACCACATGCCTTCGGCTTGCAGCAAAGCTTTGACTTGCATGGCCTTTTCTGATCCGGGGACCAGACCGCGCAGGCTGTCGCCGATCATGGCTTGAACTTTGGTGCGGATTTCTTCGGCGCGGGTGAGGTCGCCTCCGGCGCGTTCCTCGATAACCCGCTCGAGCATGGAGCGGGCAAACGTCACGCCTGCGGCTTTGATGGCTTGCAGATCGGCGGGGGCGAGCAGGCGGAGGGCTTCGGGGTCGTCCGTCGGCGAGAGATCTGCAAGGGCGCAGACTGCTTCGCCGGGGGTTTCTCGGAGCCAGCCAACGGGATCGTGCAGCTCCAGCAAGGCCGAGAGCGTCGGCACGGCGGGGCAGGTGACATCATGGAGATGACCTGCGCGGAGTGTAACGACGGCTGGGCCGATGCCGGGACGCCAGAGGCGGCCAATGAAAGTGCCGGCGGAAAATGCGGTCGGGTTCATTTCACTTCCCCCATTTCAGCACGACGGGGTCGAGCGGGGCCAAGAGGTTGAGCAGCATTGTTGCTGTGGGGGCGGGCAGGGGAGCGATGGGATGGCGGCAGTAGGCGGAGTGGAACACGCCGCCCGCAACCATGGCAACCTTGGCGGCGCGAAAGCCGCATTGGCGGTTTTCGTGGTTGATGGCGGGCAAGATCCGGGCATAGCCCGCTGCAGCTTTGTCCTGTGCGCCTGCGAGCCAGTGCCGCACCACAGGGCCGATAAGGTCGGGGATCATCGCAGAGGTCATGCAGCCGCGTGCGCCTGCGTCGAGATCGGCCAGAAGCGAAATGCCTTCTTCTCCGTCAAAAGGCCCTTCGATGGCCGTGCCTGCTTCGGCCAGCAATGCGCGAAGTTTGGATGCGGTGCCCGCACATTCGATTTTGAAAAGCGTCAGCATCTCGATCTCGCGCGCCATCCGCGCCAGAAGCGCCACGGGCAGATCGACGCCCGAGAGCGGCGCGTCTTGCAGCATGATTGGAATGCCGACGGCCCCAACGGCGCGGAATTGTTCAAAGGTTTGCTCTGGCGTGCCTTTGAGGAGTGCGCCGTGATAGGGCGGCATCATCATGACGGCGGAGGCCCCCAATGCCTTTGCTTCATGGGCGCGCGCGACCACAAGAGGGGTGGCGAAATGTGAAATCGTGACGATGACGGGCACGCGGCCTGCGATATGTTCAAGGCAAAGGCGGGTCAGAATGGCGCGTTCGGCGTCTGAGATCAGGAATTGCTCGGAGAAATTGGCAAGGATGCAGATGCCATCAACCCCTTGATCCACCATGCAATCGAGTGCGCGTTTCATCCCGTCGAGATCAAGGCTGCCATCGTCATGAAATGGGGTCGGGGCTACGGGCCAGACACCAGAGGGAGATTTCATCATTCGTCGACCCGTCTGTTGCAGATATAGGGGAGCAGCCAAGATGCTGAAGCGCGTTTGGCGCGGCGAGGGTGTATCGGGGCGGTGTGTGTCACGCCAAAGCACTCCAGACCGAAAGGGCGACGACGCCGAGAAGGGCACAGGCCATCACGATATTGATGCGGCGCTGGGTGCGCGGGGCGAGGTTGAGGCGGCGCAGCGCGACGCCCGCCCAGAGCCAGCCCAAGTGAATGGGAATCCAGATTGCGTTCATGATCAACAGCTTGAGCGCAGTTTCCCCGGCAAGATTTCCAGCCCAGAAGGGAAACCCGGTGATCAGCGCCGAATTGACCGCATAGGCCTTGGGATTGACCATTTGCAGAAAGACACCGGCGCGCAGGCCCGGCGCGTTTTGCGTTTCGATGAAGGCAATGCGGGCGCCGGCAAAGGCGATTTTTGACGCCAGAAAAAGCAGGTAGCCTGTGGAGGCCGCCATGAGCACGTACCGCAGCCAAGGCAGGGACAGCACGATGGCCGCCAATCCCGAGATGACGGCAAAGGTCACAAGATTTGTGCCGATAAAGAGACCCGCCACATAGCGCAGCCCCGCCCGAAAGCCAAAGGCCGAGCCAACGCCAGCCGTCGAAAGCACCCCTGGCCCCGGCGTGATGATCAAGAGCACGACCGCGGCGGCAAAGGTGAGGGCCCCTGTGATAATCTCTGGGGTCATGCGTCAGCGAAGGTCAGATGCACCTTCATCGATTGCGCGCGGTCGGCGGCGGTGGCGAAGGCCGCGGCGTAATCCGCCAGCGGGAACGTATGGGTGAGCAGTGGTTTCACGTCGATCAGGCCTTTGAGCATCAAGGTCACGGCGGTGGCAAATTCCTCGTGGAAGCGGAAGGAGCCTGTAAGGCGGAGTTCCTTGGCGGTGATGGCCATCATCGGGAGTGTCATATCGCCAGAAAGGCCCAGTTGCACGATCTGTCCCCGTGGGCGCAGCGCCGGGATCGCCGCGCGCAGGGCAGGTTCGGCACCCGAGCATTCAAAGAGCACATCAACGCAGCCTTTGGCGCGTTGATAGGGCGCCAGCGCGTCTGGAGTGTTTGCGGTGTTGAGGGTGACATCGGCCCCGGCGCTTCGGGCATAGTCCAAGGCACGGTCGGAAATATCGGTGGCGATGATCTCGGCGGCGCCAGCACGGCGGGCCGCGCATATCGTCAGAACGCCAATCGGCCCGCAGCCTGTGACAAGCACGCGCGTTCCGGTCAATCCGCCCGCTTGGCGCACAGCATGAAGGCAGACGGCGAGTGGTTCGGCCATTGCCGCCTCAGAGGCGGTGAGGCCATTGGCCAGCACGCATTGGCGGGCATCGGCAATAAGCGCTTCGCGAAACGCGCCCTGAATATGGGGGAAGGGCATTGCAGAGCCGTAGAACCGCATGTTGAGGCAGTGATTGGGCAATCCGCGCAGGCATTCGCCGCAGTCACCGCAAGGGCGGGAGGGCGAGACCGCAACAAGATCGCCAATGGCCAGATCAACAACGCCTGCGCCCAGAGCCGTGACGCGGCCTGACACCTCATGGCCAAGGATCATTGGTTGCTTGAGGCGCACAGTGCCAAAGCCCCCATGATTGAAATAGTGCAGGTCCGAGCCGCAAATCCCGCCACGAAGTAGGGCGATTGACACTTCGCCCTTCCCAGGCTCTGGCGCATTGCAGTCTTCGAGCCGCAGGTCTTTCGCGCCATAGGCATAGAGTGCTTTCATCGCCTCACCATCCTCCCCGATGCAGCCGGGTTGCACCCCGGCGGAAATGGTATACCATTTTCAAAGAGAATGGGGCGAGGGCTGCGGGATTGTCAACCGCAGCTGAAAGGGAGAGCGATGACACTTTTCGATCTGACGGGGCGGCGGGCGTTGATCACAGGGGCTTCGATGGGCATCGGCTATGCTTTGGCCCGAGGGCTGGCGGCCGCTGGGGCGACTGTCGTGCTCAATGCGCGCGATGCGCGCCGACTTGAAGCGGCAGCAGCGGCTTTGAGAGAGCAGGGCGCAAATGTCGAGACGAGCGTGTTTGACGTAACCGATGGCGCAGGCGTGCGGGCTGCGGTGGACCAGATGGAAACCGAGGGGCGCGCCATCGACATCTTGGTAAATAACGCCGGCATGCAGCATCGCGGCCCTTTGGAGGATTTCCCCGAGGAGGCCTTTGATCGGTTGATGAAAACCAACGTCTATTCGGCGTTTTTTGTGGGGCAGGCTGTGGCGCGGCACATGATCGGGCGCGGGCGTGGCAAGATCCTCAATATCGCGTCGGTACAGACCGCACTCGCCCGGCCCGGCATCGCGCCCTACACGGCGACCAAAGGGGCCGTGGCCAATCTTACCAAAGGCATGGCGACTGATTGGGCAAAATATGGTCTCAATTGCAATGCCATAGCGCCGGGGTATTTCGAGACGCCGCTAAACGCCGCGCTTGTGGCTGACCCGGCCTTCTCGGAGTGGCTGGCCAAGCGCACACCTCAAGGGCGCTGGGGGCGCGTCGAAGAGCTGGTCGGGGCGGCAGTTTTTCTGGCTTCAGACGCGGCCAGCTTTGTGAACGGGCACACGCTCTTTGTTGATGGCGGGATCACGGCAAGCCTCTGACGACTAGAGCACGGCCTGCAATAGCCAAAGCGTGCCCATGCCTGCCCCAATCGCGCCGACGACTGAAAACCGCAATCCGACAATAAACGCCGCCGCCGCTGCGATCAATCGAACCGGGTCTACCTCGCCACCTGTGGCAGAGGGCCAAAGCACCATCGGTGTCACCATGGCGGGCAACACCGCGACGCCCACATATTTCAGATGGCGCATCGCCCAATCAGGCAATTGGCGCCGTCCGAGAAAGCCCAAGAACGAAAAGCGGATCAAAAAGGTGCCGATGCCGAGTGCGGCGGTGAGGGACCAAAAGCTGACAGGATCAAGTGTCATGCCGGTGTCCTGCGCTGCGCGATGCGCCGCTCGGTCTCGGCACCGACCAGCATGGCCACAAAGGCTGCCAGGAGCAGCCCCACACCCGTGGGCAGGGGCGCAAAGAGCATCGCAAACACCACAGAGGTGAAGGCGGCCAAAATATGTGGCAAGCTCCGCAGCATCGGCGCAATCAGCGCGATAAAGCAAACCGGTGCAGCGAAATCGAGAGACCAGGTGGCCGGGATCGATTCTCCGATCAAAGCCCCAGTCAGTGTCGCGCCATACCAAAGCGGGCAGATCAGCAGCATTGCTCCGAAATAAAACGCCACCTTCTCGCCCTTGCTCATGGCGGGGTTGTCTTCAAACTCTCGTCCCGCCACGGCATAGGCCTGATCCACCATGAGATATGCCATCAGCGCCCGCTGCCAGATCGGCGCATGGCCTAAATGCGGCACGAGCGCTGCGGAATACATCGCCATCCGCAGATTGACCGCCAAAGCGGCAAAAAGCGCTAAAAAGGCGGAGGCATTCTCTTGCAAAAGCGAAAGAGCGGTGAACTGCGACGCGCCGGCAATGACCAGGACCGACATCGCCATCGTCTCGATCAAATCGAGCCCGGCATCTCGCGCAACTACTCCAAAAAGCACACCGAATGGCACGGCCGCCACGACAAACGGCGCACAGGCCCACCAGCCACGCCAGAACGCCGCACGCAAGGTTGGGTCACTATAGGAGGTCAAAGAGGCACGCATGGCGCGTCGCTACCGTGCCTTTCGTCGAAGTGCCAGAGGGGCTGATGGCTTTCTCTTTGCAAAAAATATCCCCGGGGGAGTTTGAGGGGGCAGGCAGCCCCCTCATGCTGCCGCTGTCGCCTGCGGCTCTTGGTTGGAGGCTGCGCGATTATGCTTGATTTTGGTATACCAGACTGATGGTATACCATTTTAAAGAGGGCGGCGCCCGGGAGCGCTGGGAAGGAATGTAATGTCTGATACACGTGCAAACAAGCGGTTCCGCAGTCAAGAATGGTTTGATAACCCCAACAATCCCGGCATGACGGCGCTTTATGTCGAGCGCTATCAGAATCAGGCCTATACGCGCGAAGAAATCCAGAGCGAGCGGCCGATTATCGGTATTGCCAACACAGGGTCCGATATTGCGCCTTGCAACAAGATCCACGTTTTCTTGATGGACCGGATCAAGGCGGGAATCCGGGATGCGGGCGGGGTGCCGATGGAATTTCCGGTGCACCCCATTCAGGAGACGGGAAAGCGCCCGACGGCTGCGCTGGATCGCAACCTCACTTACCTCAGCTTGGTTGAGGTCTTGCATGGCTATCCCCTTGACGGCGTCGTGTTGTGCACGGGCTGTGACAAGACCACGCCTGCGCTTTTGATGGGGGCTGCGACGGTGGATATTCCGGCGATTGCGCTCAATGGCGGGCCAATGCTCGATGGGTGGTGGAAGGGCAAACGTGCCGGATCAGGGACCATCGTGTGGGAATCGCGCCGTCTTTTGGCCGAAGGAAAGATTGACTACGAAGAGTTCATGAGCCGGGTATGTGCCTCGGCTCCGTCCTTGGGGCATTGCAACACGATGGGGACAGCCTCGACGATGAACGCAATGGCCGAAGCGCTGGGCATGTCCTTGACAGGCAACTCCGCGATCCCTGCGCCGTTCCGGGAGCGGATGGCGATGGCTTATGAGACGGGCAAGCGTGCGGTGCAGATGGTATATGAGGACCTCAAACCCTCGGATATTCTGACGCGGGAAGCCTTTGAGAACGCGATTGTCGTCAATTCGGCCATTGGTGGATCGACCAATGCGCCGCCGCATTTGCAGGCGATTGCACGGCATGCCGGGGTGGAGCTGCATGTGAAGGATTGGCAGACTGTCGGGTTTGACGTGCCGCTCTTGGTGAATATGCAGCCTGCGGGCGCATATCTGGGCGAGAGCTTTTACCGCGCGGGCGGGGTGCCTGCGGTTATGGGCGAGCTTCGCAAGGCCGGACGCATTCATCAGGGGGCCATGACGGCGACGGGGCGGACCATGGGCGAGAACCTTGCGCCTTGGCAAAGCGAAGACACGGATGTGATCAAGAGCTATGACGCGCCTATGCGGGAGAATGCCGGGTTCTTGGTGCTTTCGGGCAATCTTTTTGACTCGGCCTTGATGAAAACCTCGGTGATTTCAAAAGATTTCCGCGAGCGGTTTTTGCTCAAGCCCGGAGCGGAAGGTATTCATGAGGCGCGGGCCATCGTGTTTGAAGGGCCGGAGGATTATCACGACCGCCTTAATGATCCGGCTTTGGAGATTGATGCGGAGTGTATCTTGTTCATCCGTGGGGTGGGCTGTGTGGGCTATCCCGGTTCGGCGGAGGTGGTGAATATGCAACCGCCTGATGCGCTGATCCGGGCGGGTGTGCAGCATTTGCCCACCGTCGGGGATGGGCGCCAGTCGGGCACCTCGGAAAGCCCGTCTATTCTGAACGCCTCGCCGGAATCGGTCGTTGGGGGGGGGCTTGCCTATCTCAAGACGGGGGATCGGGTGCGGCTTGATCTCAATGCCTGCACTTTGGACGCTTTGGTGCCGGAGGATGAATGGGCGGGGCGCAAGGCGGCATGGGTGCCGCCTGTGATCGAGCATCAGACGCCATGGCAGGAGATTTATCGCCAGCATGTGGGGCAGCTTTCCGATGGGGGCTGTTTGGAATTGGCGACGGTTTATCGCCGTGTGGCGCAGAAATTGCCGCGCGATAACCACTAAGCGCGCGATTTTTCGCGTTAAATTGACCTTGTGATAGAAGGGCGGGCCGGAAAGACTGGCCCGCAAAGAGACAGCTGCTGCGGGCAGGGGGAGACCAGCGATGAAAACGATCATGATCACCGGGGCAGGCAGCGGCGTGGGCCGTGTGACGGCGCGGGCGTTTTGGCCGCGGGGTGGCATGTTGTCCTGACGGGACGGCGAGAGGCGCCGCTGGTGGAAACAGCAGGCGGCCATGCCAATGCGCGGGTTATTCAGATGGATGTGTCTGATGCGGCGTCCGTTGAGGCGGGATTTGCCGCAGTGGAAGCAGAGTTCGGACGGCTTGATGCTTTGTTCAACAATGCGGGTGTAAGTCTGAAATCGACGATGATCGACGAGATCAAGGTCGAGGATTGGATGAACCTTTGCAATATCAACATCACGGGGATGTTCTTGTGTGCGCGCGCGGCTTTTGGCCTGATGCGGCGGCAAGCGCCGCAAGGCGGGCGGATCATCAACAACGGGTCTGTTTCGGCGCATGTGCCACGCTATGGCTCGGTGCCTTACACGATGTCGAAACATGCGGTGACGGGGCTGACGCGCACGCTGTCGCTGGATGGGCGGCAGTTCAATATTGCCTGTGGGCAGGTAGATATCGGCAATGCGCTGACAGAGATGGCCCATGCGATGACGCAAGGCGTGCCGCAGGCCGATGGGTCGATCAAGGTAGAGCCGGTGATGGACGCGACGCATGTGGCCTCGTCGGTGCTGCATATGGCGGAGCTACCGCTGTCGGCGAATGTGCAGTTCATGACTGTGATGGCGAGCGCGATGCCGTTTATTGGCCGGGGCTGACGCCGGGTTCGGGCGGGCTATTCCGAGGGATGGACGGATCGGCGCGTTGTGGTGATTGACAGGCGGGTGTGAGGCAGAGGAAGCTCGCGCCATGACACATCAAAACGCGCTCCGTGACATCCTTGAAACCCCGGATATGGGGATCATCCTTTCAGACGGTTGCCGCTTGTCAGCGCGGGTTTGGATGCCACAGGACGCGGCGGACGATCCTGTTCCTGTAATTTTGGAATATCTCCCGTATCGCAAGCGCGATGGCACCTGCGCGCGTGATGCGCTGACGCATCCGTGGTTTGCCAAGCGGGGCTATGCCTGCCTGCGGGTGGATATGCGCGGCAATGGCGATAGCGAAGGGCTGATGGAGGATGAATATACGCCGCAAGAATTGGCCGATGCTTGCGAGGTGATCGCATGGGCCGCTGCCCAGCCTTGGTGCAATGGCCGGGTGGGAATGATGGGGATCAGTTGGGGTGGGTTCAACAGCTTGCAAGTGGCGGCGCTGCAACCTGATGCGCTCAAGGCGATTGTGACGCTGTGCTCGACGGTGGATCGGTATGCTGACGATATTCATTACAAGGGCGGGTGCCTGTTGAATGAGAATTTGGGGTGGGGGGCCACGATGTGGGCCTATTCCTCACGCGCGCCGGACCCGGCCTTGCGGGAGGATTGGCGCAAGATTTGGCTGGAGCGTTTGGAGCATGAGCCGTTTTTACCGGAAGTTTGGCTGCGCCATCAAAATCGGGATGATTATTGGCAGCACGGATCGGTTTGCGAGGATTTCAGCGCGATAAAGGCAAAGACCTTGGCCGTGGGCGGCTGGGGGGACAGCTACAAGAACGCGGTGCCGCAATTGGTTGCGGCCTTGCCGGGGGCAAAGGGGATTGTTGGGCCATGGGTGCATAAATATCCGCATTTTGCTGTGCCCGGCCCGCGTATCGGGTTTTTGCAGGAAGCCGAGCGCTGGTGGGCGCGTTGGTTGAAGGATACCCCGACAGGGGTGGAGGATGATCCCGATTACACGGTCTATCTGATGGATGGGGTGCGCCCGGCGACGTGGTATCTGGAGCGGCCGGGACGGTGGATTGTGGCCGATGCCTCGGGCGGAGAGGTGACGCGGCATCATTTGGCCGGGCAGGCTTTGGCCGCGACACCGGGGCCTGTCGAGGCTTTGGTGGCGTCGCCGCAGCATACGGGGGGCGATAGCGGGGAATATTGCGCGATTTGGCTGGGCCCGGAAATGCCGGGTGATCAGCGGGCGGATGACGCGCTTTCGGTGGTTTGGGAGGGCGATACGCTGGCGCAGGACTGCGCGATTTCAGGTGCGCCGCATGTGGCTTTGCGGCTGATGTCCGACAAGCCCTTGGGGCAGATCGCGGTGCGGCTGTGCCATGTGCATCCTGATGGCGCGACGACGCGGATCACCTATGGCGTGCTCAATCTGGCGCATCGCAATGGGCACGCCCGCCCAGAGCCTCTGCCGGTGGGCGAGGTCGTAGAGGTGGCGCTGGATCTTGACCACATCGCCTATTGCGTCCCAGCCGGGCATCGGTTGCGTTTGGCGGTGTCGAATGCCTATTGGCCGCTGCTGTGGCCCAGCCCAGAAGCAGGGCAATTGACTATCTCGGGGGGCTATGTGGATGTGCCTTGCGTGGTGCGCCCGCGGCGCGATGAGCGGGTGTTCCCAGAGCCAGACAGTGAGGCGGCGTGGGAGACAGAGCCGCTGCGCGCGGGCGACAATAGCCGTCGTGTGGTGACGGATATGAAAACTGGCGAGATCACCTTGGAAATTGTGGATGATTTCGGCCTGCGGCGCGATTCGGACCATGGGCTGATTTCGGGGTCGGTGGCGCGAGAGTGGTGGACGATCCATCCTGACGACCCGCTTTCAGCGCGGGGTCGGACGCATTGGACTGAGGAAATGGCGCGCGACGGGATTGTGCTTCGCACGGAAACTTTCACGGAAATGTGGTCGGACGCAGCAGAGTTCCATCTTGCCGGGCGGATTGAGGCCTATGAGGGTGAAAAACTGTTTTACAGCCGTAAGGTGAGTGCTCGCGTGCCGCGTGACCACAGATGAGAGAATGACAAAAAAGTTCGGGATTTTTCTTGATAACCCGGGCGCAATGGGCATTGTTGACTCATCAGTCAATGTCACCGGAACAAACCGGGGCGCCTTTTCGATGGCCAATAGGGAGGCTACCATGAACGACCGCGATCAACAGATCTCGCATTTTACCAAACTCGCAGCGAAGGGCCGCATGACGCGGCGCGAATTCGTTGGCCGTATGACCGCATTGGGCGTGACCGCGGCAATGGCCAATGTCATGCTGTCAAATGCCGCGAAAGCGGCGGGGCCTGTCAAGGGCGGCACGCTCAAGATCGGTTCGGTTGGTGGCGAGAGCACCAACACGCTGGATCCGGCATTGGCTGCGAGCCAAGTGCCCTATCACAACCTGCACAGCTTTGGCGAAACGCTGGTTGAAGTCGCCGCCGATGGCAGCATCGGCTATCGTTTGGCAGAATCCGTGGAATCGACACCCGACGCGAAAACTTGGCGTTTCAAGATCCGTTCCGGTGTGGAGTTCCACAATGGTCAAACCGTGACCGCGCAAGACGTAATGCGGACTATGGAGCGCCATTCGAACGAAGAGTCGAAGTCGGGCGCGCTTGGCATCGTGAAGGGCATCGAGTCGATGTCGGTTGATGGTGATACGTTTGTCGTCAACCTTGGCACGGCCAACGCTGACCTTCCCTATTTGATGGCGGATTACCACCTGATGATCCAGCCCGATGGCGGCTTTGACAATCCAGCGGCGGGGATCGGTTCGGGCGCTTACATGCTGGTCTCGGACGAGCCGGGTGTGCGTCACCTGTGGAAAAAGAACCCGAACTATTGGGACAGCACCCGCGGCCATGTGGACGAGATCGAGATCATCGTCATCAACGACTCAACTGCCCGTATGGCGGCGTTGCAGTCGGGTCAGGCGCATATCGTCAACCGCGTCGATCCAAAGGTTGCAGGACTTCTGAGCCGTGCGCCGGGCGTACAAGTGGTAAACACCGGAGGCCCTGGCCACTATGTGTTCATCATGCATTGCGACACCGCACCTTTCGACAACAACGACCTGCGTTTGGCGCTGAAATATGCAATCAACCGTCAGGAAATGGTGGACAAGATCCTGCAGGGCTATGGGTCGGTGGGCAATGACTTCCCGATCAACAGCGCCTATCCGCTTTTCGACAACTCGATCCCGCAGCGTGAGTATGATGCGGCCAAAGCGGCAGAGCATTATAAGAAATCCGGCCATGATGGCAGCCCCATCGTGCTGCGTGTGGCCGATGGTGCCTTCCCGGGTGCGGTGGATGCGGCAGCGCTCTTCCAGCAGTCGGCCGCTGCGGCGGGTATTCCGCTGGAAATCAAGCGGGAGCCAAACGACGGTTACTGGTCGGAAGTCTGGAACAAGCAACCCTTCTGCGCCTCGTATTGGGGTGGCCGTCCGGTGCAGGACCAGATGTATTCCACCGCCTATCTCTCGACGGCTGACTGGAACGACACGAAGTTCAAGAGCGAGGCCTTCGACGCCAAGCTTCTGGCCGCTCGTGCCGAGCTGGACGAGACCAAGCGCAAGGGCCTTTACAGCGAAATGGCCAATATGCTGCGCGACGAAGGCGGCCTGATCTGCCCGATGTTCAACGACTATGTTGATGGTATCTCGGACAAGCTTCAGGGCTGGGAAAAGGATGGCACGGGTGAACTCATGGGTGGCCGCGCCAGCCAAGTTTGCTGGCTCGCCTGATCCGGGTCTGGCATAGATGCACCCGATTTTGAAATTGGTGCTCCAGCGCATTGCGCTGGGGCTCCTGCTTCTTCTCGCCGCCTCGGCGCTGATTTTTGCTGGGACAATGATCCTGCCGGGTGATGTCGCGCAGTCAATCCTTGGGCAATCCGCAACTCCACAATCATTGGCTAATCTGCGTCAGGAACTCGGCCTCGATGTGCCTCCGGTTCAGCGGTATTTCAACTGGCTTGGCGGTGTCTTGCAGGGCGATCTGGGGACCTCGCTGACCAATCGGCTCGATATTGCCGAAACGATGGGCCGACGCTTGGGCAATACGATGTTCCTTGCGTTTTGGGCCGCAGTGATCTCGGTGCCTTTGGCGATTTTCTTGGGTCTTTTGGCTGTGCGCTATGAAGGCCGCTGGCCTGACAAGCTGATTTCGGGGGTCACCTTGGCCTCGATTTCCATCCCGGAATTCCTGATTGGCTATGTGCTGATCTATTTCGTGGCTGTGAAGATGCGGCTTTTCTCATCGGTTGCGATGATCAATGACAGCATGAGCCTGTTGGAAAAGCTCAACGCCATTGCGCTGCCTGTGATGGTGCTGACGCTGGTCGTTTTGGCGCATATGATGCGGATGACACGCGCGGCGATCCTTAATGTGATGCAATCTGCTTATATTGAGACGGCAGAGCTGAAAGGCCTGTCATCCTTCATGGTGATTGCGCGTCACGCCTTTCCCAATGCGATTGCCCCGATTGTGAATGTGGTGATGCTGAACCTTGCCTATCTGGTGGTTGGCGTTGTGGTGGTTGAGGTGGTCTTTGTCTATCCGGGCATGGGACAATACCTTGTGGACCATGTGGCCAAGCGCGATGTGCCTGTGGTGCAAGCCTGCGGACTGGTCTTTGCGGCCGTTTACATCGGGCTGAATATGATCGCGGACATTGTCTCGATCCTCTCCAATCCAAGACTGAGGCACCCGAAATGATCCGTATGCCAGTCTCGGCCATGATTGGCCTGTTTTTTACTGCGCTCTATTTTCTGGCGGCGATTTTCGCCCCGGTGATCGCCCCCTACGGCATGGCCGAAGTGGTGGGGGATGTTTGGGAGCCGATGAGTGCGGAGCATTGGCTCGGCACGGATTCCATCGGGCGCGACCTGCTGACGCGGATGATTTACGGCGGGCGCACGACGATTTTCATCGCGACGATGGCGACGATCCTCAGCTTCACAACTGGGTCTGTTTTGGGCTTTCTAGCGGCGACAGTTGGGGGATGGGTTGATCAGGCGCTGTCGCGCTTCGTGGATTTGATGATGGCCATTCCGTCACTGATTTTCGCGCTGGTGGTGCTGTCGGTGATGCCTGTTACGGTCACGGTGCTGATCTTTGTGATGGGGCTGTTGGATGCGACGCGGGTGTATCGCCTTGCGCGGGCGGTCGCGGTGGATATCACGGTGATGGATTACGTTGAAGCGGCGCGCCTGCGGGGCGAGGGCCAAGTCTGGGTGATTTTCCGCGAGATCCTGCCCAATGCCTTGTCACCTTTGGTGGCGGAGATGGGCTGCGGTTCATCTTTATGGTGCTTTTCGTTTCGACGCTGTCGTTCCTAGGCCTTGGAGTCCAGCCACCCGGTGCGGACTGGGGAGGAATCGTTAAGGAAAACAAGGAAGGTATCGTCTATGGCATTTCCGCCGCATTGGTGCCGGCCTTTGCAATTGCGACTCTGGCCATTTCGGTGAACCTCGTGGCGGACTGGGTTCTCAACCGCACCACCTCGCTGAAAGGGGGCCGCTAATGGGCGATATTCTGCTCGATGTGCGCGACCTGAAAATTGGCGCGACAATCCATCCTCCGGGTGAGAAATCCCGCGATATTGAGATTGTGAAAGGCGTTTCCTTTACACTGGAGAAGGGCCGGGTTTTGGGGCTCATCGGGGAATCCGGGGCGGGGAAGTCGACGATCGGGCTGTCATCCATGGCTTATGGCCGGGGCGGTTGCCAGATCACTGGGGGCGAAGTTTTCCTGAACGGGCGTGACATTCTCAAGGCCGGTGCGCGGGGGTTGCGCGCTGTGCGGGGCGCGGAAGTGACCTATGTGGCACAATCGGCCGCAGCGGCGTTTAACCCGGCGAAAAAGCTGATGGAGCAAGTCACCGAAGCGGCGGTGCATCATGGGTGCTGCTCGCGGGCTGAGGCCGAGGCGCGTGCCATCGTGCTGTTTGAAAAGCTGGGCCTACCCAAACCCGAGAGCTTTGGTGAGCGTTACCCACATCAGGTGTCTGGGGGCCAGTTGCAGCGGGCGATGACGGCAATGGCGCTGTGCCCGGAGCCGGATCTGGTGGTGTTCGACGAGCCGACCACGGCTTTGGATGTGACGACCCAAATCGACGTGCTGGCTGCGATCAAGGATGCTATTCGCGATACGGGTGTGGCCGCCCTGTATATCACCCATGATCTGGCGGTGGTGGCGCAGGTCTCGGACGAGATCATGGTGCTGCGAAACGGGCTGATGGTTGAGCATGGCGAGACCGATCAGATCATCAATCGTCCCGCCCAAGACTATACGCAGGCTTTGGTGTCGGTGCGCTCGATTGATCACAAGGAAAAGGCGGCGGCGGCACCTGTGCTGACAGTCGAGGGGATTACAGCACGCTACCGCGGCACGAAGTTTGATGTGCTGTCTGATGTGAACGTCTCGCTGAGCGCAGGGCAAACCCTTGCGATTGTGGGGGAATCTGGCTCTGGCAAGTCGACGTTGGCGCGGGTTATCACCGGGCTCTTGCCGCCTTCGGCGGGCAACGTGACCTTCGCAGGGCGTCGATTGTCGGCCGATCTGAAGGCGAGAACCCGCGACGATCTGCGGGAATTGCAGATGATTTACCAGATGGCCGATGTGGCGATGAACCCGCGTCAGACCGTGGGGACGATTATCGGGCGGCCTTTGGAGTTTTACTTTGGGCTGCGGGGCGAGGCGAAGCGAAAGCGGATTCAGGAACTGCTGGACCAGATCGAAATGGGCGCGGGCTATATCGACCGCTACCCTGCGGAATTGTCGGGCGGACAAAAGCAGCGCGTATGTATCGCGCGGGCTTTGGCGGCCAAGCCGAAGCTGATCATTTGCGACGAAGTCACTTCGGCGCTTGATCCGCTGGTGGCGGATGGCATCCTTAAGCTGTTGTTAGACCTGCAAAAAGCAGAGGATGTGGCCTATCTCTTTATCACGCATGACTTGGCCACGGTGAAGGCCATCGCGGATTCGATCGCGGTGATGTTCAAGGGGCGGGTGGTGCGCTATGGCACGAAAACGGATGTGCTGACGCCGCCGTTTGATGATTACACCGACCTGCTGTTGGGGTCTGTGCCAGAGATGCGCTTGGGGTGGCTGGAAGATGTTCTGGCGTCGCGGCGTATGCAGAGTGCGGATAATTAATCCGGTCAGGCCTAGGAAAGTCCCATGGAAAACAAGCTGTTGCTGATTATTCTCGATGGGGTGCCGCTGCGGAATTGGCGGCGCTTGTTTGGCAACCTTGAGGGATGGGTGGCCTCGGGAGAAGCGCAGACATGGACGATGCGCTCGGTTTTGCCATCGACTTCGGCCTCCTGCTATGCGTCGATTCACACCGGAGTGACGCCGCAGCAGCATGGGTGCACGGGCAATGGAAATGTCTTTCGCCTTGATTTTCCAGACGTTTTTTCCCAGGTCCGCAAGGGTGGTGGGGTGACTGGAGCGGTGACGCATAGTTTCTGGTCGCAGTTCTTTAATCGTCATCCTTTCGATCTGGTGCGCGATCTCGAATATGATGAGCCAGACAGCGAAACCATAAATCATGGGCGCTTTCACACCATGACCGGCTATGGCCAGATCAATCAGATGACGCCTTCGGACGTGGATCTTTTTGCAACGCTTTCAATGCTTTGCGGGCGTTTTGGCCTGAATTACGGGATCTTGCACACCTGCACGCTCGACAGTATGGGGCACCGTTTCTATCACGATTGTGAGGAAATGGACCATGCCTGCTATGTGATGGATGAGATGTTGGCCCCCTTCCTGCGGAAATGGCGGGACGCGGGGTATGAGGTGATTGTCACGGCCGATCACGGGCAAGATGAACGTGGGCATCACGGCGGAAAAACCCCGCTACAACAAGAGTTTGCGCTGTATTACTTTGGCCCGGCCAAGGGGCCGGAACCAGATGTGATGCTCGATCAGCTGCAATTGGCGCCAACGATCCTGAGCCGATTGGGGGCACCTATTCCCGCAACAATGACTGCAAAGCCGTTCTTGGCCTGAGCCTGTTGAGGCACAGGTTAAGCAAAGCTGAGCGCTGCGGTTTATGGCGTTAACGCTTGCCCAAATGAGCAAGATCGCGTGTATGATTTGCGTATGGCTGCCGTATGGCTGGCGTCATGCGCTGCGGTGTTAAGCATTTCTAAGTGGTTAATTGGGTTATGCGCGTGATGATGCGCGTGAAACTTTCGCGGGCGCGGGCCACTGTGGTGCGCGCACGCAGATAGCCATGCACCAAACCCGGTTCTTCGATCAGCTCGGCCATGACCCCAGCAGACTGGAGGGCAGCGATATAGTCGCGGGCGTCATCAGAGATGGGATCACATTCCGCGGCGACGGCCACCGTGGGGGGGAGCCCGGCGAAGGAGGTATCGCACAGCGGTGCCCAGCTGGGGTCGCCCTCGGGCACAAGGCCATTGGGGGCGCGGATGGTTTTGTAAAAGAGCACGTCATCGCGCGTGAGCATTGGCGCATGGGCGTGCTCAAGATAGCTGCCCGCGTCGATATTGCCGCCAAGGCCGGGATAGATCAGCACCTGACCAAGCAGACCGGGCGCGCCGCGCAGGCGGTGGGCAACCGCAGCAGCAAGGGTGCCACCGGCGCTGTCGCCGACGAGAAGGATGGGGCCTTGGGCGAGGGCGGCTTGCGCGACGGCCAGAGCATCCTCGAAAGCGGCTGGATGTTTGTGCTCGGGCGAGAGGCGATAATCGGCGGAGGTGACGCTAAGCCCGGTACGGGCGCAAATTTCGGCACAGATGTCGTCATGGCTATCCAGCCCGCCGACGACAAAGCCACCGCCATGAAAATAGACAACGCGGACTGCGCTTGGGGTGGGGCCTTGGTAGTGACGGCAGGGCACGCCTGCGAGCAGGCTATCGGCAACGACGATGCCCCGGGGATATCCTTGGAAGAATTCGCGGCACATTCCATCATAGATGGCGCGTTGTTTTTCGATGGGAAAGCTGGCGGTTTCAGGGGGGTAGAAACTGTCGGTGCGGTGGATGAATTGCCATGTTTCGCTGTCTATCCGCGCCGAATAGTCCATTTTTGTTCTCTCCAAACCGCTTATTTCCCTTTAAATACACACGAAATATGCCCCCGTCATGGCAAATTGGCAGCATATACCCCCTTTGGATGTGTATTTTGCCCAAACGGACTAAATAATATCTAGTCGTAGATTCCATCATTTGTTATGGTTGACGCAGAAACAAACAGGCGTTCGGCTCGAACCGGACCGCCAAGAGGCTAGAGCGGTGGTGTCATGAAGGCGATTGATTTCGTCGTCCGTACAAGTGCGGGCGCAGTTCAGTTTGGTGAAGTTGCAGCTTCGGGCGGACAGAGCCAGATCTCGGCGGAAGCAGGATCGGAGATTTCCCTGAATTTGAGGCAGGCGGATGTGGCGGGCTATGCGCGCGACGGAAGCAGTCTTGAAATCACGCTGGCCGATGGCCGGGTGGGGTGATCGAAGATTACTTCTCGGGCGATTTGCCAGTGGGGCGTCTGTTCATTTCGGCGGATGGTTATCTCAATGAGGTGACGCTGATCGAGGGCTCGGGCGATGCGATGTTCGCGCAATATGGGCCAACAGCAGAATGGGGGAAATGGAGCCCGGATGAGGCGCTGATTTTCCTGAATGAAGATGGTTCGCTGATTGCCCCGACCCAAGTTGCGGGCATGCCTGCGGGCGATGACGAGGTGTCGATGCTGGCCGCTCTGCCGCTGCTTGGTGGTTTTGCGGGTGGCGGTGCGGCAGCGGCGGCTGCGGCTGCGGTGGTCGGTGGCGGTGTGTTGCTGGGTGGCGGCGGCGGTGGCACAGGTGGCGGCGGTGGCGGCACGCGCATTGAGCCTTCGGTCAATGAAAAGGACCCGATGGTGCGGGCGGGCGATGATGCGCCTGTGATCACCATTACGGGCACAGCGGAGCCGGGATCGGCTGTCACAGTGGTCATCGGCGGCGAGACCGTGGTGACGACGGCGACTTCTGGGGGCACGTGGAGTGCGGAATTCTCCGGCACGGATTTCCCAGTCGATGGCGATTATGATGTCGCGGTGAATGTGCGCGAGGGCGATGGCCGTGAAACCGATTTGACGGGGCCGAATGTCATTGTGGACACGACGCCGCCGGACCTCAGCTTTCGCGAGGGCACGCAATCGGTGAGCCATGTGGAGAACCTGGAAGGGTATGCCGACGGCGTGACCATCACCGGACAAGGTGAGGCGGGCTCGTCTATTGCGGTCACGGTTAAGGGCGTGACAAAAGAGACGACGGTGCTGGGTGACGGCTCGTGGTCGGTCGAATACAGTCAGAGTGAAGTGCCCGGTGGGGAATATACCACGGATGTGGTGGTGGTGACGACGGATGCCTATGGCAACTCCGCCACTTATACCGATCAGCTGGTGGTGGATACGGTGCCGCATCCGATCTCGGTGGCGTCTTCGAGTGTGGGCGGCAATGGCACGGTGAATTTTGCCGAAGAAGACGCCAGTGGCGTGACTGTGACGGGCACGCCGACTGCGAATGCAGTGATGACTGTGGTGGTCACGGCGCAGGGGCAGACATTTACTCAGACCGTAGCGACGGGGGCCAATGGCACTTGGTCGGCAAACTGGCCTGCGGGCACTTTCCCAGGTGGCGAATATGACGCGCAGGTGAAGGTGTCTACGGTGGATGGGGCAGGGAATGCCTCGTCTGCGACAGGATCGTTCCGGGTCGATACTTTGGGTCATGTGGCGATTACGCCCGGTTTTGCCGGGGGCAACGAGCAGATCAATGCGGATGAGCGCGCCGAGGGGTTGGTGCTGACGGGGACGGCGGAAGCGGGTTCGACGTCGGTGATCGTGGCGGTCAACGGGGTGCCGCATGCGGCGACTGTTGGGGCGAATGGCAATTGGACTGTGACGGTTCCCACGGCAAGTCTGCCGGAGGGCGAGAGGCAGGTGCCGATTTCGGTGACAGCGAAGGATGCGGCGGGCAATAGTGCAACGGCCAATTCGATGCTGAACATCGACACACTGGTCAATACGCTGACGGCGACCTCGACGCCGGGTGGGGTGGATCAGGTGATCAACGCTGCCGAACATGGCGAAGGTGTTGTGGTGACGGGTCGGGTGGAGCCGGGGTCGAGTGTGATGGTCAAGATGGGCGTCACCACGGTGCCCGCGATTGTGGCCGCAGATGGCACATGGACAGCGACATTCAGCGGCGCGCAAGTGCCGACAGGCGACATGAGCGTGCCGGTGACGGCAACAGCGAAGGATGCGGCGGGCAACGTCCGCTCGGAGACGACGAGTATCCGGGTGGACACGATCCCCAATCGCCTTGCGCTGAGCGCGCAGGCCGTGGAGAGCGATAACGTCATCAACTTTGACGAAGCAAAAGACGGGGTCGAGATCAAAGGCACGTCGGAGCCTAATGCGGTGGTGCAGGTGAGCTTTGGCTCGGGCATGCGGCAAGTGGTGACAAACGATCAAGGCCAGTGGAGTGCAAGCTTTACGCGGGCGGAGATCCCTGCCGATACGGCAGCGGCGACGGTAACGGCCACCACGAGCGATGCGGCAGGCAACGTTTCGACGGTGACTGGGCAGATTGCGGTGGACACGGTGGTGCAAAACCTTGGTGTGACACAAGCGACACCTGCCGGGACTTCGGTAATCAATGGCACGGCGGCACAGTCGGGGATGGTGATCCGTGGCACGACGGAACCGGGGTCCAAGTCGGTAGAGGTTACGCTTGACGGCAAGATGGTTCCAGCCACGATCAACGCAGATGGCACGTGGTCGGCACCTTTCTCGGCGGCAAATATGCCAACGGGGGAAAAGCCTGTTACCTTGAGCGTGCGGGCAACCGATAAGCACGGCAACGTGGATACCGTAAGCCAGCAAGTGCAGGTGGATACGTTTGTAAACCGTCTGGATAACAGCGCGGGCAGTATCGAGGGCGACAACGTCGTCAACCGGCTTGAAGCGTCAGACGGCGTGCGCCTGACGGGCAAGGTGGAGGCGGGATCAAGGGTCAATCTGGTGTTCGAGGGCGCGACCTATGCCGCGACCGTGAGCGCAGATGGCACATGGGCCGCGACCATTCCGGCAGCAAACATCCGCAGCGGCGACTATACCGCGACGGTTCTGGTGCAGGCGACCGATGCGGCGGGCAACCATGCCGAGATCACGCGCAGTTTTGCCGTGGATACGATTGCCCCGGACGGGCCTTTGGCCGAAAGCTACACCCGCGATCATGTGGGCATCAGCCGGATTTCGGTGCTGACCAATGGTGAAGACCTGTCGGTCTCGGAATTGCGGGCGGATAATTCGATTGTGGTTGATCGCACCGAAGGCGTGGAAGTGGATGTTTTGGGAGAGACGCTGTTCAGCTTCTCGCCACGCGTGCCGGATGGGTCGCATTTGATCATCAACTCCTCTGACGCAGCCGGAAATACCTCGGGCACTTACCTCGTGCTGGATGAGGCCACGACCTCGGTGGTGGATCTGCCATCAAGTCTGCGGGCGCATCAGATCGAAGCGATTGACCTGCAATTTGCCGAAGACAGCCAATTGACCATCACAGAAGCGCAGCTCAAGGCGCTGTCGACCAATTCGGACACTGTGACCATTCATGGTGGGGTGGACGATACTGTGACCGCGCGCGGCGCGGTTGCGGCGGGATCGGTGCAAGTCGATGGGCAGGGCTATGTGGTTTACACCTTGGGAGCGGATGGCCGCTTGATCATCGATGAAGACATCTCGGTGGTGATCTAACGATACGACGGCGCGCGGAACACAGGCGCGCGCCGATAAAGGCCGGAGAGGGCAGCATAAAACTGCCCCTCCCAGAAAGAAGCACCCAGAAAAGGGGCAGAGTATGAGGCGGGTAGACGGGTTTCGAGCAGGGATCGCTTTTGCGGCGAGCCTTGGTTTGGCGGGGTGTATGGAGTTGGGTGGTGATGTTACGCGCGCCCGCACTTCTGATCTGAATGCGCCGACAATAATGGGAAGCGGACCCAAGGCAGAGCCTGCGGTTTTGCCGGCAGAGGCCCAATCACCCGTGATTTCCACATTGCAGTCGCGCCGTTCGATTTTGCCTGAGGGTGGCGCGTTTGACCAAGTGGCGGCGGCGGTTTTGGCGGCCAACAGCCGGGCGGCTGAGGCCGAGCTGCGGGCGGCACGATTGCGTGCAGAGGCGCAATCGAAGAACTGGTTGCCAACCTTGGGGCCGCAGATCAGCTTGACCTCGTTGGGTCAAGTCATCGCGCAGCTGGTGATTGATCAGGTGCTGTTTGATGGGGGCAAGCGCAAGGCAGAGCGTGATTTTGCCAAGGCAGATGTCGAAGTGTCGGCTGTCCGTTTGGCGGAAGACACCAATCGCCGGGTTTATGAGGCGCTGGCGCTTTATGTTCTGGCGCAAGAGGCTCGTGAGAAAGCGGGGCTGTCTGCGGCGGCGCTGAAAGATATGGGGCGGTTTGCCTATATCATGGAGCAACGGGTGAACGGGGGAATTTCCGACACCTCTGATTTGAACATTCTGCGGCAAAAACTGGCGGAAATCCGGTCATCCGAGCAGATGAGCCGCGAAACGGCGGAAACGTCTTTTGCTGAGTTGAACGCAATGTCGGTGAAGAAATTGGATGGGGTTTCGGGGCTGTCTGCGGTGTCGGTTGATCCGGCAGGGGCGCGGCCCTTGGCAGTGGTGCTGGCAGAGGCAGAGAAGGAGCGCTCGGTTGCTGGCGCGCAAGCGGAACGTGCCGGGCATATGCCGGTGATTTGCGCGCAGGTGATTGGCGGCACTGGCGGCGTTTCGGCAGGTGTCACCGCTGCAACAGCGAAACCATTGGGTTTTGGCACCGGGGCGAGCCTTAAGGCGATTGAAGCGGCCACAGAGGCCGCGACACGCCGGGTGGCGCAAGCGGATGAGGATGCGCGGCGCGACATCGCGCGGCTGATGCAAGAAGCGCAGGGGCTTGATCGGCAGGGCATGGAGGCGCAGGCGCTGACCGCGCAGGCCAAGGCAAATCTGGACCTGTTCCAAGAGCAATATGATGCGGGTCAGCGTCAGGTGATGGATGTGGTGGGGGTTTATGAAACCTATGCCCGCGCCGCGCAATCGGCGGCTTCGCTGAAGTATCGCGCGGTTTTGGCGCGGCTGGAGATCGCCCGCGATCTGGGACTATTGGCGGATGGGAGCGAGATTTGACGGGCGGGGCGGTGCGACTGGCGGTGACGGGGACGGGCGGTAAAGCGCGGCTCAAATCCGTGGATGCAGGCAGCGGGACCGCGCCAGAAACGCACCGTTTTGATGAGCGCGCGCGGACGCGGGCCGAATTGGCGCGGGTCTATGCGGGCATTCTGGGGGTCGAGGTTCTGGCCTCTGACATATTGGAATGGATCGCCGTCTTGCAGCGCCCGGATATGCCTGTGGCGCCGCAAACCATTGCTTATGCTTTGGAAAATGCGGGGCTCTTGACTGCGGTCGAGACGGTATCGCGTGCTACAGACGACCTTTGGCCAGCGTTGGCGCAGATGACCTCGGGGCAGTTCTTGCTGGTGATGGGTCAATCGCGTGGCGATTTGGTGATTTTCGACACCACCTGTCCGGACAATCGCGCCCATGTGCCGGTGGCGGATTTCGAGCCCTATTTCACGGGCACTGTCGTACGCGCGGAAGCGCCTTTGGAGCGGATCGCGCGAAATCATATGCCCGACTTCGCTCGTGAGCATTGGTTTTGGAGCGGGTTTTCGCGCTTTAAGCGGCAGTTTGCGGAAGTGGCGCTGGGATCGCTCGTGGGCAATATGCTGGCCGTCGCGGTCGCGTTGTTTTCATTACAGGTCTATGACCGGGTTATCCCGCACCAATCCGAAGCGACGCTTTGGGTTTTGGCGGCAGGCGCTGGATTGGCGCTGTTGATGGAGGCGTTGGTCAAGGGCGCGCGCGCGCAGTTGATGGATGGGGCGGGGCGGCAGATTGAATTGGGTGTGCAAGAGATGCTGCTCAATCGGTTGCTGGGGATGCGCTCTGATCTCAAGGGGCGGTCGCCCTCGCAACTGTTTGCAACCATGCGCGAATTTGGCTCGGTGCGGGAGTTTTTCACGGCCTCCACTGTGGGCACATTGGCCGATATTCCCTTTATTTTCCTGTTCTTGATGCTGGTGGCGTCGATCGCGGGGCCGGTGGTGTGGATCTTGGTGGGGGGTGGTATCTTGATGGTGCTGCCGGGGCTGTTCATGCAAAGGCGCATGGTGCGGCTGACCCATGAGATGCAAGGTGCCTCGGCCAAATCCTCGCGGCTGTTGCAAGAGGCGCTGTTTGAGCTTGATACAATCAAGACGCAGCGGGCCGAAGACCGGATCCGGCGGATGTGGACCGAGTTGACGGCACTGACGGCGCTGAAATCCTCTGAGCAGCGGCGCATTGCCTCGGCTTTGACCATCTGGAGCCAAGGCGTGCAGCAGGGGACCTATGTGATGGCCGTTGTTGCGGGCACTTATATGGTGTTTGCCGGGCAATTCACCGTGGGGTCGATCATCGCAACGGGCATTCTGACCTCGCGCACGCTGGCGCCTCTGACGCAGCTTTCCAATCTTTGGGCGCGTTGGAATAACGTCTCGGCGGCGTTGACGGCAATGGATGGGATCGTATCCGCTCCGCAAGATGCCGATGAGGAGCGCAGCTATTTGCGGCGCGAAACACTCAAGGGGCAGTTTGAGTTGCGCGAGGTGCAGTTTCGCTATGATGAGGATACCGCGCAGGTGGTGGATATTCCTGCACAGATGGTCCAGCCGGGTCAGCATTTGGCCATTCTGGGGGCGAATGGCTCGGGGAAGTCGACCTTTCTCAAGCTTTTGACCGGGCTATATGCGCCAACGCGCGGCACGGTCATGATTGACGGCACGGATATGGCGCAGATCGAACCGCGCGACTTGCGGCGTTTGATTGGGTGTCTGGGGGCGGATGTGCGGCTGTTTGCGGGCACATTGCGCGACAACCTGAACCTAAACCTCTTGGAGCGCGACGATGCGCGCCTGATGCAAGCGCTTGATTTCGCAGGGCTTGGGCCGTTTGTGGCGAGCCATCCCAAGGGGCTGGACCTGCCGATCATGGACGGCGGAATGGGAATGTCGAGCGGGCAGCGCCAATCGATCGGCTGGGCGCGCCTGTGGTTGCAGAACCCAAAGGTGGTGTTGCTTGATGAACCCACCGCGACCTTGGATCAGACATTGGAAGCGGCCATTGTGAGCCGTCTGGGGCCATGGCTGGAGGGGCGCACAGCCATCATCGCGACCCATCGGGTGCCGATTTTGCAACTGACCAGCCGGGTGACGATTTTGCAGGCGGGGCGCCTCTCGGTGGACGGGCCGCGTGATCAGGTCTTGGCGCATCTCGCGCGTGGCGGGGCTGCGCCAGTGATGGCCGTGCAGGGAGGTCAGGGATGAGTGCAGCGACCACGAATTTGACGGCGCAATTGCAAGCGCGTCTCAAGGGGCCATCCTATATGATCTGGATGTGCGCGGCTTCGGTTTTCCTGTTTATTTTCTGGGCGGCATTCGCTTGGGTGGATGAGATTGTGCGCGCACCGGGAGAGTTCATTTCTTCGTCGCGCCCGCAGATCATCCAAAACCTTGAGGGCGGCATTCTGGCGGAGTTGCTGGTCAAGGAAGGTGATGTGGTCAATCGGGGCGATGTGCTGGCGCGGTTGCATGGCACGCAGTTTCGCTCGTCGGTGGATGATTTGATGGATCAGGTGGCGGCCTTGCAGGTGCGCCAGTTGCGGCTTGAAGCGGAATTGGCGGGGCAGTTCGATTTTGATGTGCCCAGTGAGGTTGCGGTGCGGACGCCCACGATGGTGGCGTCAGAGCGGGCGCTGTTGCAGGCGCGCCAGTCGGATTTTGTCAGTCGCCGCGAAGGAGCGCAGCGCGTGCTGGATCAGGCGGCGAAGGAATTGTCGCTGCTGGAGGCGATGCTGGACAAGAAGATCGTGTCGTTGATTGAGGTGACGCGGGCGCGCAAGGCGCATGCGGATGCCAAAATCCGTCTAGATGAAGCGGTGACGCAGACGGAATTGCAGCGGGCACAAGAATATTCCGACACGTTGAAGGAATTGGCGACGCTGAAACAGAACCTCAAGTCGAGCGAGGATCAGTTGAACCGGACAGTGTTGCTGAGCCCGATGCGGGGGATTGTGAATAATCTGGCTGTGACGACGATTGGCGGCGTGGTGCGGCCGGGCGAAGAGATCGCGCAGATCATTCCTTTGGATGAGGAAATGTTCGTGGAAGCGCGGGTCAAGCCAGAGGACATCGCGGGTGTGCGGCCCGGACAAGAAGCAACGATCAAGCTTTCGGCCTATGATTACACGATCTGGGGCACGTTGAAGGCGCGGGTGGACGTGATTTCGGCCGATACTTTCAAAGATGAGCGCGCCCGTGACCCCAATGCCAGCGCGCATTACAAGGTGACGTTGCGGATCGACAGCGAGGCGTTGACAGAGCGGCAGCGCCGGATCGAAACACGGCCCGGCATGCAGGCGACTGCGGAATTGCAGACAGGCGAAAAGACCGTACTGCACTACCTGCTCAAGCCGCTTTACAAGAGCCGCGAAGCCTTTCGCGAGCCGTAAGGCTTGGCTTTCGCTGGGCCGCCGCGCATAAGGCGGCAGCGTGAGTGAAAGGAAGATCTGATGAGCCAGTGCCAATTATGTGGAGCCGAAGGCGGTGTGGTGCAAGCCTTGAGCCCATCGGGGGAGGCTGTGCTTTGTGACGTTTGCACGGCGGCGCTGGCGGGAGAGGTCAGCGATGGGCCACATTGGCAGTGTTTGCATGAGGCGGTGTGGTCGGTGGACCCGGTGGTTCAGGGCATGGCGTGGCGGGTGCTGCACAAGTTGGGTGCGCCATGGGCGAATGACGTGATCGACATGTGTGATCCGGAGCCCTCGGTGCGAGATTGGGCATTGGCGGAGGGAGTTTCGCAACTGGTGCACCGCGATAGCAACGGGGCTGTGCTGGCGGCGGGGGATACCGTAACGCTGATCAAGGATCTGCCAGTCAAGGGCGCAGACTTTACCGCCAAGCGCGGCACTGCAGTGCGCGGGATTTCATTGGTGGCCGACAATGCCGGCCATATCGAGGGCCGTGTCGAGGGCCAGCGGATTGTGATTTTGACGGAGTTCGTCAAAAAATCCTAAAGGATTTTAGAGGTTTAGCGCAGAAAGATCCGCGGGGCTGGGGCAACGGGGATGGGGCCGATAAACAGCATGCCTCGTTTGAAATCGAGCGGCAGATCGAGGGTTTTGGGATTGCCTCCGGCGCGGGCGAGCATGCCCAGAACGCTTTCGGCCTGTGTGGCGAGCGCAGGCGAGAGCAGATCGGCGCTGCGGGCCATGGTGAGGATTTCCTGCCAGTTGCGGGCCTTGATGGTGAGGCGGCCCTCGGGGGTGCCATCGGTCAGGGTCAGGTCCCCGGCGAGCGCGAGTTCGAGCGCGCCCCATTTGGCCTCGGCGATACGGAGCGTCAGCGCCGTGGGTTGGGGGCGGATCGTTTCCAGTGCGCGGCGGTCCCAGGGGCGGTCAAAGCTGGCTGTGAGGTCGGCGTTGAAGGCGGAAAAGCTGTCTGGCAAGTCAGAGCCGGCACCGAGCAGGGCGCGCAGGCGTGGGGGCAGGCTGAGGCCTTCGGCAGAGAGGCCAATGCGATAATCGGTTGGCGCTGATGGGCTGCGTTCGATCGCGGCACGTAGCGCACTCATGCGGGTCGCTTCGCCTGTGGAGGCTGCCGTGATGGTGAGGCTGTCACTCACCAATGTGGCGCGGTCAATGGCGAGGCTGGTGGAGGCATCCACCTTGAGCGAGGCGCGCAGATCCGCAGAGGTGAGGTCGAATTTCTCAAGCGGGGTGGCAAGCTGGCTATTCGGGGGCCAGACCGCGATGATGTGGTTTGGCTGGTAAGACAGGGCGAGCAGCTGAAAGAATGGCGCATCCCATGCCCATCCGGTGGCGGGGTCCGCGAGGCGGAGATCGGTGAACGTGGTGTCGAAGCGGTTGGGGAAGCCTTGGACCGAAAGATCAGAGACCTCTGCGACCCAGCCAGCGGTGCGGCGTTCCTCCAGCCAAGTTTGAAAGGCGCGTTCGGCCCCACGCGACCCAAGCACCCACCATCCCCCCCATAGGACAGCAGCGACGAGGATGAGTGCGAGAAGCCGGTGCATGAGACGCCCCTTTGTCAATCGGATCGCGCTTGTTTACACCGATTGAGACAAGGAGGGCCAGCAGTGTCGCTATGGGTTTTTGGATACGGGTCGCTTTTGTGGAATCCCGGCTTTGAGGTGGCGGAGCAGGCTTTGGCACGGCTGGAGGGCTGGCGGCGGTCGTTTTGCATGCGCTCGATCCATCATCGGGGCTGGCCCGAGGCGCCGGGACTGGTGCTGGCGCTGGATGCAGCAGAAAGGGCGGTGTGCCATGGTGTTGCGCTGCGGGCGGAGCCGGGAACGGAGGCGGCGACGCTGGCTTATTTGCGCGAGCGCGAGTTGGTCTCCTCGGCCTATCTGGAGGAGCGGCTGGCCGTGACGCTGACAGATGGGCGTGCAGTAGAGGCGTTGGTCTATGTAGTGGACCGGGCGCATGAGCAGTATTGCGGGCGGCTGTCGCTGGAGGCGCAAGCCCGGATCATTGCGCGCGCAGTCGGTGGGCGGGGGCCGAACCGGGAGTATCTGTGGAACACGGCGGATCATTTGCGCGCCTTGGGCATTGAAGATGCCGATCTGGACTGGCTTTCCGACCGGGTCGCTGCCTTATCCCAGACGAAAGATGCATAAATACTTGCGTTTCAGGCGGCTGACCCCCTACATTTAGCGCAACGATAACAGTGTCAGGAGCTGTCCGACATGGACCAGCCAGACCACGAGGCCGAGCCACATTTCTCTCAACCCGTGCGTCAGATTGTTCTGATGCTGTTGGTCTTGGGGCTGTCTGGTCTTGTGCTGGTGCTCGCCTTGCCGCGGGTTTTGCCGGTGTTTGAATCAAACCCCTATTTGAATGGGTTCATCCTGTTTGTTTTCGTTTTGGGGGTCGGGGCCTGCGTGTGGCAGGTGGTCTCGCTCATCAAGGCGGTGCGCTGGATCGAGAGTTTTGCCAAAGCCGGGGGCACCGAGGAAGCGCCGCCGCAGATGTTGGTGCCATTGGCGCAGCTTTTGCGGTCACGCGGGGCGCGGATGCAGATTGCCACCTCGTCGCAGCGCTCGATCCTCGACTCGGTGGCTCAGCGAATTGATGAAGGGCGCGAGATCACGCGCTACATCGTCAGCTTGTTGATTTTTCTGGGTCTTCTGGGCACGTTTTACGGCTTGGCGACTACGGTGCCGGCGCTGGTGGAGACGATCCGGGGGCTTGCGCCGCAAGATGGCGAAGATGGCGTCGCTGTCTTTGGTCGGTTGATGTCGGGGCTTGATCAGCAACTTTCGGGCATGGGCACGGCGTTTGGCTCGTCGCTGCTTGGGCTGGCCAGCTCGCTGGTGGTGGGGCTTTTGGAGCTGTTCGCGGGCCATGGCCAGAACCGCTTTTATGGTGAGTTGGAGGAATGGACCACGGGCTTTACCCGCGTGGGCTATGCCGGAGCCAGTGAGGGCGAGGGCGGGGTGAACGGCCAAGTGAGCGAGATACTTGGCACGCAGGTTGATGCGTTGCAAACCATGTTCACCCAGTCGGACGTGTCGCGCGCTGTGGTTGAGCAGAAGCTGACCAGTCTGACAGAAGCGGTGCAGGGCTTGGTTACGCAATTGGAGACGCACACCCCTGCGGCGGCAGCGTTGGAGCGGTTGGCAGCGTCGCAAGAGCGCTTGGCCTCGGTGCTGGAAGCCAGTGAGCGCGGCGGCGAGGGGATGGATGCGGAAAGCCGCATGCGGCTGCGGTCGATTGACGTGCAGATGCTGCGGATACTGGAAGAAATCAGCGCCGGGCGGCAGGAAACCATGACGGAGCTTCGCACCGATTTGGCCGCGCTGACGCGGGTGATTTCGATGGCGGGTGGCCGGGGCAATGAGCGGATCGTGACGCCGCGACCGGTGCGGCCTGCCCCGGACGAGGAGACCTGAGCCGTGGCGCTTTCGCGGCGCACGGGCGCCCGGTTTCAGGCGTCGATCTGGCCCGGATATGTCGATGCGATGACCGGGCTTTTGATGGTGCTGACTTTTGTGCTGACCATTTTTATGGTGGTGCAATTCGTGCTGCGTGACACGATTTCGGGCAAGGACCGTGAACTTGATGCGCTTGCCACCGAGATTGCGGCATTGTCGCAAGCTTTGGGGCTGGAGCAACGCAAGTCTGCTGATTTGACGCTGCGGGTGGGGCAACTGGATGCGACGCTGGCGGGGCTGCGCGAAGAAGGCGTGCAGCAACAGGCGCTGATTGCGGCGCTGACCCAAGAGCGCGACGTGGCGCAGGCGGGCTTGGCGGAGGCTGCGGGCAAGATCACTGCGTTTGAGGCGCAGGTGGCGGCTTTGATTGCCTCGCGCGATGAGGCGGTGGCGCAGGTCGGGCAGTTACAGGGCGAGAAAGCTACGCTTTTGACGGAAGCGGAGGCGTTGAACGCGGCCTTGGCGCAAGCGCGCAGCGAGATTGATGCGGGCGCAGAGGCTGCCCGATTGGCAGCAGCGCGGCGCGAGGCGCTGGAGGCGTTGTTGGCGGATTTGCGAAGCCGCGAGGCGCAGTTGATCCGCGAGCGGAGTGAGCTGGAGACGCGGCTTTCGGATGGGGAAGCGGCGCGGCTGGCGGATGCGGCGGCGGCGGCGGCGCTGCGCGAGAAACTGGCGGAGGCAGATGGCGAACTGACGGCGATGACGCTGGCGCTGGAAGCCGCGCGCAAGAAGGCGGAAGAGACGCTGACGCTGTTGGCGGCGGCGGATGCGGCGCGCACCGATTTGACGGCGCGTTTGGCCGCTGCGGTATTGGCGCGGGATGCGGCGAGCGCAGAGGGCCAGACGGCGCAGGATCAATTGGCCGCTTTGCGTGCGGCGCTTGATGAGGCGACCCGCGCGCAGCAGTTGAGTGAAACGGAGGCGCAGAAGGCTTTGGCCGCGGCCTTGGCGGCGCAGGTGGCGGCAGAAACCGAAACGCAGGCGCAGATAACCGCAGCAGAGCAGAAAGCCGCCTTGTTGGCGGCCGCGCAAGCGCGGCTGGCGGAGGAAACGGACAAAGGGGCTGATGCGGCGCGACAAGCGGCGTTGCTCAATCAGCAAGTCGCAGCGTTGCGGACACAATTGGGCCAGTTGCAAGCTTTGCTGGATGATTTCAAAGAGCGCGATGCGGCGGCACAGGTTCAGATGCAATCACTGGGGTCGGACCTGAACGCGGCCTTGGCGCGGGCGGCCGCAGAGGAGCGCAAGCGGCGCATTTTGGAAGAGGCGGAGACGGAGCGTCTGGAAGCGGAACGGGCGCGGTTGGCGGCGCAGGCGCAGGATTTGCAGAAGTATCGCAGCGAATTCTTTGGGCGGATGCGGGAGATATTGAGCAATCAAGAGGGGGTGAAGGTGGTCGGGGATCGCTTCGTTTTCTCTTCTGAGGTGTTGTTTGATGTTGGTCGGGCGGAGTTATCGGCGCAGGGCGAGGCGGAAATTGCCAAGGTCGCAGCGATTTTGCGCGGTGTTGCAGGCGATATTCCCGCAGGCATTGACTGGATTATCCGGGTGGATGGTCACACAGACAATGTGCCGTTGTCTGGGGCAGGGGAGTTCCGCGACAATTGGGAATTATCGCAAGCACGGGCCTTGTCGGTGGTGCGCTACATGGCGGGAGATTTGGGCATTTCGCCCAATCGTTTGGCGGCCAATGGCTTTGGGGAATATCAGCCGTTGAATGCGGAGAATTCGGCGCAGGCGCGCGCACAGAACCGTCGGATCGAGTTGAAACTTACTGAACGGTGATCTGGGTTTCGCGGCGGTCGATTTCTTGCCCGTCCCGCAAGAGGATCACCGTGCCGCGCCATGTGCCGGGCGGGAGCGGTGCGCGGGATTTGCGGCCCGCAGCACGAAAATACTGTGCTTGCGCTTTGTCCAAGACAACATCGATGGCAAACCATGGCCCGTCAGGGGCATCGATGGTGAGCGCAAGTGCATCGCCCGGTCGAGAGCCATAGGCATGGGCCCAAAGCACGAGGGCGGGCGATGCTGTGGGCAGGACAGCCGCCGCCGCAGTACCGGCTTTGATTGCATCATAGGCGGGCACGGCAGAGGCAAAGCCCAAAGATATGAGCCCGCCGGGCTCATAGGCGAGGGGGGCGGCCCAGAGTGTGGGGGCAGCGGCAAGATCAATTGGGGGGGTGCAGGTCGTGGCGGAGGGTTTGGTCGGAGCGAATGGGTCGATCACGGCACCGTTGTGCCGTACGGAAAGATGAACATGGGGAAACTGGGTCTTGCCCGAGAGGCCGACGCGCCCCAGCACGTCGCCTGTGGCGACGCTTTGCCCCTTGGCGACAATGACGGAGCCTTCTTGCAGGTGACAATACTGGGTTTCCCAGCCGCCCTCATGGCGCAACAAGACACCATTGCCGCATTCTTTGCCGTCAACGTCGCCTGAACCTGTGAAGGGCATATCGGCCATGCCATCGCGGATGGCTACGACGCGGCCTGCAGCGGAAGCGAGGACGTCCACGCCCTCTTGCATGCGCGCCAGAGAGGGGAGAGCAAAGTCGGTGCCTTTATGGCCATCATAGCTCAGCGAGCCGCAGGTGAAATCGGTGACGCCGGGGCCGGGGTCGTGGTCGACATATTGCTGGATGTGACAATCTTTCTCCAAATCGCAGGCGATGGGCGGAGAAAGAGAGAGGGTTTCCGCCCCCAGAGGGAGGGCGGAAAGCAAGACGCAAAAGGCCCCTGCGCGGATCATCCGGCCGTCAGCAGCGGAGGCTTGTCGCCTTTGATGCGGCGGGTTTCGGGGCCTTCGATTTGCAGATCGAGCTTGCCATCCTTGACCGCCACTTTCACCAGGCCGCCCTTTATCAGGCGCCCGAAGAGCAGTTCTTCGGCCAGCGGCTTCTTGATCTCTTCCTGAATCACGCGGCCAAGGGGGCGCGCGCCCATCCGGTCATCATAGCCTTTGTCGGCCAGCCATTCCGCGGCGGGGCGAGTTAGCTCGATGTGAACATGGCGGTCCATCAGCTGGGCTTCGAGTTGTAGGACGAATTTCTCCACCACTTGCAGGATGGTTTCCTTTGGCAACTGCTTGAAGCTGATAACGGCATCGAGGCGGTTGCGGAATTCCGGTGTGAAGAGGCGCTCGATTGCAGCCGTGTCTTCGCCTTCGCGACGGTCGCGTCCAAAGCCTACTGCGGCCTTGGCCTGATCCGCGGCTCCGGCGTTGGACGTCATGATGACAATGACATTGCGGAAATCGGTTGTGCGGCCATTGTGATCGGTGAGTTTGCCGTGGTCCATCACTTGCAGAAGGATGTTGTAGACATCTGGGTGCGCTTTTTCGATTTCATCGAGCAAGAGCACGCAATGCGGATTTTGATCGACCTTATCGGTGAGCATGCCGCCCTGATCGAAGCCCACATAGCCGGGGGGCGCGCCAATAAGGCGGGAGACCGCGTGCTTTTCCATGTATTCGGACATGTCGAAGCGGAGCAATTCGACGCCAAGTGAGGAGGCGAGTTGCTTGGCGACTTCGGTTTTGCCGACGCCGGTGGGGCCTGCGAAAAGGTAGTTGCCGATGGGCTTTTCTGGCTCGCGCAGGCCTGCACGGGCGAGTTTGATCGCAGAAGAGAGGGCCTCGATGGCGTTATCTTGGCCGAACACCACGCGCTTGAGCGAGGCCTCAAGGTCTTTGAGGACTTCGGCGTCATTTTTCGAGACGTTCTTTGGCGGGATGCGCGCGATTTTGGCGACGACGTCTTCGATTTCTTTAGCGCCGATGGTTTTGCGGCGTTTGGAGTCGGGCAGGAGATGTTGTGCGGCCCCGGCCTCGTCGATCACGTCGATGGCCTTGTCGGGGAGCTTGCGGTCATTGATGTAGCGCGCAGAGAGTTCCACGGCGGATTTGACCGCATCGGCGGTGTATTTGACGCCGTGATGCTCTTCGAAATAGGGCTTGAGGCCTTTCAGGATCTTGATGGTATCCTCGACGGAAGGTTCGTTCACATCGATCTTCTGGAAGCGGCGCGAGAGGGCGCGGTCTTTTTCGAAGTGCTGGCGGAATTCCTTGTAGGTGGTCGACCCCATGCAGCGCAGCTTGCCGCCCTGAAGGGCAGGTTTGAGCAGATTGGAGGCGTCCATTGCGCCGCCCGACGTTGCCCCTGCGCCAATCACCGTGTGGATTTCGTCGATGAAGAGCACGGCATCTGGATGAGCTTCGAGTTCGTTTACGACCGCCTTGAGGCGCTCTTCGAAATCGCCGCGATACCGAGTGCCGGCGAGGAGCGCGCCCATATCGAGGGAGAAAATGGTGGTTTTCGACAGGATTTCCGGGGTCTCGCCGCGCACGATTTTCAGCGCCAACCCTTCGGCGATGGCGGTTTTGCCGACGCCGGGGTCGCCCACGAGGAGGGGGTTATTTTTGCGGCGGCGGCAAAGAACCTGAATGCAGCGCTCTACTTCGGCTTCGCGACCGATCAAGGGGTCAACATCGCCTTTGTTGGCTTTGACGTTGAGATCGACGCAGTATTTGGCAAGCGCGCTGTCTTTTTGTTCGGCTTCGGGGGCTTGGCCGGGCTGGGCTTGTGCCTCGTCTTCGTTGGCGCCTTTGACGGGGCGATGCTCGCCGTAGGCAGGGTCTTTGGCCACGCCGTGCGCGATGAAATTTACCGCGTCATAGCGGGTCATGTCCTGTTCTTGCAGGAAATAGGCCGCGTTGGATTCGCGCTCGGCGAAGATGGCCACCAGCACATTGGCCCCGGTGACTTCGGTACGGCCCGAGCTTTGCACATGGATCGCGGCGCGTTGGATCACGCGCTGGAAGGCGGCGGTGGGCACGGCTTCGGAGCCATCGATATCGGTGATCAGGTTTTGTAATTCGTCCTCGACGAATTCCACCAGCGTGGCACGCAGCTCTTCGGTATCGACCGAACAGGCCTTCATCACCCGGTTCGCATCCGGCTCGTCGATCAGCGCGAGCAGAAGATGCTCGAGCGTCGCAAATTCGTGCCGACGGGCATTGGCCAGAGCCAGAGCCGCGTGGATCGATTTTTCGAGGGTGGGCGAGAATGACGGCACAGCATGTGCTCCTGTTTCTAGGTGCCAGTAGGTCAGCACCGTGACGGTCTAGTCTTAAAGTTTGGTCTACATCCGCGCAGCTTCAAGTGTTTTCTCGCGTCTTTGCGGTAGTTTTCCCAATAAAGTGACAACGAAGGTGGTGTGTGGGGTCAGAAACGATCTTTGGCAGCACGAAGGGCGGCAAAAACCTCTGAGTCCTCGGCCTCGGAGAGACCAACGGCTGCTTTCACTTCGGGTATATAGGCGCGCAGAAAAGGATTGGTAGCCTGCTCTTGGGCTAAAGTGGAGGGCACGGTGGGGCGGCCTTCGGCACGCAGGCGGGCAACCTCCGCGGCGCGCGCGCGCAGGGCGGGGCTTTCAGGCTCGATTGTCAATGCGAAGCGCAGGTTGCTTTCGGTATATTCATGGCCCGAACAGACCAGTGTTTCGGGGGGGAGATTTGTAAGTTTTCCAAGGCTGTCAAACATTTGTGCGGGGGTGCCTTCAAAGAGGCGACCGCATCCCATGGCCATCAGGCTGTCGGCGGTAAAGACAACACTGGATCCGGGAAAATGCACCGCGATATGGCCAAGCGTATGGCCGGAAACATCGATCACATCGCCGACAGCAGTGCCAATGGTGAAGTGGTCGCCCTCGCGAAGGGCTATGTCGAGAGCAGGGAGGCGGTGTGCATCGGCGGCGGCTCCGGCGATGCGGGGGGTGTGATGGGCGCAGAGGTCGGCCAAGCCATCGACATGGTCCCAATGGTGATGGGTCAAGAGCACCAGATCGGCGCGCCAGCCCCGGCTGGCCAGCGCCTCAAGAAGCGGCGCGGCTTCGGGGACATCAACGACGCAAGTGAGGCCCGTGGCGGGGTCATGGGCGAGATAGGCGTAGTTGTCTTGCAGGCAGGGGACGGTCACGATTTGAAGGGGCATGGCTTTCTGGTCCTGTCGCACTTATCTTTTACCCAAGAGTGACCCATGGCGGGCGGAGGTGCAATGCATCTGGACGTGCAAGATCTGCGGAATTTTTATTATCGCAGCACATTGGGCCGGGCGGCGCAGAAGGTCGTGCGGGGGCAGGTGCTCAAGCTGTGGCCGGAGGCGGCGCATCAGACCGTGGTGGGGTTCGGCTTTGCCGCGCCATTGTTGCGGCCCTATCTGGCGGATGCGCGTCGGGTGATTGCCCTGATGCCGGGACCACAGGGCGTGATGCCATGGCCTGCGGGACTGCCGAATGTGTCGGTGTTGTGCGAGGAGACACTTTGGCCAATCGAGACCGGGCTGGTAGACAGATTGGTGATGCTGCACGGGTTGGAGACATCAGAGCAGCCGACGGCGCTTTTGGAAGAGGCGTGGCGGGTATTGGGGCCGGGGGGGCGGGCGTTGTTTATTGTGCCCAACCGAGCCGGGCTGTGGTCGCGGTCGGATGCAACGCCTTATGGGTTTGGACGGCCTTACACGCTCAGACAGTTGGAAGCGCAGCTCAAGCGCCATGCGTTCATGCCGGAGCGGCATTTGTCGATGCTCTATCAGCCGCCCTCATCGCGTCGGTTCTGGCGCAAGACAGCCGATGCTTGGGAGGGTATGGGCAATAGCCTGTCGATGGTAATGGCGGGCGGTGTCTTGATGGTGGAAGCCACTAAACGGGTGCAAGCGCCTGCAAGTGGTGGCGAAAAACAGCGGGTGCGAAAGCCTTTGACTGTGCTGCAGCCCTCGGTGGAGCCTGTTTTGGGGCGCATTGCAGAGCGCAAGATCCCGGCATTTCATAAAGACTGAGGCGGTTTGGCACGGCGCTTTGGCAGCGCGCTGCGGGAGAATGCGGTGCGCGCGCCACGCAGGTGGGCTATGGAACCATCAGATGGGGGTAACTCCGGCATTCATCCACAATATATCGGGGTTATCCCCAAGATTTTGCTTTACAGGGGGCAGACGTATGGCCACCATATCTTGTAAGGGCAAGGGTAATTCGCCCTTTCCTTAGAGCAGCCCGCAAGTGGTTGGGGCCTAAGCCCGCCCCAACACGACACGAGGAGAGACGATATGGCCCTGTCGGAAAATTACCTGTCGGACGATATCCACCCCATCGACATTGTTGAAACCCTTGCCACTGAGCATGATTGGGATTTCGACAGAATTGGCGATGATCAGATTGCAATGGCCGTAGAAGGCCAGTGGCGCACTTATTCGATCACCTTGGCGTGGTCGGAGTTTGACGAGACGCTGCGGCTGATTTGCACGTTTGAAATGGAACCCCCTGAGGGGCGTTTGGCTGCGGTCTATGAAACACTCAATGAGATTAACGATCAGTGTTGGGCCGGCGCGCTGAGCTATTGGGCCGAGCAACAATTGATGGTGTGGCGCTATGGCCTCATTCTGGCGGGGGGTCAGGTGGCCAGCGAAGAGCAGATCGACACAATGATCCGCGCGGCTGTTTTGAGTGCCGAACGATTCTACCCGGCGCTGCAATTGGTGGCTTGGGCGGACCGGACACCGGCAGATGCGATGCAGGTGGCGATTGCGGAGGCCTACGGGCGCGCGTAACCTCGGCGTGAAAGACGCGAGGGAGAGCAAATGACCGATTTCGGAGAGATTCCGCAGCGGGGGCTGGTGCTTCTGGGCTGTGGCAAGATGGGGTCTGCGTTGCTGGCTGGTTGGCTGGGGCAAGGGTTGGCACCAAGCGCTGTGCATGTGATCGAGCCCAATCCATCGGAATGGCTGCGCGGCACGGGTGTGGGGGTGAATGCTGCACTGCCAGCGGCACCTGCGATTGTGTTGATTGCGGTCAAGCCGCAGATGATGGGGGCCGCTTTGCCGACCATTGCATCCATGGGCGGTGGCGGGACGCTGTTTGTCTCTATTGCGGCAGGCACCACGATAGAGAGCTTTGAAGCGGTTTTTGGCGATGACAGCCCGATTGTTCGCGCGATGCCGAATACGCCTGCCGCCGTAGGGCGGGGGATTTCTGCAATCATTGGTAATCGCGAAGCGACTGCCGCGCATCTGGATCTGGCCGAAACGCTGTTGGCGGCGGTTGGGCAAGTGGTGCGCCTTGAGCGTGAAGGGCAGATGGATGCAGTGACGGCCGTTTCAGGCTCTGGCCCGGCCTATGTGTTTCACTTGATCGAGGCATTGGCGCGGGCGGGGGAAGGCGAAGGGCTGTCACCGGCTTTAGCGATGCAATTGGCAAAGGCGACTGTCGGCGGCGCAGGGGCTTTGGCCGAGGCGGCCGAGGAAAGCCCGGCGCAATTGCGGGTGAATGTCACAAGCCCGAATGGCACCACGCAGGCCGCGCTCGAGGTGTTGATGGATGAGGGAGCGGGATTACCGCCCTTGATGGAGCGCGCGGTAGCAGCGGCGGCGCGGCGAAGCCGGGAGTTGGCGCGTGGCTGAGATTTCCTTTGACGACTTCATGGCCGTAGATATCCGCAAGGGCACGGTGGTGCGGGCCGAACCCTACCCGGAGGCACGAAAGCCTGCCATCAAGATGTGGGTGGATTTCGGTGATGAGATCGGGGTGAAGCAATCTTCCGCGCAAGTCACTGTGCATTACACGCCTGAAAGCCTTGTGGGCCAAGCGGTGATGGGGGTGGTGAATTTCCCGCCGCGCCAGATTGGCAAGTTCCTCTCGGAAGTATTGGTGCTGGGGGTGCCGGATGCGGCAGGGGCGGTGGTATTGCTGCGGCCGGATTTGGATGTGCCAAACGGCGGAAGGATGTTTTGATGGCGAAGGTTCTATTGGCGCGGCCCTTGCCGGAGGCCGTGGTAACACGGGCGCAAGCGCTGTTTGATGTGACAGTGCGGGCCGAGACGACGCCGTTGAGCGGAACCGAAATGCGCGCAGCCTTGGCAGATTACGATGCGGTGATGCCCACTTTGGGCGATTTGTTTCGTGCAGAGGTTTTTGCCGATGTGCCGGGCGCGCGGTGCAAATTGTTGGCGAATTTCGGAGTTGGTTTCAATCACATCGATGCGGCGGCCGCAGTGGCTGCGGGAATTGCGGTGACCAATACGCCGGGCGCTGTGACCGATGCGACGGCGGATATTGCCATGACATTGATGCTGATGTCGGCGCGGCGTGCCTCGGAAGGGGAGCGGATGGTGCGGGCGGGTGCTTGGGAGGGGTGGCATCCGACGCAGATGCTTGGGCTGCATCTGAGTGGCAAGACCGTGGGCATCATCGGGATGGGGCGGATCGGCCAAGCCATTGCGCGACGCTGCCATTTTGGCTTTGGAATGGAGGTGCTCTATTTCAATCGGTCGCAAAAGACGATGACATTTCCGGCGCGCCAAGTGGCGGGTTTGACCGAACTGGCCGCACAGGTGGATGTGCTGGTGGTGGCCACACCGGGGGGCGCGCAGACGCATCATTTGGTGGGAGCCGAGGTGTTGGCCGCGATGCGCCCCCATGGGCGGGTGATCAATATTGCCCGGGGCGATGTGGTGGATGAGGCGGCGCTGATTGCGGCATTGGAGGCCGGGCAGATTGGCGGGGCGGGTCTGGATGTGTATGAATTCGAACCGAAGGTGCCCGCAGCGCTGCTGGCACGCGAGGATGTGGTTCTGTTGCCGCATCTGGGCACTGCGGCGCTCGATGTGCGAATATCGATGGGGATGATGGTGGTGGACAATCTGGAGGCCCATTTCGCGGGCCGGGCCTTGCCCAATCCGGTTTGATCGGTTGACGTGAGAATACCCGCCGCCCTGCGGAGGGGATGAGGAGAGAAAAGATGTATCAACCCGCAATTACTGGGAGTGGAGTGTTCACGCCTGAGCAGGTGATTACCAATGACGAGTTGGTGGCGAGCTATAATGCCTACGCAGACCTGTGGAATGCCGCCCATAGCGCCGAAATCGCAGAAGGGACGCTGGAGGCCAAGCCGCAGTCGTCGTCTGAATTCATCTTCAAGGCCTCCGGTATCGAGCAACGCTATGTGATGGATAAGGAAGGTGTTCTGGATCCGACGCGGATGTATCCGCGGTTGCGCCAGCGCGGCGATGACGAACCGGGTATCATGGCCGAGATTGCGCTCGCGGCTTGCCAGACGGCGCTCGCCCAAGCAGGGATTGAGGGGGCCGAGATTGATCTGGTGATTTGCGCGGCATCCAATCTGGAGCGGGCCTATCCGGCCGTGGCGATCGAGATCCAGCAGCTTTTGGGGGCTGGGGGCTTTGCCTTTGACATGAACGTGGCATGTT
>Ga0102815_10000117_pt1 | contig 55496 bp, 50 predicted proteins | sample ColrivemetaGS759_FD_79113 | JGI IMG/M metagenome (GOLD analysis project Ga0102815, IMG submission 79113) | Estuarine microbial communities from the Columbia River estuary - Ebb tide ETM metaG S.759 | ecosystem: Environmental > Aquatic > Marine > Intertidal zone > Estuary | place: USA: Columbia... | reverse complement strand
GATACAGCCATACAAAGCGCGCCATGCGCAAAAATTTCAAGCCGGACGAGTTCACCACTTGGCCCAGTGATTTGTTGTCGTTTAATTTCTCTAGAGATTTCTGCAACTTGTTTTAATGAGAGTTCTCTAGACAAAACAACAACATCGGCAAAAGGCGCAAAAAATGCTATTGTTTCTACATTGGTTACGTTTGCTTGGGTAGAAATATGAACCGGCATACCAATAGATTTGGCAAATTGCATTACTGCAAAATCCGAAGCAATCACTGCATTGATTCGCTCATCTTTAGCCGCCTGAACAATCGTTCTCATGAGGTTCATATCATGCTGATACAAAATCGTATTGAGCGTAAGGTACATCTTGACTTGATGTTCTTTGCCTATGGACGCTATCTTTTTTAAGTCCGAAAGGGTAAAGTTATTGGAAGAACGCGCGCGCATATTGAGCTGTTCGATTCCAAAGTATACTGAATTACAACCTGCTTTGATTGCAGACATGAGGGCTTCATAGGAGCCCGCCGGAGACATCAATTCTACGTTCATGAGGCAAAGTTAAATTGATTTTAGAGAATTGCAGAGAATTATGTATTTTCGACTTCTCTATGGTTTTCAGTAGTATTTTCTTCCTTTTGTATTTTTTGCCCGTATTCCTCTTGGTCTATATGTGGCTGCCACAGAAAGCAAAAAATCATTGGGCGCTACTTGTGAGCATACTCTTTTACGCTTGGGGAGCGCCCAACTTTTTATATGTTGTGCTGGCCACAAGTTTACTTGATTTTTATTTGATCAGGGCTTTGTATAAATCTGAAAACCTGCGAAATAGAAAAATATTATTAGCGATTTCTCTCTTCTTGAATTTAGGTCTCTTGGCCTACTTTAAGTATGCCAATTTTTTTGTAGAAAATGTAAATACGGCACTAAGTCAATTGGGTATAGCTCAACTGTCATGGACTGCGGTTGCCTTGCCCATAGGGATTTCTTTCTTTACTTTCCAAACCCTTACCTATGCCATCGAGGTGTATCGAAAAGAACATGCGCCTTTTAAGCGGCCAGACCACTATTTATTATATAAACTTGTTTTTCCTCACGCTATTGCAGGTCCGATCATACGTTTTAAGAGTGTAGCTCAACAAGTCGTCGAAAGAAAGGAAACACCAGATGATCGCCTGTTGGGCTTATTTCGTTTTAGCTTAGGGCTAGCCAAAAAGGTATTGATCGCCAATGTTTTGGCAAAGCAAGCTGATTTGTATATGGGTGGTGATATTGAAAACTTGAACACCACCGAGGCTTGGGTAGGAATCATGGCCTACACTTTTCAGATTTATTTTGATTTCTCAGGTTATTCAGATATGGCAATTGGACTTGCGCGCATGATAGGGTTTCGTTTTCCAGAAAATTTTGATTCACCGTATAGTGCACAAAGCATAACTGAATTTTGGCGTCGTTGGCACATCACTCTAGGTGCTTTCATGCGTGATTTTCTTTACATTCCTTTGGGAGGGAATAGGGTGAAGCAAAAATGGCGCATATACTTTAATTTGTGTTTGGTATTTCTTGTTTCAGGGCTTTGGCACGGGGCTTCATGGAATTTTGTTTTGTGGGGAGCTTTTCATGGCGTATTTTTGATTCTTGACAGGCTTTTTTTACTTGAATTTTTGCAAAAAATCGGAAAAATTCCATCCGCACTTTTCACCTTTATCATTGTTGCGATGGGTTGGGTCTTGTTTAGAATAGATACCTTAGGTAGTGCAAAATCTTACTTTGGGCAGTTGTTTGATTTCTCTGATTGGAAAACCATAGAATTAACAAATAGCTTTTGTTTTATGCTTGGGTTGGCCGTAATTTTTTCTGTTGCGGGTAGAAGTATTTGGCTTACTAAATGGAGTCAATTTTTGATTGCACCAAATCCTGACTTAGGTCTGTTTAGGTCTCTTGGCCTCACTTTCAGTGCCATCGTATTGTTGCTTTTAAGCATTTCTTTCTTGTCTGCCTCTGAGCTCAACCCTTTTATTTATTATCGTTTTTAATGGCCAGTGATCTCAAATACGCAAAAATAAAAAACCTGCTTTTTGGCTTGGTTTTATTGCTTTTGTTGTTATCCTGGATTGAACAAAACTCACACTTTATAAGGCTAAAACCCTTAGGAGGAGAGCAAGCCATCATAGAAAAAAGTCCATTTACCGCAAGCAACTGGCGTTCTGGTGTCTTTCAAGAAGGCCAAGAGGCACATGTAAATCAAAGATTTGGATTGCGGCCATTTATGGTAAGGTTTTACAATGAAATTTTTGATCGTTTGTTTGATGAATACCAAGCAAAAGGAGTCATTATGGGAAAGGATGGTTTTCTGTTTGAGGAAAATTATTTGCTTGCAGCGAGTGGCCGTGATTTTTTAGGTGCAGATTCTATTCTGCTTTTGGCAGATAAGCTTGCATTCATTCAGCAAAATTTGGCCAAGCAGCATAAGCAATTATTGGTGTGTTTGGCGCCCGGAAAAGGTTCGTTCTTTTTAGATAAAATGCCACCGGGTTATTCAAGAAAAAATTTGGATAGGAATCATCCTCATTTTGTTAAAGCTTTAAATCAGAGAAAAATTCCACTTTTGGATGTCCAAACTTGGTTTTTAAATTTAAAAGCAACGACACCATATCCATTGTTTCCAAAAACAGGGATTCACTGGAGTAGCTACGGAGAATACTTGGTTGCTGATTCAATGATCAAAAGGGTAGAGGAGCTTGCCCAAAAACCTTTGCCTCAACTTCAATTACTCAGCATTGAGCAGGATATCAACCCAAGAGACCGCGACGACGATATTGAGCTTGGTATGAATCTGCTAAGAGACTTGCCAGATTTTAAAATGGCTTATCCTAAATTTCGTATAGTTCCATTAAATGCTGGTAAGACAGCACCTAAAGTTTTGGTTATTGGCGATAGTTTTTATTATGGTATGTATAATTGGGGCATGATGGAGCACGTGTTTGTAAACGGCGAATTTTGGTATTACAACCACGAACGGCTCATTCCCAAAATGCCTGCATCCAATGTGTCAGAACTCACCAATTACGCTTCAAAAGTACAAGAATTTGACGTGATCATACTGTTAATCACAGAGGCCAATCTACCTAGATTTGGCTTTGGAATGATCGAATCCTATCTCAATAAAAAGTAACTTGACGAGTACTTATACCTTTGGTATATGTTTGACATTAAGCGCAACCCAACCTTTTTGACCTTTGCTTTTCTCAAAGCTTACTTCATCGCGTTCTGCAATTGGGTGCATGAGGTTTGCAGCATGTACAAAGATGTTTTCGCCGCTCGCTTTGTCTTTAATAAAGCCATATCCTTTGGAATCGTTAAAAAATATAACCGTTCCTGTATCTGCGCCTGAATCTTCATCTTCATTGTCTTCGCGACGCGGGATGCCAATTTCAATACTTTCTGCATCAATTTCAACACGGGTTGATGGATCAATTGGAGCATCTACAATGCGACCAAATTCATCGACATAAGCCATCATGCTATCAAGACCACCACCACCTGAGTTAGCTTTCCGCTCTTCGGAGCGAAGCATTTTTTCTTTTTTCTTTTTTGCTTTTAGTTTTTCTTTTTCCTTTTTGGAATAGGTTTCTTTGGATTTGGCCATTCGAATAGTTTAATTTTTTGTGTTGCCATATGAAAAAGTAGGATGGAAAGGCAACTTACGATTACGAAGGCGAATTATGCTGCAAAGATACTAAAAACTTGTTGGTGGAAGGCCTTTGAATTATTGGTGTCTTTTGGTTGGTTGCCAAATCGAGGATTGTATTCCTCCAAAAAACTTTAACATGCCAATAAATAAGGCCAAATTCATGCTGATAAAATGCAGTGGAAACCTCAGCCAAACGATATGTTTGCCATTTTGTTTTAAGACGTAATCGACGATAAAAATCATCGGAATACAAAGCAAAACATAAAAAGATAATTGCAAGATGAGTGACTCATTTCGATTAGAAACAATATAAATACACATTAAAAAAAGAAAGCTGGGGAGTAGCCATCTGAGTACTTTATGTGAAAAGAATGCCAGTGAGACCCAATTAAATTTAAACAAGATTGGCCAAAAGCGTTTTAGATTTTGAAAATTTCCTGCCGATATACGAACTTTTCTTAAAAACTCAATCATCGGGTCATTTGACACATCTTCAAGTACCACAGCTTCCTTTTGATTGATACATTTATATCCTTTTTCGATGCAAGTCATATTGATGTAAAAATCATCTACTAAAAAATGTGCAGGAATGGGCTCAAAACACTTTTTTCGAAATGCAAAACAGCCACCAAATGGACCCATCATGGCACCCCAAAGTTTGCCTTCAGCATCTTTTATAGCAACTTCGTTGGCAATATATTGAGATTCAGGAATGGAGATTCCGGTTTGTTTGATGCCATAATGTTGCATGCGGGTGTCGACCAGTCCAATGCTTGTATCCTCAAAAGGGGCTTGTAAATAAATGAGTGTTTGGGGTGTAAACAAAACGTTGGCATCCGTAAGTACAATTAAATCGTTAGTAGCTTTTGGCACAAGCGCATTGACAATTTGAATTTTTCCTTGTCTTTTTTCAAACTCAATAACTTGGCAATCTGCAAATTTTGATTGGTATTCATTGGCAATTAATGAGGTGAAATCTTCACTATTGTCAATGCCTATGAGCAGTTCTATTTTTTCAGGGGGGTAGTTGCTATTTAGGATCGAATCGAGTTTGTCTTTGAGTACCTTTTCTTCGTTGTGTGCGGCAATAATGATACTCAATGCTGGTCTGTGGCTCGAGATAGCATGAGCAGCTGGTGTTTGGAGCTTATTTGATAAGTATTTGATCAGAAGAGGGTAAAGTAGATAACTATAGGTTAGAAGTAAGATGCCGATGATGATAAGTAAAGGAAAGCCCATGTTGCAATATTACTTATTATTTTGAAGTTCTTTCAAGTGCATTTTCAATTGTTTTTGAACGTGAGTTGCATTAAAATGCCTTGAAAAATAGGTACTAAAATAGTTTGAGCGTTCAAGTAATTCTTGAGGGCTACTCAATAAGGAAATTAGATCATTCTTAAAATCATCCAATTGATCATGTATCAAAGTAGGATCCAACATCGGCAAGCCATCTGCAGATTTTTGACTCAACACGATAGGCGCACCTACGCTCATTGCTTCAAGAATTTTCATTTTAACTCCTGAGCCTGATTGTAAACAACCTACGAAAATACCATGTTCGGCAATAAATGCCCTGGCATCCGGCACAAAGCCATGTAGGTGAACACCAGGAAGTTGCCAATCCCTAAAAGCCTCAGAACCCTTACCAGCAATATGAAATTCAAGCGCTGGAAGTTCTTGCTTGAGTTGTGGAAATACTTTGTTTAAAAACCATTCCACGGCTTCTATATTTGGATTCCAATTAAATGCACCTAAAAAACATAATTGCAATGGAGCTAGATTGCTTTTTACAGCACTTATTTCTATAGAAGAGGGTAGGTATCTGCAGGTGCTTAAGGTTTCTGCTTCAATTTGTTGAAGGTCTTCTTGAGAAATAGCTAGAATGAGATCTAATTTACCTAGATCTTCACTCCAAATAGTTCTTTCGGCCCACTTTAAAGCATAAGCTAATTGCTGTAGGTACCATTTTTTAAAAATATTTTTTGTGTTGTTGGCCAAATCCTTCCAAATCCGGTATTCAATATTATGTGCTCGGTAAATAAATTTTGCCTTAGTAAACTTACTCAGAGGAGCGGCATAAACTGCAGCAAATAAGCTTTCAAAAATCACAATATCGTAGGCCTGAATGCTGAGTTCTTTCTGCAAAGTTCCTAGCACTTTATTGTCGTAAAATCGTCTAAGGTTATATGACTCCTGTTTGATCAATGCAATAAGTGCGGCTATGGGCTTGATGCGCGTATCGATTTGGTGTCCGGATACTTTGAGTTTTGGATGTTTTAAGAATGCACTTGATTCAAAAGGGTGCTTATGCGTTGCCAAGGCATGGTAATTTACCGATTCGATTTCATCCAAGGATAAGATATCTATAAGAAGACGAGACATAGCTAAAGAGCCTCCGTCAGTGATAGGATAAGGTGGTTTATGGCTGATTATCAATACTTTCACAACTCAATATTAAATGGCTTGTGCCTTCTTTGTGAGGTAAATTGCTACTGGTGTAAAAAGAATGCCTGCCAACCACATGCCCAAAAACGGGCTCAAGGTATCGGTATCCGCAAGGTTATCACCAATTGAATTCACAATGAAATAGCACATAAATATCAAGGCGGCGATCACAACAGGGGCGCCAAAGCCTCCTTTTTTCATGAGCGCTCCCAAGGGTGCCCCCACGAAAAATAATACAATGATAGCATAGGTAAGTGCGAACTTTCTATGAAATTCAATCCAATAAAGCGATGTTTCCTTCTCTAGAGTTTTAATGAACTGTTGTTGATTTTCGAGTTGTTGTTGATTGCGTCTGATTTTGGAAATAGTTAAGTTATAGGCCAATTGTTTGTCCGCATTCGAAATTTTTTCAAAAATGATAGGTTGCATTTGCCCTGAGGATGCAGTCATTTTGGGATCTTCAGTGGTGGTTTGTTGCAACGCTTTGCTTAAACTCAGAAATCCTAAATTGGTTTGATTGATAAATTGCTGGCGCAACGTTTGCTTCTTATGATTGATAGAGTCTATGGCCTCATTGATCTGAAAAATATTTAACATTTCATATTTATCCGTAAAAAGATCTTCCTTGGAACGGTTCAATTCCAAGCCACCTAAATCCAACTTATATACCCCTTGAGAAAAACTTGAAACACGAGAAGGTCTTTTTGAGGGATTGCTGAGTTGTTTGTTGGGTAGATACATTGGGTTTTGGATATCTAGCTCTTCTAAAATGTTCCCATCATGAAGATTTAAAAACACATAGCGTCCGTTGATAGATTTGTAAACAGTTGCTGTTGTGGCGCGTACGGTTCTTAATTGCGTTGGCTGGGTGTAGTCGTGGATGGTAATGCCATTGCATTTGTTGCCTTTGAGGGAATCCACTTTTATGGCGTAGCCTTCAAAATTTTTGGAGTAAACACCCGGAGTGAGGATGGTTGATATTTTTTTATTCTGGATATCAAAAATAAGTGTGTGCCATTTAAGGTTAGCAGCTGGAATCACATAATTTGCAAACAAAAATGTCCCGATGGCAAGTATACTTACAATGAATATGAGCGGTCTGAGAATGCGCAGTAAGGAGAATCCGCTTGATTTTAAGGCAGTGAGTTCGTTATGCTCAGATAAATTTCCAAGGGCCATCAATGATGAGAGCAAAATCGCTAAGGGCAATGCAAGTGGCACAATTCCGGCTGAAACATACACGAGTAATTCGAGGATCACCCAGACACTTAGTCCTTTACCCATTAAATCGTCGATATACACCCAAAAAAAATGCAATATGAGCATGAACATCGAAATTAGCAAGGTCACCACAAATGGTCCTGTAAATGACTTTAAACTAAATAATACCAGGCGTTTCAAGCGTAAATTTTAGAACAAATTTAACTTTTTTTGGGGAGGATTAGCTAGGCTTTACCTAGGGTTTATGCACCAATAATACGCTTTAAATCAGAGATTGCTTGGTGCCAAAGAGCCTGACTGCTTTCGGTGTCTGCAGCACTTGCAAAATCTGTGATGTGTAAAATCACTGAATTGGTCATTGGATCAACCACATAAGCCAACTCAAAATATGTATCTAGACCTTGTTGCTCGTCATCTATCCACTGAAATCTGATTTTAGAATTTAATTTTAACTGAACTAGACGCGCAATTTCTTCATTTCCATCCCATTCAAAGGTGTACAAATCGTCGTTTACGCGAACATCATCCGCAAACCAATCTGCCAATCCATCAGGGGTGCTGATAAGTTTTTCAAGCACGCGAGGTGAGGTTTTTAGCAGAAATTCCAACTTGTACTTTTCTTTCATCGCCCCCTTGGTTTTATTGTTAAATTTGTGATTCATTAAATATACAAAGTTTTAATTAAATGTCCGATCAAAATCAGTTAGAAAAGCTAGGAAATCAATTTTTTAAATACCGTGGTCAAATCCCGGTATTATTCTTCCTTGTCGCTTTTGGACTCATGCATTATTTTCCAAACTCAGGTCATTGGACGCAGCCGTCAAGAATTCTTTTTGCTCTTGGATTAGTGATTTTTGGGCATGTCATTAGGGCATTAGCGGTTGGTAAAAGAGCTCAACACACCTCAGGCCGAAACCGCGACGAGCAAGTTGCTGAAGCGCTAAATACGACCGGAATTTATTCAATGATGCGCCATCCACTATATTTAGGCAACATCACCACTTACATGGGATGGGCAGTTTTTACTGGCATCGATTGGCTAGTGCCAGTTTTTTTGGTGTTGTTCATAGCCTATTATCGTCTCATTATTTATGCCGAAGAACAATTTTTATATAGAAAATTTGGATCGATGCATAGTGATTGGAAAAATAAAACTCCTCTACTATTACCTGCATTTTGGAAGTACCAATCCAATTCACAGCCCTTTTCACTAAAGGTGGTTTTAGAAAACGAATACTCGGGGTGGGCCGCATCAATGACTACGGCGTGGGTGCTATGGGTTTTTCAAACCTATGTAATGGGTGCTTTTCAAAGCAAACAATGTGAAATCTTGGCCTCGGCACTTTTTATTCTGATTTTTGGTCTTGGAATGCGCTATCTTAAAAAGAAAACCAATGTTTTCAAGGCCTCTTAACGGCTTAATGAAAATCATTGAGCTAAGTCAAACAATTGGCGCTGCTGTAAGCTCCGACCAAGTGTGAGTTCATCGGCATATTGAATTTCGGATCCTACAGCTATTCCTCTCGAAATGCGCGTAATGAGCAAAGGATATTCCTTAATTTTTTTGTAAATGTAGAAGTTGGTGGTATCTCCTTCCATAGTGGGGCTGAGCGCCAAAATAACCTCTTTAGGCGCTTCATTTTGAACGCGTTCGGTTAAGTTTACGATATTGAGTTGCTGCGGACCCACACCATCCATTGGTGAAATCAAGCCGCCCAGCACATGATACAAACCATTATAGGTATTGGTTGATTCAATGGCCATCACATCTCTAATGTCTTCAACGACGCATATTAGCGAAGAATCCCGCCTTGAACTGTTGCAAATTTGACAAATTTGGGTGTCTGCAATGTTGCCACAGCGCCTGCAATGCAAGACCTTATCTTGTAGGGCAGTAAGTGCGCCAATAAAGTCCGATAGCTCTACTTCAGAACGCCTTAACAAATCTAAAGCCAATCTAAGTGCTGTTCGCCTTCCAATGCCTGGTAAGCTTGCAAGTTGGTCTACAACTTGCTCCAAATATTGTGAAGGAATCTGCATGGGCCAAAATTAACGAAACTTTTAATTTGTACGGCGCCGCAAAATAGTAACTTTGCAACATGTCTGTCAAAGAGCTCAATATAAGAAATAAGCGTGCGCGCTTTGAATATCACCTCGAAGAAACTTTTGAGGCAGGTATGGTTTTGACAGGAACTGAAATCAAAAGTATTCGCAATGGAAAAGCATCCATTCTTGAGGCCTATGGACTATATGAAAGTGGCGAGGTTTGGTTGAGAAATATGCATATTACCGCTTATGAAAATGGTTCTTTTTACAACCATAAACCCAAAGCAGATAGAAAATTATTACTGACTAAAAAAGAAATTAGTCGCATAGAAAAGTTTTTAAAAATCAAGGGGCACACCCTCGTTCCCATCAAACTTTTTCTCTCTGAAAAGGGTTGGGTTAAATTGCAAATTGCTTGTGCTACGGGTAAAAAACTCCACGACAAACGTCAGGATCTCAAAGAAAAAGACGATAAACGAGAAATGGACCGAATGCTCAAACGCTAAACCGAAGGCTTAGTCTTTGATCACAGGATATCCTGGATATTTTTTCTTATCAAAAACAAACTTGGTATCGTCAATATCGGGATTGGCCGTAAACTTTGTTACGACGTAGGTCATGGTGGTGCCATCTTTGGCCTTCATACTGGCCTTTACCAACTCATTCTCCGTTTTAGAGATATATAATACGATGGTATGGTACTCGGCTTTTGAAGGTATCTTGGGATAAAGGTTGATGACGTGAACCGCTTGGCCATTGAGCTTGTCTTCGTGGTCGTATTTGTTTTTAAAACCTGTTTCCCATATGGTCATGAGTCGTTTTGGGTTAATAGACTCTTCGTCATCAGCACTTGCATCAGATTCGTAAACCGATCGTTCGTCTTTGATGATTGTCCAAGTCTTCACACCATTGCAAATCATAGTGTTGTCACCGTAAGAGGCATAAAATTTATTGCCTTTTACCCATCCTTTGCCAATTTCATTTTCATTGGTACCATTGGTAGAGTTTTTAACACTTGCATTGAATTCAATATAAAAGGACTTCATGCCCTTCATTTTTGTTGAAAGTTTGTCTAAAATACCTTGTGCCTTAGCATCTTGAGCAAAAGCTTGGCTTGTAAAAATAGTTAGGCAAAGTAAAAGTAATAAACGCATTGTATATGATTTTGAATGCAAATATCATAAATTATGCCAAATACACGAAATATTTAAATCTTGGTTCATTATTCTGTAATGATCAGCGGATGATTACTAATGAATTCATTACTGATGATTTGCAAAAGATAGGCCCCGGATTTTAAATTTGCCGGTGTATGAATTTGATTTTGGTAAGCGGTGTTTAAAATTATTTTTCCATTGGCATCATATAATCGAATAAAATCAGCGCTCGTACCATTTATATGCAATACGGAACCAGCGCATATAGGATTAGGGTAAACAGCGCGCGCCGGAGCTTTTTGAATTTGATTACCAGCCATTGAACCAATATTGATATTATCTATATAAAGGCAATTGCCCCAGTCGCCTATGTTTCTAAAAGCAATTTGTAAATCCCCAGAGTTGTTAAAAGCACTCAAATCCACAGAATCTGTACGCCATTGAGTTGCTGAAGGAGTAAAGAAACTTTGAAAATCTGGTGAGGTCGCTAAATCAAGACCTCCTTTAAAATAGAGCACCTGTTCGGTTTCAAAGCAGTCCGTAGAGACAACAACTTGTAACGAATCTGAGTATCCGCCTCCCCAACGTGCATAGGCCACATCGAAATAGAGCATTGGTTGAATTTGTAATGCGGCTGTATTGATAGGCATGATTAAATCATCGAAAGTTCCTTGAGAATTGATATCATAATTATTAAAAAATGTAGATTGACTAGAATTTGAATAGCCTCCAGCAGTGGTAGATAATAACCAAGTTCCATTGCCATTGTGATCTTTAACGAGCCATCCTTCGGGAAGAAATTGTTGCTGAAAATCTTCTGTAATACCTGTTTGAAAATCGAAAAAGTCTAATGAAACATATAAGGAATCAGTATCTGTAAGGCCGTCGGCATCGGTGATATTTAAAATGGCTAAATGCTGACCCTGGCTAGAAAATAGTACAGAGGGGTTTCTTAGTGTCGAGGAGCTTGGGCTTCCTGTTGGAAAGGTCCACTGCCAAGTAGCATTTTGATGATTCAAAAATGAATAGTCGTCAAAATGAAAGGAATCAACGGCGCAAATAGCCAATTGTTGTAATTTGTCGACAGTAATTCTTGCTATGATTTGCGACGGATTTTCAACAAGCGGACTCTCATAAATTCCTTTGCCGTAGGTGGCAAGTCTGATCTTGGAGTCTCTGTAAAAAGGTTTAAGAATGTTACCATTTGTAAAGAGGGGTAAACCATTGTTTTCTAGGCTAAATGCGCTTTGATTATTTCGGTAATAGACCGCTTTATTGGTGGCTACATAAATACCACCATCAGTACCGGCAATGTGGATCAAAGATTGAATTGATTCGTTATTAAGTAAGGCAGTGGTAAGATTGGACCAAGATAGACCACCATCGGTGGTTTTGAATACCTTAGAGCCATTAGCCCCACTGGGGTAGGCAAGCCAAAGTTCATTGTCATTCTGGGGGTTCAAACTCAATAACATTCGACTAGAATTGCCTGCCGGAGGATTCAATTGCGTCCAGTTCATACCTCCATCGGTGCTCTTCCAAAGTTTGCCCGTGTTGCCACTAGCGGCTTTTTGATTCAAATAAATCACTTGAGGATCTTGTGAGCCAATTTCAATGTAGTTCACTTTTTCATTGACGTCCGTACCAAAGGTAAAAAGCAATTCAAAGCTTGCACCCATGTCTTTTGTGCGGTATAATTTGTTCTCAAAACCCGTATAGGCCTCACTGTAGCAATTGGGGTGAAAAACCAATTCAGAGGATTGCGCAGCCCAATAACTTTCGTTTGGATTGATGCCAAAAGAGGCATTTGAAATAGCTCCATCAAGAGTTAATGGAATGCGTTTGCCATTGACATCAGAAAAGTAGGTCAAGGTATTGATACCAGGGTTGACATAGCCTGTTGGGGCCTCACCACCACCCAATTCTAAAAAATTTCCTGCGCCATAATTTTCATGGTAGGCCAAGTTACCATTGTGGTATAGACCACCAACCAATACATCTTCATTCCATCCGTTATCAAAACCCCAATAATCTGAACCATGAATTCCAGACATATAGAAATCTGGTTGGGTAGTCATAAAATCGGTACTGTGGTAGATGCCGCCGTCTGTTGTTACCCAACAATGCGAGCCAATCATTCTAAAATCTTGGTTGTCAACATGTAAATTCAATGGGCCACCAACATATCCTGAAACTGAAGAAAAGGTCTCTGCGCCATCATCAGACCTGTACAAATTCAATCCACCGATCAGTACCTGATCTGCATTGGTTGGATTGGCCATAAGGGCACAATTATAAAATCCTTGGTGATAGGTCCATGTAGGTGTGCCCATGGCTAAATTTGGATGCGTAGCAGAGTAGGGGCCTCCTGCAGGAGAATTAGGTAGGGTCCAGTTTTGGCCTCCATTATCGCTGCGATACAATCCTATAAATCCGAAATCATCGGGTTTTGAATCTCCAATTAAGTAGGCATAAACACGTTCTGGATTGGCTGCACTAACGGCGAGCCTCCCGCCGCGATCCAAGCGTGCAGGATCATTAGAATTATACCAGCCATTATCCTGAAGTGTCCAATTAAGGCCGCTATCTGTAGAGATAAAAAACTCACAGCGAATTAAAGTTGGATTGTTTTTAAGTAAATACAATGTTTGTGCACTTCCAGGCTTTAATTTGATGTCATATGCTTTCTCAATAAAAAGTTGTGTCCAGTCTAGCCCTCCATTATTACTGCGATACAGCCCCTTTCCAGTTGCTGCAAGTACGATGCTAGGGTTGGTTTCAAGCATGTAAATTTCATTTACATTGAGCCCAGTTGTTACAAGGGTATTGACCCAGGTGAGCCCACCATCGGTACTTAAAAAAAGTCCTTTATTGCCTCCTGCTATAACCACGCTAGGATTCGTGGGGTGCACTTCTATTGCTGTTACTCCAGAACCAAAATCAATATTTTTTGAACTCAGCAACCAATTTTGGCCACCATCCATACTTTTGTATACTTCTCCTGGTTCGGTGCCGCAATAGCAAGTATTGGGTTGGCTATTGCATTGGTCAAAGCTGTAAATATTACTCTGCCCTGAGCCTTGTGTGAGGCCTTCTTGATAGTTGGTAATAGGGCCCACCACCTCCCAGTTGGAGTTTTTAGTGCACGCGCTTTGTTTTTTGAGATAATTTGCTTCTTTGACTTGTTCATCAGCCTCATTAATTGCTAGAATAAACCCTTCGTCGTTGATCAAATATTGATGCTCTCTGATCCATCGTTTGTAATATTGCGTGTGGTATGTTTTTTCAAAGGGCCTATGACGGTAATACGCCTCATAGGCATTTTGCACCTCATAAACGTTTGGATTGCTACCATACATCATTTTTGCCCATTCGGGGAGCTGAGCAATTTCTGCAGCACTTGGCTTGAGCATTTGTTGAGCAAAAGAAAGTTGGTAAGAAAAACAAATGAAAAAGATAGAAACAAGATAATTGTACATAATTGAAGTTTGGAACCTCAATTTACAACATTTTATCCAATGAACCTTTTTTCTTGATTCGTAGTTGGGATCATGCAGCGCTCATATTTACCAAACCAACGGTACCGATACTTCGCCACAATATCATAAGCCCCATCCCGTATAAACCTAGGAATTATCCAGCCTAATTGTGACCAATGGAACGGACCAAAAAGGGTTTTATAAATTTTTAAGACGGCAGTGCTTTTTTGTGAACAAACTTGTTGCTTAAAATAAGCAACACTTTGGTACAAGGGTGCTTCCAATTTACTTTGATCTACATCAGTTGTCAATCCTTGAAATGAACTGAAGTAAAAAATTTCCTTTGCGTCTTTTCTTAAGATGTACTGCACAAAGCGGTTGCAAAGGGCACATTGTCCGTCAAAAACAATTAAATGATCCGGTAGGCTCGTTTTATTTTTTTGCTGAGATTTCAAAGTTTTTTGCATCACTCACTTTTTGATTCAGCAGGGCAATTTGAAGAACTTCTGACATCTTACTGACATAATGAATGTGAAGACCCTCAAGGTAATTTGGGGCTATTTCGTCAACATCTTGCTTGTTTTTCTCACAAAGAATAAGCGTTTTGATTCCAGCCCTTTTTGCTGCGAGTATTTTTTCTTTGATTCCGCCCACTGCCAACACTTCACCGCGTAAGGTAATTTCGCCGGTCATCGCCAAATTATTTTTCACTTTTCGTTGCGTAAATAAGGAAGCTAGCGCGGTGAGCATCGTAATGCCTGCACTAGGGCCATCTTTAGGGGTGGCGCCTTCAGGGACATGCACATGAACATTGTATTGCTCAAAAATCGCAGGGTCAATCTTTAGAAGCTCATGGTGACTTTTTAAATATTCTAAGGCGATGACTGCTGATTCTTTCATGACGTCTCCTAAATTGCCCGTGAGCGAAAGCTTGCCACTTCCTTTTGAAATCAAACTTTCAATAAATAGGATGTCTCCACCAGCTGATGTCCAGGCAAGGCCTGTGACCACACCGGCAACATCATTGTTGTTGTATTTTGTTCTTATTCGGCCTGCGCCCAAAATGCCAAACAAATCCTCTTTGGTAATCTTGGTTTGAAATTCCTCTTCCATGGCAATTTGTCGGGCACGATTGCGAACAAGCTTTGCTGTTATCTTATCTAGGCTCCGCACCCCTGATTCGAAGGTGTAAGATTCAATGATTTGTTGCCAGACTTTCTTATCTATGGAAATATCATTTTTAGAGATGCCATGGGCAGCAAGTTGCTTGGGCATAAGGTGCCTTTTGGCTATTTCAATTTTCTCCTCTAGGGTATAACCATTGACTTCAATAATTTCCATTCTATCCAATAAAGGACCCTGTATGTTTTGTAGGTTATTGGCTGTGGCAATGAAAAGTACTTTAGATAGGTCAAATTCTGTCTCGACGTAGTTGTCGTAAAAAGCAGCGTTTTGTTCCGGATCCAACACTTCAAGCAAAGCAGAGGACGGGTCTCCGTGGTTGCTTCGGCCTAGTTTGTCTATTTCATCGAGCACGAAAACCGGATTTGCCGTTTCGGCTTTTTTTAGGTTTTGCATGATTCTACCAGGCATCGCTCCAATGTATGTTTTGCGGTGCCCACGAATTTCTGCCTCATCATGTAGGCCACCCAAAGACATGCGTACGTATTTTCGACCAAGTGCTTGGGCAATTGACTTGCCGAGCGATGTTTTCCCAACCCCTGGAGGGCCGTAGAAACATAAAATTGGAGCCTTCATATTGCCTTTCAACTTGAGAACAGCCAAGTATTCTAAGATGCGCTCCTTCACTTTTTCTAGTCCAAAATGATCCTTTTCTAAAATACGTTTGGCTAGATTTAAATCGAGCTTGTCTTTGGTATAAACATTCCAAGGAAGCTCCAAAAGTAGGTCTAGGTAGTTGAGTTGAACGGTGTACTCAGCGCCTTGCGGATTCATGCGTTGTAACTTTTCGAGTTCTTTATTAAAAAGTTTAGCAACCCGCTGATCCCAATTTTTACTCTGAGCCCTTTCTTCTAGATCTTTGACATCTTGAATTTGAGGGTTATCACCGAGTTCATCTTGAATGGTGCGCATTTGCTGATGTAAAAAATACTCTCGCTGCTGTTTATCGAGGTCTTTACGCACTTTATTTTGGATTTCATTGCGCATTTCCAACAGTTGTGCCTCAGCCGTAAGGTGCTCCAAAACGAGCATTACGCGTTTTTTCATGTCCATTTGTTCAAGCATCCCTTGCTTTTTAGACACGTCGGCATTCATATTTGAAGAAATGAAATTCACCAAAAAACTTGGGCTATCGATATTTCCTATGGCAAATTGCGCCTCAGATGGGATATTGGGGCTTTCTCTAATGATTTGCAAAGCCAAGTCTTTGATGGTTGCAAACATGACTTCAAGCTCCTTGTTGTTTTTATCAAACTTTAGCTCTTTAAGCACTTTTATTTTGGCTTTCAAATAGGGCTCGCTTTGGGTCGCTTCAAGCATTTCAAACCGGCGTTTTCCTTGAATGATGACCGTCGAACTGCCATCGGGCATTTTAAGTAAGCGTATAATTTGAGCAACTGTTCCTATCCTATGAAGATCCTCAAAGAGGGGAGCTTCTACATCCTGATTTTTTTGAGAAACCACACCAATGATTTTATTGCCGCGATTGGCTTCCTGAATGAGTTTGATAGATTTGTCTCTACCCACAGTGATAGGTATAACTACACCAGGAAAAAGAACGTTATTTCGCAAGGGGAGTATGGGTAATTCTTCTGGGAATTCTTGCTGATTCATTTGTGCTTCTTCTTCTGCTGTAATTAGCGGAATAAATTCAGCATCTGCGTCGTAGCCAGAAAAACCAAAAAAACCTTGATCAAAGAGTGTGCTCATAAATAATTTAATTGTTACTTGAACCTTAGTCAAGATGCATGCCAAAATGGACCAGCATGAAAAAAAGTCAGTTCTTGGCTAAAAACCTCAGGATTTCAATGTCTTGATCCGTTAACTCGGTATTTCTTCTAGACATCATGGCAGATATTGAGCCTATGGCTTTATCAAAGTCGTGCTTTTCACTCTGAGGATCCGAAATCCATTGAAAAGAAGGGATATATTTAGGAGGAAAGCCACTTGTCATGATATTTGAACCCACTCCAACCACGGTAGCGGTATTGAATTGAACATTGATTGCTGACATGCTGTGATCTCCCATTGTAAGCCCCATAAATAATTCATTGGTACTTTGCATAGTCTCGTGCTCATAGCAATAGGTACTTACCGTACTGTAATTATTTTTAAGGTTTGAGCAGTTGGTATCTGCACCTAAATTACACCATTCACCAATGAGCGCATTACCTAAAAATCCGTCGTGCCCTTTATTGGAATAGCCTTGAAAGAGGCTGTTACTTACCTCCCCTCCAATGCGACAATGTGGGCCAATAGTAGTTGCGCCATAAATTTTTGCACCCATTTTAATTACAGCGCCATCCATTATAGCGAGTGGCCCTCTAAGCAGGCTACCCTCCATAATTTCAACGTTTTTACCAATATAAATGGGTCCGGTTTTTGTATTGAAAGTAACACCTTCAGCTCGCACTCCTTCCATTAGAATTAAGTCAGTAAGAGGCCCAAGGAGCAGGTTGTTTTCGCCGAGTTGCGCAATCGAATTATTAAGGCTAGCCAGTTGAAAATCAGCTTTTAAGATCAGTTCATTTTTAAGATACAAGTCCCAACGATTTTCCAACAGAATGGGCTCTGAGCTAAATTCCACTTTGATTTGAGCCGTACCGTTGATCGCCAGGCAGTGCTCCTTGTAATAGAGGGCTTGATTAATTTGTAAATCCAATACAGCCTCTGCAAATGCTTTGGTGGCGATGCATTGGGCATTGATCCAAATGCCATCAATGCTTGGATATTTTTGTTGTAAATAGTCTTCGGTTTGAAAACCAATTTGAGCCTGTGGCATAAGTAGCTGCCAACGCTCAGTATTTGTGTAAATCCCACAGCGCAACTCGGCAAGTGGCTTGGTCAGTGTAAGTGGCGCAAATCTTAAATGTAGCGAGTTATCGGATAGGATTAGTTTCATCTAAATTTTTAATTGAAAAGGTATAGCTGCTCAAATATAACAATACAAAGGTCAATAATCCATTGATCAAAAGTACTTCATTCCCAAATTCATAGCCCTGCCATATCAAATCTGCATTGATACTCAAGAGGTAACAGCAAACTGGGGCTGCTGTAACAACAAGGGGAATGGCCCAAGATGGCGCCATTCTTTTAGTGAGGATTCCAAATGCAAAAAGTCCAAGTAGAGGGCCATAGGTATAGGATGCAATTAAGAAAATGAGGTCGACAATGCTTTTATCGTTGTACCATTTAAAAAGGAATACCAAAAGGGTAAATAAAAGTGCGAAGCTAATATGTACAATTCTTTTGACCCTCACACGCTCTTCTTCGGGTAGCTTGTTGCGTTCGAAACCTATGATATCGATGCAAAAAGAAGCGGTTAGGGCAGTAATAGCGCCATCAACAGATGGAAAAAGGGCAGAAATAAGTCCGATGATAAATACAATGAAAACACCACTCGGTAAGTAGTTTTGAATGATTTGAGGGAAGAGATCGTCTGGTGCGAATTTTAAACCGTTTTGTAGCGCGTAATAACTCAAAATACTTCCTAGGAATAAAAATAACGCATTTACTAAAAGAAGTGTGAAGCTAAATACAACCATGTTTTTTTGAGCATCTTTGAGTGTTTTGACGCTGATGTTTTTTTGCATCATTTCTTGATCAAGCCCGGTCATAGCAATGGTTATAAAGGCACCACCTATGAAATGTTTGAAAAAATAATCCTTCTTCGATGGGTTCCAAGCGCCAATTTCAGTGAGCCCCTCATGTTGAAGATTTTGCCAAAGTTGCCCCCAGGAAAGATCCATTTGATGCTGCAAGGTAAGAATGCAAACCACGAGGGCTAACAACATAAAAAACGTTTGGAGTGTGTCAGTCCATACGATAGTTTTCACTCCACCTTTGAGCGTATAAGCGAGAATCATCAGTACAATTAACAATGTTGATTGCCAAAATTGAATGCCAATAGGTTCAAAAACAAATAGTTGTAGAACATTGATTACTAAATATAACCGAACAGTGGCGCCTAGTGTCCTAGAGAGAATAAAATATGCAGCGCCCCATTGATAGGCATGCAACCCCAGACGGAGTTCTAAATAACGGTAAATGGAAGTGAGTTGGTATTTGTAGTACAGAGGAAGCAAAACGTAGGCTACCACAAAATATCCAGTAAAAAACCCCAATACCAACTGATAATAGTGCCATGCACTGCTGCTTACAGCTCCAGGAACTGAAACAAAGGTAACGCCTGAAAGTGAAGTGCCTATCATGCCAAAAGCCACCAAATACCAAGGGCTTTTCTTATCACCAGTAAAAAAACTATGGCTATTCGCGCCTCTTGAACTTAAATAGGCAATTGCCAATAGTAGTCCAAAATACAGCACCAAAATGATGGGAAGCAAAAATTGATTCATAGGGTAAAAATAAGCTAAAGCAGTATATTTGCCTCAAAAAAATAGCCATGCATTTCAATTTTATCTTCTATTTGCTTTTCTTAACCATTATTGCTTTAGTTGTAATATTCATGACTACGTACAAGAAACAAACGCAGGTTGATGTATTGAAACTTCAAAATGAAATGAATCTTCAAAAGCAAGCCTATTTTTTACCTAGTAAATTAGAGGCCTATCAGCGTTGTATTTTATTACTCGATCGAATTTCGCCGGCAAACCTTTGCTTGAGAACCCTTCAAACTCAACTCAGCGCGCGCGCTCAGCAAAGCCTTTTGATCAAAACTGTGCGCGATGAATTTGAACACAACATTGCTCAACAACTTTTTGTCTCAGCTGAAGGCTGGCAAATTTTAATTCAATCAAAAGAAGAAGTATTAAGGGTTATAAACTTAGCATCCAGTACTTTGAGTGAAAATTCAACCGCCACAGAGCTAGCAGCAAAAATCCTTGAAATCAGCGGGCAAGTGAGCCCATTTCCTACTGAAATATGCCGTAGTTTTTTACAGAAGGAATTCCAAGAATTTATTTCTTAAGCCATTTTTCTTTAACAATAGCTATGATCATTGGTAATAACGAAAGACCAATGATTCCAAAAATCACCGTTTCAAAGTGCTGACGTACAAAGGGTAAATTGCCAAAGTAATAGCCCAATAAAGTGAGGCCGAGTACCCAAGTTATGCCGCCAATGATATTGTATTTGACAAAGATCTTGTAGGGCATTGAGGCGATACCCGCTGTAAAAGGAGCAAAGGTGCGTACAATAGGGACAAAACGCGCAATGACAATCGTTTTGGCACCGTGCCTCTCAAAAAAGGATTGTGTTTGAAGTAGGTGTTTTTCCTTGACTAGTGCGTACTTTCCAATTTTGAGTTGGGTCAGTTTATTGCCAAATTTTTTACCTATCCAAAAATTAATGGCATCACCACTAATTGCTGCAATGATCAAGAGCAGCAGTACCACCCACAGGTTGAGTTGTGCATTTTGGGAGTCAATTTCTATGCCTGCACAAAACGATCCAGCTGCAAAAAGCAAAGAATCACCGGGTAATAGAGGCATGATCACGAGGCCCGTTTCAACGAAAATGATCAAAAATAAAATGGCATAAACCCAAATACCGTAGTCTTGAATGAGCGAAAATAAATAAGTGTCAATATGACGAATGAAATCAAAGAGATCTAAAATTGTTTGCATTTATTGACAACTTAAGTGAGGTGCATTTTCGCTGATCCATGCATTGATACCTCCTTCGAGCACATAGAGATTGGTTGCATTGTATTGTGTTTCTAAAAAATTTGCCAATGCTTCGGCACGTTTACCAGACTGGCACATCAATATGACTTGCTCGTAGGAATTATAATTTGAATACCGATTTGTAAATTCAGCCATAGGAATGGCGAGGCAATCAATTTTACAGGCATTGAGCTCATAGGGTTCTCTGATATCTATCAAAATACACTTATGCTGTTCGGCAATGGCTTTTAAAGCCTCCTCGGGACTCACTAGTTTCATTGGTAGTATTTAAACAAAGATAAAAACACTTGCTTAGATAAGCTCAATGTTTTTACTTTGTTTTTGAGCCAAAATTTTTATTCTTAATTGTTTGTCATGATCAAATTGAATGGTGAGTTGTTTTGTATGAAATTTTGATCTCCCCTTAGGTATAGTAAAGTAATTCACCCTGCAATTGCGCTGATATTTTAGATTTCGAATTAAATAATTCATTTTTGATTTTTCTTTCTCCCCCCATACAAACACCTGTTTGCTACATTGATATACAAGGACCTTATCGGATCCTATCAGCTGAACTCCAAAATGATTTGCCGCTGTTCGTTTTGGATAATTTAACCAAAGAATCAAAGTAAGGATGATTAAAAATTGATTTTTTCTGGTGATGCGAATAGGTCTGTAAATGATCATAAAACTAAGACTCCAAAAGACCAAGACCCAAATAAAAGGCACCTGAAATCCTTGTGACAAGGCTCCGGGCAAATGACTAAAAAAGCGCATGATTGCTAGCATTAATTCAATGGATTGATCAAGAATAAATGCATAAGCGGTTTTAAAAAATGGCAACAATACAGCCAAGGGAAAGCAGAGTGAAAGTATCAATACGAAGCTAGAGAGTGACATTAAAAAAAGACCAGCCAATGGTGCATAATTTGGGTAAACATGGAAATGATAAATACTCAAGGGCAGGGTAGTGAGCGTTGCGCTAAGGCCTAAGGCTGTGCCTGACCAAAGATGCTGAAGAATGTTAGAACGCCATGACAAAAGGCTCTCTATTTGGGAATAATATAAATAGATGCCAAGTATCGCTACATAGGATAATTGAAATCCAATATCAAACAAATAACTAGGGTCGTAGAGCAACATACAAAACGCTGAAAAAAACAACAGGGTGAGTTGACTTCTTTGCAAACCAAAAAACTGAGCAAAGATGAGCAAACTAAACATGAAAACACTCCGCAAAACCGATGCTGAAAGACCAGTAATAAAGGCATAATACCAAATCAAGCCAAGCACTATCATATAAGCTTGTTTTTTTGAAATCCACCGAGCAAAAATTCCCATAAAATTCGTTAGCAATAAAATAAATAATCCGATATGCATTCCCGAAACAGCCAAAATATGCATAGAACCAGTGGCTTGAAAATAATACCTCAATTGCTGACTTATTCCATCTCTTTGGCCAAGGACCAAGGCCCGGGCAATTGCAGCTGAGGCCGAGCCTAAATTTAAAGCAAAGAGTTTTGACCATTTTTCTTTCAAAACAAGCATGCCGTTTGGTGTGCGCAGTTGGTTTTGATTGGCACAAGGCATGATGTTTGTTCTACTCACAAAACAGTCGTGAGCACAGCCCTTCCTTTCCATAAAGCGCTCTAAATCGAATGCGCCTTGATATGTCTCATTGACAATACGCTTAGGTTGACATCTGAGCCAATAACTTTTTTTTAGGGAGAGTGCCGTGGAATCCTTTAGGTAAATCTGAAGTGGGATACTTTTGAATCTTTCCTTATCTCGGAAAGTAAAAATTCCTTGTCCTTTTTGAAGCTTTTGTGTCTGTTCTATAGAATAAAAGCGTATTTGCCCCAGAACCTCTTTTGAAAAATGCATTTTCCGTAAAACACGGTAGGCTTTTTGTTTTTCAAAAAGTGAAAAAAAACCAAGCGCAAAGCAGCATGATATTATTGCGATATTGCGCTGCGACGGTATCCATAGACCAATGCAACTCAGCGTTAAAATAATTGTAAAAATATATGCACTACCTTCCGTTAAATTACGGTAATCGCCAAAGTAAATACCTAAAACAAATGGCAATAACAATGCAAAAAAATGCCAAAGTTGCTTAAGAGCAACTTTTGGTTCTATTTCAAACATAAGCAGTAAATTATAAGTAAAATTTTCCTGCTTTGTATTTGATTTTTTCGGTTAATAAGTGTGGTCTTATGATGGCTTCAAGCGCTTGAGGTGAGGCGGCAAAATGATCTATGAGCTCACTAAGTGTGCGCGGCGAATGTAAAAATGTGAGCAAATCAGTCTCGTTCACCTGTAGCGGACTACATACATCGCAGATGCCACATGGGATTGCTTCTTGACCAAAATAGCTTAGTAGCTGAATCACACGACAGACTTTTGCTTTGCAATATTGCTCCATAGCTGCTACCTTACTTTGCATGGCTTCCTTTCTTTCAAGATAGATGGAGGGCTTTAATTTCAAATATGATTCAGCTAAACGCTCCCTGATGAGATACAATTGTGGCAGGCTACTTTTTTTGGATAATTCTATGATTCCGTTTTTTTGCATGAATTCTAATTGTTCATATAAACGGCTTGAAGATATTTTTAGTCTCTGAAGTAATTTATCCTCATGAATGGCTGTCATGTTTTCAAAAATACCAGGATAAGACCTCACTAAAGTTGCGCACAAGGTGTAATAGGCTTCATTTTGAATTTGAAAATGATACAACACCTCGTTATTGACGATAAACTGTATGCGCGTAGGTTGAAAAAAACCTTCAGAAAGACTTAAATTTCCATTTTGTTCAAGCAATTTGAGGGCAAAATATACCTCTTCATCTGGTAGATTAAAGGTCCGACAAAAATGCTTTAGATCAAAATCATAACGCTCCTCTTTGCCAGCACCTACAGCGACTTTTAAATAATTAAAAAGCGCTCTATACACAAAAGCAACGCGTTCGGCACTTGGGAAACTCCTTTTGAGTTGAAGTTGTAGTTTTTCTAAATCGCTCTTTTGATAGAGCAATAGGGCATAGGAAGGCAATCCGTCTCGGCCAGCTCTTCCGGCTTCTTGAAAATAGGCTTCAGGAGAACTTGGAACCTCGTAGTGTATTACAAAGCGAACATCTGGCTTGTCTATTCCCATGCCAAAGGCATTGGTTGCAACCATTATTTGAACTTGACCAAAAAGCCACTTTTGAAGTGAGCTTTTGCGTTCATTTGCTTCCATACCGCCGTGATATACCCCAACACTGATGCCATTTTGATGTAAAAGGAGGGCAAGTTCCTTCACCGATTTTCTCGTTTGGCAATAAATGATTGCACACGATTTTTCTCTTTTACAAAGTGCAATAATTTCAAATTCTTTTTGTTCGCTTTCTCTTACTCGATACGCCAAATTAGGCCTTGAAAAATCAGATTCTAATACCAAGGCCTTAGGCATTCCTAATTGTGATAAAATATCATTTTGCACGGCCTTAGTTGCTGTTGCAGTAAGGGCCAGCACAGGTACTTGAGATTGAAGTTTTCTGAGTTGAAGAATATTTCTAAAGGAGGGTCTAAAATCATGTCCCCATTCCGAAATGCAATGCGCTTCATCTACCACTAAAAGTGAAATTTTCATTTGTTTGAACCGCTCAATGAAAAGTGCCGACTGCATGCGCTCAGGAGAAGTGTAAAGAAAGTCGAGGCCACCAAATTTGGCGTTATCCAATATTTGATCTATTTCTCGGTAGCTGAGTTCGCTAGTGAGGGCGCGTGCGCGCAAGCCTTTTTTTTGCAAGTTGGCGACTTGATCCTGCATCAGGGCAATGAGCGGTGAAATCACGATACACAATCCTTCTCTTTGTAAGCCAGGTACTTGAAAACAAATTGATTTACCACCGCCCGTGGGCAACAATGCCAAGGTGTCTTGACCCCTCAAGGCTGCTTCAACCACAGGCTTTTGGGCAGGTCTAAATTGAGCATACCCCCAGTGTTTTTGAAGTAGGTCAAGTGCATGGTCCATAGCTGACATGTAACAAAGTTAAGGATTGCTTTTATACGCGCAATAAGTTGTTTGCTCCGTCATTATGTGGTATATTCGCACATCAATTAACAAGCTATGTCTGGAATGAACTTCCAATTTCCTGTAACTCACAATCCAAATAGCCAACTTGACGGCATCGACTGGAACAACCTTCCTTTCGGCAAAATATTTACCGATCACATGTTTGTCATGGAATATGCCGATGGTACTTGGCAACAAGGTCAAATTGTACCGTTTGGCCCCATCAGCATGCATCCGGCTACTTCTGCAATCCATTACGGACAATCAATCTTTGAAGGTATGAAGGCCTACCGAAATCTTCAAAATGAGGTGGTGCTTTTTCGTCCAGAGTTGAATGCCCAACGCTTCTCGGAATCTGCTGCCCGTATGTGTATGCCCACGATTGCTGAAGATTTATTTTTAGAAGCAGTTCATCAATTGGTAGCACTTGATGCTGCATGGGTAACCAACAAACCAGGATATTCCCTATACATCAGGCCTTTTATGTTTGCCACAGATGAGTTTGTGGGTATCAAGCCCTCAGACACTTATAAATTCGTTATCATTAATTCACCTGTTGGTGCCTATTACGCCGAACCTGTTCGCGTTAAAATTGAAGAATTCTATACCCGCGCTGCAGTTGGGGGCGTAGGGCGCGCTAAAGCCGCAGGCAACTACGGGGCTTCTTTGTACCCGGCAAAATTAGCTCAGCAACAAGGCTTTCATCAGTTGGTTTGGACAGATGCCAAAACGCACACCTTCATCGAAGAATCTGGCACCATGAACATCATGTTTGTAATCAATGATACTTTGATTACGCCTTCCGAAGATTCCGACACAATACTGCGAGGTACCACCAAACGTACCGTCTTGGAATTAGCTGCTTCATGGGGGGTTCCTATTGAAGAGCGTGCCGTCACCGTTACAGAAATCATTGAGGCGCTCAAAAGCGGAACATTGCAAGATGCTTTTGGTGCAGGAACTGCGGCTACCATAGCCCATATTTCTACCATTGGCTTTCGCAATGAGCTATTTGAACTTCCTGCAATAGAAAGCAGAACACTGTCGCTACGTATCAAAACCGAGCTAGATAATATTAAGTCAGGAGCCACCTCGGATACGCACCAGTGGGTTAGAAAAATCTGCTGATTTGTGAAATTCCAAGAGCTTGTGCATCTTTAAAACATGCGTATTGGCCTTCTTTTCTTTTTCATACTTCAATACTTTTTGGTAGATGCGCAAGTATTGCTTGTGGAATTCAAAGACGACAAGACCAATGAGCCAATTCCTAATGTAAGTTGCCAGGCCGAGTATTTTGTCGACGAAATAAAAATCGTCAAAACCAATATCTCTTCTCCAAAGGGAATCTTGTTGTTTCAGTTCACAGGTATAGAAACTAATCCTGGCTTGCTCATTTATGAACATCCAATCTATGTAAGTGGACAGAGAAGAATCATTTTAAATGCAGCGACCGACACCACCGTTTTACGAATCTTTTTGAAAGCACAAAGGGTGCAAGAGGTCAAAGAAGTGATATTAAAACCCAACAGACCCGACACCATATTTGCTTCAAAAACCTATAGTGTGGGTGATTTTGAACTTGGTGAGCAGGGGCAACTTTACTTGCTTACTTATGAAAAAAACCTCCAACATGATGCTCAATTACAATGCAGGCTGCAAGATTCTACAGTATTTATGGCTCAAATTCCGCAAAGGGCCAATGGCTTGTTGCGTGATTTTCGTGGGAATATACATGTTCAAACCGACAACACTATGTATGGCGTCCGTCAAATAGACGGCACTTTACAATTGGGAGCCATTCCAAAAGATTACTATTATAAATACATTGCTCCGGTTGTTGATACAAGTTTAACACGTCAATTCTATTCTAGCTACATGGAGATATATCCAGCATTTGAGTATGGGTGCTTGGATCTTTTAGACTCGACATACAAATCTATTTTACATATTCAAGACGACCTCATGATGGAGCTTTACAGGTCAGAATACAAATGGGTAGATGTTCGCACCAAACTTTGGGCAAAAAATTTGGAGCATCAAACGGGTATCGACGCAGAGATTTATGTTGGTGCCAATGTTTTTACACAATCCATCTATTATGAACCCGTATATGCACCGCTTTTTTTGGTACACGACACTCTCTTCATTTTTGACTACCCAAAAGATTTATTGCGAGTATATAATTTACATGGAGATCTGCTCAAAAGTATCCCATTATATCATCATTACCGGGCAAAACAAAGTGGGTTTCAAAAGAACCTACAACAAGACCGAAAAACAGGCTTAATTTATGCACTTTTTGAGCAAGATGGCTACAGCTATGTAGGTAGAATCAATTTAGCAAATGGCACCATTGAACATAAGGTACGTCTGGCTTTCAGGTATGTAGAGAAAGTGCGTATTTACAATGATGCTATATATTTTATTTACAGGCCCTTTGAATCGACGCAAAAGAAGTTTTTGTATAAACAAAAGCTTCCTTCCTTAGCTAATTAAGGTTGTAAAATCACTTGTATCGAAACTGGCAGGTGATCTGAATAACCACCAAGGTATTTAGAGCCTGCATAAGTTCTATTGGGAACTACCTGCCCTTTGTATTCGCTCAATAAAAAGGGCTCAGAATGTATTTTGCCGCTTTGTGTTTGCACTTGAAATTTTCCACTTAGGGCATTTTCAGAAACCATGATATGATCCAAGATGCCCCATTCATTTTTATAATTATAGGACCCTCCAAATTCTCCACTTTCTGCTGTGATCTGTGGAGAAAGCACGGAGGAAATCTGCCTAGGCGCCTTATCTTCAGGATAATCATTTAAATCTCCCATGAAAATAATTTTTGCTTTTGGCGTGTGCTGTTGGATAGAATCGATGAACTGCTTAGCATTATTGGAGGCCATTATTCGCCGAGGTTCGCTTTGTTCGGTCCCACCACGCCGACTTGGCCAGTGATTGACCATCACATAAATGATTTCCTTCTTGTATTTGAATTGTGCCCACAAGATATCTCTAGAGGTTGGTATCGTATCTCCTGGTAATACAAAACGCAGTTGGCCATAAGATTTCAATTTAAGCAAGTCTTGCCTGTATAGCAAACCCACATCGATACCACGTGCATCTGGGCTTTCAGTATGAACGATGGCATAGCGTTTATCGGCTCCTATGACATCCTGCAAAACAGCTCTGTTTTCAACCTCACAAACACCCATGAGCATCGGAAGCTGTAGGGTAGTCATTACTTGCTGAATGTGTGCGATTTTCTGCCAATACTTCTCTGAATTCCAATTGCTTAGCGCCTCAGGTAGAAATTCATCATCCTCGTTGGGGCCGTTGATCGTATCAAATAAGTTTTCTAAGTTATAGAAGGCTACTGTTTGAATTTGTTGCCCAAGAAATGCTGCTGGCCAAAAAGTCGCGAATATCACAAAAGTTAAAACCGAATTTTTCATACGAACCGTAAATATAATTGTTTTACCAGCTTCCTCCAGAACCACCGCCACCAAAACTTCCGCCACCAAAACCACCAAAGCCTCCGCTTGAAGATCCACCGAAGCCACCATGATTTGATCCAAATCCACCAAAATAAAAGAAACCACCTCCTGTTGAGCGGCCTCCCATTGTGGTGCCGCCTCCTCCGCGTTTGATCAATAAGTACAAGACGATTAATATAAATACCAAAGCAATAATTCCGCTCCCTAGGTCTCGTTGGTGAAATTGATCTCGATAGGTCTTTTCATTGATTTCTCCCTTGGCTAGACCAAACAAAACATCAAGTGCATTATTAATTCCTTTTGCGTATTGCTCTTGTTTGAAGGCAGGCAAAATTTCATATTGCACTATATCTTGACAAGCCAAATCTGTGATAGCAGCCTCTAGGCTACGCCCAGGGGCAATAAAAATTTGGCGACCGCCATTTTCTTGAGTTGGTTTGATTAAGATAACGACGCCGTTATTCTTATCTTTTTTACCAATTCCCCAAGCTTCACCTAACTGAGTTGCATAGTGCCACGGTTCGTCATTATTGATGTCATCAATAATGACGATGGTGATTTCATTGCTGGTTTCTTGTTCAAATTTATCGAGTCTTTGCTCTATTTGGGCCTGCTCATTGTCATTCAAAATGGCTTGAGCAGAATAGTTGTTTAAAAATCGAGGAGGGGAAAGGGGGCTAGGGTATTGTGCCTTAATTTGCAATAAGCCAAATAGATAAATAAAGATGAATAGTTGATATTTTTTCATCCGAAACTTATTTGATCTGGGAGCTCGTTTTGGTCATTGGCTTGCCATGGAAAGTACAAGGCGAGTTTTTCTGCAGCCAAGGTAATGCCGGCGCACAATCCTTCTTTAATTTCATTTTTTTGAAAATGTTCTTGCATCACATCCCTCACACTATCCCAAAAATTGCTTGGTACCAAAGCATCAATTCCTTTATCGCCAATAATGGCAAATTTTTTGTCTTGGTGAGCAAGGTAGATCAGTACTCCATTGCGCTGCTTGGTTTGTTGCATTTGCAATTGATGAAATACTTCAATAGCCCGATCTACTGGTGCTTTTTTACAATTGGCTTCTAAGTGTACACGGAGCTCGCCACTTGTTGTTTTTTCAGCCTTTGCAATGCAGTTAAGGATCTGTTTTTGTGCCTCTGTATCGATAATCAAAACTGAACCTTTGGTGCGTTTTCTGTTCCTTGAGCGGCCTCAAAGCCTGCTTTGCGCGGGAATTCTTCGCTGTTCAAGAAAAATCTAGCAAAGAAGCCACGGATATGCGTATTGTATTCTTTTACGGCCGCATTGTAGTAGTCTCGTTCGGTTTTAATTCGGTTTTCAGTACCCTCAAGCTGACCTTGAAACTTACTAAAATTTTCTGTCGAACGAATTTGCGGGTAAGCCTCATAAGCTAAATTTATGGCTGTATTGATTTTGCGCCCCATGAGTTCGAGGTCTTGAGGTGTTTGTGCATTTACGATCCCTGCTCTTGCCTGAGTTACTTGGGTGAGGATATCTTTTTCATTTTGTGCCGCACCTTTGACGGTTTCTAAGAGATTTGGGATCAAATCAGCACGTCTTTGGTAAGCTGATTGGACATTGGCAAATTTTTCGTCGAGTCCTTCTTGCAACCCAACCGCTTTATTGTAGAGATTGTAGTAGCCGAGAAATGCAAAGAGTACAAGTGCGCCTATAGAGGCCAGTACAACATAAAGTGGTTTCATTTTTATTGATTTTTATTTGTTGATTACCGTATCAAATAGTGTTCCAATTTACAAAAATGACATATTGACATGTTGTTTTTTTAGGCGTTTTTTACTTGTTGATAACTTTTGATTACTAATTAATCATTTTATTGATGATTAATTAATCAAAATATGTAATTTTGAGAAACCAACCAATCGAACTTTATTGTTTTACCTTTTAAATGGCAGTACCTATGGCTACGCGTCGTTCGATTGTTCATATGGACCTCGATACCTTTTTTGTTTCTTGTGAGCGGCTTTTGGATAGCCGCCTAAATGCTCAGCCTATTCTTATTGGAGGAACCAGCGAGAGGGGAGTAGTGGCTTCTTGCAGCTATGAAGCGCGGCGTTTTGGGGTCAGATCTGGAATGTCTATGAAAATGGCTAAAGAACGCTGCCCGGAAGCTATTTGCATCAAAGGAAATACCCATACCTACAGTAAGTTTTCTAGAATGGTTACTGAAATCGTCAAGGAGGCTTCTCCGGTTTATGAAAAAATGTCCATAGACGAGTTTTACATTGATTTTACAGGCATGGATCGCTTCTTTGGGATTTGGTCTTACGCCAAAGAGCTGCGTGCACGCATCATTAAAGAAACGGGGCTGCCTATTTCTTTTGGCTTATCCGAAAACAAAACCGTCTCAAAGGTAGCTACTGGTGAAGCCAAGCCCAACAATCAAATCCAAGTAAATTATGGCGCTGAAAAAGATTTTTTGGCGCCGCTTTCTGTGCAAAAGATACCAATGGTTGGCCCCAAAACTTACCAAATACTTTGCGGTTTAGGTGTCAAGAAAATTGGCACACTTCAAGCGCTGCCCCTTGAGCTTGTTGAGCAAGCCCTCGGTGAAAACGGTCGTCATATTTGGACCAAAGCACAAGGAGTAGATCGCAGCCCCGTAGAGCCTTACAACGAACGCAAATCCATCTCCAACGAACGCACTTTTCATCAAGACACCACCGACATAGCTAAACTTAGTGGAATTTTGGCTGCAATGGCTGAAAACCTAGCCTTCCAATTGCGCCGCGCCGGAAAACTTACCGGTACTGTTACGGTTAAAATTCGCTATGCAGATTTTCAAACCCAAACCCTGCAACAGCAAATACCCTATACCTCTGCTGACCATGAACTGTTGCCACTGGTTCAAGCACTTTTTAGTAGGCTCTATGTGCGCAGGGTTTTGGTGCGCTTGATTGGGGTGCGTTTCAGCGCTTTGGTTGGCGGCGCACATCAGCTTCAACTTTTTGATCAAGATTGCGCTTACCCAGCGCTCTACAAGGCTCTTGATCGTATCAGGGAGCGTTACGGAGATCGTGCTATACTCCGTGCAGCAGGCCTAGAAGCGCGTAGCATTGGGCACTACAATCCTTTTGATGGAGAGCCTCCTATTTTATTGGCAAATCGAAGCATTTAATTTTTAAGCTCTCAACCTTCATGCGTGCACATTCTTGTTTTAGTCTTGGCTATGGTATTCTTAAGCCAGAAGAGTTAGTAGATTGGGCTACAAAAAATGGAGAACAGCAACTTTTACTCACCGACATCAATCATACGGGGTCTGGCTTGGCTTTTGTGCGGGCCGCACAATCCAAAGGGCTCAAGCCTATTCTAGGGGTGGAGTTGCGCAATGGATTTGAATATGTGGCAACGCTTATTGCCTGCAATAATAACGGTTTTCAAATACTCAATAGCTACCTAAGTGAGCACCTCCTTAGTCACAAAGCCTTTGAATGGCCCTTGCCATATTTGCCCAACTGTTTGGTTTGGTATGCTTTTGATAAACAACCCCCGACCCTTCAAGACAATGAATATATTGCCGTACAGCCGATGCAAATATGGCAATGGCAAAGGCAGCCGCTTGCTTTTAGCACTGCCAAATACCTCGCAGACATCCCCATGACTTTTCGTCACAAACGAGACTTCAACACCCACCGTTTATTGCGTGCAATCACTACTAATTGCCTACTTTCAAAATTGCCCCCAACTTGGCAAGCCTCACCCACTGAGAAATTGATAACGACCGCCCAACGACAGGCTGCCTTTGCCGCTGCCCCCGAACTCTTGACAAATACCCACCACCTACTAGAGAAATGTCAGATTCAATTTGATTTTGGTCAAGAGGCCTCACCACAGCAACCCGCACACCTCTACGGCTCAAAAGAAGCCGACCTCCAAAAGCTCAAAGAACTATGTGCAGAGGGCCTAAGTTATCGGTATCAAACCATTACCGATGAAATCATTGCACGCATTGAAATGGAAATAGATGTCATTGCTCAAAAAGACTACCTGTCCTATTTTTTGATTACTTATGACTTCACTTCTTATGCGCGTAGTAAAGGTTATTTTTATGTAGGGCGGGGTAGTGGAGCCAATAGCCTGGTGGCCTACCTATTGCGCATTACAGATGTAGACCCTTTAGAGTTAGATCTCTACTTTGAACGCTTTATCAATCTTTACCGCCAAAATCCGCCTGATTTCGATATAGATTTCTCTTGGAAAGACCGCGATGACGTAGTAAGCTATATTTTTGCCCGCTACCCGCATGCTGCATGGCTCTGCACCTACAGCACTTTTCAATACCGAGCATGCATTCACGAGCTTTGTAAAGTTTTTGGCTTGCCTGCCGGAACAAGTAAAATGCTGAGTAGGGGAAAGGGCAGTTTGGCAGAGTTCTCTGAGCTCGGAGCACTGGTTTTGCGCTATGCCAAATACATAGAAGGCTTGCCTTCACATTTGAGCGTGCATGCGGGTGGAATTGTTATTAGTGATGGGCCTTTAGCTGCCTTTTCAGCTTGTTTTTTACCACCCAAAGGCTATCCGTGTACTCAATTTTCTATGCTAGAGGCCGAAGACATAGGTCTTTATAAATTTGATGTACTCAGCCAGCGTGGCTTGGGAAAAATTGCACAAGCCATGCAAATCATCAAGCAAACACACCCAAGTGCAACGCTAGAAGAAATACATCACATCAATACATTAAAACAAGACCCAAAGATTGCCACTTTCCTTAGAAAAGGATGGGCACTAGGTTGTTTTTACGTTGAATCACCCGCAATGCGCATGCTTTTGATCAAACTCAAGGTAGATAACTACCTAGGCTTAGTTGCAGCAAGCTCAATTATCAGGCCGGGGGTATCGCAATCTGGCATGATGCGTCAATACATTTTAAGGCATCGAGACGCCGCATACCGTCAAGACATTCACCCCTTGCTTTTGGCACTCATGCCCGATACCTATGGCGTTATGGTATACCAAGAAGACGTCATTAAGGTAGCGCATTATTTGGCTGGACTGAGCTTGGCTGAAGCCGATGTGTTGCGCAGAGGTATGTCTGGTAAATTCAGGTCAAGATCTGAATTTTTACGCGTTCAAGAAAGATTCATGACATCGTGCCAGCAAAGAGGGCATGACACTGATTTTGCAGCAAGTATTTGGAAGCAAATTGAAAGCTTTGCAGGCTATGCTTTTTCAAAAGGACATTCGGCTTCTTATGCAGTTGAAAGTTACCAAAGTTTATACCTCAAAGCACATTACCCCTTGGCATACCTCACCGCCTGCATCAACAATTTTGGAGGCTATTACCGCACTGAAATTTATGTTCATGAAGCACGGCGATTTGGCGCTCAAATAGAGGCCCCCTGCATCAATGAGGGTGCATTTGAGTGTGTCTTGAAGGCAGAACGCCTTATTCTTGGATTCAATTTGGTAGCTGGCTTAGAGGTGTTGCTCATGGATAAGATTTGCCAAGAGCGTCAGAATAATGGCCTGTATACAGATTTGCAAGATTTGTTGAAAAGAGTGGCCGTTCCTCTTGAACAACTCAGTATTTTGATACGCATTGGTGCCTTGCGTTGTTTTGATAAACCGCGAAAAGCCCAGCTTTGGGAAGCACACTTTTACCACCATCGCAACGATCAAAATAAACACGAGAATGCATTATTTGCACTCAGAGAAAATAAATTTGAATTGCCAAAACTAGAAGAGCATCCTCTAGAACTTACCTTTGATCAGTTTGAGCTTTTGGGCTTTCCGCTCAAAGACCCATTTTTACTCTTGCAAAATCCGCTACCCAATAAATTCACTTTAGTAAAAAATTTTGATCAACACAAAGGAGAAGAAATCCTAACTTTTGGTTATTTAGTGAGCATAAAAAACACAAAGACCAGTAAAGGAGACACCATGTGTTTTGGTACTTTTTTAGACCCAAATGGCGAGCTCTTGGACACCGTACATTTTCCTCAAATTGCGGTGCGCTATCCATTTTATGGAAAGGGCGTATACCGAATTACAGGAAAAATAACCGAAGAATTTTCTTATTACACGCTAGAGGTGAGTACTTTAGAAAAATTACCATTTGCTGAAGATGTCCGTTTAGCTCTCGATTAAATGCACACCATCAACTAAAGAGACCTTTTCTATGCGCGGTGAAATTTGATAGCTGACGTGGTATTCACTAAACAAAGCATCCAAACAAGGCCAATCAAAATCAGATCTTGCCAACACTAGCAAACAACCTCCAAAACCTCCACCCATCATTCGCGCACCAAAAATACCAGGTAAGAGCAAAAGTCCAGACTGTAGAAAATCGACCTCAGGGCAGCTCACCTCGTATAAATCACGTAAACCTTGATGTGTTTCACTCAATAAGCACCCCAACTTATGGTACAAAGCAGGGCTAGCTAAGGCATTTAATTCAAGGGCAACTTGCCGCACTTGCTGTACGCGCGTCATTTCATCCAAAACGTATTGCAAGCGCTTTTGAACTGTACTGTCGAGATGGCGCATTAGTTCAGTCGCCTGAGCCGCCTGAAGATCTCGATAGTTTGCTAAGTCTGGAAATAATTCAAGTGCTTGTTCAAACGCCCTTTCTAATTGACTGCGCCTTTCGTTATAAGCCGACGTCGCCAAATTGTGCTTCACCTTGGAATCGATAAGAAATAGCTGGGCATCCGCAAGTGGCAAAGAAAAGGGTTCTATGACATGGCTGTGGCAATCAAAGGCAATTAAATGATCTGCTTTGCCCATTAATGAAGCCACCTGATCCATCAAGCCGCAATTTACACCTGCAAACTGATGTTCTGTTTGCTGAGCTATCAAGGCCAATTCCATTTTTGATTTTCCAAGACCAAACCACTCGTTGAGGCCAAAAGCAAAACCACAACAAAGGGCGGCCGATGAAGAAAGGCCGGCCCCAATAGGTATATTACTTGTAAAGCGGATACTGAGGCCTTTAAAATCCTTGCTGCGATTTAAAATATCCGTGTTCTCCAAACCTAAAAGAATGAGTACTCCTTTGAGGTAGACTTGCCAATCACTTGCCTGTGCCCGATATAAATCAGCAGGCTTACACTGCCATTGTTCACCCAAATCAAGGGCTTCCAAATTAAAAGTACATGAGGTAGATTCTTCGAAAAAAAAATCAATGTAGCGGTCAATAGCCGCAGGCAACACAAGTCCATGATTGTAATCGAGGTGCTCGCCGAGCAAATTGATTCTACCAGGAGCACGTACCGTAAGTTTTTGATGTTTTAGGGATTCCATATCAGTTGATCTGTCAAACCCAATAGCCCTAAATTTGCCTTGATCAAAATTGGATGAGTCGGCGCCTCGGTTCTAAGTAATGCTGTAGCAATACCCGCCTGCATTTGTTGTATGGCTGGGCACATCAGTCCTGCATCTTGTGCTATGACACTAAACGTCACTTTGTGACTGTTATTTGGCACTAGAACACCGTTGGCATCAAGCAATTGGGCTCGGATAAATATTAAATCAGCTTTTGTGCTGTCAATTCCAATTTGCAGCGTATCTAAAAATAACTTTATCCTTGTGGGCTCTTGTGGTGTGTTTACTACCGCGCTAACTGCACGAATGTTTCTTTGATAGCCAATTGCGGTAAGTTTTCCAGCTTTGTAGCTAGGTATAGAAAATTCGAAAGGCGCGGCTTTTTTACCTATGATGCTGTCATTTAATGCTATTTGCACCTCAGAACAATTGGAAAAAACAGTAATGCTTGTATCAGATGCCATGGTCCAAGAGGTGCCAATTTTAACAAAGGGCTCTTTAATTGGATCAAGAAGCTGACTTTTGTAGAAATCTACTGCATATTTTGGAAGCCTCGTGATGTCATAAATACCCGAAGCCTCTATATCAGGACTATAACCGCGATTATAATCAAAGCAAACCCAATTGGCCTCGCCAATGATATGCTCACCTTTTCTATTCGATAAACTAGCTTCCTTAAAGTTGTAGGCCTGTTGAAGTAGTGCTTTTTCTGAAGCACTACGAAGATGTCGGGAATTTCTCTCGCTTTGAGCAAGATCGGCAAATTGTGTTTGATTGAAGCCCGCATTTTGCGCATAATATTCCCAATCACCATATTCAGCTATGAGCAGCGCCTTTGCCTTAGGTGTATAAAGATTCCAATAATCTGGTGCCTTGGCATGTTGGCGCGCTGGTATAAAAACATCATAGCTTGGATGATCAATCCAGCCAGCTGTCAAACCATTGGTGCCAAGCAACTCTTTGGCAATATGATTCATATCTTGCATAAATGAATCACTCATTTGGGTTTCATTGAGTGAGTTTTCCCAAAAAATAACACTCGGGTGGTTGCGATCGCGGAGTATCATGTTTTTCAGATCCTCCTTGCATCTTTGTTCAAAGGGTGCAGGCCCAAAGAACTGCCAACCAGCTATGGCATCCATGACGATTAATCCCAATTCATCACAAGCATCATAAAAGGCAGGCGCTTGCGGATAATGCGAGAGCCTCACAAAATTAAAACCAGCGTCCTTTATCAATTGTGCATCGCGCTTGTGCGCATTGTCTGCAACCGCATAACCTACATATGGATACTCTTGATGGCGGTTGGTGCCACTTAAAAATAATTTGGAGCCATTTAAATAAAAGCCATCTGATTTTATTATTGCTTCCCTGATGCCAGCCTTGAAGCTTTGTTTTGCAATCGTATCGCTTGCAAGTATCGCTAAAATTTGGATTTCGTGAAGTATGGGGCTATCAGGAGACCACAATTCTGGTTGATTTACGATCAGTTTGCCCTGATAGTGTATCACACTTGAAGAATCTATGTATTGTGTATTGTTCAACTCGAATGAGGCTTTACCAATACTTGCCTTCACTTCAAGAGGCGAAATAATCCAGGAAGGGTCAAAATGTAAATCAAAATCAAGTTGTAGTTCGGCATTTTTTGCATCGGCATGCAGTGTTTGAAAAAAAGTGTTTTCAATTTCGATACCTCCAATTTCTTCAAGCCAAACATTTCTGTATATGCCAGCATGGTAATAAAAATCAAGATCCTTGATAGGTTTGCCCGGTGGGATGGTTGGATCTTCTCGGTTGTCTAGATAAACAACTAAAATATTATTTGAGTCTTTGAGAGCAGTGGTTAGATCAACTTTAAAAGGCAAGTAGCCACCTATGTGTTTGCCCATTTCTTGGCCGTTCAGTAGTACACGAGCCGTATGCATGGCTCCTTCAAAATGAATGAAAAGTTGTCTGCCGTTCTTAAGCGGGTAATCGAAATGTTTGCGATAAGTAACTTCTCCCAAAAATTGCTCTTTCATTACCAGAGGTTCTATGCGTGGGGTGTGAGGTAAACTTACGATTGCCACTGGATCAGTAGGTTGATGCTGAAACTCCCAATTATCATTGAAAAGCACCTTATTTTTTTGCCCAAAAAGACATAAGGGTAATAAAAGAACTAGTACTATAAAATTGTTTTTCATGAACCTTTCTCCCGCGACTTAGTATAAAAATGCATCAAGCGCTGCTGAAGGCTTGCCGTTGTCTTGCCAACAATTCAGCTGATAACCGCTCCAGGGTTTGGCGCCTTGCGGCTCCCAATAGAATACACCTTGGCACTGCTCATTTGGCACATCGAGCGCGGCACCAATGGTAGCTATCAATAATTCTTTGCTGTTTTCAACTTGCCAATAATCTCCCCCAACTTCAACGATCATAGTAGGCTTATGGTAACGCAAGGACATGTCCTTTAGGTTGGCACCCAAGTCATTTATCGTAACAGTGTAGTCTGATCCAAGCCAATACGGATAATAGGAGGCTCCTATGATGTCAAAATTGGCACCCTGAGCCTGCATTAAGTCGTAAAACCACCTGAACCTTGCATTGTCATTACCTTGATCGATATGGACAATGGTTTGAATGGATTGATCTACATCTTTTACAGCTTGATTACCTGTGTTGATCAATGCGGCAAGTTGAGCTGGATTGTTGATATGGCCCTCAGGCCAAAGCATTCCGCTGGGTATTTCATTTCCAATTTGCACCCATTTAGGAGTGACACCCACAGATTTGAGTAGGTTGAGTGTATATTGCGTATGTGCATAGACGGAGTCTTTCAAAGATTCAAAAGGAACCGCTGCCCAAGTAGCTGGTTTGGCTTGGTGCGCGGGGTCTGCCCAAGTGTCGGAATAATGAAAATCAATCATTACATCCAAACCTTTAGCCTTTGCTCTTGCCGCCATAATTGCCGTTTCCTCTGGGCTACAATGGCCATTTGTTTTATGCGCACTTGGATGAACAAACACACGCAACCTGACTGCATTGATACCACGTGCCATTAACAAATCTATACAGTCCGCCACATTTCCATCTTCATCATAGAAAACATATCCTGTGGCTTCCATTTGAGAGAGCCAACTGATATCTGCGCCTCGAAAAAACGTAGTGGGAGTAGGCGCAACAGGTGGTTTAGGAATTTCTTTTTCCTTACAAGCTGCAAGCGATAAAGAAATGAATACGAATAAAAAAGTGAGCTTCATTGGCATTGTTTAAATTCAACGATTAGGGTGTTGGTTCTAGATTGCCCTTTAGGAATATAAATATCGCAAAAATTTATATGATTAGGGGCGTCTGGAGCGGCTTGTTGCTCCAAACATATACCTGAATAAGCACCATAGTGCATGTTATTCTTGCCTTTTAAAGGACTTTCTCCACCAACGTATATCTGAAGGAATGGCTGATTGGTTGAGAAATTTAGCTCAAATCCATCATTGGCTCTTAATGATGCCTGATTTTTTAATTTGGCCGCGCGATAGGCATTGTCCAAGCCTTTGAATTTTAAGTGGAGTGCTAGAGGAGAGTTTTGAGTTTTAAGAATTTCACCTGTTGGTGTTTTGTCTGGATTTAAAGCCAATTCTCCAGATGCATCAATGAGCGCAGTGCAATCAAGTATACTTGTTGGATGCCCTCCTGGATTGAAATAGGAATGTTGTGTAGGGTTACTGAGCGTATCCTCAATGGCGAAACTTTCAATTTTGATCTCAAGTTGTGCTTCTTTTAAGGTATACGTAACCTCACAATAAAGCTCTCCGGGTAATTCGATCTGTTCATGCTTTGTATTGATTCCAAAGCAAACACTCGGGAAGGGTACATCAGTAGAGGAAACCAGCTCCCAATTTACATTGGAGAAATTTCGTTTACCTCCATGAAGTAAATTAGGCCCTTCATTGGCTTCGAACTTAAAAAAATCATTTTTCCAAGGAATACTTGCTTTGGAAATTCTTCCTGCAATAGGCCCAACTATCGCACCAAAAAAGGCACTTTTCCCATCATCAAACAACTTTTTATAATCTTCCCAATTATCATAGCCCAATACGATATCACGCTTTGGAAAGCCCGGATGGTTGATGATAAATTCTTGAAGTGTACACCCAAAAGAAGAGATTTTAATCTTAGCTATAGCGTTCGACAAAAGGCATTCATGTACAGGCTTTGAATCCACTTGTCGATTCAAATCTAGAATCTTAGTTTGTGCAATCATTTTGATAACCACTTGCTAAACATTTTTTGCCATTTGGGTAAAAATAGCCCCATAAGTGGCACTAAGATTACAGTTAGTGTGAGTGTCTTCAATAGCTGATGCCAATCCTTCATGAGTGGGAATAACAAAAAGAATAGGATATTGATAAGTGGGTAAATAAAAAGCCATGTCAATAACATGAGCTTCCATTTGGGAGCTTGCTTAGAGTTCATGAACAAATTTATCAAAATCTATCATTCAATTTCATTAGGATACTTTCTCGTATGTAACATAAGTTACAATCTGTTTACATTATTAACTTTTATTTTATATTCATCATAAATTAAATTTATTAACCGACTATTTATGAAAGAAAAACACCAAATTGTCATTATAGGAGGGGGGAATGCAGGGCTCTCTGTTGCCTCACAATTGTTAAGAAAGGATAAGTCCTTAGATATAGCAATCGTTGATCCTGCAAAGAAACACTATTATCAACCGGCTTGGACGCTTGTTGGAGGCGGTACATTTGATATCAGCACTACCGAAAGAAATGAGAAAGACGTCATTCCTAAAGGCACAATGTGGATACAAAAGGGCGTGGTGAGTTTTCAGCCTGAAGCGAACAAAATTACCTTGACGGATGGTGCCCAATTGGCTTATGACGCACTAATTGTAGCCCCAGGAATTCAACTCAACTGGGATGAAGTCAAAGGCTTGAAAGAAAATCTAGGTAAAAATGGCGTATGTTCAAACTATAGCTTTGAAACTGCACCTTACACCTTTGAGTCTATAAAAAACCTAAAGGGTGGTAAAGCTATTTTTCATAACCCTCATACGCCAGTTAAATGCGGCGGCGCACCACACAAAATTATGTATTTGGCTGCTGATTATTTTCGCAAGCACGGTGTATTGAACAACATCCAAATAGAATATTGGAGTGGTGCTGGCAGATTATTTGCTGTCGAAAAATATGAAAAAACCTTGCTTAAAGTATGTGAGCGAGCAAGTATTGGCTTGAATTTTATGCAGAAATTAGTTGAAATAGACGGAGAAAACAAAAGAGCGAAATTCGTTGGCTTTGGAGAAAATAACAAGGATGTTGAAACTTGGGTTGAATTTGATATGATCCATGTCACGCCTCCACAATCAGCGCCAAATTTTATCAAAGAAAGCCCACTGGCAAATGCTGCCGGATGGGTTGATGTGGACAAACACACCCTGCAGCATGTGAAGTTCGCTAATGTATTCTCTTTGGGAGATGCTTCTGGCTTACCTACTAGTAAGACTGGGGCAGCTATTAGAAAACAAGCCCCCGTATGTGTTGCCAATGTCATTAGCTTCTTGGGTGGTGTGGATATGGCCGGCAACTACAATGGGTACACAAGTTGCCCGCTTGTTACTGGTTATGGAAAATTAGTGTTGGCTGAATTTGATTACAACAATAAGCCGCAAGAAACCTTCCCATTTGATCAAAGCAAGGAACGTTGGAGCATGTTCGTACTTAAAAAATATATCTTACCTTGGATGTACTGGGCGAAAATTCTTCCCGGAAAAGCATAAGTTTTCTCAGTTAAGAATAATATTAAAAAAGGAGCCCCGGCTCTTTTTTTAATGCATTCTTATTGAAGTGCCTGACTAATATCTGATATCAAATCTTTTGGGTCTTCCACGCCAATGCTCAAACGAATTAATTTTTCAGTGATATTCATCTTTATTTTATCCGCTGGCGGAATGTCAACGTGAGTCATGGTAGCGGGGTGTTCAGCAAGGCTTTCTGTCGAACCCAAGCTCACAGCTAATTTGAAAAGTTTTAAATTATTTAGAAACTTAAAAGCAGTTTGCTCATTGCCTTGTATATCAAAACTGATCATGGCACCTGGACCCAAGCATTGAGCTTTAAAAATCTCCTGAGACTGCTGTGAGGATGAGCCTCCCTCGCCTAAAAAATAAACCTTTTCAACCTTTGGATGACTACTCAAGAATTTGGCCACTTCAATGGCATTGGCTTGTTGACGTTCCATGCGAATTTGTAACGTTTCCAATGAGCGCAGAAGCATCCATGCCGTATGGGGTGAAATCATATTGCCTAAAAAAGTACGCAAGGTTTTTACACGTCCGATCACTTCACTAGTGCCCATTACTGCACCTGCTATCAAATCAGAATGCCCACCTAGGTATTTGGTAGCAGAATAGACTGCAATATCAGCACCTAAAGAAAGTGGTTTTTGCCACAAGGGGCCAAGGTAGGTATTGTCTACAGCCACGTAAACTTTTTGCTTATTTTTTTCGGAATATTCATTGCCCAAGGAGACCATATCAAGAATCGAAAATAAATCATTGGTAGGGTTCGCAGGAGTTTCTATATAAATAAGCGCTAAATCCTTGGATTTGCCACTCGCTTCTATTTTGTCAATGATGTTTTGCTTCGTTTCATTGACTCCAAATTCAAGAAAATCAATCCCAAATTTTGTAAGTACATGATGAATGAAATGATGCGTACCACCATAAACTGGTGCCGAATAGAGTAACAGTGCACCTGGCTTAAGAAATTCAAGCAGCACCGTAGAAATGGCACTCATTCCTGATTCAAAAACCGCCGAACCTGCCGCTGCATCCCACAAAGAGAGTCGGTCTTCTAATATTTCAAGGTTTGGATTGTTAATGCGACTGTAAATAAGGCCCAATTCTTCATTGGGTTTGCTTTGTCGATGCCCGTAGGCCAATTCGAAAAAATCTTTACCTTCTTCGGCAGATTCAAAAACAAAAGTGGAGGTTAGAAAAATGGGGCACTTAACAGCACCTTGACTGAGCTCAGGTTTGTATCCATGGCTCATCATTAGACTTTCTGGTTTCATTGTAGCGTTGTTGATGAGCCGTAAATTTAGTGCTTCTTTTTTTAATAGTTTTGAGTTTAACTTTTATTCACACATGATACCGACATTTGCATCATGAAATTTTCGATACTATTTTTTATCTGCCTTATTGTAAATCCGTCTAGCCATTCACAAGTTTTGAACGGCCCTATGATAGGTCATGTCACCTTTAATGAAGTGAATTTATGGGTGCAAACTGCTAAAAGTCAGAAAGTTGGATTTGCTTACAAAATTGCAAGCCCTAGTGTAAAGCAGTGGAATTTTACAGCAACAGAAATAACAAACTCAGCCAATGCCTTTGTTTATAAAACAACCCTTGCCAATCTTGTTCAAGGCGCTACTTACACGTACCGCGTGGTGATTGATGGTAAAATACAAGAATCCAGGGGCGTCCAACAATTCACTACCCAACAGCAATGGGCCTACCGTACCAATCCGAAAGATTTCTCATTTGCTTTGGGGTCTTGCACCTATGTCAATGAAGAGCAAACCGATAGACTCAATCAAGTCTACGGTGGCGATTATCAAATTTTTAATCAAATCGCCCCTCACACCCCATCCTTTATGCTTTGGTTAGGCGACAATATTTACCTGAGAGAATCTGATTGGTCCTCCAAAAGCGGGCTCCAATATCGATACACCCACACCAGAAACATCGCAGAAATGCAAACACTTTTAGCCAATGTGCCGCAATATGCCATCTGGGATGACCACGACTTTGGGCCCAATAATTCAGATGGAAGTTTTATCAATAAAAAACTCAGCAAGGAAGCCTTTGATTTGTTCTGGGCCAATCCTACAACTCAACCAGAGGGTGTTTCTGGAATCACCAATCTTTTTGATTGGGAAGATTGTCAGTTTTTTCTCCTAGATAATCGTTATAACAGAACGCCCAATGAACGAAAAGATGGACAACGCACTATTTTGGGCCGAGAACAATTAGATTGGTTCAAAAATGCTTTACTCAATAGTTCGGCAAGCTTCAAGTTTGTGGCATTGGGTGGTCAATTCCTAAATACTGCTCCTGTATTTGAAAATTACAGCGCCAATGGATTTGCCCAAGAACGGCAAGAAATCATAGATTTTATATACTTACATCAAATTAAAAATGTAGTCTTTCTTACCGGTGATAGGCACCACAGTGAATTGAGTGTATTACAACAAGAAGGCCAACCTACTATTTATGATCTCACTGTATCACCCCTCACTTCTGGAGTACATGACGCAAGCATAGAGGCAAACACCTTGCGCGTGAAAGGTAGTCATATTGCCAAACGAAATTACGGCGTAATTCATATCAAAGGAATGCATAAAAGTAGAGAACTTCAAATCAATCTCCATGATTCTAATGGTGAACTACTTTGGAGTCAGTCTGTTTTTGAAGAATAAAATATTAAAAAAATAAAAAAATGCAAGTTTGTGTTTATTGCGCTTCAAGTGGGCGCATTCATTCGGATTATTTTGAGGCGACTTCGAAGCTTGCTCATTTATTAGTGGAGAAAAATATAAAGGTAGTATTTGGCGGAGGTTCTTCTGGTTTAATGGGTCAACTTGCCGATAGCGTATTGGCTGCCGGGGGGCAAATAAAAGGCATCATGCCTCAATTTATGAATGAAGTAGAGTGGGGGCACCGCGGGGTTTCGGATTTTGTATACACTGAAAGTATGCATGAGCGAAAAGCAAAATTTTTAGAAGGAACTGATGCGCTGATCACCCTACCGGGAGGCCCGGGTACCTTTGAAGAATTGCTAGAATCTATTACACTCAAGAAATTGGCGCAGTTCACTAAACCAATCGTAATTTTAAACACCCGCGGCTATTTTGATGCGTTTCACAACATGATGCAACAGGCTGTTAAAGAAAATTTTATGATTGATGATTTAAAGTATTTATATACAATTGTTAATACTCCTGAAGAAGTAATTCCTGCTATTGAAAATGCACATCTTTGGCATAAAGGATTGCGAGATGCAGGCAGTTTGAGATAAAAAATAACAAATGAAAAATAAACGCCTCAATTTCGTTGACCGCTACCTAACGCTATGGATCTTTTTGGCCATGGGCATAGGAATTACGCTTGGTAATGCATACCCGTCGATAAATCTATTAATTGATCAATATTCCCTTGGCACCACCAATATTCCATTGGCTCTTGGTCTGATCATCATGATGATTCCGCCCTTGGTCAAAGTAGATTTTAAAAACATCCCCGTTGTATTTAAAAACAGAAAACTACTTTTCATTTCTCTTTTCATCACCTGGATTGTTGGTCCGTTTTTAATGTTTCTCTTAGCTACCACGATGCTCAAAGACCAACCCGAATACCTCACGGGCTTAATTATCATTGGGCTTGCTCCTTGTATAGCGATGGTTATTGTATGGAATGAACTAGCGGGTGGCCATAGAGAATTTGCCGCTGGTTTGGTAGGCATCAATAGCTTATTACAGGTCTTTTTCTTTTCGGCCTATGCATACTTTTATCTTGAAATCATGCTGCCGCTATTTGGATTGGATTCCATTGAAATTAATTTAAGCTTTTTGGAAGTAGCCAAAACAGTGGGCATCTATTTAGGTCTTCCCTTTGGTATTGCTGTCTGCTTAAGATTCTGGATATTAAAGAAAAAGGGCGAGACTTACTTGAACACCAAATTCATTCCGAGAATTTCCCCCTTTACTCTTTATGCTTTACTTTTCACGATCATTATCATGTTTAGCCTCAAAGGACAGCTCATTACAGAATTGCCCATGGACGTAATAAAGGTGGCACTTCCCTTAGTGATCTTCTTTTTGGTCATGTTCTTTTTAATGTTTTTTGTTGCTAAATGGTCGAAGGCAAATTATGCAGAAACGGCAACAGTTGCTTTTACGGCCTCTGGCAACAACTTTGAACTGGCTATTGCTGTGGCTATCGGTGTTTTTGGTTTGAATTCAGGGCAAGCATTCGCGGGTGTAATTGGCCCATTAGTAGAGGTACCAGCGCTTATTCTTTTGGTAAAAGCAAGTTTGTATTTGAAAAAGTATTTTTTATGAAGAAAAACATTTTGGTGCTTTGTACAGGCAATAGTTGCAGAAGTCAAATCGCAGAGGGGTACCTCCGTTATTTCCATGGTGATTCAGCTCATGTATATAGCGCAGGCATAGAAACTCACGGCCTCAATCCAATAGCCATTTCCACTATGAAAGAAGATGGCATTGATATAAGCACCCACACCTCAAATCATATTGACGAATACCTTCATATTCCTTTTGATTTGATATTGACCGTTTGCGACCACGCGAGCGAAGGCTGCCCAATTTTTCCGGGAAATGCACGACGCGTTCATCATAATTTTAATGACCCAGCAAAAGCCATTGGAACTCAAGAAGAGATAATGGCTGAATTTAAGAGGGTGAGAGAGGAAATCAAGGAATTTTGCCGCTTGCTTGGAATTTAACTCCCCATTCTAAAAGCACCTATTTTAATTCAAAAGAAAACCCCGCAATAGCGGGGTTTTTAGTTGTAAAAATAAATAATGAGAAAACGCTATTGGATGTCAAAACGATCTGCCATCATTACTTTAGTCCAAGCAGCAATAAAGTCTTTTACAAACTTTTCTTTGGCATCTGCACTTGCGTATACCTCTGCAATTGCGCGGAGCTCTGAATGAGACCCAAAAATTAAATCTGAGCGTGTAGCTGTATAAACGACTGCGCCAGTTTGACGATCGCGACCTTCAAACAACTCTTTATTTTCATCGATTGGCTTCCATTCATAATTCATATCCAATAGGTTGACAAAAAAGTCATTCGTTAATGCGCCTACCTTTGAAGTAAAGACACCTTTATTTGAGTCGTCAAAGTTGGTACCTAGAACCCGCATACCCCCTAAGAGTACCGTCATCTCAGGTGCAGTTAGATTTAAAAGTTGGGCTTTATCAACCATTAATTCTTCGGTAGAAAGAGTATATTGAGCTTTTTTGTAATTACGAAAAGCATCAGCCATGGGCTCAAGCACAGCAAATGAATTGACATCAGTTTGTGCTTGAAGAGCATCCGTTCTGCCGGGAACAAATGGAACCGAGGCATTAATACCTGCAGCTAAGGAAGCCTGTTCAATGCCCAAGGCACCACCTAAAACAATAAGATCGGCTAAAGAAACTTTCTTATTCTTGCTCTTGGCGTTAAAATCATTTTTTATTTGAGTATAAACACTCAATACCTTGGTTAATTGAGAAGGATTATTCACGGCCCAACTACGCTGCGGTTCAAGAGCTATACGAGCGCCATTGGCACCGCCACGACGGTCAGAATCACGGTAGGTTGATGCCGAAGCCCAAGCCGTTTCAACAAGTTCACCAACAGTCAATCCTGATTTTTGGATTTGAGCCTTGAGATTAGCTATATCAGTAGCATCGATAATTGCATGATTCATTGTAGGGATTGGATCTTGCCAAAGGAGGTCTTCAGTGGGAGCCTCCGGGCCAATGTACCTTGTTCGCGGACCCATATCACGGTGGGTGAGTTTAAACCAAGCTTTAGCAAAGGCCTCTTCAAATGCTTTGGGGTCGTCCATAAATCTTTTGGAGATCTCACCATAAACTGGATCGAAACGTAGAGCTAAGTCTGTGGTAAGCATAGTTGGTTTATGCTTGACATTAGCATCAAAAGCATCGGGAATAAATGCATCTGCATCCTTGGCAACCCATTGTTTTGCCCCTGCGGGGCTCGTCGTGAGTTCCCATTCGTAACCAAATAATATCTGAAAATAAGCGTGGGTCCATCGCGTTGGTTGAGAGGTCCAAATAACCTCAAGCCCCGATGTAATGGCATCTTTGCCTTTTCCGGACTTGTAACTTGAAGTCCAACCAAAACCCTGTTCTTCAATCGATGCGGCCTCTGGCTCTTTTCCAACATGATTTGCAGGCCCAGCTCCATGGGTTTTTCCAAAAGTATGGCCACCAGCAATGAGGGCAACTGTTTCTTCATCGTTCATTCCCATTCGGCCAAAAGTTTCTCGGATATCCTTGGCAGAAAGCAGTGGGTCTGGGTTTCCGTTTGGCCCTTCTGGATTGACATAGATCAGTCCCATTTGCACCGCTGCAAGCGGATTTTCTAATTGACGACCTTGGGCATAGCGTTGGTCGTCAAGCCATTTGGTTTCTTTACCCCAATAAACATCTAACTCAGGTTCCCAAACATCTTGGCGGCCTGCAGAGAAGCCATATGTTTTAAAGCCCATTTCTTCCAAAGCCACATTTCCTGCCAAGACCATAAGATCGGCCCATGAAATTTTATTCCCATATTTTTGTTTAACAGGCCAAAGTAATCGGCGGGCCTTATCTAGGTTGCCATTATCAGGCCAACTGTTTAAAGGCGCAAATCTTTGCTGACCTGCAGATGATCCGCCACGGCCATCACCGGTGCGATAGGTTCCTGCACTGTGCCAAGCCATACGAATGAATAATGGTCCATAATTACCAAAGTCGGCGGGCCACCAATCTTGAGATTCTGTGAGCACCTTTTTAATATCTGCTTTGAGCGCGAAGTAGTCTAGTGTCGAGAAAGACTTCTTGTAGTCAAAATCAAGACCCATCGGGTTTGATAATTCAGAATGTTGGCGTAAAATTGATAAATCAAGCTGATTGGGCCACCAATCTCTATTTGTTGTGCCATGAGGGTTTACCATAAGATTGACATGCGCTGCCTGATCGGGTGGAATTGGTGCGTTTGCTCCATGCATTACCGGACATTGCCCAGAAGGTGCAGGGGGTGGTGGAGGTGGTACCCACTTTTTATTTTTTTGAGCTAAAAAATTAAATGCAAGACCAATACTGAATAGTAAAAAATATTTTTTCATGGGATACTGATTATCGTTCGATTCAAATTTAAAACGATTTAGCCATCGAATACATCAATAGTTTTTATATCACCATAGATAATATCTATTTGATGATCAGTTTATGAAAATCTGAAGATTGATCTATATTTACTAAATAGATTCCACTACCCAGAGCACAATCGATTTTGTTCTTTCCGGGCGCTAAAATACCATGCTGAAGCTCTTTGCCTTCTAAATTGATCATATGATATTCAATTGGGAGAGCTAGGGGGTTTACGACATTAAAAAAGTCTGCTGTCGGATTGGGCCAAATACGAAAGCCTTTATGAGCATTTTCAGTAATGGCTACATCACCAATCTTTAATGGGACGGTATTGGTGCCAATTAAATTCATGTTTCTCAAATCGTAATAAGTGGCCGTTAGAAAGCTGTCAATAACGATATTTCCATTCAACAGTAAATCATAGCGCTCTCCTGGATACAAACTCACTTCACTTACATTGGGCATTGTTGGCACTGGCCTTCCATCAGATAAAATCAATTGCGCATCAATAGAATTTGGCCATGAAAATGTAGTTTTACCATAACCAATATTGGCCAATCTAAGTGCAAATTTTTCTCCAACATTAGATACAATATCTTGATCACCATCGTGTAGTTGAGCACCAGATTTACCATTTAACATGAAATAATTGGCCTCAAATAGATTAAATGGCCCAGGCGAGATAGGATTATTATTCCAGTCCAAGTCGAATTCTGAACTTAAAAAAGCATACTCTTGCTGATAGACTGGTGTATTGGTGTGCAGTGTTCCGGGTCCTGTGCTCGGATCAATAATGACTAGGCCATACATTCCCATGGCCACATGTAGGGGCGTAAGCACATGACAGTGATAAATAAAGGTTCCTGCATGCGTACATTTAAATTTATAATCATAAGTCAAATTTGGACCAATTTCTAAAGAAGTATGAGGCACCCCATCATTGGCCTGATTGGCATCTAAGCCATGAAAATGAATCGTATGCATCTCCGGCGAATTGTTTTGAAAGTGAACAATGGCACTATCCCCTTGAGTGAATCGAAGCACGGGCCCTGGAACAAATACTTTATTTCCGGGGTTAGGAGGGGTGTTGTCGCCGAAACCCCAAAATTGCACATCGTTACCATTATCCAAAGTTACAACCCCGTTCATTCTAGCCTGCAACCAATACTCTGTAATGGGTTGAGCAAAAAACGCACTGCTTTGAAAAAAGAAATATAAAAATAAAACACTTAAATACTTCATTGTTATGGAGTTACATTTAACATTGACATCATACCTCCACTGTAGCCACCTGTTGTTGTTACAGCCGTAAGATTGTGGTCATGAACAGGGTAGGTGCCCATTTTATCCGGAATCAGTAAGAGCAACATACCATCTTGAGGAAAAACGGGTGCAGAATCTTTTTTCCAAGCTACTTGGCTAGGGTTTTTTGTACTACTTAAAATTTCAAAATGGTAGCCATGAAAATGCAAAGTATGTACCATATTTCCAGAATTCAACACAGCGATATAAACACTATCTCCAACATGAGCATTGATTATACCAAGCGTGTCATTCATATTCAGCGGATAGTCATATCCATTGATACTAAACAAATTGGGTCTGTAGGGGCTCGGGAAGCTCTGTTGAGATAAATTTGCTACCGCTCCGCTAAGTGCTGTTTGCATTTCATACAAATTCCAAAAATAGCGCTGTGCTGCTGGTACTCCGGCAATGACTGCAAAACTTCCTCCAAGCGTTTTGGCTGAAAAATCTGTAGCTACCAGTGCATACACTTTTTGCTGATCGAAAGTTCGTGTAAGGGTAATGGAGCCAAGAGGTGACAGCACCACCCCAGATGCAAAATCATTCCATTGCAACTCATGTGCAATGGTGTCTAGATTGATGATCTCAATGTTCAGGCTTGTATTGAGATCCACATAGTAAGGAGCCGCTTGAAGGTTCATTGCGGGCTCGAGACTTAGGATACATCTGTAGGTATTGACTGTGCCTATCTGATAGTTATCAGTTTTCATGTATATTGTCAACGCTAAGAAATGTGATACAAAACCTAGTTGCAAGAATGAAAAAATAAACAAGCGCATAATTGGTAAAATTAATCTTTATTTTAAAATTTGAAAGGTTATGAGCAATGGGAAGTGATCAGATGGATAACTCAAACCGAATGTTTGTTTGTCTACAACACTTGAGCGCGTCAAAATGTTTGAAGATCCAAATAGGTAATCAATGCGCTTGTCATCTAAGGGGCTTGAAGTAAAAGCATTGAAGGTATTTTCAGAACATAGCTCTGGATGTCTTAAACTACAAGACAGATCTCTAAGTTGGGATTGAATCAACTGAATTCCTTGGTCCGTTGGTTCCATATTGAAATCACCTAGAAGTAATACAGGGGCATCTTTTTCTTGGAGATTTGCGGCAATTTGATCCAAAATCAATTCTGAAGATTGAAAGCGCGCCTCAATGCCGACATGATCAAAATGAGTATTGAAAACCCAAGTCAGTTCACTATTCAACTTATTTTCAAATAGTGCGTAGGTGCAAATTCTATTTAAAGCCGCATCCCAGCCTTTAGAGGGTATATTGGGAGTAGGTGAGAGCCAAAAAGTGCCACTGCGCAGCAAATCAAATTTTGTGGTGTCATAAAAAATAGGAGAGAACTCACCTTTGTCTATGCCATCATCTCTTCCAACTCCAACATCCTTGTATGAGGGCAATAAGGAGCTTAGATCATCTAATTGATTGATAAGCACTTCTTGAAAACCAATAATGTCAATTTCGTTTTTTAAGACATATTGTGAAATAGGTACTTTCCTTTCTGACCAATCATTGGCCAAGTCTGTATGGCCGTCATAGCGAATGTTGTAGGTGGCTACTGTTGTTGATTGCGAAAACAACGGATTTGAAATCCAACACGCAACAAGACAAAAGACCCAAAACTTTAGGATGCAAATCATTACATAAAGGTAATGATATCTAGATTATTTTAAGGTTTTACAACACCCAATTCCTTTTCAATGATTTCTTTCAAAGTACCTTTTGGCAAGGCACCAGCCTGCATCATTGGTTGTTTATTTAAAGGAATGAACAACATGCTCGGGATACTTCGAATCTGAAATACAGCAGACAATTCTTGCTCCACCTCAGTATCTACTTTGTATATTACAAGGTTATCATATTCATTACTCAATTCTTCGAGAATAGGAGCAACCATTTTGCAGGGCCCGCACCAGTCTGCGTAAAAATCAATGATTGCAGGTTTATCCCCTTTAAATTTCCATTCTTTTTGAGTGGTATAATCAAATACTTCATCTAAAAACATTTGATTGGTAAGTTGAATTGTAGGCATATCTCTTATTTTAAAGCAAAGTTACAAATGCCATACTCGTTGAAATGTAACTTGGGTTGCAACTATAGATTAGCCATGGCATTGATTTGCTTATTGTGCAATATAGCCACGCCGGGTACTGGCTCTTTGAGGCCATTGATCATTGCACTGCCAATACGACTTGTAGTGGTTACGGACTTCATTTTTTTGAAAAGCGGAAACAAGGGCCGCATGATTCGGTAAATTGTATTGTACCAATTGGTTGCCGATTGAATGCCATCTTCAGGAAGTATCATACCTGGACGAAAGAGCAACACTTGATAGAATCCTTTATTTCGGATATAATTTTCTGTTTTTCCCTTCACTCTTGCCCACATTTGACGTCCTTGCTCCGTTTCATCGGTCCCTGTTCCAGATACATAACAAAAAGTGCTCTTCGGATTCAACTCATAACAGATATCAGCTAATAGCTTGGTATATAAATAAGTTTTTTCGGTGAATTCTTCCTCAGACATCCCAAGTGAGGATACACCCATGCAATGGTAACATGCATTAATTTCTCCAATTTGATTCTCTATAGATAATAAGTTAGAGAAATCTTCTAGAATAATTTCTTGAATTTTAGGATCTGAGATTCCTACGGCTCTTCTGCTAATGAGGATTATTTTCTCAATGGAGGCATCTTTCAAACAACTGAGCAACACTCCTTTTCCCACCATGCCGGTGGCACCAGTGATGATTACTTTTGACATAGTACAAAGATATCAAAACGAATGCGAATGAAAACTACCTACTTCAGCAATCATGCTGTGGTAATATCGATACCATTTGCTCTGCCCAAGTGCTTTGGCTTTTTGGTGTATAGGGTGCTTTGCCCATTCTTTAATGGCCTCTTTATTTTGCCAATAACTTATAAAAGTACCACGCCCGTCGTGCTTCATGCTTTCGTAGCCCAAAAATCCAGGTATTTGCTTCACTAAGTCTAGGGTAAGCTCATCATATTCCAAATACCCATCAAGGTCATCCGACAAAAAATAATTAAAAATGGATGCAAAAAACGGTGCCTGGGGCGGGGTGGAGGTGTGCCAATTGATCATAGATTTTTTTTGAATACAAACATAATCTTTAGCTTTGAATCATATTTATAAAAAGACAAAGATGTCTACCACATTTTCAATTTGCCTCTGGCACCAAAACGCCAAAGAAATGGCCGCCTATTACCAAGAGATTTTCAAGGATTTCAAACTATTATCTGAAAACCCAATGGCATCAGTCTTTGAAATGAATGGCATTCGCATGATGTGCTTAAACAATGCTGTGCCAAACGTTTCTTTCAATGAGAAAATTTCATTCGTACTAACCGTTGATACACAAGAAGAAATTGATTACTACTGGAATCGTTTTTCAAAAGAAGGCAAAGAAGGGCAATGCGGTTGGATAGAAGATAAATATGGTGTGTCATGGCAGGTTGTGCCTAGCATCTTGGGTAAACTCATGACCAACCCCGAAACCGCCCCAAAAGCCACCTATGCTTTTATGCAAATGACTAAGTTTGATATTGCTAAGTTAGAAGAGGTAGTGCGGTAAGCAATTAATCTTAACTTTAAACCAAACCCTAAATGTCAAACGATGGATTGGTACATGAAAAATAGATGGTGGATTTGGACGGTTACAGGTGTATACCTCGCTTACAGGATATTTGTGAGCATTTATTACATGCCGGAGTAGACTACGCTACAAAACAAATTCCCTTTGGAATAACTTTTCCCTTGGTCCCTTTTGAATTTCTTCACGGTACTCATCGAAAGAATGACGAGGTCAACTCATTTTGATTACTTCAGAAGGTATTGAAATTGTCGTTTAGAAAAATATAAAACAAAAAAATAGCCTCACGTTTCCGCAAGGCTTTTCGCTTCCCCTGTTATTCAAAGTTGCAGTACAACCAAGTCTTTTAATGAAAGAGTTAATGAATTAAATTAATATTTATTAAGATAGGATTTAATTGATTTTGCTGTATCCAAAACAGTCTTTTCAAAAGGTATGGGCTGCCAATCAAATGTTTTCATTGTGAAAGACACATCACCATTATATGTTTTACCAATAAAAGGCCGCATACTTTTTGCTTCTCTATTAAAATTTCCAATTAAATTCAGTAAGAAGTTTGGCGCCAATCGAGTACTTACTTTATCATGACCATTGGATTTAAGTATTTTGGCTAGTTCCTGAAAAGCATAAGGCTCTTCAGTGGTGACAATAAATCTATTCCCCGCTGCTTTTTCATTTTCAAGAGCCAGCACATGAATTTTGGCAATATCTCGAACATCAGACATGTTAATTGCTGCTTGAGGAACCATAGGCATTTTTCCCGTAAGCATTTGCCTAAACATACCCATCGAAGCTCCTGATAAATCACCCGAAAGAGTTGGTCCAAAAACAGGCCCAGGATTCACAACCGAGAGTTCCATTGGTTTATCATCCGTTTGGGCATTGATAAAGTCCCAAGCAGCCAGTTCTGCTAAGGTTTTACTTTTTGCATATGCGGAAATATTTTTTGCCTTTACATTGGTCCAAGATTTCGAATTAACTTGGATAGATTTGTCCGCATCCTCTAACATAGAAACCATAGAGGAAGTTAAAACAACCCTTTTAACACCGCCTCGTTTAGCGGCCTTCAAAGCCCTCATTGTTCCGTCGACCGCAGGTCGTATCAATTCATTTTCATCCTTAGGTTCGATATTGATATATGGAGAGGCTAGGTGCATTACAAAATCGCATCCCTTCATAGCATCATCCCACCCATCATCACTGAGTAAGTCCAGTGCGCAGAATTCTAAATTATCTTTAGGATCGATTTCATTTTTGATGGTGTCAAAAATCTTTTGAGATTTTGACAAACTTCTAACCGATCCGCGGACTGAATATCCATTTTTCAAGAGTTCCACAGCACAGTGATTTCCTATATAGCCTGAAATACCAGTTAACAATACCTTTTTGTTCATCCTATTTATTACTTTTGATTTGATAGTAAAGATAATTAAAATTACTACCATTTTAATAGTAATAATCGTTTTTGTGATTATGTTGTTTGGAGATAAGTTTTTTCGGTGTAATTGTCCTGTAACGACAGCATTAGATATTGTTGGAGACAAATGGACGCTTGTTGTTATAAAATTGATGCTGATTGAACATAAAAAAACATTTAAGGAATTCTCTGAAAGCACTGAATCAATTGCGCCTAGTATTTTGTCAAACAGACTGAAATCACTCGAGAAGATGGGGTTCATTGTCAAACAAAAACTACCTGACAATCAAAAAACGAATCACTATTTTCTAACTGAAAAAGGACTTTCGTTAACTCCGGTAATAATTGAGTTGGCCTTGTGGAGCCATCACAATATTAAACCTGTCGATAATCAAGACATAGCAAATGTTAAAGATAAAAATGAATTAGGCCTTGTACTCATAGAAAGATATAAATCAAAAACGGCTACACTTTAATAGTATAACCGTTTTATCATTATCAGTTGCGCCCCCTG
>Ga0102815_10000110_pt1 | contig 57935 bp, 44 predicted proteins | sample ColrivemetaGS759_FD_79113 | JGI IMG/M metagenome (GOLD analysis project Ga0102815, IMG submission 79113) | Estuarine microbial communities from the Columbia River estuary - Ebb tide ETM metaG S.759 | ecosystem: Environmental > Aquatic > Marine > Intertidal zone > Estuary | place: USA: Columbia... | reverse complement strand
TCTTCAGAATCACCCAATTGCATGGAGATGATGTGATCTACTTTCTTGTGGATCATCTTCTTTTTCCCTACTTCCAGCATTCCGCTTGAAATGTCCATTCCAATGATCTGATCAGGATTCAACTTTAATAATGCCAGAGCAAAATCTCCCGTACCCGTAGCAAGATCAAGGATCTTCTTCGGACGTACTTCCTTCAGCTGGTTTACTGCCTTTCTTCTCCAAATATGATCGATACCCATAGACAAGAAGTGATTCAGGAAGTCATATTTCCCTGAAATGTTATTGAACATCTCTGCCACTTCTTCCTTTTTGGAAGCGTTCTGCTTACCGTATGGTTTTACTTCTTTTCGCTCTTCCATTATCCAACCATTGTATGCCCCTCAGGGTATTTGTATTTTGTACTGATCACTCGTGTTCCAACCAGATAAGCCACTGTAAGCGTTCCTACACGACCAATGAACATGGCGATGATCAAAACGAACTTTCCTCCCGTACTCAATTCTGGGGTAAGTCCTGTTGACAATCCCACCGTACTCGCTGCCGAAACATGTTCAAAAACGAGATCCATAAAGTCATATTTCCCCAATGCCAGTAGATCCGACTCCGTGATCACCAGTGCAAATGGACCGACAATATTTCCAACCACGAAGAACAAGAATACGGCATAGGCCTTTAACACCAGATCATTGGCAATTGTTCGTTTGAATAGCTCGGTATTTTTCTTTCCTCGGATCGTCGAAAGCAAAGATGCCCACATGATCGCAAAGGTCGAAGTACGGATACCCCCTCCGGCTGATCCTGAAGATGCTCCAATGAACATCAGGAACAGGAAGATGATCATCACCGGTAAACTCAGTTTTGCCGTCTCTACTACGTTGAAACCGGCATTACGTGTGGTCATCGATTGATACAGTGAAAAGAGGATGTTCTTTCCAACACTGTTTCCATCTAGCGTGTTGTAATATTCAAAGATGAAGAATACCACTGCTCCCAGCAATAACAAGGCAAGCGTGAAATACAAGGATACCTTGGTCCCGAAATCGATCGACTTCCACGGATACTTGAACCTTTCTCTCACCTTTTTCCATTCAAAAAGGTCAAAGACGTAGATCATTCCGAATCCACCCAAAAAGAATAAGATCAGTACGATCGAATGGGTGAATTGATTATTGATCACATCCGGGGTCATCATTCCGTTCGGGAAGATCGAAAGGCCGGCATTGTTAAAAGCAGAAACTCCGTGGAATAAAGAATAAAACACACGATCACCGGTACTAGAAAAGATACCTTGATTGCCGAATGAAAAGAACAAAAGGATCGTACCCACCAACTCGATTGTCGAAGCCCAGATCACGATCTTCGCCAGCATCGACTGTGCTTTAAGTATGGAATCTTTGTTCACAAAATCCTCGATCACCTCGTGATACTTGATCCCAACACCAAACTTAGCAACGACCAACATCAGTGCTCCAAATGCGATCGTGTTCAATCCTCCCAGCTTGATCATCACCAGCACCACCATTTGGCCTTTGAACGTTAGCGCGCTCGAAATATCAACTGTCGACAATCCTGTTACACTGACGGAAGACATGGCTGTGAATACAGCATCAGGGAAGGACATTCCTCCTTTGATTGTAGACATCTCCGGAAGCATCAGCAAACCTGCCCCGATAAGGGTCATCCCCATAATACTGAACGTAAAGAGCCATCCGGGATGCATGCGCGCCCAGGGCCTGAAGTTCCGCTGCTTGAAGAGGTTATTCAGCAGGATCACGAAGATGAACAGCTGAACAAAGATGGTCGAGAAATCAGCGAAATTCTTAAAACCGAAGCTGGTAAACAGCGGTTCGATCAGTAAGGTTCCAAAGATGTTGTAAGCGATCCCCTCCAACAACAGCAAACCGAAGATGATCGTTTCGAACCAGTTATGTTTGATGAACGTGAACGGATCAAAATCATAAAAGATCTTCACGAGATAACGGAAAACATAAAACCCGAAACTCACCTGGATCAAGTGAAATGTAAAATCCTTCTGTTCGTTTGTCAGATTGAATCCGTAATAGTAGATCAGAATTCCGATCGACATCAAGGACACCAAAACATTCATAACGCTCAAAACAGCGAGAACTTTCGGTTTAGAATCGTAGATCCAGAGGTTTATTCGTTCGCGTACTTCTCTAACGTCCATTTTACATTAATCGTTCTCCTTCAGCTAACAATTGATCTTTGTCGATCGGAACTACTCCTATCTTCTCACAAACCAATCCACCTGCCAGATTCGCTAGTTTAGACGCGAGTTCGATCCCCATTCCGGAGACCATCGCAAGGGTTACCACAGCGATCACCGTATCTCCTGCTCCACTCACATCTGAAATGTTGCGGATATGTGCAGGACTGAACTTCAGGTTTTCTCCTTCCTTAAAGAAGACTCCATGCTCGGATAAAGTGATCAGTGAAATTTTATTGTTCAATCTGGATTCCAGCTCATTGACCGCCTCCAGAAATGCTTCTTTATTTGATTTGAACTCAAAGGTGACTCCTAGCCCTTCCTTCAATTCTTTCAGGTTAGGCTTAAAAAGATCCACTTCCATATACTCAAAGAAGTTCTCTTTTTTCGGATCGACAGCAGTGAATACCTTATGTTGTCTCGACAGTGCCGAGCATGATCTGATCACAGTTCCGGTCAAAACACCTTTGTTGTAATCTTCAAAGATCATCCCGTCAGCCTGCGTAAGCAATTCACCTACTTTTGAGATCAGCTGCTCTTCCTCGCTTGCGCTGATCGGATCGATCTGTTCTTCATCGACACGCAATAGATGTTGATGGTTTCCGATCACTCGTGTTTTAACCGTCGTCTTTCTCCCTTTGGATTGGATTACCCCTTCAGCAGAGATTCCTGATTCTTTAAGCAGAGCGATCAGCATTTCCGATTGAGCATCATCCCCAATCACTGAACAGATCACCGGATTTGCACCAAGAGCAACAAGATTCAGTGCTACGTTTGCAGCACCACCCAGTCTGTCCTCACGAGATTCAAGTTGAACGATTGGTACAGGTGCCTCAGGACTCACCCTTGAAACCTTACCGCGGATGTATGAATCCAGCATTACGTCACCCAAAACAAGAATGCGTTTCCCTTCAAATGTTTTGAAATATGACGTTAGCTCCATTACATCAATTGATTAAGTGCTTTTGCTATTCTACTCATTGCCTCCATTAAGGTTTCTTCAGAAGCAGCATAAGAGATCCTCAAACAGTTATCATCACCGAACGCATCACCAGGAACCAAACCTACCCATGCTTCTGCCAAAAGATACATGCAAAGGTCATTGGCATCATTGATCGTTGTTCCATTGTATGATTTCCCAAAGAAATGAGATACATCAGGGAAGACATAGAACGCTCCATCCGGAACATTCGACTTTACCCCTGGGATCTGATTCAAAGCATCCAAGACCAGCTTTCTTCGGTTACTGAATGCCTGGATCATATCTTTCAAAACCGAAGGGTCGGCTTTCATTGCAGCAATACTTGCCTTCTGTGTGATGGAACACGTTCCTGAAGTGAATTGCCCCTGTACTTTATTACAAGCATCAGCAATCACTTTCGGAGCACCGATGTAACCAAGTCTCCAACCAGTCATAGCCCAAGCTTTTGAAACTCCGTTCACGGTAACTACCTGATCATATACATCACTGAACTGTGCCAAGCTTACGTGCTTACCACTAAAGTTGATGTGCTCATAGATCTCATCAGAGATCACTACAATATTCGGATACTTCACCAGTACATCGGCAAGATCTCTTAATTCTTCTTTCGTGTACACCGAACCTGTTGGGTTACATGGCGTTGAGAAGATCATTAGTTTTGTTTTCGGTGTGATTGCAGCTTCAAGGTCTTTTCCTGTAATCTTGAAATCTTTTTCAATTCCTGCATTGATCACTACCGGAGTACCTTCGGCAACTTTTACGATCTCTAAATAAGAAACCCAATACGGTGCCGGAATGATCACCTCATCTCCTTCATCTACCAGACTCAATACCACATTCGCAATGGATTGCTTCGCTCCAGTTGAAACCACGATCTGATCCTTCGTGTAGTTCAATCCGTTGTCTCTTGAAAATTTCATCGAGATCGCTTCACGTAAATCGTCATAACCCGGTACAGGAGTATACATCGTGAAGTTATTGTTCATCGCTTCGACCGCAGCATCCTTAATAAACTGTGGAGTAAAAAAATCAGGCTCTCCCAAACTAAGAGAGATCACGTCTTTACCTTCTGCCTTTAACTCCCTGCTTTTACGAGACATTGCAATGGTTGCAGATTCCTCCATTGCCTTCAGTCTTTCAGATAATTCGATCATGGATATATACTTCAATAAATGTGTTGCAAAACTAATCAATTCTTGTCTTTGAGAAGGATTTTAAAACGATTAATTCAGCAAGAAATCCATGATGGAATGTGGATAATTGCTTAGACGTTTAACCCTCTTTATTCAACTGAAGCCCTATTTTTGCAATATGTCATCCGACAAATTCATAGATATCAGGAAACTTATCTCAAGTAAGAGTCCTAAACTGGTGAAGTGGATTCCCGGTTTTGTGATCAGTTACCTGAAGAGGATCCTGCACGAAGACGAGATCAATAACTTCCTCGTAAAGAACGTAGATTTGCGCAATCAGGAATTCTGCCAGGGAGTGGTCGACTACTTCGATATCGAGATCTATGGCTATAACCTTCATCACATTCCTAAAACCGGACCGGTGATCATTGTCATGAATCATCCGCTGGGTGGTATGGACGCAATGGCCTTGGTGACTGCTCTTAGAAAACACCGAACTGACTTGAAATTCATAGTCAACGACTTATTGATGAACCTTGAGAATTTGAAAGATCTCTTTGTGGGTGTGAATAAGCATGGTAAGAACGATGGCTCAGTACGTCAGCAGATCTCAGACTTGTTCGGTTCGGAACAGGCAGTGTGCATTTTTCCTGCCGGACTGGTAAGCAGAAAAACAAAAGGGATCATCAAAGATCCGGTCTGGAAAAAGACATTTGTGACCTATGCTCGTAACTATGACAGACTGGTGATTCCCGTTCACATTGAAGGGAGATTGTCCAATTTCTTTTACAGACTCTCAAATTTTCGTAAATTCATAGGAATTAAAGCAAACATTGAAATGCTTTATTTATCGGATGAGATGTTCAGACAACGTGGCAAGAAGATCAACTTTGTTGCCGGAGAACCCTTCTACATTAAGGATCTTCCGGAAATGACAGATCAAGAGACTGCTCAGATCATTAAAGAACGTGTGTATGCACTTCATTCAAATTAGAACATGGAAAAAATTATAGATAGAATTGACCGCGCCCTGATCAAAAAAGAATTGAACCGGGAAAGATACCTACGGGATACTCGAAAAGCTGGCAATGAATTATACGTAGTAGATATCCACAATTCTCCCAATACAGTGATGGAGATCGGAAGACTTCGCGAAGTGACCTTCAGAGCTTCCGGCGGTGGTACCGGAAAACCTTACGACCTGGACGAATACGACACCTCGAAGAACTGCTACCAGCAGCTGATCGTGTGGAGTCCGGAAGACGAGGAGATCATAGGCGGATACCGTTTCATCAAATGCGGAAACGCAGTCAACGAAGAAACGGGAGAAGTTGAGCTATCAACTACCCACTATTTTGATTTTACCGAAGATTTTATTCAAAACTATCTTCCCTACACGATCGAGCTTGGACGCAGCTGGGTGCAACCGGATTTTCAACCACTGGTCAACCACCGTAAGGGATTATTTGCGCTGGATAATATCTGGGATGGATTGGGCGCATTGGTGATCTTTAATCCGGATGTCAAGTACTTCTTCGGTAAAGTAACGATGTATCCGAAGTACAACCCATATTGCAGAGATTTCTTATTGCATTTCATGCACCATTATTTCCCTGACAATGAAAACCTGATGAAGCCCTTTCACCCAATCAAGCAGAGCTACGATTGTGAGGCATTCGACAAAATGCTCGAAGGACTGGACTTCAAAGATGGATTCAGGGTCTTAAATACAGTCGTAAAAGAACATGGCGAATTTATACCGCCTCTTGTAAATATCTACATGAACTTATCACCTACGATGAAGACCTTCGGCACCGCCGTTAACCCTGAATTCGGTGGTGTAGAGGAAACTGGAATTCTCGTTACCATCGCAGATGTCTACGAAGAGAAGAAAGAACGCCACATGAAAATGGAAGAATGAAAAAAAGCCCTTAACGGGCTTTTTCTTTTTTAAATATCTGTCACCAGATTGTGTTTCTCAATGAGCTTTCTGAGATTGATCAGCGCATAGCGCATTCTCCCCAAAGCGGTATTGATCGAAATGTCTTCCAGCTCAGCAATGTCCTTGAAGGACATATCCTGGTACAAACGCATCTTCAGAATTCCCTTTTGAGATTCCGGTAAATGCTCGATCAATGAAACCATCTGATTCTCCAGCTCATCATAAGTCATTTGCTGTTCAACGGTCTTGCCTTCCATCGGTAGGATAGAAAAGATGTTGAAGTCTTCCTTGATTGAAGACGATTCGCTGATCATCTTCATTTTGTTCGATCTTCTGAAATGATCGATCACCAGATTGTGCGCAATACGCATTGCCCACGGCAAGAACTTCCCTTCTTCGTTATAATTTCCCAACTTCAATGTATTGATCACCTTCACGAAGGTTTCCTGGAAAATATCTTCTGCGATTAACTGATCCCTCACCTTCATATAAATGAAACGATAGATCTTTTCTTTATGACGCATCAAAAGCACCTCAAAGGCCTTTTCACTTCCACCGATATATAAACTGACAAGTTCACGGTCATCCAAACGCTGCATAGCCATAGTTTTACCTTTTAGTAGTTTATTTTTTAAAACTTGTTAGGTAAAATTTGCTCTATAGGCGACCGATTATTTAAGATTTTCAAAAGCCAAGATACAACTTATTTTTAAAACTCCAAAAATTTATTCCTTCACTTCAAACCAAGTTCTCCCGCAACTGTTTGTATCTTTGAATGGGAATGAAGAAGCAACAATACATCGAAGTTAAAGGAGCAAGGGTGCACAACCTTAAGAACATGGACGTCAAGATCCCTCACGGGAAACTGACGGTGATCACCGGTTTGTCAGGTTCTGGAAAATCCTCTCTGGCTTTTGATACCTTGTACGCTGAAGGTCAACGTCGGTACATTGAAAGTCTGTCTTCCTATGCACGTCAGTTTCTCGGCAAGCTGAATAAACCGGAAACGGATTATATCAAAGGGATCTCCCCTGCTGTAGCGATCGAACAGAAAGTGATCTCCAGCAATCCAAGAAGTACGGTCGGTACAACTACCGAGATCTACGATTACCTGAAGATCTTCTTCACCAGAGTAGGACAAACCATCTCTCCCATCAGCGGTAATGAAGTAAAGCGACACACCGTTGCTGATGTGGTTGATTTCATTTGTTCCCATTCAGAAGGTAAACGATTCCTTATTTGTTCGCCTCTTCCGGGAATTGCAAAATATGGTACTCAGAAACAACTAGAATTACTTCAACAACAGGGATATACCCGAATCTACCTCAATGGTGAAACGGCCGACATTTCTGAACTGTTGGAATCAGGTGCTTCGCTTCCCGAAGATTATCTATTGATCATCGACAGGATCAGTGTTGCGCAAGATGAAGATATTATCGCCCGTTTCTCGGATTCCATCCAGCTTTCTTTTACTGAAGGTGATGGCGTTTGTCTAATCATTGATCCGGAAACAAAAACGCAGCACGATTTCTCAACCCGTTTTGAGCTAGACGGTATGGAATTTCAGGTTCCTTCTGAATTGTTCTTTACGTTCAACAATCCTTATGGTGCTTGTAAAACCTGTGAAGGTTTCGGTCAAGTAATCGGCATCGATCCCGATCTGGTGATTCCAAACAAAAACCTAAGCGTCTACGAAGGGGCTATTCTTCCCTGGAGAGGTGAAACGATGGGTGAATACCTGAATGAGCTGGTATTCAATGCAAAGAAAATCAACTTTCCGATCCATCGTCCGCTCACAGAGCTTTCGGACGAAGAGTACGAGCTGCTCTGGACAGGAAATCAATACTTCACCGGACTGAACCGATTCTTCAAGTTTGTGGAGAGTCAGACCTACAAGATCCAGTACCGCGTGATGCTTTCTAGATATCGCGGTAAAACCGAATGTCCGGAATGTAAAGGAACCCGCTTGAGAAGCGATGCCAATTATGTGAAAGTAAACGGAAAAACGATCACGGATATCGTTTTAATGCCGATCAATGACGCACATGAGTTCTTTACCAGTCTGGAACTGAATCTTCATCAGCAGGCGATTTCTAAGCGTATCCTTCCGGAGATCGAAAGCCGATTGCGCTTTCTGAAGCAGGTAGGATTAGGATATCTTACGTTGAACAGACCTTCCAGCTCCTTATCCGGAGGAGAATCTCAGCGGATCAATCTGGCAACATCCCTGGGAAGTAGTTTGGTCGGATCCATGTACATCCTTGATGAGCCGTCGATCGGACTGCATCCCAAAGACACGGAACAGCTAATCAATGTATTGAAAGAGCTGAGAGACTTTGGAAATACGGTGATTGTTGTAGAACACGAAGAAGAGATCATGCAAGCCGCAGATGAGATCCTGGATATTGGTCCGGGAGCAGGAGTGTTTGGCGGAAAGCTTGTCTTCCAGGGAAATCACGATCAGCTAATCCATTCAACTGAAAGTCTAACTGCAGAATACCTGACCGGAAAACGATCTATTCCTGTTCCCGCAAAGCGAAGAACGACGAAGGATCAAATCACAGTTACCGGTGCGCGCAAACACAATTTAAAGAACCTTACCGTTTCTATACCACTACACAATCTGGTTTGTGTAACTGGCGTGAGTGGATCAGGAAAATCAACCTTGATCAAAGAGATCGTTTATCCTTCTGTGCGCAGAGAGCTGGGAGAGATCAACGATTCATCTACCGAAGGAAACCTGACCGGTGACCTGAAGATGATCAAAGCGATCGAATTTGTAGATCAGAATCCAATCGGAAAAAGCTCAAGAAGTAATCCGATCACTTACGTGAAAGCCTTTGATGACATTCGCGAATTGTTCTCTCGCCAACCCCTGGCCAAAGCAAGAGGCTACAAACCGGGGTTCTTCTCCTTCAATGTGGAAGGCGGACGCTGTGAAATGTGTGAGGGCGAAGGAGAGATCACGATCGGGATGCAGTTCATGGCTGATGTACACCTGATGTGTGAAACCTGTGGCGGACGGCGATTCAAGCAAGAAACACTGGAGATCGAATACAACGGAAACAGCATAGCTGATATTCTGGAAATGGATATTCTTTCGGCTTACGAGCTGTTCTCCAGAGGAAAAGACAAGCTGGAGCAGAAGATCTCAGAAAAGATCAAACCGCTGATTGACGTTGGCTTAGGTTATTTGGATGTCGGTCAATCGTCCAGCACACTATCAGGTGGTGAAGCACAACGCATCAAGCTGGCAAGCTTCCTGTCCAAGGGACACAACAGCACTCCTACCCTGTTCATCTTTGATGAGCCGACAACCGGTTTGCATTTCCACGATATCGACAAGCTGATCATCGCCTTCAATGAGCTTATCAATAAAGGCCATTCGATCATTGTGATCGAGCATAACATGGAAGTGATCAAGTGCGCTGATCATGTAATTGATCTTGGTCCGGAAGGTGGTAAAAATGGTGGTAATATCTTATTCGCAGGAACACCCGAAGAGCTAGTCAAACAAAAGGACAACGCCACAGGGAAGTATCTGAGGGAAAAGTTAAAGTAACCCAATCCTTTCCAGATTATTACAAAAATAAACGGCCATAGGTATATTCAAAAACTACCGTTTACATACTAAACAAGGTATATAACGCGCACTTTTTTTTCTTATCATTGCGTATATAAACTAGTTATAGGCAACTAAAAACCACTCAGGCTTGGATGTGTTACCAATTTTTGGTACATTTACTGTAATAATTTTTGATTATGGGTAAAAACACATCGATATCATTAGGAGATCATTTTGAAAATTTCATCAATGGTGAGATAAAATCAGGGCGATATGGCTCTGTAAGTGAAGTAATACGCACTGCTCTACGTCTGCTGGAAAGTGAAGAGCGTAAGCTCAATGAATTGCGCAATGCACTCATCGCTGGAGAACAAAGTGGATTCGTGGAAGATTTTGATCCAAAAGAACATTTAAAAGCTCTTCATAAAAAACATAAATGAAAAAGCTTTTTCTGCACATCAGCTCCGAAGCACTTTCGGATTTGGAAGAAATATGGATCTACACACGAAAAAAATGGTCTAAAGAGCAAGCTGACAGGTATTACTCTTTGTTAATTGATGACATCGAGTTTTTACAATCAAATTATCACACGGGTAAATCTGCTGAATACATTCGCCCTGGATATAGAGTTTCATTTGTAAAATCACATATCATTTTCTACAAAATAGTTGATGACCAAAAATTGGAAGTAATCAGGATATTGCACCAAAGCGTGAACATTGATAAATGGTTAAAATAGAATGCCTATAACACGCCCTTAGCGTCAGGCTGAGATCTTTCTTCGTAAGAAAAGAAAATGTAAATTAGTTAGATAATCTTCGTGTTTAAGTTTATGGGCTAAAAACCAGCCCGTACGCCAAGCGCGGAACCGTTATGTGCAATGACAAACGGAACCTTGTTCGGAAATAATTATTGATGGAAAGAAAAGAAGTGCGACACTGGTAAATAATCTTGAAGGACAATGAAAAGAACCACTGGTCATAACAGCACCTGTAAACTTCCACTAAAATTATTTAACTCATTCGATTTTGTATTCGGATTCGGCGCTAGAAAACTCTCTAGATCATTAGGATGACGAGAAATTTAATTATCGAAATGAAAATACATGGGAATTTCTTATTTTAACTGATGAATAAATATTGTACATTGAACTTTAATAGCGAAAAATAATTTTTTCTTAATAGTAAATGCCACATATTTAACATGACATGAAAAGTCATTTTGTTTCTAAAAATCCAAAATACAAGCCCTATACATATGTACGCTAAAATTCTCAATTTTATAAATCAAATAGGGATTCATTCAAATGATGATGATGCCTTAAAAGCTAAAAAGAGATTTGTAGTTTATGAGGCTATTTTGATGAGCATGGGAGGAGTAATGTGGGGTTTTATTTGTCTTTACATTAACAAACCATTCCAATCAACAATTCCTTTTGGTTATATTCTGCTCTCTGCAGCCAACATCTTTTTTTTCCACAAATATCGTTGGTTTGTTTTTACCCAAGGATTTCAAACTGGAATTAGCTTGTTTCTACCGTTTATTTTTCAATGGGTCTTAGGAGGATATTACAGTTCAGGGGGAGTTATGATTTGGTCTTTACTCTCATTAGCTGCATCACTAAGTTATTCTAACTTAAAAACGAGTGTTTATTGGCTTTCCTCTTATGTTTTGTTGATTTTCTTATCCATCTTTTATGATGCACAAATGCAAAAAGCTTTTCCAAGTGAAATCGATCCGACTTTTTCGTTACTCTTAATTTCATTGAATTTATCGGTCGTATCCATCCTAATATTTTTACTGGTTACATTTTTTGTTAATGAGAATAATAAATCCTCCAAGCGAGTAATCGATACTCAAATTAAATTGATACAATCAGAAAAGTTAGCAGCATTAGGTCAGTTATCAGCGGGTATTGCTCATGAAATAAATACTCCTTTGGGATCAATAAAAGCGATGGTACTTGAATCCAAATTGAATTTCCAAAATCTACTTTCTTGTTCTCATTTTTTTTACAGCGACTTCAGCAAGGAAGAACAAACTCAATTTGAGGATTTTGTGCGCAATCATCAACTAAAAAATGGCTTTTTATCGACAAAAGAGGAGAGGCAAATTAAACGACAGTTAATCATTCAACTGAGTGAAAAGGGAATCAAAAATTCTGATCTGATTGCTTCCGATTTAATTTCAATTGATGTGTTTAATTTACCTACTTTTGTTCAAAATTTTTCATCGGATAAATTGCAAAAAACACTCGATTTTCTTGTTTTGTTATATATCAGTGAAAAGAAAAATCAAATAGTCTATAACTCTGTGGAGAAGGCATCACGTATAGTTAAATCGTTAAAAATGTATCTCCACGAAGCCAAAACTCAAAAGCCACAAATTTTCAACTTAAGAGAATCAATTGAAATGGTTCTAACGATATACGAAAATCAAATTAAAAATTCTGTAGCAATACAACTCAATGTGGAACCGAATATTGAAATAGAAGGATTTATCGATGAAATGAGTCAAGTTTGGACCAATTTAATTGTTAACGCTTGTCAAGCAATGGATTTTATAGGTGAACTTGAAATTAGTGCTTTTGAAGAAGAGCAATTTGTAAAGATCGCTATTAGAGATACAGGAGTCGGTATATCTGAAGAGGTGGGTAATGATATTTTCAATCCTTTTTACACATCTAAAAAAATTGGAGAAGGAACTGGCCTAGGGTTAGATATTGCAAAAAAGATTATAGATAAACATAAGGGTAAAATAAGCTTCTCAAGTAAAATTGGAGAAGGAACAACATTTTTTGTTTGTTTACCGATAAAACAAAATCCATTATGAAAGAAGCAATAATTTGCGTTGACGATGAGAGATCTTTGCTGTTTAGCTTACAACATCAAATTTCTGCTGAATTGAGTGATATTCTCATAGAATGCGCTGAAAGTGGAGAAGAAGCTATTGAATTATTAAAAGAATTGCAATCTATGGAGATTGATGTTCGATTTATAATAACCGACCAAATGATGCCGGGCATAAAAGGAAATGAGATAATTGAAATAATCCAGAAATTAAACCCGGAAATTACTTGTATTCTTCTAACCGGATATACACAATTAGAAACAATTAAGGAACTAGAACAAAGCCAAAAAGTGAAAATAATTTCTAAACCTTGGGAAAAAGGTGAACTATTGTCGATTTTACTTGATCGAACTGCATAACTCCTTATGATTTATTGATAAAAATCAATAATGATGACTTTTTAATGGCAATATCCACTTAATTAATTACTTCTCCTCCAGCCTGGCAACAATTGCCGAAACGGTCGCATCGCTCGTCACGTTGATTGTGGTACGACACATATCCAGGATACGATCTACAGGAAGAACCAATGCCACCCACAACGGGTTGAGTCCAACGGAAGACAACACGATCATCAGCATGATCAATCCGGCAGAAGGCACTGCAGCTGCGCCGATCGATGCAAGTGTCGCTGTTCCAATGATCCCGATCTGCTGCATCAGATTTAAGTCAACATCATGGTATTGTGCCAAAAAGATCACCGCTACCGCCTGATATAAGGAAGTTCCGTCCATGTTGACAGTCGCTCCGATCGGCAAGACGAAATCGGTCACCTTTTTAGGCACCTTCAGGTTGTTCTCCACGCATTCAATGGTAACCGGCAATGTTGCCGCACTTGAGCTAGTTGAGAACGCAAGGAACATTGCAGGACTCATTCCCTTAAAGAATTCGGTATAAGAGATCTTCACTCCAAAGATCTTCAGCAACATTGGATAGAATCCAAACAAAAGAACCAATAGTCCACTGATCACAACCAAGGCATACATTCCCAGCTGCTTGAAAATATCCAGCATCTGAGCTGTCGTATCGGCTGTCTTCGCCATTACTCCCGCCATCAAACAGAAAACAAAGAAAGGAGCCGCCATCATCACAATGTGCACCATCTTCACAAAGACCTCATTCATTCCATCAAAGAAAGACTTCACCCCTGCTACTTTTTCGTGAGGAAGCAAAGACAAGGAAATCCCGAAGAACAAGGCAAAAAAGATCACCTGCAACATTAACTTTCCATCCCCCATGGCGATCACCAGGTTTTCCGGAACAATATCTACCAAAGGTTGCAATGGAGACTGACCAATCGTACTTGCCGCTTGATTCTTCGCTGCCAGCTCCTGATAGCTTTCTGATGACATTTCAGCGTCCAGCTTCTTACTCACTTTCTCAAGTACTTTTGGATCAGCCGTATCGATCAAGCGCTGATCATCTTTGAATTCTATTCCTGATTTATTCGCCCAGATCTCATACGAAAGCCTGTTCTCGATCCGCTTGTCTTCGTTCTTCTGCACACCGGGTTGAAACAGATTCACCACGATCAATCCCAGAGAGATTGCAGTGACCGTCGTTACAAGATACAATCCAAGGGTCTTCAATCCCATTTTCCCTAAGGAAGCAGGATCTCCCAATCCCGCAACTCCACTCACAATTGAAAACAATACCAACGGGATGGCTATGAACTTCAAGCAATTGATAAAGATCTTTCCAAAAGGATCTAACCAGTCTTTGGTAATATCATTTAATCCAAAAGTTCCTGAAAACAAGGCCCAGGCAACGCCCAGAAACATAGCAATGATAATTTTCCAATGCAACGGAAGGCTCTTCATATCTTACAATTTGTGGTTAAAGTTAAGGATATTGGGGACGGTTCAAAATGTTCTGGAGGATCGACGTAACTTTTTTCATAATTCTATGATCAAATCCATTTATTTTCGTATCATTGCACAACTAAATAGAAGCCAGTCCGCTTTTATTCAACCCAAGTTAATTTTGACATTTCCCGCAAATTATTTTACACTACCATTGTAATTCATGGATAAAACAGAATTAGAGATCAAGAAACTATCAGATCTTAGAGCAATCGCTCAAACATTAGGAATTCCAAATGCTGACACATTAAAGAAAAATGAGATCATTGATCTTTTAATGTCGGGTGGAGAATCAGCTGGAGCTGACCAACCTGCTCAGGATAAAGGAAAGCGAAGAAGGATCGTAAAAGGTGAAGAAAGTGCACAGGCGGATCTTTTCGCTGAAGAGAAAGCTCCTGTTTCGGAAAAGCCAATTTCGGCAGAGCCATTAGCAGAAGCACCAAAAGTGCAACCAAAAAGAACAGAAAACAGAAAGCCAGGTTCGAAAGATTCAGGTAGAAATCTGCTTGACATCGCAAAAGATAAGCCTGCGACTGATGCTCAAGTGAATGAAAATACGGATGCACCAATGGCTGCAACAGAAGAATCTTCTACTCTCGTAAATGAAAACAAAGGTGGTCAGCAGGAAAATCAGAATCGTGGAAAATTCAACCGTCCTAACAATGGTGGTCATCAGCAACGTCAGAAGGAAGAAGAAAAGATCGATGAATCATTTGACCTTGTAGGGATAGTATCTGCGGAAGGTGTACTTGAAGTGATCCAGGATGGATACGGATTCTTGAGATCTTCAGATTATAATTACCTGCCATCACCAGATGATATTTATGTTTCTCAAAGTCAGATCAAATTATTTGGTTTGAAAACGGGAGATACCGTAAAAGGAACGATACGTCCACCAAGAGAAGGAGAAAAATTCTTCCCATTGGTAAAGGTTGAATCGATCAACGGAAGAGACCCGTCATTCATCAGAGATAGAGTTCCTTTCCAGTACCTTACTCCCCTTTTCCCGGATGAGAAGTTCAAACTGACAGGTCACGCTCAGGAAACACTTTCCACACGAGTAATGGATCTTTTCGCTCCAATCGGTAAAGGTCAGCGTGGAATGATCGTTGCCCAGCCAAAGACGGGTAAAACAATGCTTTTAAAGGATGTTGCCAATGCGATTGCAGCGAATCATCCTGAAACATATTTGATCGTACTTCTGATCGACGAACGTCCGGAAGAAGTTACAGACATGGCCAGAAGCGTTAAAGCAGAGGTGATCGCTTCTACGTTCGACGAGCCGGCTGAACGTCACGTAAAAGTAGCAAACATGGTGCTTGAGAAAGCTAAGAGAATGGTAGAGTGTGGACACGACGTTTGTATCCTTCTGGATTCAATCACTCGTCTTGCCAGAGCATACAACACCGTATCTCCTGCCTCCGGAAAGGTACTATCAGGTGGTGTGGATGCAAACGCCCTACACAAGCCGAAAAGATTCTTTGGATCTGCAAGAAAGATCGAAAACGGAGGTTCATTATCGATCCTTGCGACAGCGCTTACAGAGACCGGTTCTAAAATGGATGAAGTGATCTTCGAAGAATTCAAAGGAACAGGTAACATGGAATTACAGCTCGACAGAAAGATCTCGAACAGAAGGATCTACCCTGCGATCGATATCATCGCTTCAGGTACGCGTCGAGAAGATCTTTTGGTTCGAAAAGATGTGCTACAGCGCGTGTGGTTGATCAGAAAGTTCATCTCCGACATGAACTCTGTAGAAGCGATGGAGTTCCTGAAGTCGCACATGGAGAATACGCAATCGAACGAGGAATTCCTGGTTTCGATGAACAGCTAAGAAAATTAAAACCCTATTTTTGTCCCGGACTTGTTCCGGGTTTTTTTTTATTTATGAAGATCACAGTAAAGACAGGAGTTATTGCAGCATTGATCTGGATCGCATTGCGAATGCTAATCTTTGCGTTTGACCTATTCCCATACAATGTAGTGCCTTCCGTTATGCTGAACATCCTTGGTGTTCTGCTATCGATCGCGATCGGATTGTTTCTTCAAAAAAGAAGTTCAACCGAGGACAGCAATGCATTGAATGACATCAAGAACGGGATGTCTGCAGGAGTTCCATACACAGTGATCGTAAGCGTTTTCCTCTACTTTTATTACGGAAAGATCGATCTTGATTTCAACAAACACCAGCTTTCTGAAATCGAAATGGCGTTACAGAAGGACATGAGTGATCCCGAAAAATTAAGGCAGATCAAAGATTCAAACGAAGAGTTTGAGGTGATGACAAAAGAGGAGATCTATGATTCGATCATTGAAGGACCGAGAGCATTTTACAGTCCGGGATCAACAATGGCGATCAGCATGCTTTCTTTGCTGCTATTAACTACCCTGAACAGTATTTTCGTCACGGTAATCTATCGCAGGATCGTATTCCGAAATTAGAGCGAAAAAGCGATTTCTTCACCCAGCTCTTCGTAGTTGACCCCATCAAAGTTTCCCGAAGACATCATAAGCAGGGCAGCATTCTGCCAGTTCTTCGAACGTATGTAGTCCAAAACTTCCTGAGTATTGTTCATCACACGAACATTTCCTCCAAAGCCTTCAAAAACCATCTCTACAGAAATTGGCTCAAGCTTTTTGTGGGCTACAACTTCAGGACTGTAATACACAACTGCCTCATCCGCCGCTTTCATGGCATCCTTATACTGTGGTAAAAATTCCTTTTTCAAGGAAGAAAAGGTATGCAGCTCCATACAAGCGATCACTGTTCTTTCGCTGAACTGTTCCTTCACCGCTTTAGTTGTCGCTTTTAATTTTGAAGGTGAATGCGCGAAATCTTTGAACATGACAAACGAATTCTTTTCAGCCACCTTCTGCAATCGTTTCCCAGCACCCGTAAAGGATTGAATGGCCGTTAAAAAATCTACATTCGATATCCCGATCTCCCCTGCTACTTTCATTGCTCCGATCAGGTTCTGCAGATTGTGTCCACCAAAGATCTTCAGTTGATAGTGTTTCCCTTCCCTTTCAAGTAAAGTACCCATCTCATTGACACTATACGTTGGAGTTGCATAAGGAATAGCATTGATCGTTTTCGAATATTTCTCCCCGAGCGTCTTCACTTCTGGATCTTCTTCGTTATAGATCAGGCTTCCACCCGGTTCGATCAAACCGCAAAAAATATCGAATTGCTCAACGTAATTTTCGAAGGTTGGAAACACATTGATATGATCCCAGGCGATCCCGCTGATCATGGCAACATTGGGTTTATACAAGTGGAATTTTGGTCTTCGATCGATCGGAGAGCTCAGGTACTCATCTCCTTCAAGGATCATCACCTTTGCTTCATTCGTGATCTTCACCATGCAATCATATCCTTCCAGCTGAGCGCCTACCATGTAATCTACATTCAGTCCTAATTCCTGAACAACATGCAGCAACATAGACGTGATAGTTGTCTTACCGTGCGATCCACCGATCACCACTCGAGTTTTGTCTTTGCTTTGTTCGTATAGATATTCAGGGTACGAGTATACTGGAATCCCCAGTTCTTTTGCTCTGAGTAGCTCCGGATTATCTTCACGAGCGTGCATTCCCAGAATTACTGCACCCAGATCTTTCGTGATCTTTTCCGGATACCATCCAATAGCAGCAGGCAAGATTCCTTCTCTTTCCAAACGCGTTCTCGACGGCTCAAAGATCTCATCATCAGATCCGGTAACCTCCATTCCTTTTCTGCTCAACGCTATTGCCAGGTTATGCATTGCGCTACCGCCAATTGCTATAAAGTGCACCTTCATATTCTGTTCTTTGTTATGATGAAATATCCGTCAACCAAGCCCGGCAGGATCAGCATGATCGTTCCATAATCTGTGATCGCATTGTAGATAGACAGCTTTTCTTCTGTTGCAAGCATGACCGGCACCATGATGGATACCAACCCTGCGTAATAAACCCAGTCCCACCAATTCTGTACATTCGACAGTCTTCGGGTCAGCATCTGCATACCGATGTATAAAACGCATAACACAAGGATGTAGATCGGTAAATTGGTAATTCCTGAAAGATCATCGGTCTTCCAGAAGTACATGCAGATCAAAACAGCAAGGATCAATTTAGCGACGATCACCAAACGTAAAGCCAGAGCACTCCAGTTCATTTTTCTAATTTTAAATGAAATTAGCCGATTTAAGCTTTAGGGAAATAAGCGATCTGAATAGTTACTGACAATCCGTATTGAATTATTCTCTGAAGTACTTCTTCATTCCTTCTGTAGAATAACGTTTGATCTCACCATCTTTATCGTAAAGAAGATAGACGTCCATCTGTAGATACTTATGCTTTAGAAGAAACTTTTTGGTCTCTTCAACACCCATGACCATGAATGCTGTAGCGAATGCATCGGCCGTAGCACAATCCTCTGCCACTACAGTTGCACTTAACAAACTGTGCTCAACAGGGAATCCCGTTTTTGGATGCAAGGTATGGGCATATTTCTTTCCGTCCACTTCGTAAAACTTTCGATAGTTTCCACTGGTTGCTATGGCTTTGTCGGTGATCTGTATAACGTTTTCCAGCATGCGAACTCCTTCCTCAGACTGTTCAACCGGTGCGTCAATTCCTATTTTCCATGCCTCGCCCGATCTATTCTTCCCTGAAACGATCATCTCTCCTCCAATCTCCACATAGAAATTGGAATGTCCCTTCGAACGAATAAAATCTGCTATTACATCAACCGAAAGTCCTTGCGCAATGGCATTAAAATCCATTTTAAAACGAGGGTCTTTTTTCTCAAGCAGACAAGAATCTCCGATAAAATTCATGTTGTGGATCTGTCCCTGTTTAAATGAAACAAATTGAAGAATGGAATCCACTTCTTGTCCACTTAGGGGCGAACCCATGTCCTTCATAAATCCCCATCCTGCAACCAACGGAAAGACGGAAGGGTCAAACAATCCATTCGTTAATGAATAAACTTCCTGACTCTTTGCATAACACCTTTTGAAGTAACCACTGGGATCAATCAAGGTAGTAGTACTTTCTCCATTATTGAGTTGGGAGATCACAGAAGAATCTATATACGTTGACAACGACTGATCAAAGCGATTCAATAAAGAATCAATTTCTTCTTTCGAAAAGTGGAGCTCTTTTTCAGCAACGATGATCTGATAAGTGGTTCCTTGAGCCTCTCCAAGGATAAGATGTCCCTCAATGCTTTCAGAAGAATGATTCTCTTCCCCACAGGAGAAAAGAACAGAGATCAGAAAAAGATTAATAATGCTTCTGCAGATGCGGACCTGTAGTCTCTTTCTGCCACGTATATTCTGTGGTAGGCTGATCATTTTTCGTGTACGTGATATTATGAAGCGTCTGAGTTCTGACATAAACATTTCCTTCGCCATTGATAACAACAATTCTACGTGTGATGATCGCTGTCATCAATCCATTTTCATCTGACTGAGTAAATGACTCTTGTGACACTCCTTCTGGATATTCCTGACCCAATGCATTAGCGATTCTTTTCTTAGCTGGTTTAGAACCATCAATATTTTCGATCTTCTGACGAGCATCCAGCAATTGTTCTTTCTTTGCTGACTCCTGGTTGATCGTACCCGCTTCCATCGCCTTGTTCAGGTCTTCGACCTTTAATGCGTTCTCCTTTTGTTTGTCAGTAGAATTTTCAAGGAATTCATCTGTGCTTGACGAGATGTTCTCCACTCCACTTCGAGTCGCCATTCTCTGCTCATCATCAGACATTCCTTTCTCTTCATAGGACGAATTCGCACCTACATTGATGATCTCAACCATGGTTGCATTCTGAGCCAGCTTCTCATCCGCCTGCTCTTTGATCACAACCTGCTTTTTATCTTCCTCGTCGATGATGTTTTTATTGGCCAGGTATTTAATGTTCTCCTGCTCTAATTTCTCTCTTTTCCCTTCATTAAGGACAAACTCGTTCTCTTTGTATTTCTCTACATTTTCTTTTCGACCATTATCACGATCCGAGAAATCCTGGTCTAATTCCGAATTAATCACGATCATTTGTGAAGCATTTCCTTCTGTGCGTAGATCTGCATATTCGGACTTTACTTTTTCAGCTTCAATGACAACTGTTTCGACTGTCTTCAGTTCTTCTTTGTTACCCGGAGCATGCTTACTATCCGATACAGCTCTTTCATCCACCTTAAGATTTTCCAGAACGATCAATGAATTTTTGGATGTCAGTGCCTTCTCTTTTTCATCGCTGATGGTATTGTAAGTGTTTTCCGCATTCTTTTCAACGTCCTCTACCAGTTGGTCATTACGACGCTGTCTTTCGTATCCTTCAATGTTATCTTCTTCTACTCTATTTTGTACAAGATCCAACTTGACATCAGAATCGATATTTCGGTCAATATACTTCTCTGAACGCTCCTGCATTTCAACACGCAAAGCACCGGAATAGCTATCCAGAAGGTCATGATTTTCCACATAAACGTTTGTGCGCTGAGTATAATCAATGTCACCTTCTGCTTCAACGATATCCAGTTTATCCTGTGCTCTTCGGAGATCAGATGTTTTGTACTGATTATCAGTAATCGCAATCATTTCGTATTCAAGATCTGCATCTCTCAATGCTTTAACAATGGCTCTTCTATTATCGTCAGACTCTTCATTCGAAACTGAAATTCCTTCTACAACTCTGCGGATCTCATTCGTAGTTTCTTCTTGCTGGATCACTTTAAGATCGCGCATCATGTTCTCATTCGCCAATGCTCCATCAACAGTATTCACTACCGCTTCATTCTTGACATTCTTTCTTTCAATATCAGCTTGTACCAGCAATGCATATCCATCCATGATCGAATTCTCAGGGAATGGATCACCCAACGGCTTCATTTCAACAGCACCAAAATCTCTTGGATTGAGAATTGCCTCAATTTCATCGATCTTTTTCTGTGGATATGGATCAACTGCTCTTACCGAAAGTGCTCTTTCGTAATACTCTCTTGCCTTTTCGTAATCTTCAGCATTAAAATATTCGTCGGCCTTGTCCACGATCTTTCTGTAACTTCTTTCCGCTTCAGCCAAACTTTTATCACGTTCTCTTCGTTCACATTGGATCGATTGATTCTTCGCGTAGGAATTATTTGGGTACAACGCTAAAGCAGCATCATACTTCACCTTCGCATCAAGGTATTCTTCGGAAGAAAAATAACTATCCGCCTCTTGGATTAATTTATTGAACTTATCCTGCTTTTCTTGCTCGCTCTTACTTGCATTCGCAAGATCATCAAGAATCTGCTGCATTTCTGCGACTTTATCTTTTGCCGCCTGACTTTCCGGACGAACATTCAATGCGTTTTGATAGTGAACTAATGCCTGATCCCATGATTTTGCAGCTTCTGAGATACCACCCTTGTTCATGAAATCCTTATATAAGGCTTCTTTTTCTGCTTCGGAGGTTTGAGAATCCATAAGGGCCCTCAGTTCATCGATCAAATCTTTCGGTTCCTTTTCCTCAGGGAAGATCACCAATGCCTGTTCAAACGAAGCAATAGCTTTCTGATAAATCTTTTCCGACTTCAACTTCTTACCTTCTGCCATTTTCGCCTGATACGCTTTGGTTCGGGTCTCCATGTCATTGATCTTTGCCAAAAGGTCTCTACCTCTTGTATCATTCGGTTTAAACGAAAGGAATCTTTCCGCCAATTCTCTAGACTTCGGATAATCTTTTTCGTCGAACTTCTGAAGAGCCACTGTAAGGATCTTTTCGATCTTTTGGTCTTCCTCGTTTCCTTTTTCTCTTTCCAAGCGTTCACACTCTGCTGCTTTATCTGCAGGTTCCTGCTCCTCAGGCTTAATTGCAAGGGCACTATTGAACTCTTTAATGGCATCTAAATATTTTTGAAGCGCCATCAACTCGTTCCCCTTCTTCATAAAAGCATCATACTTCGCATCGATCTCTGCTTGTTTTGCAAGATCCTTTTTCAACAATTCAAGCTCAATGATCTTGTCCTTCGGCATTTTTTCTGCCGGTTTCTTTAATGATGCTTCTTTGTATTTTGCAATTGCTCCGTCGTAATTCTTACTTCCTTCTTTGGACTGTGCTTCGGCGATCAATGAATTGTATTCTTCCTCAAGTTTCAATAATGCCTCATTCGATTTGATCTTTTCCTCGACCTCCTTCAATTTCTGAATAACAACAGGATCTGCCTTGATATCTTTTGCCTGAGTAAGCACATCTTTTGCTTCAAACCATTTTTGTTCAATTGCAAGCTGCAATCCTTGTGTCTTCAGCTCCTGGAATTTTGCTTCTAGATTTGCTTTTTCCTCTTCCTCCTTGATCTTTGCCAGAACGCCATCTAATTTTCCTCGAACGGCAGAATCCTCTTTAATACCAAGCGCTTCCTCGTATTTCGATTTGGCATCTTGCCATTTCAATCCCTTTACAGCGACATCTCCTTCACCAACCAGTTTGTTGAATTTAGCCTCCTGAGCGGCTAGATCACCAGCTTCTTTGATCTTCACATCGATCTCTGACAAACGATCCTTTGCAACCAGATTCCCCGGATCAAGAATCAAAACCTCATTGTATTTTCCTCTACTATCAACCCACTTCGCTTGGTCAAAGAAGGTCGCTCCTTCCTGTAAAAGTTTGTCAATCTTCTCTTGCTTTTGCTTTTGAGCCAGTAATTCAGCAATTTTCTTATCACAGTCTTTTATTCTTAACGTCGGATAGGTTGCTCCTGATTCATAGGTCAAAGCCTCAAGATATTTGGCCTTGGCATCCTCATATTGTTCCTGGCCAAAAAAAGCATCTGCAGCAGCAACTGCATCCTCATATTTTTTCTTTTTTTCATTCGCCTCATTCAGCTCATTCTGCTTTTTCTCAATTTCCGCTAAACGAATAATAGGATGCTGTTCCTGAGGTTTAAGATTATTTGCGATGATGTATTTATCCTTTGCAGACAGATATGATTTCTGATTGTAGAACATGTCAGCCATTTTTACGGCCTCATTATATTTTGCGTCAATCTCAGCCTGGCTCTTTTGCTGTTCAACGAGTTTTTTTAATTCTGAGATCTGTGTTCTCGGATAATCTTCATCCTTCTTAAGAAGCGCTTCTTCGTACTTTACGATCGCCGGCTCATACTTCTTCTGATCCCTCAATGCATCTGCTGCCTTGATGAGATTGTTATACTCGTAATCTGCTTGCTGATTAGCAAGGTCTTCTTTTTTCTTTGCGAGGATCAACGCATCCAACTCATTGATTCGATCGCTTGGATGTTTTTCAGTTGGCTTTATCGATAGTGCTGCTTCATATTTCAATAAAGCCTCCTCCCACTTCTGTGCGTTGTACAGATTATCCGCTTCAACGATCAATGCCTGGTACTTAGCATCATTCTCAGCATTGTTTTTCTGAGCATCATTGATCAGTTTCTCTACTTTGTTCTTCATCCGATCTCTTAAAGCATTATCGGATTCTGCCCTATTCGAAGAATAATTCCAGTAAAACGCACCAACAGGTTCGTTGTTCAAGAATGAAAGATCCACCTCAGGTTTACTCGTGATCATTGTCATCGAGAAGTCAGAAACCGGATAGAATTCCGATCCTGCTGGTGTATCTTCTTCATTAATTTCTTTGAAATCGAAGTTCACAAACTTCGTTGCCATTCCAGCCTTGGTAAACTGAACTTTGAAAGGTTTTTTGTAATTAACAGGTCCTTTAACCTGATATTTTCCATTGGAAGAAGTTGTTGCACTCCCAACAGGCTTTCCATCCTGAATGATCTGCACTGTAACTCCAGATTCATTTTTTCCACTCTCGAAATTGGAAACTGTTCCTTTAAAACCGAATGTTAAAGTCTGTGCGGATAAAATCCACGACATAAAAACCCCAAGAAAGAGTAAAAAGTACTTCATACTCATTGTTTAAACGCAAGCCCGTACACCCAGTTACAGAATTGGTTTAATTTTGAACTGATTTATTTACAAATATGAGCAAAATTGTTCAATTTAACCCCTTAAAATGATCAATATTAACGATCTCTCCTACTGGGAAAAGACCAGCTATTTTGAAGGAATTGATTTCCTTATCATTGGAGCCGGAATTGTTGGATACAGCACTGCCATTCATTTAAGAAAAAAATACCCAAACAGTAAGATCCTTGTGATTGAACGTGGATATCTCCCCTCCGGTGCCAGCTCAAAAAATGCCGGTTTTGCGTGCTTCGGAAGTGCAACTGAATTATTGGATGACCTTTCACAGTATGATGAAAGCACAGTGTGGGAAACTGTTCAAAAAAGATGGGAAGGATTAAGTTATTTACGAGAACTGGTTGGAGACAGTTCTCTTGATCTTCAACTCAACGGATCGTGGGATATCATTAAAAAAGGTGATGAAGCAATTGCAGGTCAAGTTTATGATCAAATGGACTATCTGAATCAAAAAATATTGGAGATTACTGGCGAGAAAAATGTCTTTTCGGAGGACAACCTACTTTATGAGAAATTTGGGATCTCAGGAACGTTCACCTCTTTTAATAATCGATTAGAAGGTCAGATCAACACTGGAAAAATGAACCTCGCTTATTTAGATCTCGTTCATCGATCATCCATCCAGGTGATCAATGGAATTGATGTTTCTGCAATACAAGAAGCTCCAAATGAGGTTTGTTTAAAAACAAATATCGGAGAGATCAAAGCAGCCAATGTACTGGTCTGCACAAATGGATTTGCAGCAAGGCTAATTGAGGAAGATGTCAAACCCGCAAGAGCTCAGGTGATCTTAACTTCTATGATCCCAGATCTAAAATTGAAAGGAACTTTTCACTTTGATCGAGGATATTATTATTTCAGAAATATTGATGGAAGAATCCTCCTTGGAGGTGGACGAAATCTTGATTTCGAAGGAGAAACAACCACTGCAATGAATACGACCGAACAGATCATTAATGCCTTGAAGCAATTATTGAATGACATGATCATTCCAGGAAAACAATACACTATCGAGCACGAATGGGCAGGAATTATGGGGGTTGGAAATACGAAAAAACCAATCGTACGTAAATACTCCTCCCGCATAGGAATCGGATTACGCATGGGTGGAATGGGCGTTGCAATCGGAACCCAAGTAGGTAAGGATTTATCGTCGCTTTTCTAAGATAGAATACACAAAAAATGTACATTTGGACACTTTAATAATAGAGAATGAAAAACACAGCACTTACTGATATTCATATTTCGCTTGGAGCGAAGATGGTCCCTTTCGCAGGATACAATATGCCTGTTCAATACGAAGGCGTTAATGCAGAACATGAAACCGTTCGTAACGGCGTTGGTGTTTTCGATGTATCCCACATGGGGGAATTTGTTTTAAGAGGACCAAAAGCTTTGGATCTGATCCAGAAGATCTCTACCAATGACGCTTCTGTACTTTTTGATGGAAAAGCGCAATATTCTTGTATGCCGAATGGTAAAGGAGGAATTGTTGACGACTTGATCATCTACAGAAAATCTGAAAATGAATATTTCCTTGTTGTCAATGCGTCCAACATTGAGAAAGACTGGAATTGGATCTCTTCGCACAACGACCTAGGCGTTGAAATGGAAAATCTTTCAGATGAATATTCCTTATTGGCTATTCAGGGACCTAAAGCAGCAGAAGCGATGCAATCGCTTACTGATATTGATCTTTCGAACATGGTGTACTACACTTTCCAAATGGGAAAATTCGCAGGTATCGACAACGTCATGGTTTCTGCAACTGGTTATACAGGAAGTGGAGGTTTTGAAGTGTATGTGAAGAACGAAGACGTAAAAGAACTATGGAATAAAGTTTTTGAAGCTGGCGCTCCTTTCGGCATCAAACCAATTGGTTTAGCAGCAAGAGACACATTGCGTTTGGAAATGGGATTCTGTTTATATGGAAATGATATAGACGACACAACATCGCCTTTAGAGGCAGGATTAGGCTGGATCACGAAGTTCACAAAGGAATTTGTTGACTCAGACAAACTTCAAAAACAAAAAGAAGAAGGAGTTACCAGAAAACTGGTTGCTTTTGAAATGGTCGACAGAGGTATTCCAAGACATGACTACCCGATCGAAGACGCAAATGGAAATGTAATTGGTAAGGTGACTTCAGGAACAATGTCTCCTTCAATGAAGATCGGAATCGGATTAGGATATGTTGAGATTGATCATTCGAAACTTGATTCTGAGATCTATATCAGCATCCGAGATAAAGGAATAAAAGCGAAGGTGGTCAAGCTACCTTTCTACAAGAAATAAAAAAAGCCCTTCGGGGCTTTTTCTTTTTTAAAAGGTTGCAGTCAACAGATCCAGAAGCTCCGGTTGATCTGCCGCAGACATTGATGTCAGCATATGATCTCCAACAAACACACCATCCGGATGATCAGACTTAATTTCAGTGCTTGCCATCTCAGGCGCTACATCAACAATGGAGAATGTAGACGTTGCTCCGACTGCAGCATCCGATTCCGCTGAAACGAACTTATCAATTGCGATTGGCATCGATAGATCGTCTCTCACAAAACCATTATGAGGAACCGGTTCTTTTGTCACTGGTGGCGCTGCGGCCTGCTGTTCTTTTAATTGTTCTGAACTTTCAGTTGAAGTTTCTTCTTTCTTTTCATCCACGATAGGATCGGACTCCTGCTTGATTTCATTTTTTGCCAATTGGGCAGGAGTGCTTGGCTCAATGCGCTGATTAAAGAGTGGAACGACTAACAAGATCACCAATACAGCTGCGGCCACTTGCAACAAAGGCCTTTTATACGCTGGTCTTTCGACCGGATATAAGGCCACAAGTACCGAATTTAACCAGATCCCTCCCCTAGCTTTTTGTTGATGCGTTTCCTGGAACAAATGATCCAAGGAATGTTTGGTCTCAGCTCTTGGTTCAAGAACTTCCCTATCCTTCATCATCTCCATTTGAGAAAACAAAAATTTCATTTGCTCAAACTCCTCTTCAGTCCCTGCCAATTCACCAATCAGCTCTCTTTCATCCCCTGAAAGTTCGTGATAGTTCTTCTTTACTATTATTTCTTCTACATTTTCCATGATCATCTGTTTATGACTGGATTAAAAACTTTCAATTCTTCTGCCAGATATTTTGTTGCATAAAATATCCTGGACTTCACTGTCCCCTCATTGATATCCAAGATCTCCGATATCTCCTTTATGGACAAACCTTCCATATGACGTAAAGCAAAAGCCTCCTTATGCTTCTCATCAAGGGATTGCATTCCCCGCTCAAATGCTTCTCTGAAAAATGAATCCTGAACTTCACCCATCACATTAACATTTGTATCCGAAAGTGAAAAATGATTGTCCAGGCCATTGCTCATGCCTTTTCTGACTTCTTGTTTCTTGTATTCATTCTTACACATGTTATTTGCCACTGAATAAATCCATGTTTTAAACGATCTTTCCATGTCAAAATAGTCTGGTTTACGAATGATCTTAGCAAATAAATCATGTACAAAGTCCTCTGCCTTTTCCCGATCACGCCAAAGCATACGCATGAAATACCCAAGTAGTGGACCCGAGTACCTTTTGTAGATCTCATCAAAAGCTCGTTGATCTCCATTTCTCATGGATCTCATCAAAGCCTCATCTGACATCTCTGCGTATGATGGTTTGATCAATCTCATCAATACGAGCTTTTTATCTTTTTGACTTGTTCATATTTATTGCATTGTACAGAGACCTTTTCTGACTCATCATCTACCTTCTTCTTCTTTTCCTTTTCATTCGCTTCCCCATAGAATTTAGATAACTGCAGTAACATTGGAAGGTAGTTTGAAGTCAGCTGCTTCCCTTTATCAGTCTTTGCCTGTTCTGCCAATTTCATAGTAAGCACTTCACTCCATAAATAGTCGTTCCTGTAAAAATTGTTGTAGTTCAAATTATCAGAATACTTAAACGTCAATCCTTCTACATATAAGTTTCCTTTAATTTCGGTCAAGTATTCCTTTGGCACCGTCATGGAAATGGACAGATTCTTGTCCTTGTTCGTCTCACACAGAGACTTCATATAATTAACATCCACTACCTGTGATTCTGGAACGTTAAATCCTTTCTGCTTCAATTTCTCCCTCATTTGAGGACTCTGCATCATATCAAGTGAAACAACCGTGACATCGTTGCGAACATCATTATTGATCTGATTATAATAGGCTCCGTAGGTATCATCCAAACCGTGTGTGATCAATGCTCCTTTTTCAGGTACCGAAAGCAAAAGATCTTCCGTGTACATGATCACCTCATCCGTTAACCGATCTGATTTTTCTAACTTCTCCAAATACATCTTTGCGCTCGTTGTATCACTTAAGATGATCGAATAAGCAACTTTCTGCACTTGTACATCAGAATTATTTGGGCGAAGCTCTTCAGCTTTATTTAAATGCTCACCAAGATCCGTGTTAAAGTTACCGGATTGATACTTGTAGAAATGATATTCAAATGATTCTGGCGCGGTTCTTTCCAATTCTTTCACAGAAGATTCCATCAAATTTTGATACTCTTTTGAAGGAGATCGTTGAGTTCGACTATTTGAAACCTGGGATTTTGTAACTACGAAATTTTCTGCTGCTCTTGTCGATACAACAGTGGACTCTTCCCTGTCGTAACTCACAGATTCCGCTTTAGAAACTGAACTAACCTTTGCTTTTTTGGATTCTTGTCTGTAATTCTTTGGCGCCAATGACTCCTGATCCACAGCAATCGTGTCCAGCTCTTGCTCTTGTAGAGAAGGGACCGGTTCTGCCGCGTTATTGGTTGAATTGGTGATGGTATTTCCATTGGCTACTTGTCCGTAAAAGGTCAAGTAGTTAATTAGGAAAAATGCAATAGCAACCTGTTTCATCTGTGTTTATTTTCACCTTTATACAACAAGGTATCAATTCGGTTCATTTTTTTATTGAGAATTTAAGCAATTATCATGCTAAATCATTCAAAACACAGTAGATGAAAGGAAAAAATTAAATGCTATCTGCAGCGAACAGAAACTTATTCGGTGAAACCAGATTGGTTTTAACAGCATACATCACGATACCAGCAGTGTTCTTCACTCCTAATTTTGCCATTATATTCTTTCGGTGAGTATTGATGGTATGGTTCGATAAAAAGAGCTGTTCTGCGATCTGAGCATTCGTATTACCTTCAGCGATCAAGACGATGATCTCATTTTCGCGTTCAGAAAGTACGACAGGTTCGCATGAGAAAGATTCAAAATCTATGTCGTCAACATTAATTGATGCTTTCTGAATTGTTTCGAGGATTTGGCCACAAAAGAATTTATTTCCTCTTGAAGTTTCCTTGACAGCATTCACGATCTCCCCAAGATCACAGTCCTTTTTGACATAACTGCGCACTCCTGTGCGCAATGCATCTACCAATACCTGTGCAGATTGTTCAGGTGTTATCGCCAGTACTTTCGATTCAGAAGATTCTTGAATTGCCTTTCGAATAATATCGATATCGAAACCAGGTGATGTATAATCGATCACGATCAATGAAGCACCGAAATTTCTCACTTGCTCCATCAATTCGTCATTATCCCTTGCTTCACCGACGATCTTCACCTTATCGATGGAATTGAGAACAGTTCTTAAACCAACTCTCATAAGATCATTACTATCTGCTAGGATTACTCGCACCTTATTTAGAATAATTTTAAACAAAGTTAAAGATCAAAATTCAAATCGAGAGAATCAAACCATTATTCTTTTCAACAAAAGATTAATAAAAAGCCCGGATAAACCGGGCTCACTATTTCATGTCAAATAATTATCTCGTAAACAACATCTCTCTGAACTTTGGCAATGGCCACATTTCGTCATCGATCAAAAGTTCAAGCTTATCAGCATGATAACGGATCTCATCAAAATGAACCTTTACTTTATCGCAATACGCTTCAGCCTTTTCTTCTGCATGCTCGATCTGGTTCGCTGCCTTTCTTTCTTTTAACATGTGATCAGCTGCGTGCTTCATCTGATTCAAGTGAACTGAAATACGCTGAATCAATTCGATCTGACCTTTTGCCGCTTCTTTTCCAGCTTTATCTCCAAGAACATTGATCAACCCCTGAACGTTCGCAATCAATTTATTCTGATATTCGATCACAGAAGGAATGATCATTGATTGAACAACATCACCCATGATACGAGCTTCAATCTGGATTTTCAGAATATAATTCTCGAATTCGATCTCCTTTCTTGCCTCCAATTCCCTAAAAGTAAGTACGCCCATTTCGTCGAACAAAGCAGCTACTTTCTTCTCTCCCCATACCTTCAAAGCCCTTGGTGTATCTTTTAAGTTGCTTAATCCTCTTTTCTCAGCTTCAATTCTCCATTCGTCACCATATCCATTTCCTTCGAATCTGATCTTTTTCGATTCCTTGATCAATTTCTGAAGTTCTTTAAGAATAGCTTCGTCCTTTCCTTCTCCCTTATCGATACGAGCATCTACTGATTTCTTGAATTCCTTCAATTGCTTCGCCATGATAGTATTCAAAACGATCATTGCTGAAGAACAGTTCGCCGTTGAACCTACTGCTCTGAACTCAAACTTATTTCCTGTAAAAGCAAATGGTGAAGTTCTGTTACGATCTGTATTATCTAAAAGGATCTGAGGAATTTTCCCAATATTCAGTTTCAATTCAGTCTTATCTTCAGGAGTCATTTTTCCAGACTTCACATTTTTTTCGATATCATCCAATAATGACGACAACTGTGAACCAATGAAAGTAGAAATGATTGCTGGTGGCGCCTCATTTGCTCCAAGACGGTGATCGTTTCCTGCAGATGCAATTGCAGCTCTCAGAATATCCGAATTATCGTGGATCGCCTTGATCGTATTCACGAAGAAAGTAAGGAACTGAAGGTTTGATTTTGGATTTTTTCCAGGAGCAAGCAAGTTCACACCCGTATTCGTTCCTAATGACCAGTTATTGTGTTTTCCTGATCCATTTACTCCTGCAAATGGCTTCTCGTGGAACAATACTCTGAAATTATGCTTTCTTGCGATCTTTTCCATCACATCCATCAATAAAAGGTTGTGATCATTCGCCAGGTTACACTCCTCAAAGATCGGTGCACATTCAAACTGGTTTGGCGCCACCTCGTTGTGACGAGTCGTAACAGGAATACCAAGTTTCAACGATTCTGTTTCATATTCTCTCATGAAAGCTGTAACGCGATCAGGAATAGATCCAAAATAATGATCTTCCAACTGCTGACCTTTTGCAGCTGCATGTCCAAACAAAGCTCTTCCTGTCATCATTAAATCCGGACGAGCATTGAACAAAGCCTGGTCGATCAGGAAGAACTCCTGCTCCCATCCAAGCGTAGCGTTAACTTTTGTGACATTCTTATCAAAATACTGACAAACCTCAACAGCAGCTTGATCTACAGCATGCAAAGCTTTCAATAAAGGCATTTTATAATCCAGAGATTCTCCAGTATACGAAATGAAGATCGTTGGAATACAAAGTGTCTTACCAATAACAAACGCAGGCGAAGAAGGATCCCATGCAGTATATCCTCTTGCCTCAAATGTATTTCTGATCCCTCCATTCGGGAATGATGACGCATCCGGCTCTTGTTGAACCAAAAGATCACCATTAAAACTTTCAATTGCTTTTCCTGGACCAACAGGCTTGAAGAATGCATCATGCTTTTCAGCTGTTGCTCCTGTCAAAGGCTGAAACCAGTGTGTATAATGCGTAGCTCCTTTTGTCAAAGCCCAATCTTTCATAGCTGAAGCTACCTGATCTGCCATTTTACGATCCAACTGAGTTCCATTCTGAATGGACTCAGCCATTGATTTAAACGCTTCTGAAGGAAGATACTCCCTCATTACTTCCATATGAAATACGTTCTGACCAAATAAATCAGATAATTTCCCATTGTACTCAATGTATTTTGGTGTTCTGTTCAACACATCCTGATAAGCTTGCTGCCTTTTTGTTGCCATTTTTGAAAGATTTTGTGCAAATGTACTTCAAATTTAAACCCTTAATTAAAATTTTTAATGATTTTTTATCAACACCCCCTGTTTAGAAAGGGGGTCTCTTGAAATTTTTAATATTTTTCCTTTAAATAAGCCTAAAAACCCATTTAACTCGTTACTTTTTCATCAATTTCAATTATCTTTTCAAAAATTATCCGCTTGAAAACGTTCTTCTACCTTTTAGTCGTCTTTTTAAACACAACCTTGTTCTCTCAGGATACAATCGTAATACAATACCCGTTAAAACCAGAGCTACTTCCAGAAAAGCTAAACGATACAATAGTTATTAATAGTCCAATGGACGGCACCATACTATTCGGCACCACCCTTTTACCTAATACTTCTAACCAGGTATATCTGTATGGTTTTGGATTGTACTTGCAAAGCATGAATGGTTCAGAATGCATGAATGACATGGGGAAACCTGAGAGCTTTGCTGATTTTGTCCAGAATATTGATCTCACAGACACCAGTCTCCTCGTCAATATCCAGATAAGTGCGAATTGCTGCCACTCTTTCCTTGGAGACGCATCAGTCGTAGACGACACAATTTTTCAATTGATCTATTACGGTTATGGCGCAGGGTATTGCGCGTGCAACTGTTGTTTTGGACTCACTTATTATTTTACCAGAGAAGATTATGGCAGGGAAGAATTTGATCGGATTCGATATGTCATGATCAATGAAGACAGGAATCATCTTTACCCATTCAGGAAATGATCAACGATTAATTAGTCGCTTAAAGAATGGAATATCATACGTAAGCTCAGAAACCTTATTCGGATCAAAAACTCTGGCAGCAAATTCCTTGATATCATTTCCGTCGATCGAATCAATGATCTCATGGATATGAACGATCGAATCGATCTCATTATGGATCAGGATATTCTTTGCATGACTAAACATGAGCTCAAGATTAGAGTCCAGAGACAAAGCAATATGCCCCTTCAATTGCTCTTTGGATTGCTCAAGCTCATCCGCAGGAATTCCCTCACGGATCACCTTATCCAGCTCTGAACTAACCAATTGAATGCATTCTTTCAAATATTTCCTATCGGTACCCAGATAAATGGTCCAGAATCCTGAGTCAGAATAAGACGAATATCCTCCTTCGATATTATAGGCATATCCTTTTTCTTCACGAATCAGAAGAGACAACTTTGAATTAGAGGCTGGCCCACCCAGATAGTTGATCAATAGCGCCATCAGCCTTCTTTCATCATCATTATAAGAAGGTGCTATTCCTCCCAGAACATAATGAACCTGACTGTTCGCATTCTTCTTAAGTACTTTGAACGGTTTTACCAATTTAGGCGCCACCACATTAATTCCGTTATCTTTTCCTTTTATGGATCCAAAATACTCTTCCAACTGCGATTTCAACGCTTCAATCTCAAAGTTCCCTACAACGGAGACCACCATTCTTTCAGGAACAAATAAGCGATGTACAAAATTTAAGATCTGTTTTCGGGTAAAAGATTTCACTGACTTTTTAGATCCTAAAATATTTTCTCCAAGCGGATGATCTTTGAATAGCAATGCTTCGAAATCTTCGATCAGATTGTCCACAGGTGAATCTTCATAGGAAAGGATCTCATCCAGAACAACATCCTTCTCTTTTTCAATCTCCTCTTCGGGAAAATCAGCATTTTTCACAATATCACTCAAGAGATCCGCTGCGATATCAAAATGTTGTCTTCGAAAAGATGCATAAACACAAAGCTCTTCTTTATTCGTGTATGCGTTCAGCTCACCTCCTACTTTATCCAGATCCGACACGATCTGAATTGAATTTCGCTTTTTAGTTCCTTTAAATATGCAGTGTTCTACAAAATGAGCAAGACCATCTTCCCCTGGCCCCTCAAATCTAGAACCGGAAAGGATCATCACCCCCATATGCGCAACAAATGAATCGCGATGTTCAAAAACAACTCGAATTCCATTGTTTAAAGAAATGATATTTGGATGTATTTCATGCATCAAGGATTCCTTCTAAAAATCTCCCACCTGCTTTCACTCTTTCGATATACGATCCTGTCGTGCAACCTTGATCTTCTACCTTGCCAGAACTCAACCTCAACAGGGCGAACCAGGTACCCTCCCCAATGATCTGGACGAGGAACATCATCCGGAAACTTTTCAGCATACTCATGAACGCGGTCCTCGAGCTCCTTTCTGGAATCAAGCGCATCACTCTGATGAGAAGCCCAAGCTCCGATTTTGCTCCCCCAAGGTCTGGACTCAAAATAAGCATCACTCATTTCTGAAGGAACTCTTTCTACATGTCCCTTTATACTTATCTGTCTTTCCAATTCAGGCCAGAAGATCAGGATGTGTACGTTTGGATTTCTTTCGATCGCTTTTCCTTTGGCACTTGAGTAATTCGTATAAAAAACCAAGCCTTCCTCCATCAGATCCTTCAGATAAACGATCCTGGAGATTGGAAATCCATCTTCACCAATGGTAGAAACGGAGATGGCATTTGGCTCATGAACATTTTTCTCCATTGCTTCCTTTAACCATAAAGTCATTGGCTTCATAGGCTCAACACCTAAAAAGTCTTCCAGCTTTCCCTGATCAAACTGATGATGATCATTTTTAAGAAGTTCGAGAAACTCTTTCATCCATTATTCATTGTCGGTGTACTCATCTTCAAGTTCACTCCCATCTTCATCCAACTCCAAATTCTCATCCGGAGCAGAATATACTTTTCCTTTTGGAGCTAATTCAGGAAGCTCATCTTCAATTTTTGTTCTACTGATCTCTCTGTCCAGATTTTCCGCAGGAGGAAAAATTTCAACAATTGGAGAAAGCATAATTGAAGGGATATGGAAATCCACCAAGTAGGAAGAAAGGCTTTCTTTGATCCTGTCGTATGCATCTTTCGCAGTATGAGCAGAAACCAGAAAGTTCTGAGCTACTTTTTTCTTTTTCTCATCATCCCCATCCTCTCTTTCATAAGTAACTTTCACTTTGTACCACTGATCAGCGTCATCATACATGAAAATATCGTGTAATTCCGTACGAGCGATACCAACCACATTGAATTCTCCTCGAATTACAGCGCCCAACTCTTCATAAATCCTTGCCTCAGCATCTGTAAATGTCATTGCGGCAAGAAGGTAAGGTTCTGAAACTCTCTTAAAAAGTCCGTTTTCTAACTGTTTGGTGTATTTCACCTTGACTGTAAACCAGTTTGTCATAGCGTGTTGTCGTTAATTTTTCGAAAAGCAAAGATACTCAGATTATTCCCCTTTCAGAGAAAATCAAATCGGAAAATGTTAACAATTTGGAGATCAGGTCTGGTATTTCTTACCGTCGCTGTAAACGATAAATGATTTATTGAATAACTTCACCAGCACAGAATTTCCGAAGATCTCGTATTCTGCATCCATCTGATTGGTCAGTTCAACGATCTCACCATCAACCAATGCGCTTACTCCTCCCATTACGTTTCGAAAAGCGATCACGTTGTTCTTGATTAGGTAATCTTTCGGAATCACATTTCCGAGCTGCACTTTCTTTCCATTCTGAAGCGCATAAGCAAAGGTGTTTTCAGTCCAGTACACGATATCATCCTTCACATCCCAGCTACCTGCTCCAAAATTTGACAGCTGGTGCTTTTCACCATCTTTGTAGTACATCAAGTTTCCTCCCAGATCTTCATAAACGATAAAACCTCTTCCAGCCTTGTATTTTTTGATCCAGAATTGTTCAACATCCAGGAATTGTCCTTTATCAAAAACAGCGAAGGTTCTGGTGGTCGGGTCATTGAAGCAAATAATGTCACATCCCGCTTGAAAATCGATCGTTCCATTCCACACACCCAATTCAAATACTTCACCTCTGTACAGGATCTTGAAATAATTTCCATTATCCTTAAAGGCAACAATATTATCTCCAATTGCCTGTGGCATGGAAACATCACCAGTTAGTTGAAGAAACTGCTTGATCTCTTTATTATAATAGACACAAACTGTTTTGAATCTTGTATCCTCAAATACCACGATACTATCTCTAACCGCAAAATTCTGTGCAAAATAGGTCAAGGTTCTTAGCTTTCCCTCATCCCACAAATTCAACGTTGGGCCAATGCTATATGCCATCAAGTGGTCAGAAACCTCATAATTCACATTCATGTTCGAGATATCTTGACGTTCAACACCATTATATACTCTCAGATTGCCTCTATTGTCGATATAAGCCACAAACTCATCACCAGCCTTGAATTCTTTGATTCTCTGAAACTCCAGTTGCCTAAATGTCCCATTTTCAAACGTTCTGAAATAATTATTGAAATCTTCAAACGGTATAACTCGCTGAGCCGAAAGAATCCCCGATGTTAAAATGAGGATGAAGAACAAGATTTTTCTAAGCATGATCAAATTTAAACAAAATCCGAACCATTTTTTCCTCAAAATCAACCACTGGTCAAAATAGCCTACCGATTATCATATCGCATGCCTCAATTCTAGAAAAGATATTTTCTTTGTAACCTATCAAATTTGTTAGTACATGAGAAAAATCATTTTAAGCGGACTATTTATAGTAGGCGCGCTGACAGCAAATTCGCAGCGAAAGATCGAGTTTGTTGAATATGATCTTCCAAACGGGATCCATGTGATCCTACATCAGGAAAGATCAACACCGATCGTTGCAGTTTCTGTGCTGTATCACGTAGGATCAAAGAATGAAAGTACGGAGCGAACAGGATTCGCACACTTCTTTGAACACCTTTTATTTGAAGGATCTGCAAATATTGGCAGAGGAGAGTATTCTGAGCTTGTAGAAAAAAATGGTGGTATGTTGAATGCCAACACTTCTCAGGACAGAACCTATTATTATGAAATCCTTCCTTCTAATCAACTTGAGCTTGGGCTTTGGTTGGAATCTGAAAGAATGCTTCATGCAAAAGTTGACAATACAGGTATTGAAACTCAAAGAAGTGTTGTTAAGGAAGAAAAGAGACAGCGTGTAGATAATCAACCATACGGATCTTTCTTCACGGAAATGTTTGCAAGACTGTTCACTGTTCACCCATATAACTGGGCACCAATCGGAAGTATGGAACACCTTGATGCAGCACAGGAAGAGGATTATGTGAATTTCTATAAGACCTTCTATGTTCCTGCGAATGCAACATTATCAATCGCGGGTGACCTTGACATAGAACAAACTAAAAAGTGGATCGATAAGTATTTTGCTTCTATGCCGAAAGGACAAGCAATTACTTTATTCAGAGACTTTGAGAATCTTTCTGATGCTGATTTCACAGCAAGATATGGCATTGATAAGTCAAAGTTCGACGCGAAGGAATTCATGAAATCAAAATCTCCGGAAGCAAAGAAGCTGATCGCTTCTCTTTCTGCAAAACCGATCGATATCCCTCGTCCAGCGAAAGACACTGAAAAATTGACTAGTGTTAAAAAGGATGTGATCTATGATAACATTCAGTTACCCGCGATCTTTATGGGCTACAAATTCCCACCTCAAACCAACGAAGATTCATATGCGCTCGACTTCATGAACGAGGTATTATCTGGTGGTTCTTCATCACGAATCAATAAAACCATCGTTGAGAAAAAGCAAATGGCAACATTCGCTTTCTCATTTAACTATGGCCTTGAAGATGCTGGTCTAGGAATCTTCGCTGCGATCGCATCAGCAGGAAACAGCCTTGATGACATTCAGAAAGAGTTTGATGAGCAGATCGATCTAATGAAAAAAGAATTGATCACTCAGGAAGAATTTGAGAAGATCAGAAACAAGATCGAAAACGATTTCATTAGCTCAAACTCATCAGTTGCCGGGATCGCAGAAAACCTTGCAAACAATCACGTTTACTATGGTACTGCAAACCGCGTGAATACTGAATTGGACAAGTACATGAAAGTTACTCGTGAAGATATTCAACGTGTTGCGCAGAAATATTTGACACAGGATGCGCGTGTGATCCTGCACTATTTACCAAAAGAAGAAAACAAATAAGCTGAGACATGAAAAAGATATTCCTATTTATCGGATTAATTCTGCCTGTGCTGGGAAGCGCTCAGCTTGACAGATCTGTTCGCCCTCAACCGGGGAACGCTCCAAACATTAATATTAAAGATTCAGAAGTTTTCACAACTGCCAATGGTATCACTGTGATCCTTTCTGAAAATCATAAATTACCAAAGGTTTCATTTGACATCTTTACGGGTTCTGACCCAAGGATCGAAGGTAACAAAGCTGGTTTGTCTGATATGGCTGGTGAACTGATCCTGTCAGGAACAGCAAACCGTTCAAAAGACCAATTGGACAATGAGAAGGATTACATCGGAGCTTCACTTGGTGCAAGCTCAACTTCAATTTCTATGTCTTGTCTTACGAAACACATGGACAAAGGTCTTGAGTTGATGTCTGACGTGCTTTTGAATGCCAACTTCCCCCAATCTGAATTCGACAGAATTAAGAAGCAAAACGAATCTGGTTTGATGGCTGCGAAGTCTGATCCTTCAGCGATGGCCAGAAACGCAGAAGTTAAAGTGAACTTCCCGAATCATCCTTTTGGTGGTGTTATGACTGAAGCTACTTTAGGAAACATTACGAGAGCGGACGTTGAATCTTTTTACAGAAGCACTTTTACTCCGAAAGGAAGTTACCTTGTTATTGTAGGTGACATCACTAAAGAGAAAGCAACTGAAGTAGTGAACAAGTATTTTGGAAGCTGGCAAGGTGGAGAAGCTTATATCAATGCTGCGGGTGACGGTAACTTTAACAAAGGTAACCGAGTGATCTTCGTTAAGAAGCCAGGTGCTGTTCAGAGTGTGGTGTATATCTCATTCCCAATGAAGATCCGCACTGGAGATAATGATCAACTTGCCCTTACTGTATTGAATGGTATATTAGGTGGTGGTGGTTTCGGTACTCGTTTGATGCAGAACCTTAGAGAAGACAAAGCATACACGTATGGATGTTATTCTTCAACCAACATTACTGAAAATGGTTCATGGATGTCTATGGGAGGAAACTTCAGAAATGATGTAACTGATTCTGCCATTACACAGATGTTGTATGAACTGGATAAAATCACGACAAGTCTTGTTGAAGATGATGAATTAAGCTTGACGAAAAGCTCAATGGCCGGTTCATTTGCACGTTCACTGGAAAGACCTTCTACTGTTGCACGTTTTGCCTTCAATATCATTAAAAATGATCTTCCTAAGGATTACTACCAGACGTATTTGAAGCGTCTTGAAGCAATCACGAAAGATGACATTCTTGATATGTCTCAAAAGTATTTCACTGCTAAGAATTGCAACATCGTTGTTGTTGGAAACGAGGAAATTCTTGAGAAATTGAAAGTTTTTGATGCAGATGGTAAGATCGAGATCCTTGATGCTTTTGGAGATCCTGCAAAGGAAATGGCAAAAGCAGACATCACTGCAGATCAATTGATCGAGAAATATATCCTTGCTACAACCAATAGCAAATCAATGAAGGAAGTTGCGAAGAAAATGAAAAAGATCAAGTCATACAGTGAAACGACTGAACTTTCAATGGCGCAGGTTCCATTCCCATTGAAGTCAACCAACGTATGGGTGGCTCCGAATAAGGAAGGATCGAAATTGGAAGGACAAGGAATGGTTTTCCAAAAATCATACTTTGACGGTGAGATAGGTGCTATGACGAGCATGCAGACCGGTAAAAAGGAAATGACTGCTGAAGAAATTGCTGCCAAGAAAAAAGCTTCTGGATTGATCCCTGAAATGAACTACAAAACTTCAGGAATGAGCTATGAGCTGATGGGAATCGAAGAACAGAACGGAGTAAAAATGTACGTTCTTAAATTGAATGATGGTGAGACGGAAACGTTCGAGTATTATTCGACTGCCGATTTCATGAAAATGAAGACCTACTCTATCAGTGAAAATGATGGCGAGACTGTTGAGACAGTTGTCACTTATTCTGATTACAAGGATGTCAACGGAATTAAATTTGCTCATGCAAAGAACATTTCAATGGGTGAAGTTGGATTTGCAGGAAAAGTGACTTCAATTGAAGTGAATGGTAAAATAGATTACGAGAGCTTCAAGTAAACCGAATCCCCTTCTATAATAATGCCCGGACAGTTTGTTCGGGCATTTTTTTTTGTATTTTGCAACCATCAGGAACCATTTTACGTAATAAAAACGTACTATGAGGTTTTGCATCAATATATTACTTCTGTTTGTCTTAAGTCTTTCTGCTCATTCACAGAACAAAATAAAGTCATATTATTTCTTCACGAATAAATCTACACCTACCATTTATTCTCAAAAACAATTTGATGAATTCAATCGATCTGTCAATATGGGAATGGCGAAGATCATTGAAATAAATGCATTTACGGATTCCACAGGCACTGTAACTTCGAATGATACTCTTGCAATGGAAAGGTTGGATTATTTTACTTCACGATTGAAGAATCCACAGAACATCAAGACCAATGCATACGCACTTGAAAGACCTTATCCACTTCCATCGGCGCTAAACTGGAGAAGGGTTGATATTATCTACGATATTACACTTGGAAATCAGACCAATGATATGGCATCTTCAGAGGATGTTATCTTAAAAGTAGAACAGGAGGAAATTGACTCTACGGCTCTAAAAGCGCTTTTGGAAGATCCAATTGTTGAGGTAGAGCCCAATCTAGTGATCGAATCTTCTTACACAAATAGTCTTAAAGCCTCGAAACCATTTGTTCTGGACATTCAATTCATTGAAGGAACAGCTAAGATGACCGTTGGTAGTGACAAGGAGATCAAAAAACTGATTGAATTTCTCAAAGAAAACCCTGAGGTTCAGGCCACAATTAGAGGCCATGTATGCTGTGGTAATAATATGAGGATCTCAAAATCCAGAGCAAAAGAGGTGTATAAAAGTGTGATCAATGGTGGTATTGAAAAAAGTCGCATGTCATTTGTCGGCAAGTCCAATTTAGAACCATTGGTTTTTCCCGAAAAAACATCACAAGACAGACAAATGAATCGGAGAGTGGACGTAAAGTTTGATTTTCCTTGATTAAAGGTTCCCCTGAAATTTAGATTATTCATTTTATCCCTTTAGTAATTATTTAGTTCAGTAACTTTACAAAAACTGATCACCATGAGAATCACTGCACTTGCAAGTTTGATCTTCCTCTCTTTCATGGGAATAGGTCAATTACAAATGACTCCTACGCTCGATGATATCCTGATCCCAATGAGGGATGGTGAATTCCTTTCAGCAGACGTTTACATTCCTACTGGAGTATCAGAAGCGGAAGTTATCCTGATACAAACACCATACAACAAGAATTCATTTCAATGGTCATTGCCTTTAGGTATTGGACAAAATGTGGATGCACAACCTTTCGTTTGGGTGATCGTGGATTGGAGAGGATTCTATGGCTCGAGCGGTGCAGATCTTTCAAATTTTACGAGAGGCGAAGATGCTTTTGACTTATGCGAGTGGATCGTGGCACAAACCTGGCACAAAAACCGCATAGGAACATGGGGACCTTCTGCCCTGGGAAAGATCCAATACGACTTGATGAAAGAAAATCACCCCAATCATACCTGTGCTGTACCTCAAGTGGCTCATCCAGTCTTTCACTATGATGATTTCTTTTATGGAGGAGCTTTGGAGGAAGCCAGATTGGAAACACTTGATGCATTAGGATATGGATTGTCACCTGTGATCATGGCGAATGTATACTACAGCAGTACTTGGGCGCTTGCCGAACTACAGTCCAATGTGCCCTCTAATGTGAAGATCCCAACGCTGCAGATAGGCGGATGGTATGACCATAACATAGACAAAATGGTCGATTGGTATGCTTCTACTAGAACCGGTGCAGATCTTCCTGTGAGAGACCAGCAATGGCTACTTGTCGGACCATGGGTTCATGGAGGTACAGGCGCTGCCTATGTAGGAAGCTCAGTTCAAGGAGAGCTGAATTATCCTAATGCTGAGTTCATTAGTGATACCATGGCTTGGGATTTCTTCAATTATTACCTCCTGGATAGCACGAACAACTGGCTATCAACTCCGAAAATAACATACTATGAAACAGGAAAGGATGTCTGGAATTCAACGAATGCTGCTGGAATCGGAATTACTAACTATGACCCACTCTACTTCGGAAATGGCCAAACCTTATCAGGTTCAACAAGTTGGATGTATTCTTCGTTTACATCAGATCCATCCAATCCTTCTCCAACCATTGGTGGGGCGACATTACATCCAAATCTAGATCAGGGCCCATACGATCAGACCTCATTGGAAACAAGACCAGATATTTTGACATTCAGCACAAATGCACTTGATCAGGATGCTTCCATATCAGGCAGAGTAAATGCAGATCTGTTTATCAGCAGTGATCAGCCCGATTGTGACATCGTCGTTCGTTTAGTGGACGAATATCCTGATGGAAGAAATATGCTCATCACGGACGGAATTAAGCGAGTTCGTTTCAGAAATGGATATACACAAGCTAACGAAGCGTTCATGACACCTGAAACGATCTACAACGTTACGGTGGAGCTTCCTTTTACGAATTATACCTGGAAGTCAGGACATAAGATCAAAGTACTCATCGGTGCTAACAGCTCGATCCGATGGAATGTCAATTTACAAAACGGTGGAGCAATGTACACCACAGGTACTGGGAATGTAGCCCAGATCAATTTATACCACGATCAGAATTACCCTTCATCGATCGAATTACCAGGAAATAATGCTTTCCTTTCAAAAGACCAAATTGCAACAGAAAAGATTGAAATTTACCCGAATCCTTTTAACGATGAATTGACTATTTCATCTTTTGGAGCGAATCTTGAATATGCTCTGATAGATATGAGTGGTAAAACTGTATTAAACGGAAATACAGATGGTAAGATCAATACAAAAACGTTAACTCCTGGTGTGTATTTTGTAAGGGTGATGCAATCTGATTCTTTCCAGCATTTTAAAGTGATCAAAAGATGAAAACAATAAAACGTCTGTATTTGGGAATTCTAGCAGGTATATTGGTACTTGCAGCTTGTAATCAATCCAATTACAAGAACGAACAAAACGACCTCACGAAGATCAATTTTGAGGACACGATAAAAATAAATCCCGGTCCGCAGAAGGACACGACCTGGCGCATCTTAGTGAAAGATCCTTCGGTGAAGATCACTTTTCCTGAATTGGAAATCTTTTTTGATTCACTATACATCTGGAATGAAGGAAATTTGAGCGGGATAGACAACGACACCTGTCGCATCTACCTTGAGTTAGGTGAAACCATTGAAAACAGAATGCTTCAGATCAAATCAAAGGACAACATAAAGCTAAAGTTCTATCAACGTTACGAAAACAGTATTACCGTTATGAATGAAGGTCCGCATTGCGACCTTACGGAATGGAAACATTTCGATAGTCCTTATCACGAATTAAAGATCAATGGAAATCGATTAAAAACGGTAGAATTTTCAAGTGCCGACAGAGAGAAATTCGTGAAAGTGGATATGAAGGAGCTTCTTGCCTACATCAAAGATTACTGTGGTAAAGAATGGAGTGATATAGCCCGACAAGCAAAATCCATTCGTCAATATCCATTCGGAATTGGGCAAAGTAGAATCTTCTTGAAAATTGAGATCATCCATTCTGACAATTCAAAAACAGAACGAATAATTTCATTCGAGATCCCAATGGGATGTTGATCAAGGAATCACTTTTTCAATGCCTTCTTTATCTGAATAAGCATCTTTCCAATACAACTGGAGATAGGCGATCTTAGGTACGAAATACGTCCCTCCTGTGATGTGGATATAAATTCTATTTACAATGACCGTTTTATTGTTCAGATAAGTAATCACATTGTATTCTGACTTCCCTTTCAATTTCCTCAAGATGAACGTGCGCTTTCCGTAAGAAACGAACTGAAACTTTATTTCATCATCTTCTTTTTTGACGTATTTGAGTCCGTAGGCAAGCTTCTTTTGGGCGTAATTCAATCCTTCCTTCTTCCCTCCATCTGTATTCTTTACCCAATAGATGTTGATAGGCTCTTCCATGTTCAACTCTCCATTCTCTTTCAGCTTAATATCATACTTGATGATATTATTATCCTTGTTCCGGTCTATATAAAAGAGATTATAGTTGGTATTGCCTGAAGGAATAAAATACCAAACAAGCAACAAAAGAGGCACTGCCAAACCGATAAAACCGATCCTTTTCAACAATTCAAAAATAAAAAAAAGCGGAATCAAAGATCCCGCTTTTCAATATTTAAATGATCGATTAAATTATTCGATCACAATTCTTAATACACTCATTTTATCGTCCAGATAATTTAATTTAAGGTAATAAACACCACCCTCAACCTTCAAATTATAGTCGATCTGAGACACATTTGAATAATTCTTCTTGAATACTTTCTTACCAGCAACATCTGTCATTTCAACCTCTACTTTGCTGTATACATCACCTAATTCAACAGTGAATGTACCGTTCGATGGATTAGGGAATACATTACAGTTAATAAACTCAGACTTATCATCTAAGCTCACTGAGTTGATCAATCGACAATCTGAAGTCTCTGAACAACCATTTATAGTAACGATCACTGCATAATTTCCATTTGCTGCAGCAGTGTAACTTTGAGATGTTGCACCCGGGATAACTGCATTTCCGTTATCACAATCGATCCATTGATACGTTGCTCCCGTTTGTGTTGCAGTCAATGTGATTCCTGATATAGAAACTGTATTGTCAACCGAGTTAACGGTCAGGTTCAAATTCACTGTACTATCACATCCTGAAACTGAAGTAAGAACATCTGTGTAAGATCCTGTTGTAGTATAAACAGATGATCCAACAGTTACTGATTGACCTTCACAAATTGTTTCTGTTTGGTTCATCACATAACCTTCACAAGTAAAGTTGATGAATCCGATGTAATCCTCAGTTCCGTTTGAAATGTCATTGAAACCAACATTCGTGTACGTAACACTAACAGGGTTATCAGTTGGACTTGCAGATGAACCTCCAGCACCGAATGTCCAGTCAGCTAAACCTGAACCAGCGGACAAGGTCATATCCTGAACAAGAATCTGGGTATTTGAACATTGAGTCAATTTCGCAATAATCTCTGGCTGAATTGTTAATGAAACCGCATCATCCGTAGTTGAGAATGGTGAGCCTGATTCAACAAAAATACTGTAAGCCATACCAGCTGAACCGTTCCCTCCAGCACCTCCAACACCGCCATTTCCTCCATTTCCTCCGGCTCCACCTTCGCCAATTTCTGAGCTACATGTTGTTCTTCTTGCAGCACCAGTACCTCCAACTCCTCCAGCTCCTCCAGAACCACCAATTCCACCGGCTCCTGCATTTCCAAAAGTGAATTCAGATTGAATCACATTTGTATTGGCCCCATTATCAATGGAAAGAAGACAAAAGGCAGATCCACCACCGAACCCTCCAGTTCCTGCAGTTCCACCTTGGCCACCGCCTCCACCTCCAGAACCACCGTTTCCTGGTCCATCATCACAAACAGAACAAGATTGACGACCACCGCCGCCACCGCCAGAACCTCCCTGACCACCTGAACCATCTGTTCCAATTCCACCCTGAGTTCCTGGAAACCAATATCCTCCAACGAAAGAACCTGCGTTGCCATTGGCACCATTTGTACCATTTGCTCCTTGAGAACCGTTTGTTCCATTGGAACCATCACCTCCTGGATCAGCTGAAGCACCAGCTGCACCAACATTTGTATTTAGTCCTACTGAGGCTGAACCTCCTCCATTGTTACCATTAACCGCGTTGTTTCCTCCTGAGAAACCTCCTCCTTTTCCACCAGCACCACCGCCACCGCCATTACGGCCAGTTCCGGTTGATCCAGGATTGGAAGGTGTTGTAGAAGAATTGGTAGCACCAGCTGCAGTTCCTCCACCTCCAGCTCCACCAGCTCCACCATTTCCACCAGGAGCAGATTCTGAACCAAAACAACAAGTATAATTTCCATCGCAGCTTCCACTACCGCCCATTGTACCATTTTGCCCCGCAGCACCCACTGAACCGTTTATTCCATTTGAACCTGCTCCGGCATTTCCAACTAAAACCCTGGTTCTAACCAAACTATACCCATCACATGAAGTCAAATGAAGACCGTAAAGACTCATACCAGGATTGTATGCATTAGGAACATTTATCGTAATGTCTTGAAGTCTGAAACCAGATTGACCATTGCCATAGATAGCAACAAGTCTTTCCGCATTGGTGCTTCCTTCTGCATTCACAGCAAGTCTGTTTATGGTTGTTGCACCTGCAAGACTGGTTTTATCCCAGTTTTGTGTTGCAAGAAACCCTCCTTCGATGACAATGTTATCATTCTGAATAGAAAGTGGAGTTGAGATATCGTATGTTCCTGTCGCAATTCTGATCGTCCCACCTACTGGAACCATATTGAACGCTGTAACAAGATCCATTGGATCAGTCGCTTCACCTGTTCCCGCAGAGGTGCCTGAAGTTGACACATGCAGAATATCACATTGAGCAGAGAGCGCTCCGGCAGTAAAAACTGCCAAAAACAGTAGTAGTTGTTTTCTCATAGCATTAAGTTTAGACAAGGACTAATCTAATTTAATTTTCTGATATAAATTATCAAATGACTCTAATATTTTTCAAATAAGATCTTATGTCGAGCATCGATCTCCCAGTGATGAACTCTATTATTAAATGATATTTTTTGAAATGTGATTGGCTTGTCCATTTTGAAAGTTTCAGTAACAACAGAATCGTCTGAAAGAATAAAATCAATCTCTAAATCATAACTGAAATTGAATTGTCCCTTATCGTAAATTTTGACATATGCGCCTTTACCTCGTTTTTTGACTTGAATCTCGAGCTTAGGAATTGAGGGAAAAGTAAGCCATTGCTCAAAAAACTGCGATAGATTTTTTCCTGAAACTTCCTGAGCAACTTCAATAAAATCATCAGATGTTGCATTGCTAAAGCTAAACTGATCATAATATCGTCTTACTACTTCCCAGAAAAGCTCCTCACCTATTTCATGTTGAAGCATGTTCAGTATCCAACCTCCTTTCTGATATGAATTAGCATTTAGCAAGCTCATGAGGTCCGCAGTATCGTCGATTACCGGACGTGGATCTCTTTTGTTCAATGCAATAATTTTCATTCGATCCTTATCCAATTGCTTGTAAAAAGCATGTTCCCCTTTTGTCTCAAGGATATACATATTCGTCATGAAGGTGGCAAATCCTTCACTCAACCAGATGTGACTGAAGTCCTTTTCTGAAGCACTGTTTCCGAACCACTGATGGGCTATTTCATGGGCTAAGAGCGCTTCCATACTCCGTTTTCCATCGATGGCCTTTTCATCATAAAAAATGCAAGAAGCATTCTCCATTCCTCCAAATCGGGTTGTTGATTGGACATTCGCTAATTTGTCATATGGATATTCACCAACCTTCTTTTCAAACCACTCCAGGATAGAGACGGCCAGTTCCAGATCATAAAAACCTTCTTTCTCATTTTCGGGATATACCCAAGCGCTTACGGGAATTCCGCTTTCTGTTGAGTTATAATTCTTTATGGAGAAATCCGCCACACCGATCACCATAACCTTTGTAGGAAGGACATAATGGGTTCTGTACTCAAACTCTTTCCTCCCATTCTCAAGTGATACTCGGATCTTTTGACCATTCGCGATCACTTCATATTGCTCAGGAACATTGACCACATAATGGATCAACGCTTTGTCTGAAGGATAATCATTGCAAACAAACCACTGATGAGCCCGATTAGGCCAATTATCACCAAATGCGGTCGGTGCCCCAAAACGGTTATTACCGATCACAAGTCCATCTACAGGGATACCATTGAATTTACCTCTACGAATTCATACAACTCGTTTTCTTTAAATCCCGTGATCAATAAATGTTCCGTTTGTTGAGTAAAATTCAATGCTCCAGATTTGCTGGTAACCTCTGATACTTGCATTCCTCTTCCATGAAGTGTTCTCATAGATTGGAGGTCAAAGACAAGCGAATCTCTGTTTTCCCAGTCACCTATAAAGATCTTTTCAACGACATCTATTCCTTCCTGAAGCTCTTTACCAAATGTGATATTCAGCTCATATTCGATCACGTCTGCTCGATGATTTGAAAATGCAATTTCCTGAGACCATAAGAAACATGGTGCAAAGAATAGAATTAATATTATAAATCTGTTCATACCTCAAATATATGGCTAGCTATTCAATAATGTTGAGTCGAAACGAACGAAAAATTGAATTTGAATTAATAGATTTGAGAAAACCAAATCCAATGGTAAAACATTTACTCCTTCTTGTCATTTTGATTTCAAGCCTTTATCTGAGTGCTCAATATGATCTTAAACCTTCTGCGAAGGAAATAGAAACGCTCCCCGAATGGGCTCAACTCATGTATTCAGAGGATCCGAATGTTTGGGAAGTAGATCGACTATACGAAAATCACTACAGAGAGCATCTGTTCGTTAAATCCTACCACACCCAATATTACAAAAGATGGAGAAGATCGATCGCTGATCAGATCAATGATCAAGGTTTTGTCGGTCAACAACTTGTTTTCAAAAAACCATCTTCATCCGGAATTAAATCTTCGAACTGGTCAGTTTTAGGACCTTTACACGTTGAAAAAGAAGGAAATCAACAAGGTTCAACACAGTCCAATATCTATTCACTGGACAGATGTGAGGCAGCTCCGAATGTCCTTTATTGCGGAACAGAACCGGGTGAAGTATACAAAAGTACGGATGCTGGAAATTCGTGGGTAACAATTTCTATGACAATGAATTTTGGAGGAGGAGTAACTGCTGTTGAATGTCATCCTACTGATCCGAATACGATTTTTGCTGGCGGAGACCTTGGAATATTTAGAAGTCAGGACGGGGGGCTAACCTGGACAAACACCCTTTCACAAACCAGTCTGGATGTAAATGAAATTCTAGTCTTCCCAAATGATCCTTCGATCGTTTTTGCTGCCACCGGAAAAGGACTTTACAGATCAACCAATGGCGGGACGAGCTGGACAAATTTATTCACTAACAAATCGTATGACATTAAGGCAAAAACAGATGGTTCAGGCACCTTATTCTTGGTAAGAAATAACCCAACGTTGATCAAAGCTGAATTCTATATTTCCACAGACAGTGGAGCAAGCTGGACAATACAAAGCGCAGGGTGGTACAATTCTACAGATCCGAACAGATTGGACGGAGGGGCAAGAATAGCTGTTAGTCCGGCTGATCCATCAAGAGTATATGCCTACCTGATCGGTCAATCAAAAGCAGATGACTTTGGCTACATCGGAGTTTATCGTAGTAACGACGGAGGACTAAACTGGACTCTTCCTAATGGACCTGATGGAGGACCATATGCGGCTACTCATCTGAATCTGGCCTATGGTAACCCGGGCTGGACCTATCATCAAGGTTTCTATAATTGTGCGATCATGGCTGACCCTGCGAATGCCAACAGGATCCTTGTTGGAGGATTGAACTTATACAGATCCGACGATGGAGGAAGCACTTTCTCTTCAGTCGCAGGATATGTTGGAGGTCCATTGAGCATCCATGTGGATATGCAGGATTTCAGATCTTTCAATAATGAGGCATGGGTTACTACTGACGGCGGTATCTATCGTTCAACGGATTTCTTTACTTCAAACCCTACCTTCAAGATGGATGGGATCCATGCCTCTGATTACTGGGGATTTGGTGCCGGTTGGAACGAGGATGTTCTTGTGGGAGGATTGTATCACAACGGAAATCTGGCCTATCATGAAAACTATGGCAATGGAAATTTCAGACAATTGGGAGGTGGTGAAGCGCCAACCGGATATGTGAATACGGGACTTAACCGAAAGACGTATTTTTCAGATATTGGCGGAAAGATCCTTCCATTGATCATGAGCGATCCTGTGAGCAATTTCAGTATTGGACTAAGTCCAAATGAAAGCTACTGGAGCGCTGAATCCAGCGAAATGGAATTTCATCCAAATTGTTACAACATTGCTTTTCTTGGGAAAGATCATAAGATCTGGAAAACTACCGACGGTGGAGGATCATTCAATGAAGTATATATGTTCGGATCTTCTGCGCAGGACAAGATCAAGTACATCGAGATCTCCAGTTCAAATCCGGATGTCATATACGTCACCCAACAACCTGCCTCAGGAAGCATTGGAAAGCTATGGAAGACAACGAATGGTGGTGTGACATGGGACGAGCTTTCACTACCAGCAGGAAATAGCCGAAAGATCCTCTTATCGATCAATCCTGAAGATGAAAATGAATTGTATATGGCCTATGCGAGTGGGGCTAACGGACAGAAAGTCTATGTAACGAATGATGGTGGTTCTAGCTGGACAAACATCACCAGCTCAATCATGAACAGTGAAAGCATTCACTCCTTGCTATTTATCGCAGGTACAAATGGCGCTTTGTATGCGGGAACAGGAAACACGATGTATTACCGGGACCAAACCGGCGCTTGGAGCGTTGACGATCTTGGGCTACCGGAATACATCAACACAAATATCTTGAAGCCATTCTACCGTGACGGAAAGGTCCGAATGGCAAGCTACGGAAAGGGTCTTTGGGAAAGTGATCTGAATGAAGTTCCCGATCATCCAATCGCAAGAATTAACGTCGACAAATTTTCGCGGACCGTGATCTGTGAAGCCGATTCATTCTATTTTGAGGATCACTCTTTCCTGAATCATACCGACGCCTTATGGTCATGGTCCTTCCCTACCGGTTCTCCATCCAATTCCTCGACAAGAAACCCTGTCGTATATTTCCCTGCGGGTACACATCAGGCCATACTCACGATTACGGATGGAAATGGACTTCAGGACAGTGATACAATTCAAGTAACTGTAAATAATTATGTCTCTCCTACAATTGTCAATGAAGAATTTCAGGGAGCGTTTCTTCCAGAGGGATGGTTGATGAAAAACTGGGATGAAAATGGGCAATGGGAAGTTACAAATAATGCGGGAGGTTTTGGCAATTCTTCAATGAGTGCTTTGTTCCGCAATTACGATATCGATTCTCAAGGAACCGATGATGACCTGAGCTTTATCTTTGATGCTACGGCACAATCAGTTCTTGAATTGACTTTTGATGTTGCTTATACTCTTTGGGGAGGGACCTATTCAGACTCACTAAAAGTTTTGGTTTCTACCGATTGCGGGGCAACGTATTCAGAAGTCTATTTCAAAGGAGGGACAACTCTTGCTACGGCACCAACCTTGAATTCATACTTCACTCCTTCAGCATCAGAATGGAGAAATGAAACGATCGACCTCAGTGCTTTCGGAGGAAATGAATTGTTGGTTGCTTTCAGAAACAAAGGACATTGGGGCAATAACCTGTATCTGGATAACATCAATCTTTCTGGTAATCTTTCTCTCATAACACATGAAGAAACGAATGAACCGATGCTTTATCCCAATCCGATTTGTCCAGGTGAAGCTGTAACAATTTCCTGGAATGACCAATCGTTTAAATGGAGGTTTATCGATCTAAAAGGAAAGACCATTGCTAAAGGTTTTGGAGCAAATGAACTTCAATTCGTTACTTCTGATCAATTGACGTCTGGAATATATTTCATTCAGCTGGAAAGTGAGAAGATGATCAGAAACCTACCTGTTGTGATTCGATAAATTGAACGATCGGAATGTCAGGATTTGTGAACGTATAGTCTTTCAGTTCTAACCCGGATATCCATTCGATTCGATCATGGTCAGTCGATGACGTTGCACCGGAAATGTATTGGCATTGATATGCTATCAGGTGGATCATCACTTCGTTGACAACACAATCGGAAGTCATTAAATATTGGTAATTGTCGGCATTAAGTTGAAGCTCCTCTGCCAGCTCACGTTTTAATGCTCCTAGTGGATCTTCTGTTGGTTCGATCTTTCCACCGGGAAATTCCCATTTACCAGAATTACTTTTATGACCGGATCTGCGCGCTATAAGTATTTTGTCTTTTTTTAAGACTATTCCGCAAACAATATTTAAAGAGGTCATATGAGGCTATATGACACTAAGATAACAATGGAATACAATTAAGTATAGAAAATCGTTAGTCTTTCAATCGGTCACTGAACACTTTTTCGAACTTCTCGAGCTTAGGCTGAATCACAAGACGACAATATCCCTGATCCTTGTTGTTTTCATAATAATCCTGGTGATAATCCTCAGCGCGATAAAAAGTAGAAACCGGAGAAACCTCTGTTACGATCGGATCTGGATATACTTTTTCTTTATTTAGCTCCAAGATAATGACTTCGGCTGTTTTTCGTTGATCTTCGTTGTGGTAAAAGATCACGGATCGGTACTGTGTTCCTACATCCGCTCCCTGTCGATTGAGGGTAGTTGGGTCATGCACGGTAAAAAACACTTTCAAAATTTCTTCAACAGAGGTTTTTGTCGAGTCAAAAGTGATCTGAACCACTTCCGCATGTCCGGTTGTACCTGTACAAACCTGTCGATAGGTTGGGTTTTCTACCTTCCCACCTGCATAACCTGAGACCACTTCCCCTACGCCGTCCAGCTTCTCATAGACCGCCTCCACACACCAGTAACATCCACCTCCAAGGGTGATCGTATCATTTACTCCGGTATGAGTCATGCTTTTTTTAGCGCTAATGGGTTGATTCGCTTGTGAGCATCCATAAAAGAAGGCCACAAATCCAATGATCAAATAAAATGATGTACGCATTTTGTTCTTTTTACCAATAACAATATTCCTTCCTATATTGTTGCACTGCATACGTTAAGTTCTGTTAACGAAAGTTATTCACATCCTGTTTCGTAGGCGTTTCCTTTTTTATCTTTAAATCAAAATAAAGAACAATGAGATCAATACTTCTTTTTTCGGTCCTGACATTCAGTGCTTTTTGCTTCTCTCAGTCTGTTGAGCTTGGAAGAATCCAACACGAATCGATCAATGGTGATATCCTGCTTCTATTGGACGGAAAAGAAAACCTGGAATGTGGTTCAAACACGTTGATGCTTCAGATACTGGAAACGGATATGTCGCTCATTGTGCTTTCTGCAACAGGCGGTGCACTAATTCTAAAAGATCAGGAAAAAGGCATCTGGAATTTCATCCCAACTTGTCCTGCTGAAGGGTATAAGATCTATGTTTCTCAACGAAATAAAATCAAGCAAATCAAGCAGCTCAAACAATTGGGAACTTTCGAAATATCCGGAATCCAATGAATTAGAAGTGCTGCTTTTTACCTCGAGGATGATAGATCTTCAGCGCATTTTCATAATTGGTCTGCTTATCCAGAACCATCGGCTTTAAGCTCTGACTCACATAGCACTCCATTTGATCGGTGAAATAAGGGCTGTTTATATTGCACGACTGACCATAAGGTAAAATCGTCTCCAACTCTACCCCATTTGCACTATACCTCGCAAGCATGATGTACGATTCCCCAGAAACAGCCTTCACCTTCCCATCTTCATAAGGTGCGGTAGACATAGCTGCAATCATATCCACAAGACCAGGAACCGGAATCTCTTTTTCTCCCCTGGCATGCACCTGTTGTTCAGAAAGTGTGATATTCAGTCGATCGAAATGCTCGAGTAAATATGTCTTGGTATCCATCAATGCTTCAATGATAATCGAATCTTCCAGCTTACCCTTTCCATAGAGATCATATTTATCCGCCTTCTTCACTAATGTTTTGTAATATACACTCCACTGTGCCGCTCCTACATTCTCAACATTGGCTCTTCTGTCCCACTGCTGGATGAACAGGATCAACTCCTTCAGCTCAGGATGATCATTTGCATTCAACGCAAAAACATCATTCAACTGAAACAGTCCGATCAATGAATCCGGGTATTGGGTATCGTACTTAATTCGCTTGAAATCTTCGTAGCTCAAAGTTGGGTACTGAGCGATCAGTGTCTCGAATCGAGCGCTCCGGTTGTTGTCTCTTTCTTCATAACCGATCAGTGGATCAAAATCTTCCGGATTCAGATTGTCTTCAGGGTGTGCAGCGTTAAACGGGGTGTTGTTCGTATTAAACAAATAACCATGTACCGGATTCAGCAATTGAGGCAAATCCTGAATAGGAATATAACCCTGCGTAATGATGTCCGAGCGATTACCTGGCAATACTCCAGACCAGTCAAACCCTTCTTTTCTTTTCTGGATCTTACCGCTGCTCAAATAATAGATATTGTCTTCGCGATCAGCATACATCACATTGAAACGAGGTAATCCCTGAATATCCAAGGCCGCCTTGAACTCCTCCCAGTTTGACGCTTTATTCATGTGATACCATTGATCGATCGAGCTGATATTCTCCAGTGCATTCGAACGGAAAGCAAAATATCCGCTCTTATTTTTGATGACCGGACCATGAACACTCCACAAAACTTCTCGCTTCACCCGAAGCTTCAATCCCCCTAATACCTTCAACTGCAATTTCGCCTTCGACACTTCCAAGTCTTTCCACTCCCCGTCCAGCTTGTATTGGTTCTTTTTCTTTGGATTCATTTCAAGTTGATACAGATCCACCAGATCCGGATAATTGAAGGTATGGGTCCACCCCAGATTTTCATTTGAACCGATCATTGGAAAGGGTGCCCCCGGAAACAAAGCTCCCAGCATGTTCCATCCTTCATTACTATTGATATGCACCTCATACCATGAGAATGGGCCTTCCAGAGGTTGATGCGTATTGACATTCAAATAGGTTTTTCCATCGGCCGTTTTCTTCTTGCTGATCGCAAAAGCATTCGATCCGATCGTTTTCTGTTCGGTGTTTGCATCTCCCAGATCACTCAGCGGTTCTACTTTATCCCCGAATAACGCTTGCAATGTTTGTCCGGTATCTGAAAAGAAATGGATCACCAGATTGTATCCGGTCAAATAATCCATCACGGTCATTGGAAACGAATGCTTCACAAGAACTTCCTCAGGATGTTGTTCTGCATAGGCATTGATCCCTTCTACATACCCTTCGATCACCTTCACTACCTCAGGAGATAGATCCTTAAAGTGACGTTCTGCTGTCTCTCTGCATCGAAGCAATTGCACAACATAATCCAATGTTACTCCATCCTTACCAGAATGCATTCCCAGCTTTCCAACTGCAGGAAGAAACGTTTCCTGGATTGTTTTGAAATTATCTTCAGAATGAGCCCATGCTAGCCCAAAAGCTGCTTCTTTGTCTGTGGTTGCATAGATGTGGGGTACACCAAACTCATCACGTATGATCTCAATTTTTGTTGGGTCTACTTGGGACCAACAAAGTGTTGACGCGTTGAAGGCTACTACTCCTAGAAAAACACCTAAAAAGGATTTAATTGTCATGTACTTATGGAATTCTTGTAAATCTTTTAAATTTACTCAAAATAGACGAAACATGCCTAAACTACTGATTACGCTACTACTTACAGGTTCAACGTTGATTAATGGATACACCCAAGAGTGGATCGATCTTCAATATTCGTACGATAGTGTACTAAACATCCCTTATGGAACAGAAGTGAATTTCAATGGTGAAACTGAGACTTTATTAATGGATCTATACTTGCCGAAATGTCAGATTGATCAAGTCGAATTAAGAAGACCGCTCGCTATTTTTATTCACGGGGGAGCTTTCATTTCTGGAAGTAAAGATGAAGCGAGCATCCAGCAATACTGTAAGAATTTTGCAAAGAGAGGGTATGTTACAGCTGCCATTACTTATCGTCTCGGGTTTATTGCTGATGATCAAGCATGGACGTGTAATTTCCCTAATTACAATTGTGTATTTGCTACTGACACATCGGAATGGATCAGAGCATATTACAGGGGTGTTCAAGATGCGAAGGGTGCCCTTCGATATTTGATGAATCGAAATGAACAATACATGATCGATACCTCAAATGTCTTTATCAGCGGAGAAAGTGCGGGCTCTTTTATTGCAATGGGAGCCGCTCTTATGGATGTTGATTCAGAACGACCAATTGACACCTACGCATTGTCCAATGCTCCTGCCCCAAATGCAAACACCATGACATGCTCTCACAATTCTGGTCAAGTATTCACAGGACCTGTAACGAGACCCGACCTTGGTGGGATACAAGGATCCATTGAGCCATCAACTGTAGACTACACGATAAAAGGGATAGGTAATATTTTCGGGGCCATGTTCAGCGATCTTCTTCAAGAAAATGATCCATTGAAGCTCAAACCAGCCATTTATTCCTTCCATCAACCCTGTGATCTCATCGTGCCTATCAATAGTAAACAAGCCTTATGGGGATTAGATTGGTGCATGACAAATGGATACGGTTGCTTCGCGATTGCCAATACACCCATGGCTCATGGAAGTCAAACGATCAGCAACTGGAATACAAATAACTCCTATGGTTATTCGATTGAGAATCACTTTACAGCACAGACATTCCCTTACAATTTTGCTTTTGGCACAGCTAGCTGTCTCGATCAGGGAAACAATCCTTGTCATGCCTACGATAATCGAACAGCTCGAGAAAGTGAGTTAGCCTTATTCTTTTCGAATCTTGTTACGACAGGTGCTATTTGTGAAACCGTAAGCCTGCATGAGAATGGGTATCAATTTGAAATCTATCCCAATCCTTCTCATGATATCTTGACGATTCGCACCAGTAATGAATTGATAGACCAAATCATCTTTAGAAACATATTGGGCGACCAACTTAATCTTAATGCCGAAGAAATTGGCAATGGTAAATATTCATTTAATATCAGTTCCCTTCCAAAAGGAAGCTATATCGTTGAAATTACGCTTTTGAATGGTGATAGAACCTTGGTCAAGTTTATTCACGACTAGTAGTTCTCTTGCAAACCTTCCTGCAGATTAATTAATTATCTTTAGCTGAAACGCGAATTATGAAGCCAATCCAAACATGGTATGAAGAGTACGCCGAGAGTCATCAGAATGCAGTGAACCAACGCATCCACTTTATTTGTGTTCCGCTGATCTTTTTTAGTATCGTTGGACTTTTCATGAGCATCCCTAATACCTTGCTGGTTGAACTTACCGGAAAAGAAGATCTCCTCATTTCAAACTGGGCGATCGTTGCGATGATCCTGCCTTCTATTTTCTATCTGCGTTTGTCTTTGAAGGTTTTCCTTCGAATGATCGTCTTTGCTTTCCTCTGCATGGTGGCGAATGACCTACTCTCTGAATATGTCAACCTGCTTTGGTTTTCAGTGATCGTCTTTGCTCTGGCTTGGGTCGGACAATTCTATGGGCACCATCTGGAAGGGAAGAAACCATCTTTCCT